>Ga0153915_10008062_pt1 | contig 9993 bp, 8 predicted proteins | sample Opewatmetagenome_2_FD_107003 | JGI IMG/M metagenome (GOLD analysis project Ga0153915, IMG submission 107003) | Freshwater wetland microbial communities from Ohio, USA - Open water 3 Core 3 Depth 3 metaG | ecosystem: Environmental > Aquatic > Freshwater > Wetlands | place: USA: Ohio, Lake Erie... | reverse complement strand
GAAGAGATTGAGCACGGGCGCCATGATGAGCGCGCTCGAGACGGCGCCGATCGCGAGCATCACCTGCTGGCGCCACGGCGTTGAGCCGATCAGATAGCCCGCCTTGAGGTCCTGCAGATTATCACCCGCGATGGAAGCGGCGGTGCAGACGACCGCACCGATGAGAACGGTCGCCACGGGTCCGGTGTTGCCATTGCGTCCGATCATCGCGAGCAGAACTAGCGCCGCGAACAGCATCGTGCAGATCGTCATGCCGGAAACCGGCGAATTGGAGGAACCGACGATGCCGGCCATGTACGCGGCGACCGAACAGAAGAGAAAACCGGTGATGATCATGATGATCGACATCGCAAGAGCGACGCCCCAGCTGTCGACCGTCTGCTGATAGAGAATAAAGAGAGGCAGGACGAAGACCACCGTGCCGATGAGGATGAGATTCATGGGCAGGTCGCGCTCGGTATGCGGCACGACTCCCTTCTGCCCGTGCAGGCTGAGGCCGCTGCGCACGCCCGCGACCAGCGACGCTCTCAAGGACCAGATCGTCCACAATCCTCCGATCAGCATTGCGCCGACGCCGATGTAGCGGACCTGCGCGCCGCGAATCGCCGCGGCGGCTTCGTCGGGGCCGACGTTGGCGATGGCCGCGGCGAGCGCCGGATCGAGGTACATGAAGTACGTGCTGTAGATGGGTATCGCCACCCAGTACGCGAGCAGGCCGCCGATGGCGACGAGCGCGCCGATATTGAGGCCCACGATATAGCCGACCGCGATCAATGCGGGCGACAAGCCGAAGCTGAAGTAGCCGACCGTGCGCTCGCCGAAATACCGCGAGACCGCGAACGTCTCCGGTGCGAGGCGCAGCCCTGAAGTCGCGAGTTTGAAGAGGCCCCCTGCGATGGTCGCGAGGCCGAGCCACTTCACGCCTTCGGTCGGGTTCTCGCTGACCTTCAGCACTTCGGCGGCCGCGACGCCTTCCGGAAACTGCAGCTTCTGCTCAATGATCATCGTGCGCCTGAGCGGCACCGAAAACAGCACGCCGAGCAGCCCGCCGAGACCGATGATCGCAAGCGTCCACGGGTAGTTGAAGTCCTTCCAGTACCCCATCAGCACCAGCGCCGGCAGCGTGAAGATGGCCCCGGACGCAATCGAAGAGCCCGCCGACGCGCCGGTCGCGACGATGTTGTTTTCGAGCATGTTCGGCGGACCGAACAGGCGCAGTACAGCGATAGCGATCACCGCCGCCGGTATCGCTGTCGCAATGGTGAGGCCCGCGAAGAGGCCGAGATAGGCGTTCGCCGCCATGAGCGCGAGCGTCAAAGCGATCGACAGGACGATGGCCTTGAACGTCAGTTGCGGTGGAATGCGTTCTTCTGCCATGTCGTCTCCGGTGGTGGAACCCCTCACCCTGACCCTCTCCCCTTGAAGGGGGAGAGGGGAAGGTTCACCAGCCGCACTGCTGGCCCTTGTTCTGCGTCTTGAGCCAGCCCATGAGCGGCTGGAAGTACTCGATGATCGCCGAGCCGTCCATCTGCCGCGTACCGGTGAGCTCGTAGAGCGTGTCCTGCCACGGCTGGCTCTGGCCCTTCGACAGCATCGCGGCAAAGCGACGGCCCGCCTCCTCGTTGCCGTAGATCGAGCATTCGCTCAAGGGGCCCTTGTAGCCGGCCGCCTGGCAGAGCGCCTTCTGGAACTGGAACTGCACGATGTACGAAAGGAAGTAGCGCGTGTACGGCACATTCGCTGGAATGTGGTACTTCGCCCCCGGATCGAAGTCCTCTTCCGTCCGGGCGATCGCCGGCGCGACGCCCTGGTACTGGCGGCGCAATTCCCACCACGCGGAATTGTAGTGTTCCGGCCTGATCTCGCCCGAGAACACTCTCCAGCGCCACTCGTCGATGAGCTTGCCGAAGGGCAGGAACGCGATCTTCTCGAGCGCCATTTTCATCTGCTGATTTGTCACGAATTCCTTGCTCGGCTTCACGTCGCCCACCAGATTGATCGTGTGCAGGTAGCCCGGCGTCATCGAGAGATTGATCGTGTCGCCGATTGCCTCGTGGAATCCGTCGTGCGCGCCGCCCTGGAACATGTACGGCAGGTCGCGATACCAGAGGAAGTAGTAGACGTGCCCGAGCTCGTGGTACATCGTCGCGAAATCCTCTTCCGTCGGCGTCGCGCACATCTTGATGCGCACGTCCTTCGCCTCGCTGTCGATGTCCCAGGCGCTCGCGTGACAGACGACGTTGCGGTCCCGCGGCCGCACCAGCATCGAGCGGTCCCAGAACGAATCGGGAAGCTGCGGGAAGCCGATCGACGTGTAGAAGTTCTCGGCCGACTTCATCATCTTCGTCGCGTCGTAGCCCTGGTCCCTGAGCGACTTGTCGACGTCGAGGTTGACGCCCGGGTAGGGCTCGAGCAGGTCATAGATCTTGTTCCACTGCTGCGCCCACATGTTGCCAAGCAGGTGCGCCGGAATCGGCTTGCCAGAGGGCACCTTGTCCGCTCCGTACTTCTTCTGGAGGCGCGCGCGCGTAAAGCAGTGCAGCTGCTTGTAGAGCGGCTGCACCTGCGCGTAGAGCCGCTCGGTTTCGGCCGCGAACTCATCCGCGCTCATGTCATAGCCGGAACGCCACTGTGCACCGAGATCCTTGTAGCCGAGCTCGCGCGCGCCCTCGTTCGCGAGCTCGACCATGCGCTGATAGTTGGCACGCGAGCTGCGTGCCGTCGAATGCCAGCCGGCCCAGGCTTCGAGCTCGACATCGTAGTTGCGGCTCTCGGCCAGCGTCTTCGAAAGTTCGTCGATGTTGCGGCACTTGCCCGCCGTTCTTTCGTCATCATTGCGGCAGTACTCGGCTGCCCCGTAGTCTGCTTCGAGCTTCGCGCCGAGCTTGGACAACTCCGCACGCTTCGCGGGGTCGTTCGGTGCCGGCGTGGATACGCCTTGCCGCAGGATGTCGAGGGCGCGCGCGGTGTTCTTGCTGAGCGTCTGCCCGAGGTAGCGCTTCGATTGCTCGACGTCCTGGCTGAAATACGCGAGATAACGCTCGTTGGCCTTGGCATTCAGCCACTCGGTGTCGTCGTTGATGTAGGTCGCCTGCGTCCACGCGGCCTTGTTGCCCTCGATGCTCAACGCGGTGAAATCCTTGTTGAGGCGTTCGACGAACTCGTCCGCCGACTCCTGTTTCGCGTCCTGAGCAAAAACCGCCAGCGCGGCGATGAGTCCGACTCCCAAGAGCGCGGCCGCACGAGTCACGATCCTCATGATTGGGTTCCCTCCATGCAGGGCGAAGCTACTTGACGCCGCCCATCAGGCGCTTGAACGCGGGTGCCAGGAGTAGCACGAGAACGCCGGCTGCGCCGGCCACGAGCAGCATGAGCATGAACTGCGACGGCATGGCCTCGGCGCTCGTGCCGACGTGGCCGCCGATGATTCCGGCGATCGTGTTGCCGATCGCCGCGCCGAGGAACCAGGTGCCCATCATCTGTCCGACGAAGCGCGGCGGCGAAAGCTTGGTCACGTTCGAAAGGCCCACGGGCGACAGGCACAACTCGCCCGTCGTATGCAGGAGATAGGTGAGCATCAGCCAGGTCGGCAGCACCTTACCGTGGCTCGACACGACGAGCATAGCCGCGAGCGCCATGATGCCCATGCCGAGGCCGAGCTGAATGAGCCCGAGTCCGAACTTGAGCGGCGCCGACGGATCGAGATTGCGCCGGCCGAGCGCGACCCAGATCCAGGTGAAAACCGGCGACAGCAGAATCACGAACATCGGCTGGATCGACTGGTACCAGCTCGCGGGATGCTGTCCGTCCTCGAACCAGCTGCCGAGCCACGAACGGTCCGTGTAGTCGCGGGCGAAGAAATTGAAGGTCGAGCCGGCCTGCTCGAAGCCCGCCCAGAAGAGCGCCGCGCACACGAAGAAGACGAATATCACGCCGATGCGCTTCTTCTCCACGCCATCGAGACCGCCGAGGAGGAGCACGCCGCCGAAGACCACGAGCGCGATGAGGACCATTGCGATGAGAAGCTGCAACGCGAGACCGCTGGGGGTCAGCCGGATCACACCGAAATATCCGAGCGCTGCCAGAACAAGCAGCAGCGTAAGCCCGCCGAGCGCGATGCGGACGTTGCGCGATTTCTCGCCGGGTGCGTGATATTGCGGTGCCAGGCCCGCATCGCCGAGATACCGGGCCGTCAGCCGGAACTGCACGACGCCGATGACCATGGCAATGCCGGCAGCGAGAAATCCGAACCGGTAGCCGACCTTCTCGCCGACCGTCCCGGCGATCCACGGGGCAATGAATGCGCCGAGATTGATGCCCATATAAAAAAGCGAGAAGCCGGCATCGCGCCGATAGCCCGGTTCATTCTTGTACAGGTCGCCGACCACCGCGCTGACATTGGGTTTGAGCAGTCCCACGCCGAGCACGATGACCATGAGGCCGAGATAGAAGAGCTCGCGGCCCGCGGGGATCGCGAGAATGCAGTTGCCGACGGCGATCAATATGCCCCCGTACCACACCGCGTGGCGCTGGCCAAGGATGCGATCGGCGATCCAGCCGCCCGGCACGCAGAAGAGGTACACCGCGCCCGTGTAGATGCCGTAGATCGCCCCCGCTTCCTCCTGCGTCATTCCGAATCCGCCGTTCACGACGGCGGCGCTCAGGAAAAGCGTCAGGAGCGCGCGCATTCCGTAGTAGGTGAAGCGCTCGAACATCTCGGTGAAGAAGAGCGTCGCGAGGCCGCGTGGATGGCCGAAGAAACTTGCCTGGGAATCGTTCATTCTTCTTGTATCCCCGAACGCCAGAGAGCGCGGGTGGTCCGCGCTCGAATTCGCCGGAGTGTGACCCAGATCGCCCCGCAGCGGCAAGCCGGGACGAACGCCGGATTACTTCGGTTGCGTGGCCTCGGTGTCCGTGTCGGAAGGCGCTTCATCTTCGTCGCGCTTCTTCACGAGGATGCGCGTCATGATGATGCCGAACTCGTAAAGCAGATACATCGGAGCGCCCATCAGGCACATCGAGACCGCATCGGGCGGTGTGAGCACTGCGGCGATAATGGAGATCACGAGTATCACGTAGCCGCGATTGCCGGTGAGTGTCTTGAGCTTCACGAGGCCCGTTGCAACCAGCAGCACGGTCGCGACGGGAACCTCGAAGGCCACGCCGAATGCGAAGAACAGCGTCAGCACGAAATCGAGATAGCTGGAGATGTCCGCCATCACGTTCACGCCCTTCGGCGCCGTCGACAGGAAGAAGCCGAACAGCACCGGGAACACGGCGTAGTAGGCAAACACGACGCCCGCATAGAAGAGCACGACGCTCGATACCAGGAGCGGTACGGCGAAGCGCTTTTCGCGCTTGTACAGGCCCGGAGCGACGAACGCCCATAGCTGATACAGAACGACCGGCATGGCGGCGAAGACGCCGACCCACATCGCGAGCTTGAAAGGTGCGGTGAACGTCGAAGTGAGATTGGTCGCGATGAGGCTCGACCCCGCGGGCAGCAGCGCGAGAATCGGGCGCGATACGAACGTGAAGATCTCGTTCTGAAAGATCAGGCATGGGACGACGGCAAGCGCAATCGCAAGCACGGCCCTGAGCAGCCGATCGCGCAACTCCAGGAGGTGCGAGATCAGCGTGCCTTCTTTCAAATCTTCCTGGGTTTCAGGTTCCGGTTCGCTCATGGCCGCTCGCGGCGCCCGCCGCCGGTTGCGGAGTTTCGACGCGTGGCGCGCCGGGGGCAGGTTGCTGTGGCGGCGCCGGCGGTGTGGGCTTCACGTCCTTGATGCCGAAGTCTTCCGCCGAGACCTCCTGATCGAGCTGGTTGCGCAGCTGTCGTGCCATCGCGCGCGCTCGGCCCACCCATCGGCCGATGTCCCGGGCGAGCTTCGGCAGTTTGTGCGGACCGAGTACGAGCAGCGCGATCCCCGCGATCAGCAGAATTTCTGAGAAGCCGACGTCGAACATCGCGGCGACAGCGATCGGCTACTTGGCGGACTTGCTGGCGTCGGCCGTGCTCTTGCGCTCGGATTCGAATTCCGCGTCGCCCTCCATGTGCTTCAGCTGCTTCGCCGACTCTTCGCTGTCACCCTCGTTCATCGCCTTCTTGAAGCCCTTGACCGCCGAGCCCAGATCGGAGCCCAACGAGCGCAGCTTCTTGCCGCCGAAGATCAAGAGCGCAATGACGAGGATGATCAGTAACTCTTTGAATCCAATGGGGCCCATGACCCGCTCCTCGTGACATAAACCTGACCGACCGAATCATACGCGAAAGGCTCCCGAGGGCGGTGAAACATGAACGCCCTCGTCATGCTGGCTCGTCCCAGCCGTGACGCGATTCACGCCGATGTCGCGGGATCGATCTCAAGCCAGAAGGTCACCGGACCGTCGTTGATGAGCTCGACCTGCATGCGAGCTCCGAACTCGCCGGTAGCGACCGGGGAATGCTCGGAGCGCGCGCGCGACACGAAGTGGTCGAAAAGCCGTCGTCCTTGCTCCGGGGCCGCCGCCGGGCTGAACCCCGGCCGGTTGCCCTTGCGCGTATCCGCAGCCAGCGTGAACTGGGATACGACCAGCAATCCGCCCCGAATATCACGCAGGCTGAGGTTCATTCTTCCAGCGGAATCGTCGAAGACGCGATAGCTGAGCAGTCGCTCGAGCAGGCGATCCGCTTCGTCCTCGGTATCGCCCCTTTGCACCGCAATCAGGGCGAGCAGGCCGTGACCGATTTCGCCCGTGATCCGGGCGTCGACCCGGACGCTGGCGCGTGCGACGCGTTGAATGAGAGCGATCACGGGTGCCAAGCCTCACGTGTCGATGGCAGGCGATCGTGCCAGCAGCGGCGCCACGGGGAAAGGTATGCTTGCCCCGCCCTTAGCGAGAGCTGGGTCCACTTTTGCAGGTGAGCTGATGTCCGACCTCGATCCGCGTCTTGCCAATCGCATCCTCGTTGGTCTTGTCGTCGGTGCCGTCGCCGGCACGATGACACTCCTGCTCGGCGGACCTTTCCCGGCCATTCTCACGGGGGCGCGGAAAGTGTCTACATGGCTGCTCGATCCGTTCGGCCAGGTCTTCCTGCGCCTGCTGTTCTTCGTCGTGATCCCGCTCGTGTTCGGTTCGCTTGCGACCGGCGTCGTGCAGCTCGGGCGCCTGCGGGATCTCGGACCCCTGGCGGGGCGCACGTTCACCCTTTTCTTCTTCAACATGGCGATTGCCGTGCTGCTGGGCCTCGCGATGATGAACGTACTCGCCCCGGGCGATCAGCTCGATGCGGCTACCAAGGCGCGGCTGATCCAGGAATACGGCGGCGCGGCCGCGCAGCACATCCAGAACGAAGCGGCATCGCCTGCGATGAATCCGGGCACCATCGTCGACATGTTCATGCCGCGCAATCTCTTTGGCGCTTTCGTCGGCTCAAACCGCAATCTCCTCGGCGAGGTGCTGCCGCTGATCCTGTTCGCGATCCTGGTCGGCGCCGCCGGTACGACACTGCCGGAGCAGAAGCGGCTGCGCCTGCAGGCCGGCCTCGAAATGCTGACGGAATTGATGACGAAGATCGTGGGCTTCGCGCTCAAGCTCGCGCCATTCGCGGTACCCGCACTGATCTACAGCGTCATCGTGAAGATCGGCTTCGACATTCTCGCGGCGCTCGCGCTCTTCGTCGCCGGCTGCGCGGCAATGATGCTGCTGCATCTGTTCGGAACGATGTCGGTGTGGCTCAAGCTCTGGACGAATCGCCGTCCCATCGGCTTCTTTCGCCAGATCAAGACCGTGCTCCTCACGGCATTCTCGACCAGCTCGAGCGCGGCGACTCTGCCGGCCGCGCTCGCGACGGCGCGGGACGAGCTTGGCTTGCGCCCGAGTGTCGCCGGCTTCGTACTGCCGCTCGGCACGACGATGAACATGAGCGGCACCGCGCTTTACGAAGGCTGCGTCGTCCTGTTCGTGGCCCAGGCTTTCGGCATCGATCTCAACCTCGTGCAGCAGATCACCCTGCTGGTGCTCGCGGTGTTCAGTGCCGTCGCAGTCGCTGCGATTCCCGGCGGCTCGCTGCCGCTCATCGCGGGCCTTTTGATCGCGTTCGGCATCCCGCCCGAAGGCATCGGCATCATTCTGGGCGTCGACCGGATTCTCGACATGACGCGCACGATGGTGAACGTCGGCTCGGATGTCGTGACGGCGACAGTGGTGGACGCGCGCGTGCGCTTGACCGAAGCGCGCTCCGCTGGTGCCGTGGCGGATTCGTGAGTGCAGCGGAGCCTGGCGGACGCTTCCGCCTCGAGCGCCGACATTGGCTGGTGCTCGCCGCCGCGTGGCTTGGCTGGGGCTTCGATGTCTTCGACGCACTGCTCTTCAACTACGTTGCGCCCAACTGCATCCCGACCTTGCTCGGACTTCAGATCGGAAGCCCGGCAGCGAAAGCCGCGATCGTCCAGTGGAACGGGATCCTCACGTCCTTGCTGCTCGTCGGCTGGGCTCTTGGCGGACTCATCTTCGGACAGATCGCCGACCGGATAGGGCGCGCCCGCGCGCTGCTCCTGACGATTCTTATCTATGCGCTCGCCACGACCGCGTGCGCATTCGCGCCCAACCTGGGATTTCTCATCGTGTTCCGCGCCATTGCGAGCCTCGGCATCGGCGGCGAATGGGCGGCAGGTGCGACGCTCGTGGCAGAGACGGTTCCTGAGTCGCGACGCATCACGGCCGGCGCAATGATGCAATCCGCTTCGCCCTGCGGTTTGTTCCTGGCGATGTTCGTCAACTACCAGATCGCGGGCGTGTGGTTCGCCGACGATCCGGCGCATTCATGGCGGTACGTCTTTCTCTGCGGTCTGCTGCCGGCCGCAGCCGTGCTGGCGATGCGCCTCGCGGCGCTCGAGCCGAGCTCCTGGAAGAAAGCGCGCGCAAGCGGACCGCCGGGCCGTTTGTCCGAGCTCTTTGGACGCGAGTATCGGTACGCCACCTTGAGCGCGTTCTCGATGTCGGTGGTCGCGCTCATCACCTGGTGGAGCTTCAATGCATTCCTGCCGACGATAGCGAGCGGCCTCGCCCTGGAACACGCCGAGCGCCATGGGATCGTCGGCACGGCCGCGCTGGTGCTCGCGGAGAACTGGAAGCTGCAGGCGACGCTCGCGTTCAACCTTGGCGGCTTGATCGGAAGTTTCCTCACCGCCCCGGTCGCACGGCGCTTCGGCAGACGCGGCGCGTTTGCGTGCTACTTCCTCGTGGCGGGTCTTGCCCTGCTCGTGATGTTCGGGCTGAAGCTCGAGCCTCTTACCGCATTGCGTGCGAGTTTCTTCGTCGGACTCGCGGCCTACGGGGTGTTCGGCATCTTCGCTTTCTATCTGCCGGAGCTTTTCCCGCCAAGGCTGCGTGCCACGGGCGCCGGCTTCACATACAACTTCGGCCGGGTGTTTGCGGCCGGCGGACCGTTTCTCGTCGGCTGGGTTGCGATGCAGGGCGCGAATGCGACGGCGAGCGCGGTGCAGCTGCTCTTCTATGTCGGTTTCGTGCCGCTCGCGGCATTGCTCGCCGTGCCGTTCATTCCGGAGACGCGCGGCCGCCGCCTCGATGCTTGAGCCTAACTGCGGAGCGTCCCGGTCGTCAGATCGATCCCCGCTTCTTCGAGTGCCGCCACGAGTTCGGTGAGATGCCCCTGGTACCGTTGTGCGCGCCCGCTCCCGACCGCGACCGGATCCCGGGCCTGTACGGTACTGAAGGTCGTGATGGCGCGCGCCGTGTGCTGAAAGTCGAGGCACCGCGGCTCCCACTCGAGTCCGCAGGCTGCGACGAGTGCCGGGGCCTTGGACTCGAAATTGCGCGCAAAGTCCTCGTACTGAATCGTCGTGATCCGCCCGGGAAGCGCTCGCTCCCAGTGCGCCATGAGCCGTGCGTAGTGCCCGTAGTAGTGCCCGATGTCGGGCAGGCGATGCGGAAACGTCCAGTTCTTGTTGAACTCCTGACGGTAGATCGAAAGGCCGGTCTCGATCGGAT
>Ga0153915_10008061_pt1 | contig 9993 bp, 6 predicted proteins | sample Opewatmetagenome_2_FD_107003 | JGI IMG/M metagenome (GOLD analysis project Ga0153915, IMG submission 107003) | Freshwater wetland microbial communities from Ohio, USA - Open water 3 Core 3 Depth 3 metaG | ecosystem: Environmental > Aquatic > Freshwater > Wetlands | place: USA: Ohio, Lake Erie... | reverse complement strand
TGGCTCAGCGCGGAGGATAGGGCATTGTCCACCCCGGCCTGCCAATCACCCGTTTTGGCGCCCGTGGCAAAGGTGCCGATGCTCGACGGCAGACTATAAAAGCGGCCCAGCTGGCAGGCGGCTGCCTGCAGGAGCAGGTCTTCCGGACCGCTGCAAACAACGCCTCCACTCCGCAGGTCCATCATGGTTGAACAGGAGCCGTAAAAAGTCGGGACGCCGGGGAAGAAAAGCTCGAAAAGCGTGATCCCGGCCAGCACTTCGGCGTTGGCCAGGGCGGCGTTCCCTGCCAGAGTGGCCGGGGCGGTGCCGCAGCCGATCGTCATGTCCAGGAATCCGGTCGGGATCCCGGCCTCGCCGAAGACAAAAGCCGCTTCGAGCGCGCTCTTTTCATAAGAAAGGGGGCTGAAGCTGCACTGAAAATTGGAGATGAGCGGACGCGCGCGCAGGGCCTCGCGGCTGCCGGCCACGGCGGCTGCGATCTCGACCGTCCCCTCGGCATTCCGGCCGTCGACGACGGTCATCGCCTGGGCGTGCTTGCTCGACTGGGTCAACATGGCCTGGAGCTCGTAAAGCGGCTGGACCTTGGCGGGGCAGTCGCGGGCGCTGATAGCCGGCCAGAGGAAGGAGATCTGGGGGAGGGCATCGGCGACCCTTATCGCCGCCTCCAGGTCGGCCAAAGTCGACGGCCGCACCTGCCCCGTCTCGAGGTCGAGCACATCAGTGCCGCAGCCGTCGAGCGACAGGTAGCCGTGCCGACCGTCGAGGATGAGGTCGTTCTCGGGGATCCGGCCGTAAAGGGTGTAGCTCCGCGGGGCTTTGTGGAGGGCGGCTTCGACAATCTGGGGCGGAAAGTGGATCCGGTCGTTCTCCCCGTCAACCCTAAGGCCCAAATCGGCGGCCTGTTCTTGGCGCTCCCGGCTGAGGGGCATGACGAGCCCGGTCCGCTCCATGATCCTCAGGCTGGCTTCATGGATGGCCTGAACCTCGTCGCGGGATAGGAGTTCCAGGCGGGTTTTCAAGGACACGGGCTTGATCAATGGATGAGCCTCCTTTGACGCGTGTCGGCTGCCGGCCGGATAAGCGCCATATCCTATCATTCTGCGGGTGAATTATCTATTCATGGCCGCTCGGCCGGCTCGCTTGGTGCTTGCGTCCGGTCGAAGGAGACGCCCGCCGAGACCAAAGGTCTGCCGTCCGGAACGGTGCGGACCGGCCGCCTTGCAGTCCGGTCATCAGTGGATGTACCCCAGCGCCTTGAGTTGTTCAAGCTGTTTGCGTGAGGCTTTCAACGGCACGAGTTTTTGTTCATATTTTCGGCTTTTCGCCTCGAACTCCCGGTACAGATCGGCCATCTCCCTCTTGCGGCCCGCCTCTCGGGAGCTCATGGCCAGGTTCTTTTTTTCCCCGGGATCCGTTTCCAGGTTGAAGAGCCAGCCGGGATCGCCTTCCGGCGTCATGATCAGCTTCCAGCGATCACGCAAAATGGCCCGGAAACGATAAGGGCCGCGCTCGAGATGAGCGTAGATCGGCCGGCCGGCGAGGTATTCCGAGTTCCCCCTCATGGCCGGCAGCAGGCTGCGCCCCTCAAACTGGGGATCGGGTTTCTGGCCCAGGTAGTCGCAGAGAGTGGGCAGGATATCGACCTGGCTGACATTGGGCTTGATCAGCCGGACGGTACTGCCGCCTTTGGGCAGAAAGACCAACAGCGGCACGCGAAGCGTGCCGTCGAAGAGGTTGCGGCCGTGTCCCCTGTACCCGTGGTCCCACAATTCCTCGCCGTGGTCAGCGGTGACGATGATAATCGTATCGTATTCCCAACCCAGCCATTCATAGAGGGCGCTGATCTCGGCGTCGACGTAGTGGATGTTGCTGTCATAGGCAGAGATGATGTCAGCGCGCCGGTTCTCTTCCCGATGGTACCAGGGCGCTCGCCTGCGGTAGGGGACATGGACATCGGTATAGTGGATGTAAAGGTGGTACGGGCCCTTGTGCAACTCCTTCTCCCATTTCGCCAGCTTGGCGTGCAGGAAACGGGCGTCCGTCTTCATGCGGAAGTTATGAAAATAATCGAATCCCTTGGCATAGCCGAATGATTGGGAGATGAGAAAGTTGCTGGACATGCCGAAAGTGCGGTAGCCGCACTTCTTGAGCACTTCGGCCATGGTGGTGATCGACTCCGCGATCGCGCTGACGAGGAGCGACCTTTTGCCCTCTTCCCGCGTGATGTCAGCCAGGTTCCCGCCTGTGACCCGATGCTGAAAAGGATAGAGGGAAGTCAAGAGGGACCCTACGGCCGGGGAGGTCCAGGTCGCGGCGGAATAGGCATGCAGGAAGACCGAGCTTTTTTGGGAGAGTCTGTTGAGGAAAGGAGCCGTGTTCTTGGGGTAGCCGTAAAACGGCAGGTGATCGGCGCGGAGCGCGTCGATCACGATGACCACGATGTTGGGGCGTTCCGGCCGCCTTGTGCAGGTCGGTGCGGAAAGGGCACCCAGCAGGAGCGCGATCAGGAGGAGAGGGTGTTTTCTAATGGTTTGCCTTCAGATCAGCGGCGTGAAGCCGGGGACAGCGACGGGGTCGACCGGGTTCGGTCCGAATTCGAGCTTCTTCGGCATCAGGTCGAGCTGCGAGCTCGTCATGGCCCAATCCCAGTTGATGGCCCGGCCCGTGTAGGCGCTCATCCGGCCGATGATCGCGCACATCGTGCTCTCGGCGACCCGCCGGCCCTCGTTGAGCGGCTTACCGCTCCGGATCGAGGCGATGAGGTCGGTGTGCTCCTGGACATAGGGGTTGGCCTCCTGGCCCTCGAACTTCCAGGGGGCATCGCTTTTTATTTCCCCATAGCCGAAGGCCAGTCCCTTCGTCCCGACCAGCCTTTCCTCCACCCGCTCGGCGGCGCCCTTCGTTTGCCGGCACATGCTCATGATGCGGACGCCGTCGGGGTACTCGAACTCGACGGCGAAATGGTCGTAGATGTTGCCGTACTCGGGGCCGGTCCGGGCCTGGCGTCCTCCCATCCCCATGACCTTGACCGGGAGCGCCTGGAACGCCCAGTTCATGACGTCGATGTTGTGGACATGCTGCTCGACGATGTGGTCACCGGACAGCCAGGTGAAATACAGCCAATTCCGGCACTGCCACTCTATTTCCGACATCCCCGGCTCCCTCGGTTTGACCCAGAGGTCACCCTGGTTCCAGTAGCACTGTCCGCCGACGAGCTCGCCGATGGCGCCTTCATGGACCCACTTCATAAGCTCGAGGTAGCGGGCCTGATGCCGGCGCTGGGTCCCGGCGACGATGGCCAGGCCTTTCTGCTCCGCCAGCTCGGAAGAGGCGATGACCGAGCGGATGCCGACCGGGTCGACCGCCACCGGCTTTTCCATGAAGACGTTCTTGCCGCCCTCGATGGCCGCCTTGAGCTGCATCGGCCGGAAGCCCGGCGGCGCGGCCATGATGATGAGGTTGACCTCGGGCAAGGCCGAAAGCTTCTGGTAGCCGTCAAACCCTGTGAACATCCGGGCGGGCGTGACCTTGACCTTATCGGACTGCTTTTCCTTGATCGCCGCGAGCGACGACTCGATGCGGTCGAGGAAGAGGTCGTACATGGCGACGATCTCGACTCCGGGTGCCGCGCTCAGGCAGTCGATGGCCGCTCCGGTCCCGCGGCCGCCGCAGCCGACGACCCCGACCCGGATGGTGTCGGAGCCCTGCGCGTAAGCTCCCGGAATCCGCGGCATCGCCGCCGCCAGCGAGGCCGCCGCCGTCGTCTTGATGAACTCCCTTCGCTTCATGGCACTCTCCTTCCTAAAAGGAATCACAAGCGCGGTAGGCGTCGATCACCGCCCGCTCGCCCGCTTTCCCTTCCTGGCTGTGCCCATGCTCCATGCACAGGACGCCCGAGTATCCCTTTTTATAGAGATGTTTGAATATGTTCTTATAGTTGATCTCTCCGGTCGTCGGTTCGTTCCGCCCGGGGCTGTCGCCGACATGGAAGGCGGCCAGCTCGGTCCAAGCCAGGTCGATGTTCGGGATGAGATTCCCTTCCGTGATCTGCTGATGGTACATGTCGTTGAGGATCTTGCAGGAAGGGCTGGCCACCCCCCGGCAGATGGCGTAAGCCTGCGGGATTCGCGTGAGGAAGAGGCCCGGATGGTCCTTCGGGTTGAGGGGCTCGAGGACCAGGATGAGGCCGGCCGGCTCGCAGACCTCCAGGCACGCCCTGAGATTCTCGATGACGTTGGCCGTCTGATACTCCCCAGCCAGGCTCTCATCATACCGTCCGGGCACGAGGAGCGCCCAAGGGCAGTTGACCCGCTTCGACGTTTCCACTCCCTTCTTCATCAAGCCGAAGAGCATCGCCCGAACATCTTTATCCTGGGTCACCAGGCTCTTGGACTTGAAGTCGGCATAGAGCACGAATGGACCGAGCGCCATGCCCCGTTTGGCGAGCTCACTGGCGATGAGCTCCTGCTCGGCCACGGGTCTTCCCATGATCCCGTTGTCGAACATGGCCCCGAAGCCCTCGTCGAAAGCGAACTGGACCTGTGCGCCCAAGTCGTCTCCGGCATGGTTCTTGAACTCACCGAAGGATGGGGCATATTTCAGCTTGAAGCGTCCACTCCCGGGCGGGGAAGACTGGCGGGTGGACGCGGAAAACGCTCCCGGCGAGGCGGAAAACACGGCCGCGCCCAAGGCTCCGGCTAATACCTCCCTCCGTTTCATAGCGGGCCTCCTTTCAGAGTCTCTCTAATATAGCAACAGGGCGGGAAAATCAACCGCGGCTTCGCCGACCCGGCACCGCAGACTCGATGACCACGAGAAGGAAGTATCGGGCGAGACGAAAACACCGTCCGGCCTATTTTACGGCCGGCGTCCCTTCCTTGATTTTCCTCAATTCGTTGTTGAATTCCGCTTCCGGCAGTAAATCCATTTCCAGGTAGCCGATGGCGAGAAACTCACTGCGCTGGGGTTCGGCCTGGCCCGGCGTCCGGAGATCCACGGTGATGGCGACGGGGCCGACGAGCTCGCCGCGGACGACGCGGCCGTCCTCGAGAGAGAGATAGGTCTGTGCCCAGAAATGCTCGAACCCCCGGTCCTGAATCTCGAGAGGTTTGAGGTGCATGTTCATCACCACGCGGTTTTCCATCTGACCGGCCTGGAGCAGGGCGCAGGGAACGCCGTTGAGCAGGCTCACGCCGACAAGCTTCACCCAGGACTGGCCGCTAAAGGTGTACTTGGAATCCGTCACCAGGGGCGGAAACGAGAAAACAAAGTCGCGGGGGTTGGTCCTGTCTTCAAATTGCGCGCCCAGCGGCGCTTCATCGGGAATGCGGAGTCCCGGCGTCGGCCGGACCAGGCCGTCAAAGGTTACAGCATCCCAGGACAAGATCATGAACATGAAGCCATCCATGGTCCTGGGGAGGGACGAAAAATCAAACTTCTCGATGGCCATATCCTCATTGACCGACAAGACGAGAGTGAAATTCTCAGCCTCCTTGAACTCCGTGAGCCTGGCCGGCTCGGCTGTCATGCTCTGCCCGAAGTCGAACCGCTTCCAGGTGAACTTTTCTTGAACGCGACCCAGAGAATCGTCGGGAAGGCGGGTCCGGGTGAAATACGTGACGACCCTCATTTCGCCGGACTTCGTCCCGTCCATCCGGAAGTTGTTGTTCAGGCGTTTCAGCCGATAGCATAGGGTTTCGCCGACCTTGTACCGCAGCTTCAGGGGCACGGTCTCCGGCAGCCGGGTTTCGTGTTGGGCCGCGCTTCGGGCCCAGGTCAAGGGAGTGAACCAGAGTAAAGAGCCCATAAAGAGGGCGGGAAGATAGAGAGTTTTATTTTTCATCTGTCGACTCCTGATGGGCGGCTGGGGCTAAAATAAGACAGCCTGGGGCCGAAGTCAATTCCCAGCGGTTGACAGTGACCGCCCGAAAGCGCTATATAAACGCTTGATTTGCTAAGCTTTTAATGATCCATGGATGACACTCAGAGCGTTCCGTTGCGGGCGGCCCAGCCGGTGATCGTCAAAAAGCCGGGCCACCCGATCTCCAGACAGGACGTCGACCCCGATGCGCTCAAGGTCATCTATCGCCTCCACCGGCTCGGCTTCACCGCCTACCTTACAGGGGGGGCGGTGCGCGACCTTCTGTTGGGGCGTCCGGCCAAGGATTTCGACGTCGTCACCGACGCCCGTCCCGGACAGATCAAGAAGCGCTTCGCCAGGGCGTTCATCATCGGCCGGCGGTTCCGCCTGGCCCACGTCCATTTCCAGGGCGGCAAGTACATCGAGGTGGCCACCTTCCGGAGGATCTCCGACCAGGCCGCGCGGGAGACGCCGGGCGAGGAGAATGTTCCCGTTCATCCCTACGGCACACCCGAGGAAGATGCGTTCCGCCGGGATATCACCATCAATGCTCTCTATTATGACCCGATCGACGACGCCGTGATCGATTATGTCGGGGGCCTCGAGGACATCGCCCGCCGGACGGTCCGGGTCATCGGCGACCCGGCCGAGCGCTTCACCGAAGACCCTGTCCGCATCTGGCGCGTCCTTCGCTACGCCTCCCGGCTGGGGTTCACCGTCGAGGGGTCCGTCGAGCGGGAGATCCCCGGTCATTCCTGCCTGATCGCGGCGGCTTCCGGGGCGCGCCTTTATGAAGAGCTCAACAAGGACCTTGCCCAAGAGACCCGGCCGGTCGTGGAAACCCTTAGGAAATACGGGATCCTCAAGTTCACCATCGGAAAGGCCGGCGAGGCGTATGAGACCGATGAGGCGCTGTTCTCCCGGCTCCGCGCTCTCCTCGACGCCGCCGACCGGGTCCGGGCGGCCGGAAACCCGCTGGCCATCGAGGAGATGTATGCCCTGCTCTTCTGGCCGTGGCTCCAGCCCCTGCTTGAGCAGACCGGCATCGATATGCACAAGGCTCTGAGCGATGCCTTCCACGAGGCCGGCATGAAGGCCAACATCCCCCGCAACTTGCGGGCTGATACAAGCCAGGTCCTGATTATTGTCGCGGCCATGGACCGGGCCCTGCGCACGTGCCGGATGCGCTGGTCGCTGGCGCGGCGGCCTCATTTCGTCCCGGCGGAGCGGGTCCATTTCCTCATCTTCAAAGGCCGGCTGCCGGAGAAAGACGAATCATTTGAAGCGCTGTTCCGCCAGGCCTTTCCCGGGGGTGGAAAGGGAATCCCGGCCCGCCGCCGGCGCCCGCACCGCAGATCCGGGACGCCAACGGCTGAATAGAGTATCCCCTTTAATTGGAGAGACGGGCGATCATCGCGGCCAGCAGCCGGTTGAACTCTTCCGGGCGTTCAAGCATCGGGTAATGTCCCATGTGGGACATGATGACGGCGTCGAAGTCGGCCTTTACCTTCCTTCCCGCCTCGATATCCGTCGGGTAGAGGTCGCCGTTGACCGCCCGGATTGGCACGGTCAAGCGGCGGGCCGCCGCCCCCACATCATAACCGGCCAGCGAGAGGAACATGGCCTCGGCTGCCTGCGGAGAGGTCCTGGCCATGCGGCGCTCGGCGTCCGCCATGATCTTCGGGTCAGCGTCGGGATAGAAAAGCGCCCGGGTCATCTCCTTGACCCCGGCGGCAAAATCGCGCCGGAAGAGATCGGCCCTTTGCCGGGCCTCCTCCTCGCTGATCCTGCCGAAATCCTGGAACGTGTCGACGCCGACGACGCCAATGGCGCGGCCGGGAAGGAGCAGGGCGGCCTCGATGGCCACGGGTCCGCCCAGGGAGTTCCCGAAGATGATGACGTGCTCCGGCTTTTCCGCCTCGACAACCGCCCGCACGTCGGCGCCGAATTCGGGGATCCCCCATTTCTTCCGGTTCGTCCCCGATTCCCCATGGCCGGCGAGGTCAAGGGCCAGCACCCGATGCCGGGGCGCGAAGGCCTTGAGTTGGGCGTCCCAAAAGGTGCGGTCGGCCAGTCCCCCGTGGATGAAAACGAGGGCCGGCTCTCCCGCTCCCGCGGCGGAATAAACGATCGTCACTCCGTCGGGGGCCAGACAGGTCTTCCTCTCGATCTTGGGGGTCATCTTGTTTCCCTCCTGGTTTCGGGCCGGGATCGAATAAGGCGGAATTCCCAACAAGACAAGGGCCAGCGCGCAACCGACGAGATCCAGCCGGATCCGTTTCCTGTAGATAGCGTTCATGTGTTCTCTCCTTTCAAATATCGAGCCGGACCCCGGCCTGGATGGAGAAGCCAAGGGTGCCGTAGCCGTAGACCATCTCGTAGCGCCGGTCGAGAATATTGTCCAGACGGAGGAAGAGCTGCGTGCTCTTCGCCGCCTGATAGGAAACGACGCCGTTGAGGAGGGCGTACGCGGGGAGGGTGACAGTCTCGGCCGGCCAGACGTTGTAGTTCATGTCCTCTCTCCGGCCCATGTAGTCAAGGGCGGCGGCGGCCGTCCATCGCGCCAGGAACGAATAAGCGAGTCGAGCCGAGAGAATGTCCTTGGGCCGCCGGAGAAGAGGGGTCCCCTGAGTCTTGTCTCTCGCGTCCTGGCGGGAGTAGATCAGGCCCAAGGAGAGCTCCTCGCGGGGCCGCGCCGAGAGCTCGACCTCAATACCTCTCGTCTCGGCGCGTCCGATGTTGATGTACCCTTGAGTGACGGAAAAATCGATCAGGTCCTGGAAATCGTTGTGGAAATAAGTCAACGCTACGCGCGCCCGGCCGTCGAAGAGCGGCTGCTCAACCCCGGCGTCCCAGCCCACGGACCGCTCGGGCCTGAGCCCCTCGTTCCCGATCGGGCCGAAGGCCGTCCCTGGGGCGTACAGCTGGTAAAGGGAGGGCGATTTGAATCCGGACCCGAGGCTGGCCCTGATCTTGGTCTGACTGGACTTGAGGATGTAGGCCGGCGCCAGGCGATAGGTCAAGGCCTCTCCCGTCCGGCTGTGATGATCGAAGCGAAGTCCGGCCGTCGCAAAGAAGCGGTCGGCGAAGCGGAGGGAATCCTGGAGGTACAACCCGGCCGTCTCCGCCGTCCGGCGCGGGAAGGCGCTTGAGGAGACGCCCCAAGGGCCTTTGGCCAGGTATTCCGACTCCCCCTGTTCTCTCTCGTATTCCAGCCCCGCGGTCAAGGTCTGGCCGGCGTTTAGGAAGACGTTGTTCTGCCAGGCCAGGCTCAGCATCCGCCCCTTGAACAGGCCCTCCTCGTATTCGAGGGGATGGACTTCGTCCTGGGAGTTGAGATGGCTTCGCCGGGAGCCGACTGCGGAGACGGTCAGCTTCTGTTCCCAACGGTTTTCGAGGAAGAGGCCCCGCACCTGTCCCTTGAGGAAGAGCGAGTGGTAATCCTGCCGGCTGTTGGGGTCGTCGCCGTAGGGCCCGCCGAAATTGTCGATATCCGTATTGGCCCAGATGGCGTGGCCGACCAGGTCGACCTCGATATTCTCACGCAGGGCGAGCCCGACCCGTCCGGACAAGGTCGAGTTCCTATAGCCGTCCGGCTCCGAGTTCCCGGCCAGGGTGGCGTCGGCGGCGGAGATGCCGCCCGTCACGTAGCGGGAAAGCCCAAAGGAATAGCTGGCCGGCCCCTCCGACCCGCTGACGGCAGCCTGGCCCAGGAAGGTGCCGTAAGTCCCCCCGCTTGACGTGAGCATCAACCGGGGTCTGCCCTGGCCCCGGCCGGGAATGATGTTGACGACCCCGCCGAGGGCGTCGGACCCGTAAAGCGGGCCCTGGGGTCCGCGGAGGATCTCAAGACGGCTCACGTTGGCCAGGAAGAGATGCGCCAGGTCGGCGGAGCGGGAGGGGTTGATCGGGTCGTTGAGCTCGACGCCGTCAAGGAGCACTAGCGTGTGCTCGGAATTGGCCCCGCGGAGGAACACCGAAGAGGCCTCGCCCATGCCTCCGTTCTGGACCACGGAAACACCGGGCGCCTCCCGGAGCGCCTCGAGGACGAACGTTTTCTTGTAACGGCTGAGGTCAAACCCCGAAACGATGGAAAGAGAGCTCCCCACCTCCCGGGCCGGGGTTTCAAGGCG
>Ga0153915_10008060_pt1 | contig 9994 bp, 10 predicted proteins | sample Opewatmetagenome_2_FD_107003 | JGI IMG/M metagenome (GOLD analysis project Ga0153915, IMG submission 107003) | Freshwater wetland microbial communities from Ohio, USA - Open water 3 Core 3 Depth 3 metaG | ecosystem: Environmental > Aquatic > Freshwater > Wetlands | place: USA: Ohio, Lake Erie... | reverse complement strand
TGGAGCTCGACGTCGACGGTGCCCGCGGCGCGCTCGCTGCGCTGGGCCGGCGCGTGGGTCTCGGCGTGGAGGAGACGGCCGCGGCGGCCGTCCGGCTGGTCGACGCCAACATGACCGATGCGATCCGCCGGGTGCTGTCCCTGGCGGGGGCCGACCCCCGGAAGCTGGACCTGGTGGCCTTCGGCGGCATGGGCGGGGTGCACGCCACCACGCAGGCGAGGGCCCTCGGCATGCGCAGGGTGCTCATCCCACGCGCTGCCGCCGGCCTGTCCGCCTTGGGGCTGCTGGCCGCCAACCACGTCATCGACGAGTCCCGCGGCTACATCTGCCCGAGCGCGGAGGTCGACGTCGTCCATCTCGGGAGACTGGCCCGGGAGCTCGAGGCGTCTGCCCGCGCGGAGCTGCGCGTGGCGAACGTCCCCGACGACCGGGTGCACCTGGAGTGGTCGTTGCTGCTGGTCTACCCGGGACAGACCTTCGACACCTCCATCCCGGTGGCGTCGCCGACCGACGTCGACGCAGCGGTGGATGAGTTCCACCGTCGCAACGCGGAGGCCCGGCTCATCGAGGCGCGTGCCCAGGAGCCCGTCCTGCGCGGGATCAGGCTCACCACCACCGGCGTCGTCGAGCCGCCCGCAGACCTGGTGCTCGACAGCACGACCTCGATCGTGCCGACGGGTCACCGCCGGATGTGGGTCGGCGATGCCTGGTACGACGGCGTGCCGGTCTACGACATGGAGGTGCTGCTCCCGGGGGTGAGCCTCCAGGGCCCCGCCGCGATCACCAGCGCCTACACGACGGTGATCCTGGCGCCGGGGGAGACGGCGCGCTCGACCACCGAGGGTGACGTGCTCGTCGACCTGATGAGCTGACCTCGTGCGCCCCGTCCACCACACCGGGCTGTGCCCGGCCGACCTCGATCTCTCGCTGCGCTTCTACGTGCAGGGCATCGGCCTCGAGGTGCTCTTCGACGTCACGATGAGCACCGACCTCGAGCCCCTTCTCGGGGAGCGCACGTCGTCGGTGCGGACGGTCTTCCTCGGCAACCCGGACCTGCCTGAGGCTGGGGCGCTCGAGCTGCTCGACCTCGGCACCGGCCGGGTCCAGCACGAGGAGCCCGCGCCAGGCGTGGCGAGGCGCGGGCTCTTCCTGCTGTCCTTCCAGGTGCCGGTGGAGCCGGCCCTGCAACGGCTGGCCGAGCTCGGGCTCGGCGGCAGCCCCCGCCGGATGCCCACTCCGGCAGGCGGTCTGGTTGCCACGGTGGCTGATCCCGACGGGGTCGTCGTGGAGCTCCTCGACCAGCCGCTGTCCCTCGCACGCTGACGCACCCCGGCCGACGCGCACGGGGGCTGCGTCCCGGGCGAGCCTCGTTGACACCTCCCCTCTTTCTTCTTATCTTTTGCAAATAAGGGAGGTCTGGTGGACGACGGTCTGAGCCAGAGCCGGCTCGAGCCGTCGCGGCGCTCGGGAGCGGCTGTGTTGCGGCGCCCGGTCGTCGGCGCGAACGGGACGACGAGGGCCTGACGTGGACTACGACCTCGGAGCCTCCGCCGACGCACTCCGCGCGCGCTTGCGCGAGCTCATCAGGGAGCACGTGCCGGAGGACTTCCTGGGTGCCTTCAGCCACGACCCCGAGGACCTGGCTCTCACGCAGGCCTTCTGCAAGGTGCTGGCGAAGGAGGGGCTGCTCTGCCTCTCCTGGCCGGTCGAGTACGGCGGGGCGGGCGCGTCGGTGTGGGAGCAGACCGTCGTACGTGAGGAGATGTGGGCCCACCACGAGCCCCGCGGGGCGCAGTACATGGGAGTCAACTGGGTCGGTCCTGCCCTCATGCGTCACGGGACGCCGGCCCAGCGCGCGCAGCACCTGCCGCCCATCGCGGCGGGCGAGGTCATCTGGTGCCAGGGCTTCAGCGAGCCCGAAGCCGGCTCGGACCTCGCCTCGCTGAGGACTCGCGCCGTGGCGGACGAGCACGGCTGGCTGGTCTCCGGGCAGAAGGTCTGGACGTCGTACGCGACGATGGCTTCCTGGTGCGTCCTCGCAGCGTGCACCGACCCGGAGGCGTCGAGCAGCAAGCGGCTGACGCTCTTTCTCGTCCCCATGGACCGGCCCGGCATCGAGGTCCGTCCCATCCCGTCGATGCTGGGACCGCACCACCTCAACGAGGTGTTCCTCGACGAGGTGCGGGTCACCCCCGAGGACGTGCTGGGGCCGGTGGGGGGCGGCTGGGCGGTCATGCGGGACGCCCTGGCCTACGAGCGGGTCGGGATCGCGCGCTACGCGCGGTGCGACTCCCTGCTCGCACGGTTGCGCCAGGCGCTGGGTGAGGAGTGGGACGACCTGCCGGCGGGGCTCCGCAGTCGCTGGGTCCGCGCGCTGGTCGACGTCCGCGTCGCGCGGCTGCTCGCCTACAACGCCGTGGGTCGGCCCGAGGGTGTCGACCCTGCCGCGGCCAGCCTTGCGCGGATCGCCACGACCACCTGTGACCAGAGCGTCGCGGAGCTGCTGCTGGAAGCGGCCGGTGCCACCGCGCTCGACAGCGCGGAAGGTGCTCCGGTCCACGGCGCGCTCGACGACCACTGGCGCTACGCGCAGGCGGCGACGGTGTCGTCGGGAACCATCGAGGTCCAGCGCATGCTCGTCGCGCGACAGGTCCTGGACGAGCGCACGTGAACAGCAGCCTTCCCGAGGAGGTGCTCTCGTTCAGCCGCTCGGCGCGCCGCCGCCTCGGCTCGCTCGGCGGCGCGGAGCTGGCGCTCCGCGCGGAGCAGGACCGCTCGGAACGTACGGCGGTAGGGAAGGCGCTGGCAGAGCTCGGCGTGGGGGAGCTCGACGTGCGCGACGGCGAGCACCAGCTGCTCGCGTGCGCCGAGCTGTGCCGGGTGTCGGGTGCCCTTGCGCTGCCCTGGCCGCTGGTCGAGCAACTGACGGCGGTCGGAGGGCGGCCGCTGGCCCTCGTCGACCTCGGACGGCCCAGGGTGGACCACGGTGACGTGCTCGACGGCTGGCTCGGGTGCGACCTCGACGGCAACGCGCACGACCTGGTGGTGGGCACTCCCACCAGCGCCAAGCTGGGACCGTTCCTCGTTCCTGCCGAGCTCGGTGCGCCACAGGGCCGGGTGAGCAGCGACGACGTCGCCCTCCACCTGGTGCTCGGGACCTGGCGGCTGCTCGGCGGCCTGGAGGCGGCGCTCGCCCAGGTGGTCGAGCACGTCGGCGTACGGCGTCAGTTCGGGAGGCCGCTCGCGGAGTTCCAGAGCGTCCGGTTCGCGGTTGCCGACGCGTCCGTTGCCGTGCGTGGGCTGGAGGAGCTGGCCAAGTTCACGACATGGCGGCTGCACTGTGCGCCCCAGCCGCAGCGGCTCGTGGACGCGACGGCGCTGAGGCTGCACGGCGCCGAGAAGGCGGTGCAGGTCCTGCGGGCGTGTCACCAGCTGCTCGGGGCCGTCGGCTTCTGCGACGAGCACGACGTCTCGGTGCTCGACCGCCACCTGCAACCTCTGATCCGGCTCCCCCTCTCGGCGGAGGCTCTCGCGGCGCGGCTCGTCCCGGCGGTGGGCCGCGGCGAGCTCGAGACGTTGTTCACCTGATCCGCGAGGATCTCGCGCATGCACAGCACGTACGAGGAGGAGCCCTTCAGTGAGCGAGCCGAGCGGCCGTCAGAGGTCGGCCATCATCACCGGGGGCAGCGGTGGCATCGGCCTCGCCTGCGCCGAGGCGCTCGTGGCACGGGGGTACGACGTCCTGCTCACCGCGCGCACCGAGGGTCCGCTACGGGCCGCCGCGGAGCGCCTCGGTGCCCGCTGGGTGGCGGCCGACTCCGCGGACCCCGGGCAGTTCGCGCGCGTCGTGGCGGCGGTGCCGCACGTCGACCTGCTGGTCCACTCCGCGGGCATCCTCAAGGGCACCTTCGTCCGCAAGGAGCGGATCGAGGACTTCGACGAGGTGATCCGTGCGAACCTGCGCTCGGCCTTCGTGGCCTCTCAGGCGGTGCTGCCGAAGATGGGCCCAGGGGGGAGGATCGTGTTCATCTCCTCCTCCGCCGGCGAGGCCGGGATGAAGGCGCGGTCGGCCTACTCCGCGTCGAAAGCAGGGGTGAACGCCTTCGCCGAGGCACTGGAGGCCGAGGTCGCCCGTGACGGCATCCACGTGAACGTCCTGGTCCCTGCTCCGGTCGAGACCCCGATGCTCGAGGAGGTCACGTTCGAGATGCACGCGCTGCAGTCGAAGGACGTCGCCGACGCGGTTCTGTTCCTGGATGCGCTCCACCCTCGCGTCGTCCTGCCCCGGATCGCGATGCGCGCGGTGTCGGAAGGCCCCCTGGCGCCCCCTCCGGTCGTCTCGGCCCTGGTGCGGCAGCCGCGCGCGTGAGCGCCGTCGAGGTGGTCGAGGTCCCGTTCGGAACCCGCCTCTCCCAGCTCGCCGGCACCGACCCGGAGGGCGTCGGTCTCGTCGTGGTGTCCCGTGACGGCGCGGAGCAGACGCTGCGCTGGCGGCAGCTGGAGGAGGGCGCCAACCGGTGGGGGCGGGCCCTGGCCGCCGCGGGCGCCGGCCACGGGACGCGGGTCGCCCTGGCCGTGCCCAACTCCGTCGACCTCGTCCTGGCCGCGCTCGGGACCTGGAAGGTCGGGGCCGTGCCGGTCCCTGTCCGCTGGGACCTGCCCGACTGGGAGCGCGACCGGGTGCTCGCCGTCGTCGACGCCGCGGTGGTGGTGGATGCCCACCGCCTCCCCGAGCTGCGGGCGTCCGCGGCCGCGCAGGAGGCGGGTCCGCTGCCGGAGGTGGTGGCGCCTCAGGTCAACGGCATCTGCAGCAGCGGCTCCACGGGCACGCCCAAGGTCATCATGAGCGAGCGCCCCGCGTTGTGGAACCCACTGCTGTCCGAGCCCTTCCTCTCGAGCTGGGAACGGACGCCGCGCCCTCAGGTGATCCTGGTGCCCGCGCCGATGTACCACACCAACGGTTTCGTGACCCTGAGCTTCCTGCTGGGCGGAGACCGGCTGGTGGTTCTGGAGAAGTTCGGCGGAGAGCTGGTGCTCGACGTCATCGAGAAGCACCGGATCACGACGTTCACCGCGACCCCCACGATGCTCCAACGCATCGCGCAGGTCGACGGGGTGGCCGAGCGCGACCTGTCGAGCGTGCGCTGGATCCTGCAGGGTGCGGCGGTGATGCCGCCTGCCCTGCTGCGCACGTGGTTCGAGCTGTTGGCCCCCGAGAAGGTCGTGATGGCCTACGGCATGACCGAGCAGCTCGGGCTGACCGCCCTGCGCGGTGACGAGTGGCTCGCCCGCCCGGGCAGTGTCGGTCGCGGCTTCCGGGACACCGAGATAAAGATCCTGGACGCCGAGGGCGACGAGGTGCCGCACGGCCAGCTCGGTGACATCTACCTCCGGTCACCGATGACGGGCTCCTACAGCTACCGCGGTGGGGCCGCGCTGCTCCCCACCACCCCGGACGGCTTCGGTACGGCGGGCGACGTCGGATGGCTCGACGAGGACGGCTTCCTGTACGTCGTCGACCGCCGGGTCGACATGATCGTCACCGGTGGCGCGAACGTGTTCCCGGCCGAGGTGGAGAGCGCGCTGTCCGACCATCCGGGCATCGCCGACGTCGTCGTCATCGGGCTGAGCGACGAGCAATGGGGCCGGCGGGTCCACGCCGTCGTGGAGCCCGCGCAGCCGCACAGCCCCGTCACCGAGGACGAGGTCATCGCCTACGCGAAGGGGCGGCTGGCGGCGTACAAGGTCCCGAAGTCCGTGGAGCTGGTGGAGGCCATCCCGCGCAGCGCCGCGACGAAGGTGAGCCGGTCGGCCATGGTCGAGGCCCGCGGTGGCTGAGGCCACCCCGGAGGAGCGTTCTCCTGCTTCGGCATAGAGAGCATCGCAAGAACTGCACATCAGGGACCCGCCAGCGGTAATCTCCCTTCCGCCCGTCGGTCACGGCCGGGTGAGCGGCGGTGGAGGTCTTCCTTGCACGACAGCGACAGCGAGAGCGACAGCGACAGCGACAGCGCGCGACGCGGCGAGGACGTGCCGGAGAGCGGTGACGTCTCCTGGAGGGACCGCGCGGTCGAGCGCTCGCTGCGCACCGCGCGCGCCAAGGCCGTGTCGCGCTCGGACGCCTTCATCACGACGGCCACGCAGATCCTCAGCGAGACCGGCCGCACGGACTTCACCGTCCAGGAGCTGGTCGAGCGCTCCAAGACCTCGCTGCGCTCGTTCTACCAGCACTTCAGCAGCAAGGACGAGCTCCTCCTGGCGCTCTTCGAGGAGATCATCGCCGTCAGCACCGCCGAGTGGCGCGCGGAGGTCGAGGGGCTCGACGAGCTCGCCGCCCTGCATCTTCTGCTCAAGAAGATCTACGGCCGCACGGGGAAGGAGATCGGTGCAGGCATCAACCGCGCACTGAGCGTCTACCACCTGCAGCTCGCGGAGTCCCGGCCGACGGAGTACGCCCGCGTCCTCGCTCCGCTGCGCAACCTGATCCAGGAGCTCGTCGAGGCAGGAGCCAAGGCCGGCACCATCCGTCGCGACATCGAGCCCGAGACCCTGGCGATGATCACGATGCAGACCCTCGTCGGCTCGGCGCACATGAAGGCACTGGGAGCCGAGCTCGCCGGGGGTGCCCTCGACAGCGACACGCTGTGGGCCTTCTGCCTGGACGGGCTGCAGGGCGCGACGCCTTTCGGTCGCAGAGCGACTCCCGCCGACCGGCCCTGACCGGTGGAGTTCTTCGTCTTCCTGCCGCAGTCGCGCCTCGGCGTGGAGCAGGTCGTGGCGCGCGCCCTCGCGGCCGAGCGCCTCGGCTTCAGCGGGATGGCCTTCATGGACCACCTCGTCACGCCCATGGCGGAGGGTCAGGACCTCTGGGAGGCCATGACCCTGGCGACCTGGGTGGCCGCCCGCACCACCACGCTGCGGATCGGGCACCTCGTGCTGTGCGACGCGTTCCGGCACCCTGCCGTCCTGGCCAAGCAGGTCGCCACCCTCGACAGCGCCTCGGGCGGACGGTTCGAGGTGGGGCTCGGCTGGGGCTCCTGGCCCTCGGAGCTGACCGGCTTCGGGATCACCGAGGCCGGACCGGCCGCCCGGGCTGCGCGGCTCGCCGACACGGTCCGCACCCTGAGCGCGCTGTGGGCGGGGGAGCCGGTGCGCCAGGACGGCCCGCGTCAGGTGCCAGTGCCCACGACCAGGCCGACCCTCGTCGTCGGAGGCGCCGGTCCGACCGCGCTGGCCCTTGCGCGCGAGCACGCCGACTGGTGGAACCTGCCGGCGCCCGACCTGCACCGGCTGGCGGAGCTGCGCGGCCAGGTGGGCCGGGCCCGGGTGTCGGTGCAGCAGATGGTCGCGCTGCAGCAGCCCGACGACGTGGGTGGGGCGTCCGTCGCCCGCGCCCGCCGGCACTTCGGGCATCTCGGGGCCGGTCTCGTCGCCGGCACCGCAGCCGAGCTGCGGGCGCACTTCGTCGACCTGGAGGGACAAGGGGTCGACCGCGTCTACGTCTGGTTCCCGGACCAGGCGCCGGAGCAGACGCTCGAGGCCTTCGCCCACGCGGTCCTGGCACCCCTGGGCTCGACCTCTTCGTGACGTCGGGCCCCGGGTTTAGGTTCGGGAGATGAGCGCCTTCCAGTCCGATGCCGTGGACCGCTACCTCACGGAGCGCGCCGAGAGCGAGCACGGCGACGCCGTGCTCGAAGCCATGGAGGCGCGTGCCGCGGAGCACGGGTTCCCGATCGTCGGACGGGCCAGCGGACGCTACCTCGAGCTCGCGGCCCGGTCGGTGGGAGCGCGCCGGGTCATGGAGCTCGGGTCGGGCTACGGCTACTCGGCGTACTGGTTCGCGCGTGCGGTGGGGCCGACCGGTCAGGTCGTCTGCACCGACGGCGACGCCGCCAACGCCGAGCGCGCCAAGAGCTACCTCACGGACGCGGGCTTGTGGGACAGGGTGCGCTTCCGGGTCGGCGACGCCCTCGAGGGGTTCGCGCAGGAAGAGGGCGACTTCGACGTCGTCTACTGCGACGTGGACAAGGACGGCTACCCCGACTGCTGGCGGGCCGCGCAAGACCGCGTGCGGGTCGGTGGCCTCTACCTGTGCGACAACACGCTCTGGGACGGCCGGGTGGCCGACGGCTCGGACCGCCCGGGTGACCGCACGAAAGGGTGGACCGCGGCCATCGTCGAGCACAACCGCCTGGTGGCCGAGGACCCGCGCTACGTCTCGTCGATCGTGCCGATCCGCGACGGGATCCTCGTCGCGCTCCGGATCTCCTGAGCCGTCAGCGGATCCGTCGGAAGCGCGGGACGCCGACCCCCTCCGGCAGCTGCTCGCCCGTCGCCGGGTCGACCCAGGCCGTGAAGTCCTCCAGGGTCCGCACGGCGAACGGCGGCCCGTCGACGGGGTAGAGCGGCACGTACACGACGGCGGTCCTGTCCGCGTCGTTGGCGTCGTGGCCGAGGCCCAGCACGAGGTACTGCGGCCCCTTCCAGTGCTGGTAGGTCCCGGGTGCGAGGGTCACGGTCTCCGACCTTAGGCTGGCGGCCATGCCGCCCGTGCGCACCGCCTCGCCGTACCTGCTGGCCGCGTTCCTCGCCGGGGCGGGGGCGACGCACTTCCTGGCTCCCCGGTTCTACGACCGCATGATCCCGCCGCCGCTGCCGGGGCCGGCCCGTGCCTGGACGGTGGGCAGCGGCGTCGCCGAGCTCGCGGTCGCGGCTGCGGTGGCGCACCCGCAGACGAGGCGGCGTGGGGCGCTCGCCGCCGCGGCGCTGTTCGTCGCGGTGTTCCCGGGCAACGTGCAGATGGCGGCCGAGGCCGCGACACCCCTGGAGCAGGTCATGGCCTACGCCCGCCTGCCGCTCCAGCTCCCGCTCGTGGTCTGGGCCTGGCGGGTACGCCGGGACGCGCGCCCCTGACCCCTCGTCAGACCAGGCGGTGGTCGGCCAGCGCCGTGCGGCCGAGCTCCACGAGCGCCGGGATGACCTTCTCGTAGCCGTCGAAGCCCTCGCCGACCATCGCGCCCGCCTTGCTGCGCATGGCGATGCCGGCACAGACGACCGCGAGCTTGAAGAACCCGAACGCGGAGTACCAGGGCAGGACGTCGAGGTCCAGACCCGTGCGGCGGGCGTAGCCCTCGGCGACCTCGTCACGGGTCAGCATGCCCGACAGGGTCGTGACGCTCGGGACGACCAGGCCGCCCCCACGGGCCCCGGTGTCGTCGGCCTGGTTCCAGTAGGTCAGCAGCACCCCGAGGTCGGCCAGCGGGTCGCCGAGGGTGGACATCTCCCAGTCGAGGACGGCGATGATGCGCCCTACCTCGGTGGGGTGCAGCACCGTGTTGTCGAGGCGGTAGTCGCCGTGCACGATCGTGTTCCGCTGGGTCCGCGGCAGCCGTGCGGTCAGCTCCGCGGCCAGCGCGTCGAGGTCCTCCATGCCCTCGACGCGGGTGGCCTCCCACTGCTTGCTCCAGCGGGCGACCTGGCGCGCCAGGTATCCGTCGGGCCGGCCGAAGTCGGCGAGGCCGACGCTTTCCGGGTCGACGGCGTGCAGCGACGCGAGCACGTCCAGCAGCCCCTCGCAGACCGTACGGCGGTCCGCGTCGGTGTCGGCGTACCCGGGGGGGAACTCGGAGCGGACGATGTGGCCCTCGACGAGGTCCATGACGTAGAAGGGCTGGCCCAGCACCTCGGCGTCGGCGCACAGGTGGCGGGTCCTGGGCACAGGGACGGCCGTGCCGCCCAGCGCCGTCATGACGCGGTACTCCCGCGCCATGTCGTGGGCGGTCGGCAGGACGTGCCCCAGCGGCGGGCGGCGGAGCACGACCGCGCCTGCCGTCGAGTCGACGCGGTAGGTGAGGTTGCTCTTGCCACCGGCGATGAGGGTCACGCGGCTGGCAGCCCAGGCCGGGTCGCCGAGCGCGTTCGCGAGGTAGGGCCCGACGACTGCCGGGTCGGCCCCCTCGACGGCAGTGGCGGGAGTGGCGGAGGTCTCGGACGA
>Ga0153915_10008059_pt1 | contig 9995 bp, 10 predicted proteins | sample Opewatmetagenome_2_FD_107003 | JGI IMG/M metagenome (GOLD analysis project Ga0153915, IMG submission 107003) | Freshwater wetland microbial communities from Ohio, USA - Open water 3 Core 3 Depth 3 metaG | ecosystem: Environmental > Aquatic > Freshwater > Wetlands | place: USA: Ohio, Lake Erie... | reverse complement strand
GTTGATTATTCAGGCCGATCCGTTATTGTTGTCGGACCTGATTTAAGACTGCATCAATGCGGTCTGCCCAAGAAGATGGCCTTAGAGCTCTTTAAGCCATTTATATATAATAAATTGGATGAAAAGGGTCTTGCTACAACCATTAAATCTGCAAAAAAGATGGTTGAGAGGGAAACCCCTGAGGTTTGGGACGCACTGGATGATGTGGTCAGGGAATATTGCATACTGCTTAACAGGGCGCCTACATTGCATCGTCTGGGTATTCAGGCCTTTGAACCTATTCTGATAGAAGGAAAGGCGATACAACTTCATCCCCTGGTGTGTACAGCATTTAATGCTGATTTTGACGGTGACCAGATGGCTGTCCATGTTCCTCTTTCCATAGAGGCCCAGATAGAGGCCAGGGTATTGATGATGTCCACAAATAATATCCTTTCTCCTGCAAATGGAGAGCCTATTATCGTACCCAGCCAGGACATAGTCCTTGGGATATATTATATGACCAGGGGGAGACTTTTCAGAAAGGGAGAAGGGATGATCTTCTCCAATCCTGAGGAAGTAAGGATGGCCTTTGATGCTGGCGAGCTTGATCTGCATGCCTATATAAAGGTGCGGATACAGGGAAAGATTGAAGAGACAACTACAGGCCGCGTGTTATTAAATGATATTCTGCCTGAGGAATTACCTTTTTCATTTGTCAATAAGGTTATGAATAAAAAGGAATTGCGCGGTCTCATTAATGAGTGTTACAGGAGGGCTGGTATAAAAGCCACAGTTATCCTTTCCGATAGACTGAAGGATATGGGGTATAAGTATGCGACCAGGTCGGGTATATCCATTTCCATTAAGGATATGACCATACCTTCTCAAAAAAGCAAGATCATTGAAAAGGCTGAGAAGGAAGTAAAGAAGATTGATGACCAATATAAAGGCGGATTGATCACCGACGGTGAGAAATACAACAAGGCCGTTGATATATGGGCACAATCCACTGAACAGATCGCAGCAGAGATGATGAAAGAGATGGGTGTTGAAGAGATGGAAAGTCCTGAGGGAAAAAAGACCAAGACTGAAAGCTTCAATTCCATTTATATGATGTCGGACTCAGGTTCCCGTGGAAGCAAGGACCAGATGAGACAGTTGGCCGGTATGAGAGGCCTTATGGCGAAACCATCCGGTGAAATCATCGAGACCCCCATCACCTCAAATTTCAGGGAGGGTCTGACTGTTCTGCAGTACTTTATTTCAACGCATGGTGCCAGAAAGGGTCTGGCTGATACAGCACTCAAGACCGCAAACTCGGGATACCTTACCAGAAGATTAGTGGATGTTGCACAGGATGCGGTTATCGCTGAAGATGATTGCGGAACTATTGATGGAATATGGGTAAACTCCCTTATGGAAGGTGGAGAGGTCATCCAGAGGGTCGGAGACAGGATCCTTGGCAGGGTTGTATTGCAGGATGTCTATGATCCCATCACCGGTGAACTCCTTGTCTCCGCAAATGACCTTATTGATGAAGAGAAGGTAAATAAGATAGAGAGTGCAGGGATTGAGAAAGTTCTTATCAGGTCGGTCCTTACCTGTCAGGCCAAGACAGGTATATGCAAAAAGTGTTATGGAAGGGATCTCGCTCACGGGTATGAGGTTAATATCGGTGAAGCGGTTGGCATTATTGCGGCACAGTCCATAGGCGAACCGGGAACCCAGCTGACAATGAGGACATTCCATATAGGCGGTACAGCAAGCAAGCGTGTTGAACAAACAACAATACACGTAAGAAATAAAGGCAAGGCGCATTTTTTAAATCTCAAGACCGTAAAGACTGCCGAGGGCAATTACGTGATCATGAATCGTAATGGTGAAATCGCAATACTCGGCAAAGGCGGCAGGGAGATCGAAAAATACACGATTAACTACGGTGCCACTCTAAAGGTAACGGACGGTCAGGAGATAGAGGCAAATCAGGTATTAGCTGAATGGGACCCCTTTACCAATCCCATATTAACCGAGGTTGAAGGAACGGTTAAATTCGGAGACATCCTTGATGGCGTTACAATGCAGGAGAAGCGGGATAATGTAACCGGAAAGATAAGCAGGGTTATAGTCGAATCAAGGCAAACGGATTTAAGGCCTAGGATCTCTATAAAAGACACTGAAAAGAAGACCGCCACTATTCCTGGTCCCGCAAAGGCCCAGGCAAGGTATCACCTCCCGACTGACGCTATCATCATGGTAAACGAGGGTGATAAGGTGGATGCAGGTACTGTCCTCGCGAAGATCCCCAGGGAAACCACCAAGACGAAGGATATTACGGGAGGTCTGCCGAGGGTAGCAGAGTTGTTTGAGGTTCGTAAACCAAAGGAGAATGCAATCCTCAGCGAGATTGACGGCACAGTCTCTTTCGGTCAATACAGTAAAGGCAGAAGAAGGGTGATAATTACACCTGAACTTGGCGATCCTATTGATTATTTTATTACGAAAGGAAAGCATGTTAGCGTCCTTGAGGGTGATTATATAAGGGCTGGTGAGGCCCTTATGGACGGATCTGCAAATCCGCATGATATCCTGCGTATCAGAGGGGCTAAGGAGCTTGCAAAATATCTGGTTAATGAAGTCCAGGAGGTATACAGGCTGCAGGGTGTAAGCATAAATGACAAACATATAGAAGTCATTGTAAGGCAGATGCTCAGGCAGGTCACGGTTAAGGACGTCGGCGATTCAGGCTTCCTCCTTGGAGAACAGGTGGAAAAATGGCGTTTTGAGGAAGAAAATCAGAATATTATGGCACAGGGTGGAAAACCCGCTATCGCTGAGCCATTGCTGCTGGGAATTACAAAGGCATCATTAAGTACGGAGAGTTTTATTTCCGCGGCGTCATTCCAAGAAACTACAAAGGTTTTATCTGATGCAAGTATTGCAGGGAAGGTGGATAAGCTTAAAGGATTAAAGGAAAATGTTATTATGGGGCGCCTTGTCCCTGCCGGAACAGGAGTAAAGGAATATAGGGAATTGGACATTGAAATGACAAAATAAAAAAATATTTATTAAAAAGTCTTGACAAATGTCCCAGATGTAAATATAAAACTTTCTTTCTAACTTTTAAGATTTTTCTGATTAGAGCAAGTCTTTTAAGTAATCATAAAACCAATAAACGATCAAAATCAGAATATGATTCGTTTATCACACATGTTGATAGATTTAAATTTTAAGTTTGTCTGATTCTTTTTCCGTTTTCTTCTTGTTGTATAACGGAATAATTGACGACTTGTTTGAAAATATTTTTTGATCAAAGATAAACGGCAAGTAAAGGGAAATATATGCCTACAATTAATCAGTTGATTAGGAAAGGTCGACAGAAACCCAGGAAAAAAGTTAAGACACCTGCTTTGCAGGGTTGTCCTCAAAGACGAGGTGTATGTGTAAGGGTTTATACGTCGACTCCAAAGAAGCCAAATTCAGCCTTGAGAAAAGTCGCAAGGGTAAGACTGACCAATGGAATTGAAGTGACATCCTATATCCCTGGTGTTGGTCATAATCTTCAGGAACATTCAGTTGTTCTGATTCGCGGTGGTCGTGTTAAGGATTTACCTGGTGTAAGATATCATATCTTAAGGGGTACTATGGACACCTCAGGTGTTGATGACAGGCGAAAGGGTCGCTCAAAATATGGAGCGAAGAAGCCCAAGGCCATATAAGGAGTTTTTATGCCTAGAAAAAGATTAATCATAAAAAGAGAAAGTTTTGTAGACCCTAAATATAAGAGCAAGCTTGTCGGCAAATTTATCAATTCGATGATGCTTAAAGGGAAAAAGAGTTTATCCCAGGCTATTTTATATGATTCATTTGATATTATTCAGGAAAAAACAAAAGAAGATCCTCTGGCTGTATTCCAAAAGGCTGTTAATAATGTAAAACCCCTGGTAGAAGTGAAGTCCAGGCGGGTTGGCGGCTCTACATATCAAGTGCCTACAGAAGTAAGGTCAAATAGGAGTCAGGCCCTTGGGATAAGGTGGATCATCACATTTGCGAGGGCTAGAAGTGAGAAGAGTATGGCATCCAAGCTGGCCGGTGAGTTAGTTGATGCCGCAAACAGGAGAGGCGCAGCCATTAAAAAGAAAGAAGATAGTCATAGAATGGCAGAAGCTAATAAGGCCTTTGCGCATTACCGTTTCTAATTTTAGATATAATATTTAAATAATTTTACACTGAAATCAAACAATTAATAATTGTTTTCAAAAGGGGGTTAGCGATGTCAAAGAAGAAATTTGAGAGGACAAAGCCACACGTAAACGTAGGGACGATAGGGCACATAGATCATGGCAAGACGACATTAACGGCGGCGATAACGAAGAACCTGGCAGCGAAGGGTTTGGCGGAATTCATGCCGTTTGATTCTATAGATAAGGCGCCTGAGGAGAAGGCTAGAGGAATAACGATAGCGACGGCGCATGTTGAATATCAGACAGAGAATCGACATTACGCCCACGTGGATTGTCCGGGACACGCTGATTATATAAAGAACATGATAACAGGTGCAGCGCAGATGGACGGTGCGATACTTGTTGTTGGAGCCGATGACGGTCCCATGCCCCAGACCCGTGAACACATACTGCTGGCGAGGCAGGTAGGAGTGCCGAGCATAGTAGTATTCTTGAACAAGTGCGACATGGTTGATGATCCTGAGCTGATAGAGCTGGTGGAGCTCGAGTTGAGAGAGTTGTTGAGCAAGTATGAGTTCCCGGGAGACACGACCCCGATTATCAGGGGTAGCGCACTGAAGGCACTGGAGAGTGATGATCCGAACAGCCCCGACTCCAAGTGTATATTTGACCTGATGGCAGCGGTAGACAGCTTTGTACCCGAGCCGGTAAGAGACACTGATAAGCCTTTCCTGATGCCGATAGAAGATGTATTCAGCATATCAGGAAGGGGAACGGTTGTAACAGGGAGGGTAGAGCGCGGAATAGTGAAGGTAGGGGATGATGTTGAGATAGTTGGTATCAGGGATACTATCAAGACAGTATGCACCGGTGTAGAGATGTTCCGTAAATTACTGGATCAGGGGCAGGCAGGAGATAACGTAGGGGTGCTTCTGAGGGGAACGAAGAGAGATGAGGTAGAGCGTGGTCAGGTAGTAGCGAAACCAGGGAGCATAACACCGCACACGAAGTTTAAGGCGGAGGCATATATCCTGACAAAGGAAGAGGGCGGACGACATACGCCGTTCTTCAATGGATACAGGCCGCAGTTTTACTTCAGGACAACGGATGTGACAGGTATAGTTAAGCTGCCTGAGGGAGTGGAGATGGTGATGCCCGGAGATAATATAACGATAGAGGGCTCATTGATCACCCCGATAGCGATGGAGAAGGAACTCAGGTTTGCCATACGTGAAGGCGGTAGGACGGTAGGCGCAGGCGTAATACATGAGATTATAGAATAATTGGTTGGATTTATATTTATTATTTTAAACAATTACAATAGAAAATATATTATAAAAATATAAATATTGTGTTGCCTAATCCAGAGATTGTATGATATTGAAAACAATTTCGGTTGTTGGCTATCTATTTTTTAAGACATATTATTAAAAACGAGAGGAATTTTCTCAATGCGCGATATAATTACTTTAGCATGTGAACAATGTAAAAATAAAAATTATACGACAACAAAGAATAAAAAAAAGACCCCTGATAAATTGTCATTTAAAAAATTTTGTTCTTTTTGCAGGATACATACTATTCATAAGGAGACAAAATAGTACTATCTAGGCCAGTAGCTCTAACGGCTAGAGCACCGGACTCCAAATCCGGGTGATGGGGGTTCAAATCCCTCCTGGCCTGCCAATTTTAATGATATTTGCATTTAAAATAAACATGCTGAAGAATAAGATGTGATTAGCTGAAATAAACCGCGTGTATTAAGTGAATTATTTAAATTGAATACCTCAGGACAAAATCAATGATTATGTCAAAACCGGATACAACAGATATCAAAGAAAAAGATGATAAGCGAAAAAGCCGAAATATGATTTCTAAAAACGGACACGATAAAAAAAGCGAAAATAAAGTTTTGGGATATATCCGAATCTGCTCTAATTTTCTAAGGGATTGTAAGATGGAGCTGAAACGGGTTAAATGGCCTACTCGCAAGGAACTCTTAGCGTCAACCGCTATGGTTTTATTTTTGGTCATAATAATTGCAGCGTTTTTAGGTTTAGCGGACGCACTTCTTGTTGAAATTATTAAAAAAATTGCCGGATAGAAATACAAGTAAAAACCATGGATGAAAGCCAAAAAAATCATAGCAAAGAATTAAAATGGTATGTGGTTCATACCTATTCTGGGTTTGAAAATAAGGTTAAGACAAATCTGGAAGAGAGAATTAAGACACTGAATCAACAGGAATTCTTCGGTAAGATATTAGTCCCTACCGAACAGGTGATTGAATTAAAAAAGGGGCATAAAAAGACCTCTTCAAGGAAATTTTATCCAGGGTATATCATGGTTCAGATGTTGTTGAACAAAGATACCTGGCATACAGTGAGGAATACCGCAAAGGTTACCGGCTTTATCGGGGGTGGAACGATACCGGCACCTGTTCCTAATGAGGAAGCCGAAAGAATTATGAGGCAAATGGAAGAGGGGATCAGTAAACCCAAACCCAGATATAATTTCGAAGAAGGGGATACTGTGCGTGTTATTGATGGTCCTTTCAGTAATTTTCAGGGTACAGTTGAAGAAGTGAAACCTGATAAGGAAAAATTGAAGGTCTTGATTACTATTTTCGGGCGTGCTACACCTGTTGAACTAGATTTTATTCAGGTTAATAAAATATAACAGTCATAAATTAACTTTAATTCATCCAGGGTTCAGTTCGAGAAATCGAGTGAAGAGGAGTTGATTTAGTTAAATAAATATTTACCGATTTCAGGCAGATTAAAGAGGAAGATAATGGCAAAGAAAATCATAGGAAATGTTAAATTACAGGTAAAAGGAGGGCAGGCTAATCCATCTCCTCCTATCGGTCCTGCATTGGGTCAACATGGAGTTAATATTGCTGAGTTTTGTAAGGCTTTCAACGCTCGGACACAAAATCAAGTTGGAACCGTTATACCTGTAATTATTACTATTTATGCGGACAGGACTTTTTCATTTATTACCAAGACTCCTCCTGCCTCTGTACTTTTAAAACAAGCAGCGAAGATTGCAAAAGGTTCAGGGGAACCTAATAAAAACAAGGTCGGTGAAGTATCAAAGAAACAGGTAGAAGAGATTGCAAAAACAAAGTTCGAAGATCTGAATGCATACGATCTTGAAGCCGCTGTTAAGATTATTGAAGGCACTGCAAGGAGTATGGGGATTACAGTAATTCAGTAAATCTATTGAACCATAAGAGAGAAAAAAAATGGCTTTAAAAGGTAAAAAATATCGAAAAGTATCAGAGAATGTTGATAGAACTAAAAAGTTTACTTTCAACGAGGGCGTTCAATTGGCGCTTACCAGTGCATATGCCAAATTTGATGAAACAGTTGACATTGCAGTTCGATTGGGTGTTGATCCCAGGCATGCAGACCAGATGGTCAGGGGAGCAGTCGTCCTTCCTAATGGTATAGGCAAGACAGTCCGTTTAGTTGTCTTTGCAAAAGGAGAGAAGGAAAAGGAGGCCCTTGAAGCAGGGGCTGACTTTGCCGGGGGGGATGATTTAATAGAAAAGATTCAGCAGGGATGGCTTGAATTCGATAAGACAATTGCAACCCCTGACATGATGAGTTCTGTTAGTAAATTGGGACGCGTGCTTGGCCCAAGAGGTATGATGCCCAATGCAAAGCTCGGCACTGTAACCTTTGATGTTGGTAAGGCTGTAAAAGAGGTTAAGGCCGGCAAGATAGAGTTTAAGGTCGAAAAGACAGGCATTGTGCATGCCCCCATGGGAAAGGTTTCATTTGGCTTGGATAAGCTGGTGGAAAATATCAGGGCCTTTATGGATACGATTATGAGAATGAAACCTTCAGCAAGCAAAGGGGCCTATTTAAGAAGCATTGCTATATCAACAACTATGGGACCTGGAATTAAGATTGATCCAGCATTTACAAAAGACCTGTTTGGCAGCGCACTTTAGGTTGTATAATCGATATCTCGTAATAGAAGAAAATAGTTAAAGACAGTAGGCGCATAACGGTTTAAAGGTACAAGATATTCGCTTTTAAGCCGGAAAGCTTAATATAACCTACCGAGACTATATGTGAATGTACTTTATTATACCTCTGTCTTTGACATTATTTTTATAATTGCTCAATAGAAGAGGAGGTGATTTTTTGGAAAGAAGCAAGAAAGAGACGTTTATAACAGATATGAACGGCCGGCTTAAAAAGGCCAAGGGTACTTTTCTTGTCGAATACCAGGGGCTCAACATGGAGTCTATGGATAAGATCAGAGGAGAACTTCATAAAATTGATGTTGAATTTCAAGTTGTAAAAAACAGGCTTTTAAAATTAGCAAGCCAGGATACTGACAATAAGGCAATCGAAAGTCATTTTGTTGGTCCTTGCGCCATTGCAATATCCTATGGCGATGTTGTGTCGCCTGCGAAAGCACTGGTCGATCTTGCTAAGGATATTAAAACCCTCGGAATAAAAGCGGGACAGATATCCGGCAAGGCAATAGATGCAAATGATATTAAAAGACTGGCGGGCCTTCCCAGCAGGGAACAACTTATTGCGCAAGTTCTATCTGCAATGCAGGCTGTACCGACATCAATGGTACGAGTCTTAAATGCCATCATACTTAAGATGCTATATGTCCTTAAAGCTATAGAGGAACAAAAGGGTAAAGTACATAATTAACTAATCGAATTAGAAAAATATATGGAGGTTAAAATATTACTATGTCTGATATCACTAAAAAAGATGTGATTGATTTTATCGCTGGAATGACTGTATTGGAACTGTCAGAACTTATCAAAGAAATGGAAGAAAAATTTGGTGTTACAGCAGCCGCTCCTGTTGCAATTGCTGCTGCTGCCCCTGCTGAGAAGGCCGAAGCTGCAGTTGAGCAAACCGAGTTTAATGTTGTCATGACCGATTCAGGAGCACAGAAGATCCAGGTTATTAAGGTTGTACGAGAGATCACAGGACTTGGCCTGAAAGAAGCCAAGGCCCTTGTTGATGGAGTTCCAGGGGTAGTCAAAGAGGGCGCCTCCAAGGAAGAGGCAGAAAGCATTAAGAAGAAACTGGAAGAATCCGGCGCGAAAGTTGAGATAAAATAATTTAGGTCATTTTTTTACACAGATTCAATGATTGATAAGTTGTTGTAATAACATCTATGATCATTGTTTTGGATCTTATTGTTTTATGGTATTAATCCCTGATTATGCGGCGGTTTTCGTTGGGGGCTGAAAAAATTCGGTTCTAACGCTCATTTCATGATTTATTCATCATTAGTTATGATTATATATCGGTCGACTAAACATACAAACTTCGCATTTGGTTTTGATCTTTCAATTCTTAACAAAGCGTCTGCCGCATAATCCGGGTTAAAAGCATAAACATTTTTAAGATATTAAGGAGATCCGATGAGTATAACGGATGGTGTAAAACACCGTATAAGAAGAAACTTCGGGAAGATCGGAAAAACAATTGATATCCCGAATCTGATAGAAGTACAAAAACAATCCTACGAACGTTTTCTTCAAAAAGATATACCTGCAGAAGATCGAAAAGAAATTGGATTGCAGAGCCCTTTTAAGAGTATTTTCCCAATTCATGATTTCAGCGGGACTTCATCTCTTGAGTTTGTAAAATATACCTTTGAAGAGGCAAAGTATGATGAATTCGAATGTATTAATAAGGGGATGACCTTTGAATCCCCAATTCGATTGACTGCCAGATTGCTTGTCTTTGATACGGATTCGGAGAATGCAACAAAAAGCATAAGGGATATTAAGGAACAGGAGATTTATTTCGGCACTATCCCGATGATGACCCAGAAGGG
>Ga0153915_10008057_pt1 | contig 9995 bp, 16 predicted proteins | sample Opewatmetagenome_2_FD_107003 | JGI IMG/M metagenome (GOLD analysis project Ga0153915, IMG submission 107003) | Freshwater wetland microbial communities from Ohio, USA - Open water 3 Core 3 Depth 3 metaG | ecosystem: Environmental > Aquatic > Freshwater > Wetlands | place: USA: Ohio, Lake Erie... | reverse complement strand
TATGTAATGCGTATCGTGTAATCTGTAACAGAGATACTTAAGTGTTTCCGCACAGGTTTGCGTCCAGACACGAAAGATTCTAACCGTGTTGTTTCTTTACACAAATGGGAGTGGGCCGGGCCGGACTTGAACCGACGACCTCCTGCACGTCAAGCAGATGTCCTACCAAACTAGACGACCGGCCCAATTTGCGGCTTATTCTCTAGTCGATTGTTTGAAATTAAACTTTCTGATTCGTCTGACCCCTGCTCCGTGACCACGGCTGTTATGATTTGCATTTGAGTTTCTTGTCATAGCCTGAGAAATGTGTCACGACGTAAGTTTTTAAGCTGTGGCAAACGATATTGCAGTGTCGGAGGCGCGTTGTTTGTCGCTTGAGAATCTGTCTCTCGGCAAGGGCGATGTTGGTTTTGTTTGGTTCAACAATTATTCTGGAGTTGCAGTTAAAACGCCAACTAAAGTGTTGGTTGTTGACCCAGCTGATGTTGATCCGAAGGTTTTCAAAGTCTGTGATGCTGTACTGGTCACGCATGAGCATTATGATCATTTTGATGAGAGCATTGTCAAAGAGATTCATCGAAGAACTCAATGTTTGGTTCTTGCCGATTCGACGTCGGCGAAGAGGTTGAGAGATTCTGTGCCGTCTGGTCAGGTTCGTGAGATGAGTTTTGGCAAGGAAGTTAGCCTTGACAGAGTTAAGATCAGAGCAGAAGCCTTTAGGCATCCTGCGGCAACTCCTGTTTCCTACTTGATCACAACTGAGGACGGGGTCAGGATTTACCACACTGGAGACAGTCTGCCGCATCCCGATATGAAACAGATTGGGGAACGTGGTCAGATTGATGTTGTCTTCTGTACGGTAGGTCCGCCTGCTCCTGGGGCTTCCCCTCAGAGTGGTCTAGAAATCGTGCGTATGGTCAAGCCTAAAGTCGCTGTTCCATATCATGCGCCTCTTTCGAACCGCAGGGAGTTTGCAGAGCTAGTTGCCAGCGAATCTTGGAATGTGAAATGCGTAATTGCGGAACAGAACAAAGTTGTGAAATATCCTTTCTAGAGGTGAGTCTGATTGTCGTCATCGTTGGAGAAGGAAAAAGCGGAACTCAGTAAGATCTTGCATAAGATTGGAGCGATCAGGTTTGGCACGTTTAAGCTAACAAGCGGTCGACCTAGTCCATACTATATTGACCTTCGTATCGTGCCGAGTTTCCCGGACGCTTTCAGCGAAGTCTGCAACATATACGTGAAGCTGGCTGAAGCGGAGTTGGGCGTGAAAGGCTTCGATAGGATTGCTGGTATTCCAACTGCGGGCATACCGTTTGCCTCGGTCCTTGCTTATCGGTTGAAAAGACCATTTCTCTACATTCGTCCAAAAGCGAGGCCTCATGGAAGAGGGCGTCGAATCGAGGGGCTGCTTATGCCTGGTGACCGCGTTCTCTTAGTGGACGATTTGATCACGACGGGATTGTCGTTGAGGAAAGCGGCTAGTGCTATACGGGCTGAGGGTGGAATAGTCTCAGACACTCTCGTCTTGATGGACAGGGAGGAAGGCGGAAAAGAGAGGCTTGAGAAAGACAACATCACGCTGCATTATCTTTTGACAGCTCGAGAAGCGGCGAAGGAACTTCTTGAGTTAGGAGCAATCGAGGAAGACCAGTTCAAGACTATAATGAAACAGGCCAGAAAGGGACAGGCGCACTGAAAACACAGTCTTGGTGTTCGTTTTGAAGGATTATGATTTGATAGTCATAGGCACAGGCTCCGCCATGGAGATAGTCGATGCCCTGATCAGAAAGAACCCCAAAATGAAGGTCGCGGTCATAGATAAAGACAGACCCGGTGGAATCTGTCTAACGCGAGGATGCATACCTTCAAAGATTCTGATCTATTCTGCAGAATTGACGAGGACAATCGAGCGAGCAAGCGAATTCGGGATACGCGCTGGAATAGAGAAAATAGACTTCCGAAAAGTTATGGAGAGAATGAGAGACATAATAGACCCAGAAATCAATGTGATAGGAAATGGGCTGTCGCACTCTAAGAACATTGATTACTATCCCATGCAAGCAGAATTCATCGCGCCCTACACACTGAAAGTCGGTAGGGAAACCATAACCTCAAAACTCATAATCTTGAGCACCGGGTCCAAACCCACAGTTCCATCAATCGACGGGTTGGAAAAAGTCGGTTACTTGACCAGCGACACGCTGCTGGAACTGACCGAGCTGCCCGAAAGCTTCGCTGTCATCGGAGGAGGATACATCGCAGCGGAATACGGTCATTTCTTTGCGAGTATGGGGTCGAAAGTGACCATTATCGGCAGGAATCCTCAGTTTTTGCCGGAAGAGGAGCCTGAGGTCTCTGCTTTAGCTAAGAAAGAACTGCAGAAACACTTGACGGTTCTCACCAACCACGAAGTGCGAAAGACAGACAAAACTCCGGCAGGGATAAAGAGGCTTTATGCTTTCAACAGGGAAAACGGAGAAACTGTTGAGGTGGCCGCCGAAGAAATCTTAGTGGCTTCCGGAAGAGGACCAAACACAGACATTCTTCATCCTGAGAAGGCCGGCATTAAAACCGGTGAGAAGGGCTTCTTTATCGTAGACGAATACTTGGAGACATCGCAGCCAAATGTCTGGGCTTTAGGTGACGCGGACGGCAGATTTCTGTTCAAACACGTCGCCAACTACGAAGCACAAGTGGTGTACAATAACATACTGAAACACAAAACGAAGGTTGACTACCACGCCGTGCCACACGCCGTCTTCACTTATCCAGAGATTGCAAGCGTTGGGTTACGAGAGACCGAGGCGATCGAAAAGTACGGCAAAGACAACATCCTCATTGGAGTCCACAGGTACGAGGACACGGCTAAAGGAGAAGCCATCAACGCAAAGGACTACTTTACCAAAGTGATAGTTGAACGAGAAACACTGAAGATTCTGGGTGCCCACATCATTGGACCGTACGCTTCAATCTTGATTCATGAGGTCATCGTTCTCATGTACACTCATGAGCAGACGATGGAGGCAGCTATCAACGCGATGCACATTCATCCCGCGATGAGTGAAGTTGTGCAAAAGGCATTTGATTCATTGATGACACCGGAACAATACCATCACCTGCTCGAGGAACACTATCAACTGTCAACAAAATGATTGAAGCAAAGACTAAGAAGTCGAATTCTTTTCTCGAATTCCTTTTCGCTAGATAGGGTGTCAAAAAAGACCAAGAAAACACAAAAAGCATATATGGTAGCGTTCTGCAGTTTGTTTGCACAACTGGAGAATATCGTCGATGCCAGAATGGGGGTACTCGATAACAAACCTAGACCCGGCGAGAACGGTCAAATCCGCCGGTCGAGAGCTTAGAGTATCCCATAAAGCAGCTCGCGAGGTATGCACAGCCATAAGAGGCATGTCATTAGATCAAGCAAAGAAATACCTGAACAGAGTTTCAGCTAAGACGCAACCAGTTCCTTTTAGACGATACAACAAGACTCTCGGGCATCGACACGGTGTGATAAACGCTTTTGCGGCCAGATATCCGGTCAAAGCAGCTAAAGCCATGCTTAGAGTCTTAGAGGGAGCCGAAGCCACCGCTGAGTTCAAAGGCCTCGATGTTGAAAGACTCCGCATAATCCACGCGGTTGCTTACCCGGGCATGAAGATCAAAAGGTTCACCCCCCGTGCTTTTGGACGCACATCACCCAAGGTTCAAACTCTAACCCATCTTGAGCTAGTTTTGGAACAGACCGAGGAGAAACCCACGTAAATGTCCGTTGTCAAGCATTTTGTGTCAGAAGCACTCAAAAAAACCGAAATAAACGAATTCTTGCGGAACGAGTTCGAAAAAGCAGGATACGGCGGAGTCGACTTGGCCAAGACGCCCCTAGGCACCCACGTCGTGGTCTACGCCATGAGACCAGGTCTAGTGATTGGAAGGGGCGGCGAAACCATAAAGGAACTCGCCATGGTTTTGGAACAAAAGTTTGGCTTACCCAACCCACAAATCTCGGTTGCAGAAATCGAAGTACCTGAATTCAACCCATACGTCATAGCGTCGCGTGTAACCTCAGCCCTCCAGAGAGGAGTCCACTTCAGACGGGCAGGATTCTGGGCACTCCAACAAGTAATGGAAGCGGGAGCCGCAGGTGCAGAAATAGTCATCCGCGGAAAACTGCGCACAGAACGGGCACGATTTGAAAAATTCCGAGACGGGTACCTTCCAAAAAGCGGTGACCCAGCCAACAAGAATCTTCGAGAAGCTGTACTTCACGTCCAGCTAAAGCCCGGCATGTACGGCGTCAGAGTCCGCATACTGCCACCAAACGCATCGTTCCCAGATCAAGTGAAAATAGCTGAAGCAGTCATAGAGGAAGAGCCACAGAAACTGGAAGCAGTAGAAGCCCCAAAAGAAACTGAAGAAACCAAGGAAGAAGAAACAGGGAAGACACAAGAAGCCAAGAAACCGAGAAAGAAGCCCGCGGCGCCACAGGAAGCGCCACCACAGGAATCAGCGCCATCTGAGACACCAGCACAGCCCGAAGCAGCCGAAGAGAAGACTGAGGAGGGCCAGTAGCAACATTGCCAATTCTCAGAATTAAGGAAATCAGAGACTTGTCCTCTGATGAACGACAGAAACGACTTGGCGAATTGCAGACCGAACTTGTGAGGCTCAGAACTATGATAAAGGCAGGCGGCTCCATCGAAAACCCAAGCAGAGTGCGAGAACTCCGAAAAGCGGTAGCACGCATTTTGACGGTTGAGAATCAGCCCGCGCCAGCACCGGCACCGGTCAAGAAAGTGGAGAAAAAGAAGAAGGAAGACAAGAAGAAAAAAGAGAAGAAGAAAACCAAAGAGGACAAAGAGGAATGAAAGCCGTAGCGATCGTGCAGGGCGAACTTATAGGGCTGAAGGCAAAAGTCGTGAAAAGCAGCAATCCAGACTACGTGGGTATTTCAGGCTCAGTTGTGAATGAAACGCGCAACACACTCGTAATCCGACACGAGAACAAAGACAAAACTGTGGTCAAAGACCAAGCGGTTTTCCAATTTACCCTATCAGATGGCACGATCATAGAGGTTGAAGGCACCGCCATTTTGGGCAGACCCGAAGACCGCGTGAAGAAACAAATCAGAAGGCGATGGTGAGTGCAATGGCAACTCTGGCATTAAAGAAGCCGAAGAAATCCTGCGATGACGTTAACTGTCCTTTTCACGGTTCTCTGCGAATCAGGGGACGAGTTTTAGACGGCGTTGTCATAAGCGCTAAAATGGACAAAACCGCAGTCATCAGACGTGATTATCAGCTCTACGTGCCCAAATTCAAGCGGTACGAGCGAAGACACAGTCACATCAACGCCCACAATCCACCATGCCTAAACGTGAAAGAAGGCGAACACGCAAGAATCGCAGAATGCCGACCACTAAGCAAAACCGTGTCATTCGTCGTTGTCGAAAGGATGGAGGAGAAATCAGGTGGCAGCCAAGGCTAAAGGACGCGCACTAGTTGCGAAAGGCTTGTTTTCTCAGCGACCCAAAATCTCACGGGGTATATTGGCTGGCGCCATAGTGCGGTGTGCAGACAACTCGGGTGCGAGAGAACTGCGCGTCATTCAAGTCATGCAATATAAAGGGCGCTTGCGACGCGTGCCATCCGGAGCCGTAGGCGACATGCTAACTATTTCTGTAAGAAGAGGCACCCCTGACATGAGGCGAAAAATTTTTCAGGCAGTTCTGGTGCGGCAGAGGAAACCCTATCGTCGTCATGATGGAACGTGGGTCCAGTTTGAAGACAACGCAGCAGTGATAATGACACCTGAAGGTGACATGCGAGGCTCAGAGATCAGAGGTCCAGTCTCAAAAGAGGCAGCAGAACGATGGCCAAGAATCGCAAGTGCGTCCAGCATAATCATTTAGGAGGAGCAACAAGGTGAAAACAATTCAGCCAAGAAAGCAACACAAAATGCTTTACAATATGCCTGCACACAGGCGCGTCAGACTGTTTTCAGCCTCTTTGTCTCCTTCTCTGAAGGCAACACACCACGTTAACGCAGTTCCCGTGAGGACGGGAGACACGGTGAGGATACTGCGCGGCGACAAGAAAGGGACAGAGGGCAAGATTGCCAGAGTTGACCGCCGAAAAACCCGAATATTCGTTGAAGGTGTCACCCGAGAGAAGGTTGACGGAACAGCAGTTCAAGTTCCAATTCATCCGTCCAAGGTCATGATAACAAACCTGAACTTGGACGACAAATGGCGTGCAGAATCTTTGAAGGTCGAAGTTCCAAAAGAAGCAGAAAAACCCGTAGAAGAAAAGAAGCCGAAAGCTCCTAGAAAAGAACGCGGGAAGCGAAAGCCACGCAAAGCGGCTGCCGAGAAACCCAAGGCTCCCAGAAAAAGAAGGGCGAAGGCTCCAGAAGAAGCCGAAGCCAAGAAATCCAAAAAGTCAGGTGAAGTTAAAGGTGGGTAAGAAAGGCGGAAGACGTCACTTAAAGCGTAAGCCAGCGCCTGCTTTCTGGCCTATTCACAGGAAGGAGTATCTCTGGACCGTCAAGCCCAATCCCGGTCCGCATCCTATCGCTCAGAGCATCCCGTTGATTCTGCTCTTGAGAGACGTGCTCGGCGTTGCGCAGACACGAAGGGAAGCTGAGGCAATACTTTCTGGCAGGAAAGTGATCGTTGACGGTCAAGTCCAGCGAGAAGGGCTCTTTCCAACGGGACTGATGGACGTCATCACTATGCCCGAAATGGAGAAGACATATCGCGTCTTGCCGTCTGAAAAAGGCTTGACACTTCACGCCGTGGGCAAAGACGAAGCGATGTTCAAGATCTGTCGGATTGAGAACAAGAAGGTCGTGAACGGCGGAAATGTGCAGTTGAACCTGCATGACGGAAGAAACATATTGATTGAGGTTAAGGATCCGAGTAAGCCCGAGGAAGATGTCTTCAAGACCTTGGATTCGTTGAAGATTGGTCTTCCGAGTCAGGAGATTTTGGGTCATCTGAAGCTCAGTGAAGGCGTTCAAGCGATTATCGTTGGCGGCAAGAACGTTGGGAAGCACGGTAAGATTGTTGCTTTGGAGCAGAGGGAGCATCAGAAGAGGAAGAATGCTTTGGTTACGATTGAGGATGTGAGAGGTAATCGTTTTCAGACGACGGTTGAGTACGTGTTTGTTGTCGGCGACACCAAGCCGCACGTTTCGCTGCCGGAGGAGGCTTGAATATGTCCTCTGGTGAGACATCCCAGAAAGCCTCTGTGAATCCTATGTTGAAACCGAGAATCGAGAAGGTAATCGTCAACATGTCCGTGGGCAAGTCTGGAGAGCCTCTGGATAGGGCAGCAAAGGTTTTGGAGCAGTTGACTCGTCAGAAGCCTGGTAAGCGGAAGGCGAGGAAGAGCATTCGTGAATGGGGTGTGAGGAAGGGCGAGCCTATAGCTTGCATGGTGACGTTAAGGGGCGAGAGAGGCTTGGAGTTTCTTAAGCGGGCTTTGCAGGCTGTGGAGAATAAGCTTTCGAAGGATCATTTTGACATGTTTGGGAATTTCTCGTTTGGCATCAAGGAGCACATTGACATTCCTGGCACGAAGTACATGCCTGAGTTGGGTATTCATGGGATGGACGTGATTGTGGCTTTGTCTAGGCCAGGTCATCGTGTGAGTCGGCGGCACAGAGCCAAGACGGTTGTGGGTTTGAAGCATCGGTTGACTCCTGATCAGGGTGCTGCGTTTATTCGAGACGAGTTTGGAATAGAGGTCGCGTAACAGGCGGGGTTGAAGAATGGTGAAACAAAAACCTAAGAGAGAGCGCAAGTACGGTAAAGGTAGTCGTCCGTGTCGAAGATGCGGTTCTTATGGGCCGATTATTCGTCGGTATGGCTTGAATATTTGTCGGCAGTGTTTCAGGGAAGTTGCTAAGCAGCTGGGCTTCAAGAAGTATCAGTGAGGAGTTGATGTTAGCCTTGGTTCAGACTGAAACTTTGTCGAATGGGTTGACGACGATTATGAACAACGAGTTGAGGAATAAGCATGACTGTGTCATTAGTCCTGCCTCCAAGCTTCTGGGTCGCGTTCTGCGAGTTTTCCAGCTTAATGGTTTCATCGGTGAGTTTGAGTTTATTGAGGATGGGCGGTCTGGCAAGTTCAGGGTGCAGTTGTTGGGAAGGGTCAATAAGTGTGGTGCTATTAAGCCGCGTTTTTCTGTCAGTGCTGATGGTTTTGAGCAGTGGGAGAGAACGTATCTTCCGGCTCGTGAGATGGGCATCCTGATTGTTTCCACAGCTTTAGGTGTAATATCCCACAAGGAAGCTAAAGGTAAGAATGTTGGAGGTCGCTTGTTAGCGTTCGCTTACTGAGGAGAGTTGACTGTTGAGGGCTATTGAGACTGTTAAGACCATCGATGTTCCTGACGGTGTTGACGTGAAGTTGGAGGGTCGAGTCATCTCTGTTAAGGGAGAGAAAGGATCGATAACTGAAGATTTTTCGAAGGCTTCTGTGACTGTTGAACTCGAAGATAAGAAAGTCGTGGTCAAGGCGAATTGGCCGAGAAAAAAAGAGGCTGCGCTCGTTGGCACGATTGCCTCTCACGTTCAAAACATGATAAAAGGCGTAACCAAGGGTTTCACTTACAAGCTCAAGATTGCTTTCGCTCATTTTCCGATATCTGTTAAGGTCAAGGGAAACCTGGTTTCGATCGAGAACTTCACGGGTGAGCGGAGTCCGCGCGTGATAAAAATTCGTGGAGATGTCAAGGTTTCAACGAAAGAGGATGACGTGCTGGTTCAGGGCATCCGTCTTGAGGATGTCAGCCAGACGGCAGCAAACATAGAGCACGCGACCAAAGTGAGGCGCAAAGACCCAAGGGTTTTCTTAGACGGCATTTTCATCTATGAGAAGAAAGAGGGAATGGAAGCGTGAGCAAGCCGATAACGAAAGAGCAGGCTTTGGCGCTGCGGATGCGGTTAAAGCGTAAGAGACCCAAGTTCGAGCGTCAGGAAAGCTGGCGCAAGAAGCGCATTTCTAAGGTCTGGCGAAAGCCCGACGGCATAGACAGCAAGGCGCGACGTCGAGCAAAGGGTTGGATACATCTTGTAGAAATCGGGTATCGGGGTCCGAGAAAGGTTCGGAACCTTCACCCGTCGGGCTATGAAGAAGTCATGGTGAGGAATGTGGACGACCTCGCTAAAATCAACCCCGAGACTCAAGCTGCGAGAGTCGCACACACGGTTGGAATGAAGAAGAGGGCTGAGATTTATCTCCGTGCGGGTGAGAGGCACATTTATGTTCTGAATCCTTTGCTGGAGGAGAAGCCGAAGGCGGAGGCTGAGGAGGAAACTAAGGAAGAAGCGGCTGTCGAAGAGAGCGAGAAGACCGAGAAGACTAGAGAGGCGAAGACTGAGGAAACTGCTGAGGAAAAAGCCGAAGAAAAGCCCAGTGAGGATGAGAAGCCTTGAGTCTGAAAAGTCAACGACGTTTGGCCGCGCAGATTCTTAAAGCCGGTTCGAATAGGGTTTGGATTGATCCCAACCGAATTGATGACGTGGAAGTCGCCATAACTCGGGCTGAGATTAGGAAGCTTATTCATGAAGGCGCCATCAAGAAACCCCCAGCAAAAGGTGTCAGCCGGGCTCGCGCGCGGATTCTGCATCAAAAGAAGAAACAAGGGTTGAGACGAGGAGCTGGAAGCAGGAAGGGTTCGAAGCGGGCAAAAATCACTAAGAAGGATCGTTGGATGGCTAGGATTCGTGTTTTGAGGAGGAAGATGCGTGAGTGGAAGGCCAGTCGGGCGATTTCTGATGATGCTTATAGACGACTGTATATGGTTGCGCAGGGTGGAAGGTTTGCTTCTGTGGGGGAGATGGAGCGTTACGCTAAGGCTAATGGAATGTGGAGGAAGCGGTAAGGTTGGCGACTGGACCTAGTTATCGTGTTGCTTATCGTAGGCGAAGAGAAGGAAAGACAGATTATCAGATGCGGCGAGCTCTTGTTCTGTCTGGG
>Ga0153915_10008056_pt1 | contig 9995 bp, 9 predicted proteins | sample Opewatmetagenome_2_FD_107003 | JGI IMG/M metagenome (GOLD analysis project Ga0153915, IMG submission 107003) | Freshwater wetland microbial communities from Ohio, USA - Open water 3 Core 3 Depth 3 metaG | ecosystem: Environmental > Aquatic > Freshwater > Wetlands | place: USA: Ohio, Lake Erie... | reverse complement strand
GAATGAGCCGCAGGATACGGCGGAACGCCTCGGGGTGCGATTCGTCGACGCTCTCCAAGATCGCCTGTCGCAAGCCCTCCTGTCGCTGCGCGGAAAGCAGCAGTCGCTCGACGAACGACCACGCCTGCTGGCGGCTGGAGCTCATGAACGCCTGCGTGACGTGTCGGCCCATCCGTCCGACTTCGTGCTCGCCGAGGGCCGACGCCTCGAGGATTCTGTAAACGTCGTCCGCCGTCGAATCATTGGCATCGATGGCACCGGCGAGCAGCCAACCGAGATCCGCGCCGCCCGACCATCCGCCAAGGTGCGCGGCCCAGGCGGCGACCCACCGGATGTCGGCGTCGTATTCGCCGATGTGCAGCGTGGTACTCACCAGCCAGCGGCCGCGCACGTCGGCCAATGTTTCCGGTGCGTGCGGAGCTCGAAACGGTTTCCTGGCGAAGCCTTCTTGGTAGGGCCGATGCGCCAGCGCGTTGATCGCGGAGCGAGCGCTCGATGCGACGCGCGGCAGCAGTGTATCGACGAGTGCGCTCCAGTCGGAATCGGAGAGTCTGGCGAGCACCGTGCCGATCACGCCGCGGCGCTGGTGGCCGATCGACAGCCGAGCCAGCGTATTTCCGGCAAACCCTTCCTCGACTAGTGACCGGAGCTCCGGCGGAACGCCGCGACCAGTGAGCATCGCGGCGACGCCCTTGAAGCCGCCGAGGCGGTCGACGACGGAGCCCGGCTTGCGCTTTGCCGCCAATTCGGCCTCGATACGCTTCTGCTCCATGTCCTACGCTCCGGCGAGGAAGGTCAATCGAAGAAAGACGATACGAGTCTCCGAATTGACGAATACCTGCCGGTCAAGGTCGCGTTGTTCGACGCCGTCCAGGATGACGAGGTACAGTCCATCCTGGAATCCCTGCAGCGCGGCCCCGACGGCCGTGTCGTCGTCGACCTCGCCCGTCGGCGCTCGTCCGCCGGGATCGACCTTTCCTCGTGCCGCGCCGGCCTCGATGTCGCGGTCTGACAGGACGCGGACGAATCGGCGCGCGCGCTCCCGATGCCTGAAGGCGCTGACCTCTTCACGAACGATGCGGGCGATGAGCTCGCGGAGCGTGAGGCCGCCGTCGTCCGGCGCGCCGGAATCGGGGGGAAGAGAGATCGACCAGTTGTCGAGCGCGCGTGGCCTCTTGCCGAGGACACGCGTTTCGATGAGCATGCGACGTGAGGCTGGTTGGTGGGCGAGTATCCTCGATCGATCGTCAGTCTACGTCAATTTGACGATCAAATAGTACACAATGGAACTCTCGCACGATCCGCTAATCGCCGGCCATCGCGTAGCGCGGCAGATCTCTCGCTTTCACCGGCTCCTCCACCCGCTCGACCAGTTTCTTGAATCGAGGGTTGGTGGCGAGGGGCTTCAGCTGCGGATCGACATTCAACAGCGCCATCGAGTGTGCGCGGTCCGTGAATGCGCGCTCGAGCCGCGCGAGTGCAGCGGCGACATCGCCCAGCGCCAGATACACTTTCCCGATATCGTACGAGGAAACGTATACACCAGCGCTCTCACGCTCGAGCAGGTCATCGAGAATCACCCGCGCTGCATCGACATTGCCGGCCGACGCCTGGGCGCGCGCGAGGGCCGCCAGCGTCAACGAGCATCGGTGGGTGCAGCCCAACGACAACTCCAGCACGCGGTGAAGGAACGGGATTGCCTCGGCCGGCCGCCCCGCCTGCTCGACAGCGAGTGCCATCCAGTAGTGCGTCACCTGAAACTTCGAATCCAGTTGTAGGGCGCTCTGCAACTGCTGAATCGCGCGGTCGGTTTGGTTCGAGAAGATCAGCGCCCAGCCGATCGCCGAGTGCGCGATCATCGACAGCGGATCCACCTCCGCGGCGAGACGCATCTCGCACTCTGCCTCGTCGAAGCGGCCGCGCCCGGTGAGCAGATTCCCGTACCATTGGTGCGCGGTGGAATTCGTTGGCTCGAGCTCGATCGCGCGGTGGAAGCCATGTTCCGCCGCCGCCCAGTCCCAGTGATAGTAGGTGTCGACGTAGGCGAGCGTGGCGTACGGCGCCGCGAGAGTCGGGTCGAGGAGAATCGCGTGACGCGCCGCGGAATCGGCCCGAGGAAACGCCACGCGCGGCGCAAGGTAATCGTAGAACGCGATCACGGCGTACGCATCGGCCAAACCGGCCCACGCGCGCGCATACCGCGGATCACGCGCCACGACTTGCTCGAACAGATCGGCCGATTTCCGGAGACTCAGCTCCGTTCGGCGATGCCACTCGAATCGCGCCTGAAGATAGATGTCATACGTGTCCGGATCCGGCGACATGCGAGCGGCGGCCTGGGACGCGACGCCGAGCCGTCTCCCCACTGTCGGCGCAAGGCGATTGACGATCGCGCCGGCGATCTCCCCTTGGATCGAGAAGATGTCGCTCGACGTTCGGTCAAACGACTCCGACCAGACCTGATAGCCGTTCTTGGCGTCGGTCAGCTGTGCGACGATGCGCAGCTTGTCGCCCGACCGGCGTACGCTGCCCTCGAGAATCCAGTCGACGTGCAAGCGTCGCGCGACTTCTCGAACGTCGAGCTTCATGTCTCGATAGGCAAACGATGACGTTCGCGACGCCACGCGGAGGCCCGGCGTTCGGGTCAACAGATACATCAACTCTTCGGAGACGCCGTCGGCAAAGTACGCGTTCGTGTCCGAATCGCTCACGTTGCTGAACGGTAGGACGGCGATCGAGCTCCCGAACCCGTGCGTGGCCGACGTCTGCGCGGCCGCGACCCCGGCCTTCGCCGGGACATGCGCGTGCGCACTCGGGGCCGCGTCCACACCGACACTCTCCAGCTTGACTGCGGGGATCTCCATGCTGATGGACGGCTCGCTTCGCCGCGCCATTCTGTCAGCGAGCTCGCGAAGCGACCGATCAGGCTCGACGCCGAGGGTTTCGCGGAGCAGCGAGGTGTGCAGCCGGGCGTGACGCAGTGCGCCCGCACGGTTCCCCGACATCTCGAGGGCGCGCATCAGCTCCATCGCCACGCGCGAGTCATCCGGCACCAACGCCGCGAGGCGCTGCCACCAGTCAACGGCCTCCGCGACGCGTCCCGCTTGGCGCGCCTCGACGGCGAGGGCTTCGATCGCCTTGGCGGCCGATCGCGCATACTGCGCGCGCTCGTTCTCCATCCATTGATCGAAGTCCGTGGCACCGGGAAGGAAGAACCCGTCGAGAAACGGACCCGCGTAGAGCGTTGCCACTCGCCGCCACTCATGCGACTCGACGGCGGCCTCGAAATCCGCTACGTCGCTCTCGAGCTGACTCCGGTTGAGACGAAGGTCTTCGCCCGTTCCGGTAACGGCATCGCCCGCAAGCGCCTGGTTGATCCGGTAGATCGAATCCGACAGCAACTTGCGACCACGCTCGGCGTCGGCGTCGGGCCAGAGAAAAAAGACCAGCTGATCGCGAGTCCGATGGAGTCGCCGGGTCGTGGACAACAGGGCCAGCAGGGCGATGCGGTGTCGCTGCGCAGCGCGACCGCTGATTGGCCCTCCGGCGCCGTGGACGACCGCGCCGCCGAAGAGCTTGAGACGATTCACGATGGGACGGGCGACAATGGGGCGATCCAAGGGCGATCCAAGGGCGGTAGTGAAACGATCGATGCCATCTATCATAGCGGCACAATCTCAGCCCAGCCAAGCAAGCCGCAGCGGAGCGGTGGGCAGACAGAAATCATTTTCAAACCTAGAGGGTTACGAGTCATGAAAGTCAGTGTCCGACCAATCCTATGCGCCGCACTCATCCCGCTCGCGCTGGCGGGTGCATGCGGCGGCGATAACACCACGTCGCCGGCGCCGACGGCCCTCCCCGCCGGCGTCGAGGCGCTTCGCGCCTCGATGGATGCATACACGAGCCTTGCCTTGGCGAAGAAGGCCGGCTACAGCACCGCCATCACGGACTGCATGTCGAACGGCGACGTCGGAGCAATGGGAATTCACTTTGGCAACACGAACCTCATCGACGGAGTCGCGGACTCTCTCCATCCGGAAGTCCTCATCTACGAACCGGGCACCGACGGAGAAATGAGTCTGGTCGGCGTCGAGTTCCTCGTCCCATACTCCGCGATTCCCAGATCGGGGACCGCCCCCGCCCTCTTCGGGCAGAGTTTCTCACAGAACGACGTCTTCCAGGTCTGGGCGCTCCACGTTTGGACCCATCGTACCAACCCGAGCGGCCTGTTCGCGTCGTGGAATCCCAGAGTTCACTGCTGAGATCGAGCGCCCTTCCATGCAATGCCTTCATCCTACGACATACCTACTACGGAGATCGGGCATTCAATGGGTATGGAGCTTGGTCACGGCGGATCGCATCTATTGTCACTACCTGGCAGAGAACGAGCAGAAGCTGCGAGAGCACGCGAAGCGCGGCGGCTTCCCGTGCACCAGGGTGAGCGAGGTGAAGGGGTTGATGGACCCGTTGACAGCAACCTTGCAGAACGCCTAGGAGTGCGGATTCTCAATACGAGACGGCTACGTACCGTCTCGTATTGATCTCCTCCTGACACGGGCCCCAAGAGCGCCCCACCACCCACCGAACGGAAACTCGGCCGACTCCTTCAGTAAACGCAATCGGACCGGAAAACCGGACAAACGGGGCGCGCGTGGCCCTCCGAAGGGCCTTGACCGGGGCACGGCTTCCGCGCGATCGATCGGCGTCGTACCGCCGTGGAGCAAGTAGCCGGACGTTATCGCATCGCGGCGAGCAGTTTGTCCAGCGCGGCGTAGCTCTCGTTCACTCCGCCTTCCATTCCCGACTGCAGCATGGCGTCGCGATCCTGCGCGGTGAGGAAGAGCGACGTCGTCACGAGGCGCGTCCGACCATCGCCGAGATCCTCGAGTGTGCACGTGTCGAGGGCGACGTGGCCGGGCATGCCGTCCCATTCGAACGTCTGTACGATCCGCTCGGGCGGCGTGACCTCGGCGTAGCGGCCCTCGAAGCCATGTACGCCGTGATCGCTGTACTCGACGAATCGCCAATGGCCGCCGCGCTTCACCTCCAGCTTCTCGATGTCGAGCTTGTTGCCGCGACCCCACCATTGCGCGACGAGTTTGGGATCGGTCATCGCCTTCCAGACGCGATCGCGTGATGCGTTGAACACACGCTCGATGCGGACCTCGCGATCGCCGGTCGTCGTGACGGTGGCTTTGGTGGTGCGCGCGTTCGTCTCAGTGGTGGTGGTCATGGCTTGCTCCTGGTACGCTCGAGGAATTCCCCGAGACGGTTGAGGCGGCCTTCGAGCATCCGCCGGTATGCCGCGATCCATGCGGCCTCGTCGTCAAGCCGGCGCGGGCCCAGCCTGCAGTGGCGGACGCGTCCGACTTTCTCAGTAGTCACGAGCCCGGCGGCCTCCAGCAGGTGGACGTGCTTCTTGATGCCCGTGAGGGTCATGTCGAAGTCCTCGGCGAGCTCGCTGATTGCGGCGTCGGATCGTCCGAGGCGTTCGAGGATCCCGCGTCGTGTCGGGTCGGCGAGCGCACCAAATGTGCCGTCAAGCTTCTCTGAATACTGAACCATATGGTTCAGTATATCCAAGCCCGAATTTCCTGTCAATGGGTCGATGGTCGCTAGGCGAAATCGATAGCCGTCGAGCCAGCTAGTTTTCAGGCGATCCGCGGGCACATCCGATTTGCACTCGACAACGGAGCGATAGGAATCATGATTCGTGCGCGGTGTGCTGTTCGCGCTCTCGTCGCCGCGCATGTGTTGGTCGCCGGCATCACGGCGTCACTCGGCGCGCAGGCGACGCGGACCTACTTTCCTCCGGCCGGGAATTGGGAGCGAAGATCGCCCGCGGCAGTCGGCATGGACTCGGCGAAGCTCCACGCGGCGATCGAGTTCGCGCAGTCACACGGCAGCACGTGGGATTTCGAGCGGGATCAGGTCCGCACCTTCGGTCGACCACTCGGCCCGCTGCCGACACAGCGCGCGGCGACCAACGGAATCATTTTGCGTCACGGCTTTATCGTCGCGTCGTTCGGAGACATCCACGCCGACGATCCCGTGTATAGCGTCGCGAAGAGCTTTCTGTCCACGGTCGCCGCGCTCGCGGTGGACCGCGGTCTGATCAAGAACGTCAACGACCCGGTCGCGAGCTACATCCACGACGGCGGCTACGATTCTCCGCACAATCGCCTCATCACCTGGAAGAATCATCTCCAGCAGGAGAGCGAGTGGGAAGGAAATATGTGGGGAAAGAGCTCCGACTTCGTGGGCGCGACGGAGTTCGGCGCCGGCGAGCGCAAGCCGCGGGCGATCCAGCCACCGGGGTCCTTTTATGAATACAACGACGTCCGCATCAATCGATTCGCGCTCTCGCTGCTGCGGCTGTTTGGGACCGGTGTTCCGGATGTGCTCAAGGCCGGGATCATGGACCCCATCGGCGCCTCGTCGGCCTGGCGTTGGGTTCCATATGACAACTCTCAAGTCGACATCGGCGGACGACAGATCGGATCGGTGAGCGGAGGGACGCGGTGGGGCGGTGGTCTCTGGATCAACTCGGAGGATCTCGCGCGATTCGGCCTTCTCGTGCTCAACAAGGGCAAGTGGGCCGACCGGCAGCTCGTGTCCAAGCAATGGTTTCGCGATGCCGTCACGCCGAGCGAGCACGGACCGGACTACGGCTACTTGTGGTGGCTCAACACCAGGCAACGACAGTGGCCGAGCGCGCCGGCGTCGAGCTTCGCGGCAATCGGCAACGGCTCGAATACGATCTGGATCGACCCCGAGCACGACATCGTCTTCGTTTGGCACTGGCACCAAGGATCGATGGACGGAATGGTGCAGCGAATCCTCGCCGCCGTGGCAGACAAGTAGTCAATACGACGCCCAGAAAACGGCGATACGTCAATAACCTTCGATGCAAACTTCCATTGGATGCATGTCAGATCTTCTCCACGATGCCGCCGACCGTTCGATCGCCTATCTGGACAGCCTCCCCGACCGCAGGGTTTCCCCGAGCGCTGAGGCAGTAGCGGCGCTGGCCGCGCTCAACATCGATCTTCCCAACGCGCCGACCAATCCGGGAACCGTCCTTCAGCGGCTCGACGACATCGTTTCCCCGGCGACGATGGCGATGGCCGGCGGTCGATTCTTCGGATTCGTCATCGGCGGAGCGTTGCCCGCCACGGTAGCCGCGAGCTGGCTCGCGACGGCGTGGGACCAGAACACGGGTCTCTACAACACGACGCCGGGTACCGCCGTTGTCGAAGAGGTCGCGCTTCGCTGGCTCGTCGACATATTGGGACTGCCGGCGGGAACGGCGGGCGGCTTCGTCACCGGTACCACCGTTGCGCACATCACCGCGCTCGCGACCGCGCGACATGTCGTGCTCGAGAAGGTCGGCTGGAACGTCGAGGCGGACGGACTGATCGGTGCGCCACCGATCACGGTCATCACCAGCGCCGAGGCGCACCCGACGCTGTACAAGGCGCTCGGCGTCGTTGGGCTTGGTCGCAATCGTGTGGTGAAGGTGCCGGTCGACTCGCAGGGTCGCATGCGCGCCGGCGCGATGCCTCGCGTCGACGGACCGACGATCGTCTGCGTGCAAGCCGGCAACGTGAACACAGGCGCCTTCGACCCGACCGGAGAGATCTGCGACTATGCGCACGATGCGGGCGCGTTCGTTCACGTCGACGGTGCATTTGGTCTCTGGGCGCGCGCGTCGAAAGACCTCGAACACCTCGGCGAGGGTATCGAGCGAGCTGATTCGTGGGCGACGGATGCGCACAAATGGCTCAATGTGCCGTACGACAGCGGTGTCGCCTTCGTGCGAGACGGCGATGCACTGCGCGCGGCAATGGCCGTGACAGCGGAGTATCTGCCGACACGGTCTGAACGTCGCAATCCGTCCGACTACACGCCGGAGCTGTCGCGTCGGGCGCGCGGTGTCGAGGTGTGGGCCGCAATGCTCGCCCTCGGGCGCGACGGTGTCGATGAGATGGTCGCGCGCCACTGCCGACAGGCACGCCGGTTCGCCGAGCGATTGACCGCGGCCGGGTTCGAGATATTGAATGAGGTTGTGTTGAATCAAGTGCTCGTTGCGTTCGGCGATGCGGAGCGCACGGCGCGGGTGATCTCGGCGATTCAGGGGGACGGGACGTGTTGGGCGGGGATCACGGTGTGGCAAGGACGGACGGCGATGCGCATCTCCGTGATCTCGTGGATGACGACCGATGAAGACGTCGAGCGGAGCGCGGATGCGATGATTCGTGTCGCGAGCGCAACGATATAACACCAGCGGAGGGTCACGATGCTGTCGGCGCCAGCCCGCTCCACTCCCTCACTCACGCACAATTCGGAATCGCCTGTGACAGCCCTGCCCAGCGCGGCGGATCTCTGCTTCCTTCCGGCCACCGAGCTCGTGGCCATGTTGCGGTCGAAGAAAGTTTCCGCCCGCGAAGTGTTGCAAGCGCACCTCGCGCAAATCGAGCGGGTGAATCCGAAAGTGAACGCCATCGTGACGCTCGTCGCCGACCGCGCGATGGCCGATGCGGCGAAGGCGGACGAGGCGATTGCGCGCGGTCGTCCGCGTGGCCCGCTGCACGGACTGCCGATCGCCCACAAGGACCTATTCGATACGGCCGGCATTCGCACGGTGCGCGGCTCGCCGTTCTATCGAGACAACATTCCGACTACCGACGCGTTGATCGTGAAGCGCATCGCGGCGTCCGGAGCGATCACAATCGGCAAGACGAACACGCCGGAATTCGGCGCCGGGTCGCAGACGTTCAATCCCGTCTTCGGCGCGACGCGAAATCCGTATGACGTGTCGAAGACGTGCGGCGGCAGCAGCGGCGGCGCGGCGGTTGCGCTCGCGTGCGGAATGCTGCCGATCGCCGACGGCAGCGACACCGGCGGCTCGCTGCGGAATCCCGCCGCCTTCTGCAACGTCGTCGGCTTGCGACCGTCGCCGGGTCGCGTGCCGAGCGACGCACACTCGTGGTCGCCGCTCGCCGTGTCGGGGCCGATGGCGCGCAACGTCGCCGACGTCGCGCTCTTCCTGAGCGCGATCGCCGGGCACGAACCGCACGATCCGCTTTCCATCGATGAGGACCCGGCGCAATTCGCCAAACCGCTGGGTCGTAATCTCAAGGGGGCACGGGTCGCGTGGTGGACGGGACTCGGCGGAATTCCGTTCGAGCCGGAGATTCGCCGCGTCGTCGACGAGAATCGGAAGGTGTTCGAGTCGCTCGGCTGCGTCGTCGAAGACATGGAGCCGGACTTTTCCGGCGTCGACGTTGCCTTCCCGACGCTACGGCATCTGTCCTATCACGCCGAGTACGCCGGCCTCGTCAAACAACGCGCGGACTGGGTGAAGGACACCATCCGCTGGGAAATCGCCGAAGCCGAGCGTCAAACGGCGGCCGACATCGCCAAGGCGGGCGCGCGACAGTCGCTCATGTTCAAGCAATCAGCCGACCTCTTTGAGCGCGTCGAGTACTTCGTTCTGCCCGTCACGCAGGTCGCGCCGTTCGACGTGAACGTCCCATACCCACGAGAGATCGCCGGCACGCCGATGGGGACGTACATCGACTGGATGCGCTCGTGTTGGTACGTGACCTTCATGTCGAACCCGGCGATCTCCGTTCCCGCCGGCTTTACCAGCAGCGGCCTTCCCGTTGGGATTCAGATCGTCGGCCGGGCGCGGGGTGAGTGGAGCGTGCTCCAGATGGCGCACGCCTTCGAACAAGCGACACATCATGGAGCAACGCGGCCCGCCGTTCTCGGGTAGCGCAACGTCGAGCGATCGCGTCGCGGATGCGCTCCGCGGATTCGGACCGCTCGGCCTCGTCGCCATTCTCGTCGTCATCTTCGCCGGCAACTCGCTGGTGAGCGGTGTCGTCGTGCTGGTCTGGGCGCGCTGGTCGCGCACGCCGTGGCGCGAGATCGGCTTCATCCGGCCCAAGAGTTGGATTGGCAGCGCGGTCGTCGGCCTCCTGTTCGGT
>Ga0153915_10008053_pt1 | contig 9996 bp, 13 predicted proteins | sample Opewatmetagenome_2_FD_107003 | JGI IMG/M metagenome (GOLD analysis project Ga0153915, IMG submission 107003) | Freshwater wetland microbial communities from Ohio, USA - Open water 3 Core 3 Depth 3 metaG | ecosystem: Environmental > Aquatic > Freshwater > Wetlands | place: USA: Ohio, Lake Erie... | reverse complement strand
TTTTTCAACACAGAGCGCTATGGACTCAACGTGCGAGATCTGCGGCCGTCGTGTTGAGGATCACTACTCAATTTGTCCGGTCGCCCACGAGTGTCCCAGGGTTTATAAAGGGCGTTGCTCCGTCTACGGATATTGCTTGAATGTTTTAGGAGACCCCATATATAAAAAGAACTATCTGAACTTCTGCGTCGAGTTCTCCTGGAGGATCAAGCGCGACGTCATCGTCAACGAGTTCAAGTTCGCCAAGAACACGAAGAAGCGCCGGTTGGCCATAATGAAGACGCAAGAGTTCTATTCCAACCGGCCGCAGATTCCGATGGAGGCGATCCGGGCATGAACACTCAAATTATAATCATCGCGTCGTTGCTGTTCAGCTTGTTCGCTATGCTTTATGTCGGATACTGGTTCGGGGAGAACTCGGAGAACAAGAGGGTCTGCTCCGCGTGGTATGAAAGGTTGAACCTCCGCACTAATTACTCCGCGATAGTCTACGACAATGGGACGGAAGTCAACTTCTCAAAAACAACTTACGATATTTGGAACGCTTCTTCTTAAAGTTGTAACAATATCTTTATATTCTCGTTACGATATTTAGATTGTTGAGAGACTGCTCTCCTCCACAACGGAGACGGCATAGCCGTGATGTTAACGTTCGGAGGAACGAAGAAATGAACTATTCACAAGCAAAAAGGATTGCCGAAAATCTAGTGATGTCCGGCAGTAAAGGGCAACTCGGCGGACTGACGACCATGGCGATGGCCATCGTCGTGTTCGTGGTTGTCGTAACTGCTGGCGCCTTGATCCTCGCGCAGTTCTCCGCCAACGCAACCGTAGTCGCAGACACGGGATTGAACAACGCTTCCTATGTGGTCTCACAAGGAAAATCCGGTCTAGTGTCGCTGATCGGCTGGCTGGGCTTGATCATCATAATCGTAATCGCCGTGATGATACTCGGCTATTTCGGTTTGAGGACAAGAGGCAAGGGCGGAGCCTAGAACTACTTGGCTGAAATCACCACTCCGGAGGGACGGCTATCGTTCCTCCGGTTTTAACCTTTTTCTTTTTCAATTGCTTTAAATACTTGTTTCTCTATTAAGGACTTTATGGCGAGCGTAACTGTCAACGATCCATCAGTCGGAAGGGCGACCGAAGTCACAATCATAGATCTAGGCCACGGGTATTATTTGACCACCACAAGAGACTATGGTTCAGCGTCCGTGGTCGGGGGTGGAAGCGGATCAAGCGGATATGTCCCCCCGAAAGACTTAATCTCTAGCGCGCCAGCTCCGCCCAGCGAGGAAGCGAGGACGGAACTCGCTGAAGAAATCTCAACGCAAGAGCAACAAGAAGCCGAGACGAGCGGTTATACTGATACTAGCGGCCGCCCCATGGTATATCGTAGCCGAGACCATGGTGGCGGAGCGACGTCTTCCGAATTGACTTATCCCAGGACGAAAGAGGAAGTCTACGGGAATATCTACGACGTTCGGAAGACGAAGACCATAAACGAGAATACGCCGTTCACCACGAAGATCGGGCAGAATTTCGTCCAGATCATACCGAGCGAGGCGCTGATCGAACACGAGGGAAACATAGTCACGCTAGGATCAGTCTATTCGCCGGAGGAACTGCGACAAGATGTTTTCACGGGAAAGATAGGTCAAGCGCCAACTCCCCCAGATTTTTCAAATATCGATATGCGCGGCGCCAACCAGATGGCAACCACTGAAAGTCTAATTAAAGGCAGTTACCAAGTTCAGAATCCGAAGGGGACTGCCTCCGGAGCGATGTCGTTCGGATCGCAAGAGTTTCGAGAGAACGTCAAGTTAGCCGAGGATATAAAGTTCCAGAGATGGTATGGTTCACTTTCCGATCAAGAGAAATGGAATTTTCAAGCCGAGGTCATAGCCGGAACGACGCTCTTGACGTTGCCTCTTGGAAGCGCTGGAATCGCTATGCTACCTCGTGCCGCACAATTAGGCCTCGCTTACGGATCATCTACTTACCTTTCTTATGATATAGTAAAAGGCACGTCGGAGGAGGGGATCGGCTATCTAGGAAAGCCCGAATTCGTTGTCGGGTTGCCCTTGTCGATAGGAGCCGGGGCGCTCGGATTCAAACTCGCCTCCCGCGCCGGCCTGTCGGGGGCGCTGGGTTCGCCGGAGGTAGTCCGGCCGACCCAGTCCATAACGGGAGTCCGTGAGATAGGAGACAATATCTTTCGGGGGAATGTCGAGGTTAAATACGGGCTTGGAGGGGGACTGCGCGGAGTGAGGGCAAAAGTCGTCGAGAACTACGACGTGATCCTATATGGGGAGAAGTTCAAGACGCCCATGGTCAAAATAGTCAACCTTCCATCAGCAAAGCAACCGGGGTTCGTCCTCCAGACCAGTCGGGTCGATGTCCTCATCCTCGGAGGATCCAGGACTACGACCACGCGCAATTTTCTCGGTTCCTGGTCGAAGGTCAAGGTTTCACCAATCTCCCCAAGCCAGAACAACCTCGTCCTGTTCAACCAAGCCGAAGGGACTGCCGAGTTCCCGGAGTTCACGGCAAAGGCGCAATATTCGGAGTTCACCTCGCCAAAACTGGACAATCGTCTATTCGGGAAATCCTTGTCTTTCTCGACGGACAGATTCGAGACGTCGCTCGGCCTTTCGCGGGAAATCTCCGGAAAGTTCGACATACGGGCAGTCTCTCTCGGCGCCGGAGTGAATCTTCCGGCGCAAGAGCCGATCGTTCCGTCGAGGTTCAAGCCGACGTTCTCCGTGCCTAAATCAAACGTCTATCTCGGTCTAGGAGATCTTTCGAACCAGCCTCTAACGCCGAAGACGCTGGGACTAGCGTTAGGTCAAACGCCGGTCAAGGCGATTCCTCTCACAAGTTCCGACAAGAGTTTCATAGGCTCTCTCAAAGGTTCAACTGGTCAAGTTCAGCAATCAGTCTTTACAAAGCAAGAGGCAGTCGGGACGCTCCAAGCCGGATCGTTCGCCCGACCCTCCTCGGTGAGCCGGACAAGCGTATTCGATTTTATGCCGAGGATCTCCTTGCCGTCGTTGAAGACTGGACGATCGGCTTCTCAACAAACGTTCTCACTAGATTCTCCGATTACTATCGAGGAGCCGGTCGTCACTACTAAAAGGAAGTCATCTATATTCGCCGTGCCTAACATAAAACTTATCCAAAAGACGAAGCAAAGAAACGACCTATTCCCTATCGAGACGCAGATTCAGATACCGGCGCAGAAGCAGAGGAACGACCAGATATTAGCGGTTGGAACCGGTCTCAAAGTGACGCAGAGGCAAAGGACGGTGGAGGTTCCGTTCGCGTTTGGCGGAAGCCCACTTATCCCCAAAATTCCCCCGATAAAAATCCCGCTCCCCTTCCCCTCGTTGTCCTTGTCCCTCAAAGGAGGCAAACTAGGATCGATGTTCAAAGGCATGAAGACAGAATATCAGCCGACGCTCATAGCCAAGGAATTCAAGATCTACGGAAAGGAGCCGAAGTTCATAACCGGTCTCGAAGTGAGACCGATGTTGCGATCATCAAGGAAAAAGAAATCGAGGAGGCGATAAATTTGGTTAGGTATACGGTAAAAGGATCCTTGTTCGGAAACTTAGAGGATCTAGTGCGGAAGAAAAAAGGCGCCAGATTAACTGAACCCGATTCGCTTCTCGGCGCCCTGGAAGATAAGGTGAAGAAGAAAAAATCCAAAAAATAATTTGAGGAGTGGTGATTATGCCAGACTATAATCCGCAAGAACCGAGAGTGGTCGGAGCCAAGCAATACGAGTTCTTTGGGGGAGTTTCCGATCCGACGATAGCTCAATTACAACTAGACCTAACGGCGCAGATCGAGTTCTGGGAACACGACTTAAAAGGGGAATACTTGAAGGTCACGTTCGACGAGGAAGGCAATAAGAATATGTCTTGGGAGCAGTCCGGAATCCGCCGGGTCAACGATAACGGCGTCCGCTACGTCGTGTCTCTGCTCCACGAATACCTAAACGTCAATACGTTTATGTCCGTGACCTCCTCCCAGCAGATCAACGCGATAATGTCGCGCTTCCATAGGCGCCTGGCCGGCCTCCTCATAGAGAACCGGCGCAACTTCGCGATCAGATCCTCGGACGACATAAAAGACATGGTCGGAGGGATAACCGACGCCGTATGGTTGGCTTTATTGAGATCGAAGGGCGGAGAGACGCTCAAGGCGTTCACGAAGACTCATAGCGTCTCGGAGATGAGAGAGACTAAGCAAGAGCGGAAGAAGTTTCTAGGCGTGTTTTGACGTTTTGCCTTGACCTAGCGAGAAATAAACACTTCTTTCCTCAAAGTCAACATTTAAATAGCTGATTTTTACGCACTTTTAAGGGTCGGACTTGCCTTCTGGAGCCGTCCAATCAGCTAAAATCCTAAATTTGTGTTGAAATAACCTCTAAAAATCAATACATTTATATGGGGGTTATGCGTATTATAGATAGTGGTGTTGAAATGAAATCTCAAAATAACCAGCGGAAAGGCGGGAAGCTAACCTCGGAAGAGGAAGGTAGTCGCCCTTCGATTACAGGGACTTCCCGCCCCGCAAATGACAAGCCTTTAGGGAAAAACGAGAAATGGTTCAGACTGATGAGAAGTAAATATAAAAAACAGCTTGCAAAAGGCGAGATTAAAGAAGCTCCATTAGGATTTGGTTTAAGAACCTATGAAGATGGTTTTAAATCTGGCTTCTTTTATGGGCAGATAGAAGGTTACGAGCAAGGCAAGAGGGACATTATAGACAAACTGAAAGAATATACAGATACATTGGAAGCCGGGTTTTGCTTGGTAGACCCGTTCAAGTTGAGGGCAAAGTTAGAGGAGTTGAGCAAATGAGAACGAATGAGTTATTATATATGCGCTGTTGCGATAAGCGATTACAGCATGTTTATTTTCAATCATATGGAATGCAGAAGATAAGTGGATATGGTTATTGCTCGAAATGTAAGAAAATAAAGGAGTTGAACAAAGATGGGAATTGAGATGAACCGTAATGCCCGTATATTCTATTGGATTTCAGTAGCAACAGCGGGTCTTCTTGGAGTGCTGTTATCATGAGGGAAATAGGCAAACTTAAAATGAAAGACGGAGAGAACCTTCCTATAATCCTTGTTGATAAGTCCGAAGAAGAACGGTTTATCCAAGATGTAGTTAACGACATAAAAACGAAGAAGAGGTTGAGCAAATGACGAAAGATGATTGGTTTTGGGTTATGATTTCGATTGTAGCAATTATGGGAATTACAACACTTTTATATGTGGTGAGCAAATGACGAAAACATTATGGCGAGAAGGATATGAACAGGGTATAAAAGAGAAAGAAGACCAATTTAGAAAAGAGCATCGAAATATTTATTCTTGCTTAACGAAAAAGCAGATTAAAGAGATGGAATTTAAAGTCAGAAAGCAAACCCTCTCGGAAGTGCTGAAAAAACTAACTGAATATTCAGAAGTTATTGATGGTGATTTAGTAGTTCAAGATGAGGAATTTAGAGAGTGGTTAGAGCAGAAACTGAAAGAGGCGATGGAATGAGAACATATACTTTAGAAGAATGGTTTGGAAGGACAGCATTAGATAAATATCCCATACGCTGTGGGCAATTCCATAATAAGTTTTATCGCTGGCTTGATGAAGTACGAGTGGATAATAAAGGGAAGATTGTTCAAATAAAGAAGCGAAATCCGAAAGAGGTTTGAGAACATGAAAGGCACAACGAACTATTCGATAAAACACAACGAGAAGCGAGACAAACTCTATTCTGCTTGGTTGAAGATCACAGAAGACAAGACCTTCGCCAAGGCGATAGACGGGGCCGTCGAGATAGCCAATTCGCTCTACGAAAACTCCGGTATGTTGGCGTCCGAGCAACTCCGCCGGATCGTTCCGGAGCGCTACCTCACGAAGTTCCTATTAAAAGAGACAAAACGGAGTGGTGATAAAAGTGGATAGCATAGTCAAAGGCGCAATAGAACACGACAAAGCGACGGAGAAGCGGATCTTCTTCCGAGAGATCGACATACGAGATGTGGTCGAGAAATACCAGAAGTGGAAAGAGACCGACCATAGACGGAAGTTGTTGGCGGTCAAGTTCAGCGACGGCTCGGTGTGGTATCCGAAGGACGACGACCTCCGGATCATAGAGCAAGGCAAGGATCACGTCTTCAAGCACAACACGAAGTTCGCCAACATAGATCCTCCGGCGGTTGCGAGTTGAGGATATGGAGTTGTTCTTTTTTTGGCTCTTTATGTTCGCTCTCGTTATTGCGATGTTGGGTATGATCCTCTACGGAATATTCGTCGTCAATCCGACCGTCGATTGCGCAAAGCCGGAGAACGTCCAAGTATGCTCCGCTCTTTCAAGCCTCGCAATCGAGACGACGCTCTATGAGGACGAAAACGGAACGCTAACGTTGGTCACGAGAGATCTAGGGGTGAGTGAGGAGAAATGACAAAACTAGTTAGAATAGATTGGAGATTAATGCGTGGTTATTTAGCCGCTTCGGAAATGATGAAGATATGGATGGTAGAAAAAAAGTTGACAAAATTCGAGGCAAGTCAATACAGAGACAAACTTTTTTATCGTTGGATTGAATTGTGTAACATAGTTTTATAAGGTTTGTTCTATATTAAGGACTTCTATGAACGGCTCCGTCGGCGACAATATCTTCATTTTGATTATCCTGTTCTCCTTTGCGATAGGCACAATAGTCGCTCTAACCCTCCTCAATTCGTTCAACACGACGATTCAGCAAGCCGTTCCGGGATTCAACAATTCTGATATAGGAAACGCAACGGCGCTTGCCGAGACCAACGTGACGACCGCCTTTGATTACGGATTCGCCTTTGTCTTTCTCGGAGGCAATCTGATAGTGATATTCCTCTCCTGGCTCGTCCGGGCGCAACCGGTTCTAATCGTGTTCTCTATAATGGGGCTATTCGTGATGGCGGTCTTCGCTATCTTCTTCGGGAGCGCCTATGCTGATTTCGCCTCGTCTTCCCAACTGGGGACGGTCGCCTCTCATATGCCTATCCTCGACTTCATTATGTCGAATATCCTCGCGTTCCAATTCATATTCGGAGTCATAGATGTCATAGTCCTGTTCGGCGTCGGGCAAGGCCAAGGCAATCAAGGAGGTTTCAATAGTGTTTAAAGCCGGATTAGGTCGGGTATTTGTCCTATTTATGCTAGTTGCGAGCGTCGGCTTTTCCGTTACGGCAAAGGACATATTCGTCTCGCTCGACAAGAGCTACGCGGATCTCGAAGGAGGATATGCGGAGTTCACTTTGAAATCTCCGGTCACGGCGACCACGGACGGCTCGAAGCTGAACTTCTATATCCAATCGAACAATACCCCGACCAATTCATTAAGGATTTACATCTCGAAGGGCGGGGTGTGGTCTCCCCTCGGAACGGAAAACCTCGTCTTGAACCAGGCATACAAAATCCGGGTCGAAGCCGTCTGGAAGGTTCCGAAGCCGGACAAGAACGGTGTCACGTCCGTCTCCCGCGACTGGATTCCCTACATCAACGTCGCCGGAACCTACTATAATATGACCTCTTGGGCGTGGTGGAACGTCTCGTATTGGAACCGGATCAACGCGAATATAACATATACCCTATCCAACACGACGGACATCCAGATCCCGATAGTCTTGAACGATACGAACTGGCTCGATAACGCCTGTTATAACTCCGAATGTAACGACAGCGCGGTCACTTGGCTCAACGCCTCGTCCGGCCTTGAGGAGCAGATTCCGTTCTATTTCGAGAGATACAACGCGACGGGCAACAGCTATCTCTGGATAAGGTCGCCCATGCTGAATCTCTCCGTCAACCAGTTCTTCATATATTTCAACAGCACGTCGGCGAACACGACCCTCTATAACAACGGCTCCAAGGTATTCATAAAGTTCTACGACTTCGAGAACGGTAGCGACGGCGATCCGTTTGCCGGGGATTTCGGAGGATTGAGCGCGGGTTCGACGTATTTAAACAGTTCGGCGAAATGGAAGGGCGTCAATTCCGTGTCGTTGGACGACGGGGGGAGCGGAACCCAGTTCGTCATAGGCCTCGGCCAGATCACCAACAACGCGACGCTCGAATATTGGACGAACTGCGTCGCTTCTGCGAGTTCAAACGCGTATTGGGGTGGAGGAACCAACGGAATGTGGTCTTCGACAAGGACATACACGACCTCGTTCAGTTTCGGGGCGGGGGGATGGAAGAAAGTCCGATGGTTGCTCAACGGAAGCACGGCCGCCGGAAATGTGACTGTCGACGGGACTACCTATGCGACGGCGACGGGTAGCGCCGGGGCGACCGGTCAAGTGAGTTTCCCCTATTCTGCGACTGGAGGAGTCTGCTATGTTGACGAGGTCTATTTCGGAAAATACCTTAATAAAAATCTGCTGGCTTATTCGTTCGGCGGGGTTGAGACGAATCCGGAGGCGGATCTGAACTACGTCACTCCCCTCTATCCGAACAACGCCGTGACGAACTACACGAACAATATCTATTTCGGCTACAACGCCTCTTTCAATACCGGCTCGATAGTCAACTGCTCCCTTTACGTCAACGGATCGATTGCCGAGGCGAACGCGAGCCAGGTCGCCAACAATTCCGCGTCCTCGATCTACCATCACTTCGCAAACTCCGGGGATTATTCCTGGCTCGTCGGTTGCTGGAACTCCACACAGCAAAAGAACTCTTCGGTGAGAACCTTGACCTTGATGGAATACGTCTTGAACGGGTCGGCTACGGCCTACGAGTTGACCCGGCAACCGTTCAATATCACGTTCACGTTCAGCAATTACTCCTATTCGAACGTGAGCCTGGTCTATAACGGATCGTATTATCCGGCCACGGATCTGGGATCTAATGTCTGGAACGCCTCGGCTCTCGTCCCGATCGTCCAAACGAACAACACGGCCTTGGTCTATTATTGGAGCTTCACGAGGACGAACTCATCAATTTCGGAGGTTAAATTGACCCCGACGGCTACCCAAAACGTCTCTTTCGCCGGACTTCCGGTCGGGACGGACGCGAGCGCCTATCTCCTGGTCGAGGGATCTTCCGAAACGATCTATATGTTCGTCGCAAACAACACTCCGCTCCACACTTCGACGACCGTGTTCATAACGGTCGACGGCGTCAACCGGACGGCGACCTATCTCGGCTACAATAATTCGGTCTTGAATTACTCCTACACTTTCAACGTAGGAACGATTCCGACCTTGAACCAATCTAAGAATTGGACGTGGTATTCGAGAATCTATTCGGATAGCCTGTCGAGGAACTCATCATCGACGACGGTCAACGTCACGATCTACAAAGTGACCGTTACGGACTGCTCTTACGGTCTTGCGTCGTTCGCGTATTTTACCTATGACGAGGAGAACGGAACCTACGTCAACGACAGCGATTATTCCCTCCGGGTGATAACGCGGGCGGGCAACATAACGACGACTTATTCAAAATCGGTAATCGGGCAACCGAATATGACCATCTGCCTTTATCCAATATGGTCTAATGCGACCGCAGACCTTTCGCTGATATATTCCGGACAGGAGAACGCCACTTACTCGCAGAGGACGTATTACAATTTCGGTGTGGTCTTGACCAACGTGACGCAGATACAGAACGTCTATCTCCTCAACACGTCGAAATCCTATCTCGTCAACATAGAGACTCGCGACCAATACGGCTCCGTCGCCCCGAACATAGTCGTCTATTTCGAGCGCTTCAACTACACGAGCAACCAGTTTATCAACATGACAACATCTACACGACGGAGGGCGGGACGGGCTTGACCTATCTTATCCGGTATGATGTTCCCTATCGGATAGTCTTGAGAGACACGAATGGAAATCTTCTGTCCCAATACGACAATTATTTCATTTCGTCGTCGCCCATCACGTTGAGGACTGTCTCGGAGATAGTCGATGTCTATCAGCGATT
>Ga0153915_10008052_pt1 | contig 9996 bp, 19 predicted proteins | sample Opewatmetagenome_2_FD_107003 | JGI IMG/M metagenome (GOLD analysis project Ga0153915, IMG submission 107003) | Freshwater wetland microbial communities from Ohio, USA - Open water 3 Core 3 Depth 3 metaG | ecosystem: Environmental > Aquatic > Freshwater > Wetlands | place: USA: Ohio, Lake Erie... | reverse complement strand
GCACGGTGGATACTCGGATGCGAGTGTGTGGGAGCAGACTGCGGATGGGTGGGCTACCACTCTATCTGAGGCGGATTGATTCCTGCCGTCCCCCCTCCGAGTGGAGGGGCTGCGGGAAATGTAGATCAGTACCCAGCCCCAGGGAACAGGGGACGCCGCCGGGCGAAAAACGAGGGAGGAATGAAAATGAAAATCACAGTTCTCAGCGCGGAAAATCAGATGGGTTGGGATTGTCTGGACTACCGCATGGGTCAGGCAATATGCCAGATGGTAGGACGCACATATGCGTCCGTGGGATTTATGCGGCGTACAGCCGCACGCCTGAGCGAGTCCTACCCCACGGTGGTATATACCGACGGGGTACGTCGGTACCAATATGATGGATCACCACAGGGGATACCCGGTAGACATGTGCAGGTGATCACCGACATGGGACCGTACGCCTGATCCCCTGCCGTTCCCCCTCCACTCGGAGGGGCTGCGGGAGCGGATCAAAGGTAGTACGTGGGGAGATAGAGCCCACCGCAGCCCCGGGCGAATCGGGGAGGGAACCCCACCTGACGGGGAGGACAAAAAAATGAAACCGCAAATATACATCGAAGAAAAAATACAAGACTGTGTCGAATACGTGGTGCTCCATCCAGGGGCCGACTGCTCCCAGGAGCAACTGGATCGCGCTTTGGATGTGGCCGGCAAGCCGGGCCACCGGAAGGAGATGGATCATCAGGGTGCCTGTCGTTTGGCTCGTCTCCTGCAGCAGATGGGGTACTCGATCACGATGGATAGCCGCTAACGAGCAGGATTGCTCCCCTGCCGTTCCCCCTCCGAGTGGAGGGGCTGCGGGAGCGGATCAAAAGCGAGGAACACCATGACACCCAAAAAGATCGATCGCATACATGTGATGTCCTCCGTGGGGACCATCCGAATTTTTGCGGCGACCGAAATGGAGCAAGCCGAAAAATACGCTTTTTCGATTCGAGGCGGCGGGAGAATCATAAAAGTGAAAACAATCAATGAATACGTGGCTGATGATGGAGAGGGGTGGGATTGCCGACCGTCCCAGGCTGAGGCGTTTTTGAAAAAACACCGTTTAATCAATAGTTAATCGAGTGAAGAAAATGCGCGTGGTGGATTGGTATCTGCGCGGGAAGCGTTTGGAGAAGAAGGCCAAGAAGTTTTCAAAACGGAAGTAAGGCAGGGGATTGAAATGGACAGCCGGGACCAGGATTTCACTTTCATCGAGGAACAAACCGGGATGGAAGTGACCGTCAATGCCACGCTTTGCTTCTCGCCCACCGACCACTCGGGCCCGTCGCTGGATTCGATCTTACTGTCGCCTTCGGGAGTGTCCGCGTCCGTTGAGAATGCCATTCGCGCCATGTGGGAAAAAGGGCTGATTCAGACGCCGAAGGAATACGAAGAGTCCCTACGGGGATAGGAGAGGGAATGAAATCGAAACGTGCAAAAATTGGTCAAAAAGTTGTCGTTTTGGATGGCCCGATGAAACATAGAAAATTTGAGGGAATTGTTGTTTGTAATGGAAATGAATATACAACCGTTTCGGTTCCAAGAAAATTCGGATTTGGGTGGAGAGTCAATGAGGGTGAATATCTCTTTCGCACAGCGGTGGATAATTCGAAAAAATTAAAAGTTAACAAAAGGTTTTGGCACACAAAGGTGTTTAAGGCCGACCTGTAAATCTACACAACCACAACGGGAGAAGAAAATTATGACAAAGGAATTGCTGGTAGCCAAGGTCTCCACCCCTTTGGAGCGAGTCTACGAAGTTTTCCAAGAAATTACCCAGGGGCAGGATCACGCGCTCGCGTGGGCGCGGAAGATTGAGATCGTTGACGATTCCACGCTCCGCGAAGCCATTGCCATCGGGAAAGAATGTCGCCGGGTGGTGAAGGAGGTCGAGGATCGCCGTAAGGATCTCTTGGCCCCCATCCGTTCTTTCGTCGAAGAAACAAACCAACTGGCCAAAACTGCATCCGCCGATGCCCAGGAGGCCGAGGGTGTGGTGGACGGAAAAATCGAGTCTTACAACACTCAAAAGCAGATCGAGGCCGAGCGAGAGAAAGCCAGGATCGCCGCAGAGGCCGATGCCGCCCGAAAGGCCCAGGAAGCCGAGGAGCGGAAACGCCAGGCCGAGGAGCGGAAACGCCAGGCCGAGGAGGACGCCCGGATCGAAGCCGCTGAACGCGCAGCCGCAGAAAAAGAGGAGGCCGATGGGGCCGGGACAGCCGAGCACGCCCAGGCGGTCGCCCAGGCGGAAGCCGAGAAGGCTCGGATCGAAGCCGAGCGGGCCGAGCGTGAGCGGATAGAGGCCGAGGAAAGCGCCCGGAGAAAAAAGGAACAGGACGAAGCGGACGCCAAGGCCGCTGTCGATATGGCAAAGGCCCAAGCGGCAGCCAAAACCCGTGGGGTCAGCGAGGTGTGGTCTTTCGAGGTCATCGACGAAACCAAGCTTCCCCGCGAGTGCATGTCCCCCGACAACAAAAAGATCCGCCACCTGATTCTCGGCGGTGTTCGTGAAATCGCTGGCGTGAGGATGTGGAAAGCCCTCAACGCCAGCAAGCGTTAAGGAGAGCGACATGGGAAACGGAAACACCACAGAGAACGTCGATCTGGTCGTCAAGAAATACTTCGAGAATTTGGAAAAACCGGAAGGATGGGACAAGCCGTTTCCGTGGGAGCCCACGGTCTCAATCTATTTTGTCCCGGCCGACAACCCGAATGCCACCGAGGCGATGTACCGCATCAAGGAGAAAAACTTTTGGGTGTGGGACGCGATTGGCCGAAAGAAATCCGCCAACCGCACTTTCACGTTCACCACATTGAGCGGCGAGAAAGACGGGAAACCCTGGACCAATATCGTTGGAGTGGTCGCCGAGATATTGGTTGACGGAACCATGAAACGGATCATCAAACCGGCTGAAGGCACTGCCCACAACGCCGCTGATCCGCCTCCGGTTGAGAAGAAAACATCGACCGCGACACAGAAAACCCCTCCCTCCACAGACCCCAAGCCGCCCACCAATGGGAACGGTTCCAAGGGTCCCTTTGATGTCGAGAAGGCGAAAAAATTCCTGGACGAGGCTGCGCTCCCGCAGTCGGACGCGTGGTGGCGACTGAAGGACCAGCTGCACCTTGAAGGCGCAATCGCCAACAGCATCACCGATCTGGCGTTGCGAGCCGCGTCTTTGGAGGTTTCAAAAACCGAGTACAAAGGATACGGATTTTTTCTCGAAATGCGTCAAGATCTGAAAGAAGGCGTCGAATACTGGACGCGCTGGCTCGATTCCTACATCGGGGAGTTCAAGTTCGCCAAACTCCGAGAGCGTTACACGCAACTGCTCTCCGTGGCGGTCAGCGGAGATCACGTGACGATGATCATGAACCGGGCCTGGACGGACCTCCCAAAATCCCACTACGACGCCCTGCGGGTGTACGCGGTGGATCGCACCAAGAGCCTGAAGGCTGGAACGGTCCAGTCTGGTGGAACGGTCCAGCCCGAGGTCCCAGAACCTCCTGCCGACGCCGCCCTTGCGGAAACGAACAACCAGGAGGTGACCAGTGAAGAAATCCAGTTTTAAATCGGCCTCACCTGATCCGCAGGTCCCCGGACTGCCGAGCCGGGTTCCGATCAGCATCCAGGCTCCACGGGTGGACAAGGCCTACCTCACCAAGTTCATCGCCAACAACAGCGACGAGCTTGAGTCCCAGGGGATCCGGGGGATTACAGGGTGCATTCTCTTTTGGATCCACGAGCACTGCGAAGGGAGGATTGGGCCATGCCGCAAGTCATGACGAAGCCGACGAAGGCCGAACCCGGGGCCCAGGTCCGGGTGTGGTGCGATCCCTACACCATGCGGGAACTGCGGATGGTGGGGAAGTTGGTGGGACAGGTTGGGGTGACGCCCTTTACCACCGAGTTCCAGTTGGAGCGGTGGATCGTCGAGGACCGCGACCAGGATCTTTATCTCCTGGTGATCCTCGTCCGCATCTCCGACAACACGGTGGCCACCCCCGAGGACGTGGAGGCGCACAAATGATCCGAACCGAAAAGAAACAGCGCCATTGCTCGAAATGCGGGGCATTGATCGGGAGAATGACCGCTGCCGTCTGGGCGGTATGCGGCCACATCTGCGACAGCTGCAAAAAGAAAGAGGATCCCAGGAAGGGATGACGGGCTCGTGCCTGCGTCACACCTTTGCCACCATGCTTTCTGAGGAGTGGATTTTTTTCTTGGATCAAATATTTCCCTTGACACTCGCAAATGCCGGAGGTAATGTTCCCGCAAGCAAACTTTGGTTTGACGCTTCTTTTGGGCAAAAACAAACGTTGCAATGGGGATGGTTCCCACGGGGCGTTTGTTACGGTGCCACCGGGTTTCAGGTTGAAAACGGCCTTTTTCCTGGGATTTTCGAGTGTTCCGTCGAGGACCGGGCGATAACAAGTCAAATCGCCGAATTCTTCAAACACTCTAAAACCCAATAGTTTTCAAACCTGGACCTCAACCCACTGCTCGGGGTCCAAATGTCAACGATTACTAAAAAAGCCTCGCCTCCATTGAGCCCTCCGGACACTTGGCCCCTACAACAGGGGCCAGGTCAAACCTATGCCAACGAGCAGGTTGGACTAGGCCGCTGGAGGGTTCTATACAGGCGAGGCTTTTTTATTTTTGGAGATTCCTAATGGGACGCCACAAAGCCTCCGTCGGCGGATGGTTCAAGATGTGGTCGAGGCTGTGGTTATCGGATGAAAAAATCCGTGATTTAAAACTGAATAAAAAACAGGATTTAATCGCGGATTTAATCGACCTTTTTTGTCTCGCAAACGAATGCATGAGCGACGGTCGTTTTGAATTTCACGGGATGTCCTTTACGCACGAAATGGTGTCTGAAAAATACGGCATCAGCATAAAAAACATTAATGAACTCGCTCGCCTCGGATTCATAAATTTGAAGCCGTTTTCAATTAAAAATTGGGAACGCTACCAAAACCAGGATTCAAAACGGAATTTTATCACGGATTTAAAACCGGATAAAAAACACCTTTAAAAAGTGTACCTAAGACTGAAGACGTAAGACTGAAGACTTAAGACAAAGACTTCCGAAGGCGAGTTTTACTCGCCTTCGGGCGCGAGCGCAAAAAGCATGAATGAAAACGAATCAAAACCTACGGAACGAATCATTGGCGGAATATCCAAATCCGCCGTTGAATTAGCTTTGTCCAACAACCGCACTTGGACCTCGCTTCCACCCGTTGCTCCAATCGCTGACCCGGTTGAGGAGGCGCGTGTCCTGGCTGAGGTTGCGAAATTTTGGAAGGGCGAGAAGGCCTGCTTGGTAAACACGATTGTTGCAGATCTCCGGCGTTGTGAAGAAAACATGAGCCGTTACGGGCAGGAATATGGACACGACTACCGGGTGAAGGTCTGGTCCATCGTCGAGCGCCAGTTAGCCGTCACGATCCACTGGCATGGCAAGGCGGGGCCAATGGCGACCTGGAAGGCGGTCTACCGGAAGGCGAGCCTGAAAGCTCAACAGGATCTTCCAAAGCCCGTGGCCATGGCCCTCGATGATCGCATGGAGCGGTTGAAGAAGGCGCAACTGGAACTCGCCAGGGCGAGGGCCGTATGAACGAGAGCCTCGAAGTCCGCATCCCTCCACAGAGCCTAGAGGCCGAGCGAGCAGTTCTTGGAATTATGCTTTTGGGGAAATCGGCCGCTGACCGCGTGTTCAGAAAATTGCGTGAGGAAAACTTTTATCGTGAGGTTCACAGGCGGTTATTCAGGGCCGCGTATGAAATCTGGAAACGAAAAGAGCCGGTGGACATCACGCTCGTCGGAAACGCGCTCTTAAAAAACGGGGATTTTGAAGCTGTCGGGGGATATAGCGGTCTAGCCGGGCTGATGGACGGGAATCATAACGCGGCAAACGTGGATTACTACGCCGACATCGTTTTGGAAAAATCTGCACTGAGAGGAATTATTGCGAGTGCAACCCGGATTGTGGGTGACGCATACGCCGATTCAAAAACTTTCGGCGATCTCGCCTCCGACATTCGGCACATTGCCAACAGCGCCCTCGATGCCGCCGTAGGGGCGCAGGAGTTTGACGACGACCCCTACAGGCGCGTCGAAGAAGCCATCCGCGAACTGCGCGAAAACAGATCAGGAACAAAAAACAGGTTTATCAAAACAGGGTTCCCGCGATTTGACCAGATTTTCGGCGGGGTCGAGCGAAGCAAGATGACCCTAATCACCGGATTCAAATCATCCGCCAAATCCGTTTTTTGCCAGCAAACCTCCCAACAGATCGCCGAGATGAACATCCCTGTCGGCTACGCCATGCTCGACGTTGCGAGGTCCGAGGTTGACTTGAGGATGGCGTGCCGGTTGGCTGGAGTGTCCTACAAAAATTTGTGGAGCCTCGACCCGGCAGTGATGAGCGAGGAAAAGTTCAATCGCGTGATGATGTACATGGAAATGATGAAGGAGTACCCGATCTATTGTGTGGGACAAGATCAGATCGGGCGTGACCACGGGAAATTCTGTTTGTGGGCCAGGCAAGTGGTGGAGCGACGAGGGGTTCAGATTATTTTCGTGGATTCTGGGAAAGAGTTTAAATCCCGCAAGGATCGAAACTCCAGCGACGAATCCGCCATCACCGATTTGATCAATGATCTCAACGAAATACCCGTCCAACTGAATATCGCCCTCGTGGTCATTTCCGAAAAAAGCCGGAATGGAATGGCAAAGGGTTCTGGATCCTGGGACTACACGAACAGGTATCACTACGATTTTTCCCAGGACACCGAGGACAAAACTTTGATCCACGTTCGGACGGAAAAGGATTCCAACGGCGAAAACGGAGGATGCTTCGGTTTTCGTTTGCGCGGAGAGCACTTTACTCTCACCGAAATCAACCCAGATGACTACAAACCCGCAGCGGATGAACAACCGGATTACGGTGACCGCCGTCCACCAGGGAGACCATGAGAGTCAGACGACATTACACCGGGCGTTCCCTGGATCGCACCGAGACTTCGCTTGGGGATCGCGTCAGCATCGCAGAGCAAATCTACCTGAACGGTGTCACGACGGATCTTATCGCTCAACGGGCATTTCGGAAAGTTTTTTTAGCCGAGGTCGAGAGGGAGATGAGCCCGACAGCTGCACGACGCGTTGCCGAGCGCCGAGGGTGGTTGTCGTCCGAGAGAAAAGTTTTGGAAATGGTGCAGTCGATGGATTTGTTCGAGATTTTTGGAATTTTGGTGGAGATGATTTCGAATCGACTTGAAAGAGGACGGGCCGCTGGTACCGGCTCGAAACATAACAGGGCCAAGGGGCCCGGCAACGGGAGAAAAAAATCATGACTCGCAACCCACTCCAAAGGGGGATCGTGCCCGCACCCAGCGGGCACGGTCAACCCCACCCGGTGGTGTGCCTGGGTCAGTGACGATCTGGACATCTGTTCGGTCTGTGCCGGTCTCATCCGGGTTGCTCTGAACGATTTGGAAAAAAATCAGGCCTCCGCGATTTTGGATGACTTGAAGCACCAGAAGGCTTTACGGGAACTTGCAAAACTTCGAATCGGTCACCGAGGCAAGAAATGACGCGTGAAATCTGTTCCGAGTGCAAGTGGCCCGTCAGTTTGTACGTGTGTGAGCCGGTCGATCAAAATCCAAAGGAGACTGAAATGCCTAAGAAAACACAAACAGATGTCGGAAACCAATGGGCCGCGTTCGAGGAACGTTGGTCGGAAGAAATTCAAGGGCTCAAAAAAGTCGTGGAATTTCGGAACCAACTGAACGTGCTGTTGAACAATGCCGTCAAGTATGGCTTCAAGCGGGCGACCGACAACGCACTCAAAATCGTGAAGGCCACAAAGTGAAAACACCGGCTCAACGATGCGTTCAGTTGATTCGCGAAGGACTCACGGCGGCGGACGCTGCGAGATCAGTCCACATCACCTACGGCATGGCCCTTTATTACGCCAGGAGGGAAGGGGTCAAGTTGGAGCGCAGGAAGTGTTCAAAAGTTTTATCGTTTGGTACAAAAAAAGCTAAAAAAGTTCACGTCCCATTTTCACCGCCGCCTCCAGACTCGGATTCTGGTTTTACCATGGCGGACGCTTCCAGGGCCGCATCTTTTGTCCGAACACTCGAACTCCGCGGGCAAACCGGGCACACCTTCTCTGGCGACGACTGGTGGGTGGTTCAAATGATTCCACGAATGGCAGAGGAACTTCTCAAGCGGGGGTTCAAGTGATGCGGAAATCCAGCACGGCACCAAGGGCATCAAACGTCGTGGAACTTGAGGCGGCTTTGCCCGAACCAATGAAAACCCTGAACCTCGCAGACGGGAAAACGGTGAGGCTTTCACTTCCCATCCCTCCCTCGATCAATGCCCTCTATCGCTCCCGAGTTTTTGAGAAATGGGCAAACGGGAAAAAGTTTTTGATCCCGAGTGTGTATATGTCGCGCGAAGGCAAGGAGTGGCTTGAGAGCGCCTCAAATCAGTTGAGGCTTGAAGGCGTGCGGTTCAACGAATCATCCAAAATTGTTTGTGAGGTCAAGGCCTTTTGGCCGGATGCACGCGACAGGGACATGAATAACCTTTCAAAAATCACATGCGACGCCCTGCAACATTCCGGGTTGGTTGTGGACGACAAGCGGGTCCTGTGGCGGGAAATGGATTATCACATCGACCGTGAGCGGCCAAGGATGGAATTGGCAATTTACGAGTTTAAAAGCCTCGATGGAACCGGGTCCGAAACACAAATGCAGGCCTGGAAGTGCTCAAGGCCGTTGGGGACGCCAGATGCAGTGGTGAATTTTGAAACGAGGAAACCATGAGACCAGACAAATCCAACAACTGCGGCATTGGTGGAAAACGCCAACCCGGGACGCATCCGAAGGGTTTGAGGCGCGGGAAACCTCTCGCCAAGATTTCCGCACGTAGGAAAAAGGACGACCCGGTTTACAAGTCAGTCAAGAGTTTCCTTTGGTCTGCGCTCTGTATCAAAAACGGTCAACCTACCGGAGACTCGGAGAACGTCCGGGTTATGTGCCAATGCGGATGCGGTAACTGCATCACGAAGGCCAGCGCCGAACCTCACCACGTTTTCGGACGAGCAGTAACTATGCCGAACGGGCTCAAGAGCTATTGGGCCCCCACGGGGATATTTTTCCTGACGCATGAGTGCCACCTCAGAGAAACGAAGTCACCAGAGCCGAGGATATTTCACCCGCTCCCCGAAGCCGTGGAACTTGAAGTGAAGATCGTCGGATACCTGAAATCAAAGCATCCACTCGCCAACCGCATGAAATGGAGCGACGAAACCCAAGCCGAGGCCATCCTTTGGGCTCTGGGTGAACTGGATGAATCGGAGACTTGCGGGACGTGCGGGGTAGACCTGTCAGAAGGCGAACACTTGGATGAAGGCGTAGAACAAGATTTTTAAAAGGAAAAACAATGTTAGACGCACTTACCGCCGATCAAGAAAAACAGATGATTGAATTTCGTGAAAAATGGCGTTCAATCGGAAAATCTTGTGAAAGAATTGATAAGGAAAAAACTAAAAAAGCAATAACAAGGATGTACAAATTAATTGGGAAAAAACCACCAATTTTCATTTTTTGCCCGTCACCGTTTTTTGCGAATCTTCAAATAAACTTTTGCATGATGTTGTTTAAAAATTTAAACAAAGCCAACCTCAGGGACAACCTCGGGGCCAACCTCGGGGCCAACCTCAGGGACAACCTCTGGGCAAACCTCAGGGCCAACCTCGGGGACAACCTCGGGGACAACCTCTGGGCAAACCTCAGGGCCAACCTCAGGGACAACCTCGGGGACAACCTCTGGGCAAACCTCAGGGACAACCTCGGGGCCAACCTCGGGGCCAACCTCAGGGACAACCTCTGGGCAAACCTCAGGGCCAACCTCTGGGACAACCTCGGGGACAACCTCTGGGCAAACCTCAG
>Ga0153915_10008051_pt1 | contig 9996 bp, 11 predicted proteins | sample Opewatmetagenome_2_FD_107003 | JGI IMG/M metagenome (GOLD analysis project Ga0153915, IMG submission 107003) | Freshwater wetland microbial communities from Ohio, USA - Open water 3 Core 3 Depth 3 metaG | ecosystem: Environmental > Aquatic > Freshwater > Wetlands | place: USA: Ohio, Lake Erie... | reverse complement strand
GACGCTGGCGAGGCGCGGCTCGCCGAAAAGCGTCTCTTTCGAGGGGGCGCGGATGATCGAGATGACCTTGTTGCCGGCCTGCTTCACGGCGGTGGTGATCGGGGCGAGGGCGGCCGTGGCGTAGCCGGCGGACACGCAAACGACGGTCCCCCACTTCTCCACTTGCGCCGCCAGGCCGAGCGGCCCGACGAAGTTCAGAATCGAATCGCCCGTCTTGAGGGCGGCCAGCTTGCGGGTGGTCCGGCCGACGGCGTGGAAGACGATGCTGACGCTGCCCTCGCGGCGGTCCCAATCGGCAATGGTGAGCGGTATGCGCTCGCCGGGCTCATCGACGCGGACGATGACGAACTGTCCGGCCTGGGCTTTCCTGGCTACCGCGGGAGCATCGACGCGAAAGAGGTGGATGTTCGGCACCAGCTCTTCGGCGGACAAAATCCTGTACAAGCGGTCTTACCTCCGAAAGCCCTGGCGCGTGGACGGAAAGCGCTCGCGCGCAGGAAAAGACATCTCCGGCTCTGAATCCTAGTTTACCAGAAGCCGGGCGAGCGCTCAACCCGCGCCGGCAGAGGGCGCGGGTGGCCTACGGGCGGTGTTCAGGCGGGAGCATGCGATGGCTGACAGCGCCGCCGCCGGATGGGCGGCGCCTGTGAGAGGAGGGCCGCGCCGGACCGTTAGATCTGGTCGGCCTTCTCGCCGAGGAAACGGCCGATGTCCTCGCGCCGGAAGCGCCGGTCGCCGCGCTGGGCGATACGGTAAGCGCGCAGGATACCGCGGTCACTCCAGCGTCTGACGGTGTTAGTGTGGATGTGGAGGATTTCAGCCACTTCTCGGACGGTGAGCATTGGCTGTACGCCCAGGCTTTCGACCATACTCGTTCCTCGTTGTCTCAAGCTAACCTAACTTCATAATAGTTATGTCTAACTAAGCAAACAATGGGTCGTATTGACTATGGTGCGGCGCGGGGGTCTAGAAGATAGTACCGTAACAATGTGGCAGGGAACCCGTTAGCGCCTACGTGTCAAACCACTCCGAGTAGCTGTCGTCCACGGCGTACCCGTTGTAGACGATCTGGACCAGGATGCGGGTGCGCTTGCCGTAGGGGATCTTGAGCGTCATGGTCACGGTGACCTTCTCGTCGACGCCGACGTGGAACTCGGGGGAGCGCTGAGAGTTCCACACCTGATTGTCACCGGCATCGAACCCGGCGAAGACGTACACTCCATCGGCCGCGGCTGAGCCCAGGTTGGTCACCTCGACACGCAGGTCGGTTGTGCCCGCGCCGCCGCTCGATTTCCAGGTGTGGGTCAGTATCGGCACCGGCTTCATCTCGTAGACGGTCGCCCGCGCCGTCTTGTACTCGTCGGGGATCTCGCCGATGCCCCAGCTCTCGCCGGTAGTCTCCAGGTAGAAGTATTTCGTTCCGCTCAGCTCCCAGTAAGTGCCATGAACGCCTTCGCCGCCGGCGACGCCGACGGCCACATGCTTGGGCAGATTAAGCAGGACCACTCCGTAGCCCATGCCGTCCACCAGTGAAGCCATCAGGATCGACGTATCCTCGCAGTCTCCCCCGTTGTCCACCAGCGTCTCGATGGGGTAGCGGGCATACTCGTCGTAGCCCGTGGAGACGTTATCGGTGACGTAGGGAAGACTCTGCACGAAGGCCGCGGCGAACTCGATCTTCTCGTACTCGGAGTAACCCTCCCGGCTGGCGGCCTCGTCGAGCTTGGTCACCAACCCGTCCAGGTAGGGATCGTCCATGGGATGAGTGACGTAGACCGAGTAGTTGGGCGTTGGCGAGCGGGGCAGGCTCTTGTAGTAGTCGTCGAGGGACTGGGGCACTTGCAGGTCCCAGGTCCACTCCTTGCCGGCGTACTTCCACTTGTAGCTCCGCGAGACCAGCCCCTCCGCCGGCTGAGTGGTCACCACCGGGTCCGCCGGTCCCACGACGGCGGTCCGCGCCGTGGGTGAGGGCGAAGGGGAGGTCGTCGTGGTGGTGTACGCCGGGGAGGGCGGTCCCGTCGTCCCGGTGAGCTCGGACACGAACGGCCCGCATCCGGCGAGGATGGCCGCGCCGAGCAACGCCAGAACGGTGACGTACCTTCTCATCGGCACCCATCGTAGCCCGCCGCGCGAGAGTGCGTCAATCGCCTGAACGTAATGCGAGGTCCCGGCGGCCGGGGGCCAGTGAGGCCAACAAACCATACCAAACCCCATCAGAGTTGACCGCGGCAGCAAGGCGGGTGCTATAATACTCAGCCTTAGCTGGCAGGAGGGGAATGGTCACTGCACGGCGGCGGGCCAGGCGTTTGGCCCTACAAGCACTCTACGAGGCGGATACCGTTGGGCACGACGCCGAGACGGCGCTGGGCCGCCTTCTCGAGGCGGAGGCGCTCTCCGAGGACGGCGCCACCTTCGCCCGTGACCTGGTCAAGGGCGTCATCGCCCACCGTGAGGAGATCGACCGGCATATCCGCAAATTCGCCCCGGCGTGGCCGCTCGAGCAGATGGCAGCCATCGACCGGAACATCCTGCGGCTTGCAATCTTCGAGGTTTTGCTTGATAATAATGTCCCAGTCAAGGTTGGCATTAACGAGGCCGTTGAGCTGGCCAAGACCTTTGGCAGTGACAGTTCACCGAAGTTCATTAATGGTGTCCTCGGGTCTGTCAGCGCCCTGGTCAATCGCCAGTAAACTCTAAAGGGGGTAAGTGTGGCCACAGTTTTCGAGAGGGTGAAGAAGATAGTCGTCGAGCAGCTCGGCGTCGAGGAAAAGGACGTGGTCCCAACCGCCAGTTTCGTCGATGACCTGGGAGCTGACTCGCTTGACCTGGTCGAGATGATCATGGCGATGGAAGAGGCGTTCAGCAGCCCCAGCCAGAAGATCGAGATCCCGGACGAGGACGCCGAGAAGATCGCCACCGTGCAGGACGCCGTCGACTATATCAAGGACCTCGGCATCCAGGACGCCTAGGCAGGCGGCGGAGTGATCAGGGCCGTCTTCTTCGACTGGTTCGGCACGCTCGCCCGCTACGATCCTCCGCGGGAAGAGGCCGAAAGCCAAGCCCTCGCCGGGCTGGGTTTCGACGTTCCTCCGGAGAAGATCGGCCCGGCGCTGGCCGTCGCCGACCGCCAGTATTTCGAAGAGAACACCCGCCTATCAATGCGCAAGCGCAGCCGCGAGGAGCAGGTGCGGCTCTACGCCCGCCTCCAGCAGACCGTCCTCGAAAGCGTCGGTATCGACACCAAGAAGCATCCGGACCTGCTGCCGAAAGTGCTGGCCCTCATGCAGGAATACACCCGCCGCGCGCGCTTCGCTCTCTACGACGACGTGACGCCCACCCTACGCGCGCTCCAAGAGAGCCGCCTCGTGCTGGGACTGCTCACCAACATGGACCAGGACATGGCGCCGCTCAGCCGGGGCCTCGGTATCGACGGGTATATCGATTTCGTGGTGACCTCCGGTGAGGCCGGTGAGGACAAGCCGGCGCCGGGCATCTTCCTGGCCGCCCTCAAGAAAGCGGCGGTCCTGCCTGCCGAAGCTATCCACGTGGGGGACCAGTACGGCGTCGACGTGATCGGCGCCCGTGCCGTGGGCGTCCGCCCGCTGCTGATAGACCGCGACAACCTCTCTCCCGAGGTCAGTGACTGTCCCCGCCTGCGCCGCCTCACCGAAGTGACCGACTACCTGCGGTAGCTCGGAAACCAAGACTCACAAGTCAAAGGTCTAGCTCTGGGCTCTGGCTTTTGAGCTATGACCTCTTCTTATCAGCGTGAGTGAGCGACATGCCGCGCAGGCGCCGGTAGAGGTAGTAGACCATGAAGCCGACGGCCATCCACAGCAACCCGGCCCAGCGGCTGAACGGCTGGATAACCATGATGATCATCCAGACGGTGCCGGTACTGAGCAGGCCCAGGATGGGCGTCAACGGCAGCTCGTGACCCAGGAACCGCACGTTCCCGCTCAGTTTGAAAGGGCGCTTCAGGTCCGGCCGGCGCCAGCGCAGGGCCAGAATGGCGGCGTGGGCGAGCGCAAAACAGAGTAGCGAGCCGAAAACATAGAGCGCGCCGAGCTCGCTGAAAAAGTTCGGACTGACGAAGCCGGGCGTGAGCAGGACGAGCGATACAAGGCAGAACAAGATGATGGCCACGTAGGGCGTGCGGAACCGGTAATGTACACGGGCCAGCGTCGCCGGGAGCTGGCGCCGTGACGAAAGGTTGTAGGTCAGACGGGAGATGCCCAGCAGCCCGGCATTGGTAGCCACGAGCAGGATGGTGGCCGCCAGGATGGCCACCAGCACGGGCAGGGCGTTCCGCAGCGCCTGGAGGGCCCAGGACAGCACGATCTGGAGCTCCACGCTTGAGGTGATGTGCGCCGCCGTCTCCCGCGGCGAGATGAGCTGCGAAATCCCGTTGGCGATGCCGGCGATCGGGTCCCGCGCCCACCCGTTCACCGGGTCACCCAGCGCCTGCGGCGTCATCGTCGAGAGGGCAACCAGGGAGACGCCCGCGAACAGCACCAGGACCACGACTATCATCAGGATATATGCCTGCGGCATTCGCCTTTCGGGATGACGCGTCTCTTCGCCATGTTGAGAGACGGACTCCACGCCGGTAAAACACAGCGCGGCGAAGGCGATACCCAGTATCAGGTTCCCGGCACTCGGCCAGTTTCCCGCGCCGAACATGTGCTGCCACAGCACCATCGGGTTGGGGATGAGGATGAGGACGATCCCGGCGACAACCAGCCCGAGCTGCGTCAGGATGTCGACGGTGATGAACGTGATGTTGAGCGACGCTGACTCGCGGATGCCGATGACATTGACCGTCATCAAGAAGAAGATAATGGCCATGGCGAAAAGCGTGCCCGCCACCGGCTCCTTCAGCACCGGCCAGAAGTAGGCCAGATAGGCCGGAATGGTGTAGGCCGAGATGGCCATGGTGGCGATGTAGCTCAGCATGAGCGCCCAGCCGGAGATGAAGCCGACGAGGTCATTGAAGCCCAGACGGGCGTAGCTCGCTGACCCGCCGCCCTCGGGCAGCATGGCCGACCCTTCGGCGTAGGTCAGCGCGTTCAGAATGTAGATGACGCCGGCGGCGCCCAGTGCGATCGGCGTGGCGCCCAGTGCGAAGAGGGCGACCACGCCCAGGCCATAGTAGATGGAAGAGCCGACGTCTCCGTACCCGATGCTGAAAAGGGCGGGGACGCCCAGCACCCGTCGCAGGTGATGGGTCCTGATGCGCCGGGGCCGGACAATCTTGTCTCCTGGCTTGGGTTGCCAGTCAGCCATGGTCTATTTACGGGGCCTCTCTCGGCCAACGCTGGCCTCTAAGATTCTATTCGTTGCAGGGGCAGGTGTCAAAAAGGCCCACCAGACTGATCATCGAGTATCTCCCGTTGGGCGCCCGCTAACGGAAGTACCCCTCCACCCTCCCATTGAAAGAGGGAGAGTGTGAGGGACTTCGTTCCCCGCGGCAGGCAAAGGGTCATCGGGCCCTTCGAAAGAGGCAGGTCACCCCACCCCTGGATTCCGGATCAAGTCCGGAATGACGGTTCGGAGGATTGCTGTGGGCGCCGGCCGTCGGGCCCTCGGCGAAAGGCTTGCCCCCTCAAGGACACGGCGCCCTTCCCAAGGAGCAGGCAACCGGCCTCTGGATTCCGGATCAGGTCCGGAATAACCGTTCGGGGGTTGCGGTCTGCTTCGGCCGTCGGGCCCTAGTCAAGAGGCGTGCCCGGCCAATGCAGGGGCAACGTACTACGAGAGGGGATGCCATCCCCTCTCTAATTACTCTCCCCCTCTCCCCGACGAAGTCGGGGAGAGGGGGACCAAGGGGGTGAGGGTGAGGTGAGCCGCCCCGTCCGTCACTTCACCCGTGCGTTTGACGCTGACTCACGTTCAGCTTATAATACTGGATGTACCGATTTGGACGCACTGCCCGTATGACGATGACCCAGATCAACGTTGCCCAGTTACTCAAGTCACCGATCGGCGCGACCCGCCGGCATGAGGTGGACGAGCGGCTGATGATCGGCGAGGCCGAGTGCCTGGTCAAGGGCGAGCTTACCTTGATGCGCACCAACCGGGGCATCCTGGTCACCGGTCAGGTCAAGACGAACATGGAGCTTACCTGCAGCCGCTGCCTGGAGCTCTTCGGCTGCCCGCTCACGATGGACATCCAAGAGGAGTACTTTCCGACGATGGATGTCAACACGGGCGCCTCGCTGCCGCCGCTGGAGGACCCGGCCGCCTTTACCGTCGACCACAACAACACGCTCGATGTGGCTGAGGCCATCCGGCAATACGCGCTGCTGGCCGTGCCGATGAAGCCGCTCTGCAAGGAGGACTGCGCCGGGCTGTGCGCCACCTGCGGCGCCAATCTGAATGTCGGCGCCTGTCACTGCCCTCCGAACGTCGTCGATTCCCGGCTGGCGGGCCTCGAGAGGCTGCGCCACCAGGACGCCAAGAGCTGATCAGGAAAGGAAAAGACTATGGGCCCCCTACCAAAGCGAAAATACGCCAGGGCACGCGCCGGGGAAAGGCGCCAGCACATCGCCGCCCATCCGGCAGCCACCCAGTCCTGTCCCCAGTGCCATAGCCCCATGCTGCCTCACCACGTGTGCCCCACCTGCGGGTACTACGCCGGCCGTGAGGTCGTCACCATCGCGGCTCCCAAGAAGAAGTCGAGCTAGGTAGCCGGCGGTGCTCAGGACGGCCGTCTGCGACCTTCTTGGCATCAAGCACCCCATCGTCCAGGGTGGCATGGCGCACGTGGGCACCGCCGAGCTTGTCGCCGCGGTGTCCAACGCCGGCGGCCTCGGGATCATCGGCGCCGGACACTACCCGGCTGATTGGGTCCGCCAGCAGATCGTCCACACCCGCGAGCTAACCAGCCGCCCCTTCGGTGTCAACCTCCCGCTGGCTTCGCCCGAGCTTGAGCCGGTCATCGCCGCGGTCATCGCCGAGAACGTGGCCATCGTGGCCACCGGAGCGGGTGACCCGTCGGCGCTCGTTCCACGCTTCAAGCGGGCCGGGATGACCGTCATGGCGGTCGTCGGCAGCGTGGCGCTGGCGCGCCGGGTGGCTGCCGCTGGCGCCGACGTGATCGTGGCCGAAGGGATGGAGTCCGGGGGACGCATCGGCGAGACGACCACGATGGCCCTCGTGCCGCAAGTGGTCGACGCCGTCAGTGTGCCGGTAATCGCCGCCGGCGGCATCGCCGATGGGCGCGGGCTGGTGGCCGCGCTGGCCCTGGGAGCCCAGGGCGTTCAAATCGGCACCCGGTTCATCTGCACCACCGAGTGTGTCGCCCATCCGCTTTTCAAGGAGAGGCTGATCCAGGCCGATGACCGGGCGACGACGGTCACCCGCCAGACCACCGGCCAGCCGCTGCGGACCTTGCGCAACAAGCTCAGCGACCAGGTGGCCGAGCTGGAGAGAGCGGGCGTGCGGCCAGAGGAGCTCGCGCTCTTCGACCGCGGCCGGATGTACCTCGGGATGCTCGAGGGCGACCTGGAGGAAGGTTCGCTCCTGGCCGGACAGATCGCCGGTCTGGTGAAGGAGATCAAGCCGGTCGCGGCCGTCATCGCCGAGATAATGACCGAGGCGGAAGCGCTCATCGGCAGCTTGTACCAATCGAGGAGGAAGACGGGCAATGGTTAGTCCCCGGCAGTTGGCCTGCGTCTTTCCCGGGCAGGGCTCTCAGACGGTGGGCATGGGCAAGGACCTCTATGACGCGTTTCCCTCGGCCAGGGGGCTGATGGAACAGGCCGATGAAGTGCTCGGCTTCCCGCTGTCAAAGCTGTTCTTCGAGGGACCGGAGGAGGAGCTGCGCCAGACCATCAATGCCCAGCCAGCGCTGGTGACGGTAAGCTACGCCTGCCTCGCCGTGATCCGCGAGCTGGACAAAGGCGAGCCGCCCGCGTTCCTGGCCGGTCACAGTCTGGGCGAGTATACCGCGCTCGCCGCCGCCAACGTGATCGATTTTGCGACGGCCGTCTACCTGGCCCGCGAGCGAGGACGGCTGATGCAGGAAGCCGGTGCGCTGACGCCGGGAGCGATGCTGGCCGTCCTCGGCATGGAAGAGGCGGCGCTGAACGCGGTCTGCCAGGAAACCGGCACGAACATCGCTAACTATAATGCCCCGGGGCAGCTCGTGATCAGCGGCGCCGCTGAGAATGTGGCCCGCGCTGCCGAGCTGGCCAAAGCACGCGGCGCCGCTCGCACCGTGCCGCTTCAAGTGAGCGGGGCATTCCACTCGCCGCTGATGAAGCCGGCGGAAGAGGGTCTGGCGAAAATCATCGCCGGAATGGCGTTCCGCGACCCGGAGGTACCGATCGTGGGGAACACCACCGCCGCGCCACTGACGACGGCCGAGCAGGTGAAGGCGGAGCTGACCCGCCAGATCTGCAACGGCGTCCAGTGGCAGCGCTCGGTGGAGTACATGGTCGGCCAGGGCGTGCAGATGTTCGTCGAGATCGGCCCGGGCAAGGTGCTCACGAGCCTCGTCAAGCGCATCAACAAGAACGTCGCCACGCTCAACCTGAGTGACGCCGCCAGCATAAGAGCGTTCGCCGGCCAGGCAGGGTAGCCAGAGTCCCCGGGCCTGGTCCTGGCATTGCGGGCCATCTGGATCAGTGTCGGCCGCTGTTTGCTTTCGAAGCCTCGTTTGCGCCAAAATGGTTCATACCGTCGCAGTACAAAGACCAAGGAGCCCTATGCAGTATCGCAAGTTCGGCCGGCTAAACTGGAAAGGGTCAGCGCTCGGTTTTGGCGCCATGCGCTTGCCCACCACGGACAATGACCAGGCGCACGTTGACGAGGCGGAGGCGATCCGCATGATCCGCTACGCCATCGACCACGGCGTCAACTACCTTGACACCGCCTACCTCTACCACATGGGCAACAGCGAGCGCACCGTCGCCAAGGCGCTCAAAGATGGCTACCGCCAGAAGATGAGGCTCGCCACCAAGCTCCCCGCCCGCATGATCGAGAAAGCGGCCGACTTCGACCGCATCTTCAACGAGCAGATGGAGAAGCTCCAGGTAGACAAGATCGACTACTACCTGCTCCACGGCCTTAACAATCAGTCCTGGCCCAAGGTGCGCGACCTGGGCGTGATCGCCTGGGCCGAGCAGCAGATGGCCAAAGGGCGCTTCGGGCGTCTCGGTTTCTCTTTCCATGACGACCTCAAGATGTTCAAAGAGATCGTTGACAGCTACGACAACTGGGTGCTCAGCCAGGTGCAGTACAACTTCATGGACGTGAAGGTTGAGCCTGGCCGCCAGGCGGGGCGGGCCGGCGTCGAGTACGCTGCCAGCAAAGGCTTGGCCGTCGTCGTCATGGAGCCGCTGCGGGGCGGGCTGCTGGCCAAGGACCCTCCGCCGGCCGTCGCCGAGGCCTGGGAGGGCGCCCCTCCGGGGGTCAGCCGCGTTGAGCTGGCGCTGAAGTGGCTGTGGGACCAGCCGGAGGTCTCGGTGGTCCTCAGCGGTATGAGCATGATGAATCAGGTGGAGGAGAACGTGACCTTCGCCGCGCGGTCGGCGGTCCGCAGCCTGAAGGACGATGAGCGGAAGCTGTTCGACCGCGTCCGGCAGGCGTATCTCAGCCTGACCCCGATTCCGTGCACGCGCTGCGGCTACTGCCAGCCGTGCCCCAACGGGGTCAATATCCCGGATATCTTCCAGCTCTACAACGAGACGACGATGTACGCCGATGCCAACATCGGCCGTTTTCGGTACGCTTCGCCGATGGGCATGCCGGCGGCGCAGCGGGCCGACCAGTGCAAAGAGTGTGGCGAGTGTCTTGACGCCTGCCCGCAGCACATCCCGATCCCGGACTGGCTGAAGAAGGCGCACTCCGAACTGAGTCCGAAGTAGCGCCCGTTCCGGCGTCATTGCCAGATCCCGACGTAGTCGGCACGAAGCAATCTCCAACAGATCATTTCATCTGTTCGCCCTCACCCCCTCTCGTAGCACGTTGCCCTTGCCCTGAGGTGGCCCG
>Ga0153915_10008050_pt1 | contig 9997 bp, 6 predicted proteins | sample Opewatmetagenome_2_FD_107003 | JGI IMG/M metagenome (GOLD analysis project Ga0153915, IMG submission 107003) | Freshwater wetland microbial communities from Ohio, USA - Open water 3 Core 3 Depth 3 metaG | ecosystem: Environmental > Aquatic > Freshwater > Wetlands | place: USA: Ohio, Lake Erie... | reverse complement strand
TGACATGCCTAGCAAGTCTTTATCATGAAACAGGGCTTCTCCGCTCTCGATTTTCCCGGGTGGACGTTGGATCAGCTGTAAGACTGACAGCATGGTGACACTCTTCCCGCAGCCGCTTTCCCCAACTACTCCTAAAGTTTCACCTTCTGCGATATCAAAGCTGACACCATTGACCGCATGGACAACACCTTCGGGTGTATAGAATCGTGTGACTAAGTTTTCAACATGCAAAATAGGGGATTGACCATTTCGTACAGCCATCAAGCTTAATGCTCCTATGTGTTCCGTATCAATCCTTTTTATAATACTCGGATCGGGTAAGTAGGGTTCATTCCATTAATATGATAATACACCCTTTCGGTGAAGGGACGGATAGCAATTATATATGAATATTCGTATTTTGTCAGTGCTAATTGTAATATTATTATTATTGATATTTAACCAATTATAACTTCTTTAATGAAATAAAATTCGAGCATAGAAAACTTTAGATTTTATTGTTAATCTTCCTGTCCCTGCCTCATCATTACATAAGAATGGTACCGCTCGGGATGGATTTTCCCATTTTGGACTGCCGCTTGGATGGCGCAGCCAGGCTCATGGGTATGCGTGCAGTCATTAAACTGGCATTCAGCCACCCGATCCCGTATTTCTGGGAAATAACCATCTAGCTCCTCAGGTTGGATATCCCATAAACCCAGGGCTTTTAACCCGGGTGTATCAGCGAGGTAACCGCCCCCTTCCAGGGGAAATAATTGGGGGACTACTGTAGTATGTTTCCCTTTCCTGGTCGCCAGGCTTATCTCCCGGATTGCCAATCCCAACCCCGGCTGGATCGCATTCAACAGGCTGGATTTCCCTACCCCGGATGGTCCGGCAAGTACAGAAATCTTACCTGCCAATTCGTTATGAAGCCCTTCGATTCCTAATTTTTCACGAACGGAGGTATACAAGACTTTATAATCTAATGGTTGGTAATGGTCAAAAAGAACCTTGGCTTTTTCTATACCGACCAGGTCAACTTTATTGGCGATTATGATGGCAGGTAGCTCCTGTTTTTCGGCGATAACCAGAAAACGGTCTAACATCCGCAGGTGAGGCTCGGGATGAGCACAGGCAAAAACAAAGACTGCCTGGTCCGGATTAGCTATGATGATCTGCTGGTATTCTCCGCGCGGGGTCGGTGCCAGGCGAGAAAGCATACGCTGACGAGGTTCAATTGCCTCGATCATCCCTGTCCCTCTGGACAATAGTGAGATTTGTACCCAATCTCCGATCGCGACGACATCTCCCATGTACTGGGTGCGTTTTAGACGACCACGCAACCGGCAGATAAAGGCGCCGTCCGGCGTTTCTACTGTGTAGAAACCGGATTGTGTCCGAGTGATAAGCCCGCGCAAGGCTGGAGAGGACATCAGGGCTCAGGGGTGGGTGTTGGAGTCTCGGTCACTTCAGGTGTAGCCGTACGGACCACACCGATGCCTGACTCCCACCAATATATAGACAGTGGTTTTCCATAAAAATAAATTTCTAATACGCGCCGGCAGATCGGAGCAGCCCAATCGGATCCCTCACCCTGGTTTTCAACAATGACGGCTATCGCAATATCGGGTTTATCCGGGTTATTCGCGAAGGAATAGGCGACGAACCAGGCGTGCGAATCCCGAGGTGGGTCTTGGGCAGTGCCGGTTTTACCGGCAATCGGGATCTGGAAATTTAGGAAACGATGGTGAGCAGTACCCCGTGGGTTTTGGATAACGCTGACCATCGCCTCTTGTATAAGGGTAAGATTGGTTGAGCTGATCGGCAATCGTCCCTGGATAGTCGAGGTAAACACATAGGTCGGATCACCGTTGGGAGGAGCGATCTTTTCGATCACAGTCGGGCGATATAAAATGCCTCCATTTCCAAGAGCTGCCACAAAACTTGCTACCTGCAAGGGGGTTACCTGGGTGGCTCCCTGACCGATGGCGTTATTAGTTGCGTCTATCGGGCTATAAGGATCGGTGATCTGACCAGCTTCTTCAGTGAGTTCGATACCGGTTTTAGTGCCTAAGCCGAATTTGCGCGCCATCATGGAGATAGTGGTGGTCATACCCTGGTTATATAGATCGAGTCCAATATGCCAGAAGAATGGATTACATGAGCGCATCAAGCCTTCTGGCAGGGTTAATAGACCACTGGGTTGAGTTCTTCCATCTTTAAGGAAGTGCTCATAAGTCCAGTCATCGAGGGTGACTCCGAATAATTCCTTGAATTGGTACCCGCATTCATAGGTTGAGTCCTTGGTGTAGACCCCACTCTGCAGGGCGGCTGATATCGTTACAAGTTTGAAAACTGACCCAAGCGGATACTGACCTTGAGTTGCCCGGTTAAACATGGGGGCATCTGAGCTATACAGGGATTTCATTAAATAGTCAACGTAGCTCCGGTTAGCATTTTCAGGTTCAAACAAGTTCGGGTCAAATCCGGGGGAGGAAACCATCGCCAGGACACGTCCGGTGTTTTTCTCAAGGACGACAATTGCACCTTTGAACCCCGCGATCGCTTGTTGGGCGCCCTTTTGTAAATCCTTATCAATGGTTGTATAGATTTCTTGGGAGGGCTCGCTGGGGATATCAGCCAGGGTAGTTACTTTCAAACCAGCCGAGTTCATTACGTGTAAAACACCCCCGCGCTTGCCTGCCAGGTAGGGTTCCCCCCATTTTTCTAGACCGTCGCGACCAACCCTCTCATTCCAGGCGTATCCTAGTCTTTTAAAGTAATCCACCTCCGATGGTTGGATCAAACTCATATAACCGGTCACATGCGGAGCAATGGATGAGGGTCCACCATCAAAGTAATAGCGCGATTTAAATTCACTCAGAATAACGCCGTAAAAACTTGTCAATATTCCCAGGCGTCCACTGAGTGCTTCTGTGGAAACATCGGTAATAGGTAAATACCAATTATGGTTACGATAGTTATCAATCTCGCTGCGTAGTTGATCGGGTTGAATGCCAGTTAACCGGAACAATTCGCCGATCAAAGCATCCTCTTGCTCAGGGTCAATTTCAGCCGCATTCAGGGCAATACTCACCGCCTCGGATTGGGCTACCAGGGCATGCCCATTACGGTCGTATATGTTCGCACGTGTTGGGACGCGATAATCCATCTGCAAGTGGTTGCCTCCACTTAACTCTGGAAGGATCAGAGCGTCATCCCATTGCACGCGCCATTGCCCCTCTTCTAGACTGAGGTTCATAACAGTATCTCTTTGGATATCGCCTACCAAAACACTATGGAGTGTCACCCGATAAGCTACCTGGGCGGAATAGGGGCTTTTCACCAGGGAAGATAATATATCGTAATCAATACCTTTACTTAAGGCGGCTTCTGTTGTCACGCTGGTATACGTAGTTGTGAAGACTTCCGTTGTGATAGCTTCCTTACTCACTGAAGTCAGCATTGCGTACATGCTCAGATAGTCTTCTTTTTTCCATGCATCGAGGTAAGTGCGGGCGGTCTGGTTTGGATCAGGGGTCTTTGTTGTACTAATGGGGACTTGGCTGAGGGTTGGTGTGGGGACAGGTGTGTTGGTTGGTAACGGGGTTGGTTTATTATTACATCCTAACAACAGGGCGATCAGCAGGAACAGTGTAGCTAACAGTAATCTTCGTTTTATCATGAGTCTCTCACAATTAATAGATGGTAGATTCGAGCCATCGAATCATGGTTGAATCTATACAGAGGATTATACTCTATCCAGTTTCGAGTCCTTAAGAACATGGTTAATACCAAAACTATTATCCCGGGTTCTCTGTTTGATTACAGAAAAATACTTTTGTAAACTGGACACTGAAAATGGAGTGTATGCTGGCAAGCGATTGGGATGTTTACTTCTGGTAAGATATTTATATTCTTTAATGTGCGCGCAAGGTGGCATAATGGCAATCCAACCACGTTTGCATAGCACCCATACAGGCATTCAACCGGTCGAAATTCCTCATGTTGAATGGCATAACCTCCAGCTTTGTCGAATGGATCCCCACTGTCAACATATGCTGCGATCTCAACCTCGGAATAATTTCGCATCGGCACGTCTGTTGCACAGATGTCAGTATAAAGGATCCCATTCCCTGACTGAAGAACCGCGATTGCGGTGTAAACCTGGTGGATATGGCCTCGCAAATGTAGCAGCATCTTGGTTGCTTCTTCTTCACAGGAGGGTTTTCCCATAATCTCAAGTTCATCTGCTCCGGCACATCTACTCTTGATATCTACCACGATAGTATCGGCGCTTATAACTACACCCCCTGGACTGGCTTGTAATGCGCCGGCGTGCGCTTTGGCTTCGGCAAGTCTGAATACGTATTGAAGCGGTTTCTCGCCGACAAGCAAGGTTTCATCCACCGGGGCAGATATTGTCCGGTATCTCCATCCGCCTAACCCCAATAATTCCCTCCGTCTGGGTGAACTAGACGCTAAGATGATTGTTGGTTGTTGATCTAAATGTGGATCCATCTTGATATGATTATTTCCATCACAGATAACCGGGTATTCTAACACACCTTGATTTTTATCTTTAATTTCTCCGCCAAAATATTCCCTATATGCTTTTGATATTACTCATGGATAAAATAGTAATTTCCCCTGGTTAAATCTCTGATACCGTTGTAGAATCAAGGCTTATACTCATCCGGCTACTTGGTGATATTGGGAGGTTGAAATGCAAGAATTACAAGAACGTATATTAAAAGAGGGAAAAAACTTAGGCAATGGGATTTTAAAAGTGGATAGTTTTGTTAATCATCAGGTTGATCCAATGCTTATGGATGCCTGTGGCAAGGAATTGGCGCGGCGCCTCAAGGGTTTAGGGGCTACGAAAGTATTAACTGCCGAAATTTCTGGCATTGCACCTGCCTTGACTACAGCTTTACATCTTGGTGTACCGGTGGTTTATGCTCGTAAGCAAAAACCTATCACTATGCCTGATCAAGTTTTCCTTACCCTTACTCCCTCTCACACCAAGGGCCGTACAGTGGAATTGATTGTATCTCCCGAATACATCGGGCACGGTGAGAAGGTTTTAATAATTGATGACTTCCTGGCTAGCGGTGCTACCATTTTGGGTTTGGTTCGTCTGGCGCAGACTGCCGGCGCAACCGTAGTGGGGATTGGTGCTCTCATCGAGAAGATATTTGAAGGAGGGCGAGAAGCCCTTTCTCACCTGCAAATTCCAATTGCATCACTCGTTACGATCTGTTCCATGGAAGGGGATCAAATTATCTTCGATGAAGAATGGGGATAGGGATATCAAATCTCTTACGCATTTGAGTGATAATTAGCCTAAAATGTTTTCCGCTTTCTTTGTATGGACTCTATTGCCATTCTCGATTTTGGCTCCCAATATGCGCAATTAATCGCCCGCCGGGTGCGAGAAGCTCAAGTTTATTGTGAGTTGTTTCCCTGGAACGCTCCAGCTGATCGAGTGCTGACTCTTAAACCGAAAGGATTTATCCTCTCGGGTGGACCTGCCTCCGTGTATGAGGCTGGTGCTCCCAGTTTGCCTTCTTATGTGTTAGATAGCCAAATGCCAGTGTTGGGGATTTGTTATGGCATGCAGCTTTTAACCTATACACTGGGGGGGCAGGTAGCTTCCACTGCTGGACGTGAGTATGGTTTTGCGACTATAAACTCGACCGCGATTAATGATCTACTTTTACCAGGTGAACAACAGGTATGGATGTCGCATGGGGATCGAATCGAGTTGATTCCTCCTGGATTCGTGGTTCTGGCGCATAGCGCTAGCTCTCCAGTTGCTGCAATGGGAGATAAAGACCGGCGTTATTACGGCGTTCAATTTCAGCCGGGGGTGCGGCTCACTCCCCACGGTTTGGAGATCCTGCGCCGGTTCGTGGTCGATATCTGTGGCGCCAAACCCGAATGGACGCCTGAATCTATCATCTCCAGCCGCGTTGAGCGCATTAGGCAACAAGTGGGTGCTGAGCGAGTTTTATCTGCGGTAAGTGGCGGCGTCGATTCAAGCGTAGCGACAGCCCTTGTTCATCATGCTATTGGCGATCAACTGGCGGCTGTGTTTGTCGATAACGGTTTGTTACGCCAGGGGGAGGCTGCCCAGGTGGTTCAGGCCTTCCAGCAAACTCAAGGGGTAGAATTGATCACCGTAGATGCAGTGGATCGCTTTATGCAAGCTTTGCAAAATGTTACTGAGCCTGAAGAGAAACGTCGAATCATCGGAGAGTTGTTTATTCGTATTTTTGAAAATCAGGCCAGTCAACTATCTTCCGGCGATCTGTCAGGTAAAATGATCCCATTTAAATTCTTGGTGCAGGGGACGATCTACCCAGATGTGGTTGAGTCCAGCGCTCCTGATCGCGCTCAAGCTGCTCGTATTAAAACTCATCATAACGTAGGTGGTTTACCTGAAAATATGCGTCTTCAACTGGTAGAACCACTTCGTTATCTATTTAAAGATGAGGTACGGGCAGTGGGCGAGGCGCTTGGATTACCGCAAGAGTTAATCTGGCGCCAGCCGTTCCCTGGCCCTGGACTGGCAGTAAGGTGCCTGGGAGAGGTGACTCCGGAACGGTTAAATCGTCTGCGCGCAGCCGATGCCATCCTTATCGATGAATTGGCTAATGAAGGATTATTGAAGATGAATCAAACCGAGACAGAGACAGATGGTACAGCTCAAGCTTTTACTGTATTACTGCCTGTACACTCGGTAGGGGTGATGGGGGATCAGCGTACCTACCAGGAAACTATTGTTTTACGCGCCGTTACTACGGAGGATTTCATGACTGCTGATTGGGCGCGTTTGCCTTATGACCTTTTAGCACGCATATCAAACCGGATCGTTAATGAAGTAAAGGGGATTAATCGGGTAGTTTATGACATCACCAGCAAACCACCCGCAACGATTGAGTGGGAATGAATAATATCTCGCATTGGTTATTATGCTAAAATGATGATATGAGGAATCAACTCCACAGGTTATTACTGCTTTTTGGGGGGCTGCTTCTCATATTTTTTACAGGAAGTTTAAATGTCGTTTGGGCGCAAACATCAGCCAGTGTTAACCTCACTTTTCCTGATACTTCGAAATTTCCACTTATCTCAGCTTTCCTAGATATCCATAATGCGCAAGGAAATTTTATACGCGGCTTAAAACAAACCCAAGTGACTATCCTGGAGGATAACCAACGCCTGGCTGTTAAGGAATTATCCGAGTTAAATCCAGGGGTGCAGTTTATACTCGCATTAAATCCGGGTCGCTCTATGGCGATCCGAAATGCAGAAGGAGTATCACGTTATGATTTGATCTCGATGGTTTTAAGAGATTGGATCGTGGCATCAGGAAAACCCTCTCAGGATGACTTAAGCCTGCTGATCAGTGGAGCTCCTGAGATAACTCATTTACCTGACACTTCTCAATGGCAGACCACCCTGGATGCTTATCAGTTAGAAACAAGGGGTGATACGGTTAGTTTAGATGTCCTCACTCGCGCGCTTGAGATCGCCTCGGATCCTACCACGCGTTCTGGGATGGGTCGCGTAGTGGTATTCATCACTTCTCCACCGGATGAAGATGTCGCGGTTGGGTTACAAAGCCTGGCTGGCCGCGCGAACCAACAAGGGATTCATATTAATATCGTGTTAGTTTCAACTCCTGATATGTTTCTTTCTCCGGTTGCTATCCAGTTGCATACCCTGGCAGAACAGACTAATGGAAAATTTTTCGGTTTTTCGGGTGTGGAAGATTTTCCAAATTTTGAGGATTATCTTGAAAATTCCCGTCATATTTATAGCTTGTTGTATGAATCACGCCTCGCCACTCCCGGTGATCACCAGATTGGGGTTGAGGTGCAAGTCGATGATCAACTCGTTTCATCTACACCATTAATTTTCAATGTAAATGTTCAGGCGCCCGTTCCAATATTCGTTTCGCCACCAACTGAAATTTCCCGTGCTAGTTTGACACAGAGTGCCGAAGAGCAAGCTCCTTTTTTCCCGGTTTCCCAGCCTCTTGATATACTGGTAGAATTCCCCGATGGTTTTCCGCGTTCGATCGTGACTGCGACTTTATATGTAGATAATGCAGCCATAATCGTTAATACGAAATCCCCATTTGAACATTTTAACTGGGACATCAGCCAATATACGACCAGCGGGGAACATCACATTCGTGTTGAAGTGGTAGATAGCTTAGGTATCCAAGGCACGACCATAGAGACTCCGGTACATATTACAGTCGCGAATCCATCTAAGGCAGCTTTTATTACCCGACCTAAGAACCGTCCTTTCCTGGCTGTTTTAGCAATTTTACTAGCAGGGTCAGTCTTAGCGCTGGTATTAATACTCGGAGGTCGGATAAAGCCACGTAGTCATATGAAGCCAGTTAGCTCCGAAGCTAAAACGGTGCCTGTCAAAAGGCTATTGACTCGTAAGCCCATCGATCCTCTCACCCAACCCTTGCCCGTGAAAAGTGAGACTGCCGGAAGACATCTGCCACTCTGGATGGATCGCTTCCAGTGGCCTCAACGACGCTCCACTACGAAGGCAATTGCATTCCTGGTACATCTCACCGAAGATAATGACTTAGAAAGTGGTACAGTTCCACCGATACCATTAACTGGAGCTAGAATATCCGTCGGGAGGGATCCCATCCACGCAACCCTGGTGATCGATAATCCATCGATAGAACCTTTGCATGCCATCTTGCAACTTGAGACCGATACCTATCGATTATCCGATGCAGGATCAGTGGGGGGTACCTGGGTAAATTATGCCCCAGTTTCACAGGAGGGGACATTGTTGGAGCATGGTGATTTAATACATATCGGTCGGGTTGGCTTTCGTTTCACGTTGCGTCAACCTTCCCGTATTCGTAAGCCTGTAATAATGCCGGAGGAACCACCACAGTGATCTCTGCTAAGCGTGCTCACTTTCATGTTGTAGCATCCACGCATCCCGGTATGAAAGGTAAGAATAACGAGGATCGTTATGCTGTATCCGCTTACATGGTTAATGCCAGAGAACAGGTACCTTCACTAATGGCGATTGTGTCTGATGGAATCGGTGGTCATCGGGCTGGTGAAATTGCCTCAGAAATGACAGTTGAAATTATTAGTAAAGCGATTGCAGAGAGCGATGCCAGCCAACCTGAAGCTACACTGCAAGATGCTATCATAACAGCCAGTGAGGCGATCCGTAAGCAAGCGAGCACTGATCCGGCTCAAAAAGGCATGGGAGCTACGTGTGCATGTGTATGGATAATTGGAGATCGTTTATATACTGCAACTGTTGGTGATTCTCGGATCTATCTCATCCGGAATGGTTCTATGCGCCGGTTGAGCACTGATCATACCTGGGTTCAAGAGGCAATTGACCATGGTGCAATTACCCCTGAGCAGGGGCGTCGTCATCCGAATGCACATGTCATCCGTCGTTATCTCGGCTCACAGCAACCGGTAATTCCTGATTTACGCCTGCGTTTATCCCCAGATGAGACTGATTCCCAATCCCAGGGAAACCAGGGTTTCCAACTTATGGTGGGCGATCACCTGATTATGTGCACAGATGGATTAACCGATCTCGTAGACGATCAGGAGATATTATCAACCATCAGTACAATGAAGCAACAACAAGCCCTCGATCACCTGGTGAGTCTGGCCAACGAGCGGGGAGGGCATGATAACATTACTGTTATCGATCTATTCTATCCGCAGGTGACTGCAGACCATCTTACTGCTATTTCACAAAGTGGTAAAACAGTTCCGGTTGTTGTTACCCAGGAAGCGCTTCCGGTAGGAGTGACCCAATCGATCAAGAAAGAGGTTGTGGAAGTCCGGAAATCCTCATCAGATAAGCGAAAACTAGTGCTTCTTTCATGCCTGGGAATGATCTCTGTCTTTGTGATTTTCGGAGGGTTGTTTTTGGCATACCGTGAATTGACAAAGCCCCCGGCTGATACTGTTACTCCATTTATAACGGT
>Ga0153915_10008047_pt1 | contig 10000 bp, 6 predicted proteins | sample Opewatmetagenome_2_FD_107003 | JGI IMG/M metagenome (GOLD analysis project Ga0153915, IMG submission 107003) | Freshwater wetland microbial communities from Ohio, USA - Open water 3 Core 3 Depth 3 metaG | ecosystem: Environmental > Aquatic > Freshwater > Wetlands | place: USA: Ohio, Lake Erie... | reverse complement strand
TTAAAAAATTATAAATATACTAGACATCAACTTTTACCCACGATGCTCGCGGAACCAGAATAGCTAAACCAATGCAAAAAACCGTCGTAGCAATTCTCATTGTCGTCCTTGTTGTAAACTCCCTTGTCTTTGTGGCGCTTATTTACACCAACATCCAGGTTTTGAAATTCCCCGAAACAACGCTCCGCATCGACCTCGTTGAAATCAACTCAGAGGAAGCAATTCTGCACCATGACCTGCAAATCCACAACCCGAACCCCTTCGACCTCATCCTTTCGAACCTGCGAATCCAGGCGACCACCAGCGACGGCGTACAGGTCGCAAACCTTATTGTCAATGGTGGTACAATACCTGCTGGGGCGAACCGGAGCTACTCCTCCGACGACATCATCTCACTCAATGGCAACCTCTCCGGGATTCTCACCAGTACGGTCACCGGGATTGCTGGCGTCAACATCCTTGGAATCATCAACAAGACCATCCCTATGGAAATCACGGTGCTTACCTCCCTGAATGACATCCTGGAGAAACTCGCGTTACCCACCATAACGGTTCACGCGGACATCAGCAACATCACCAGCGACGCGATCATCATGACCGCCTCCATCGACGTGTCAAACCCGAACACCTTCAACATCACGGTACAGACGATCACCCTCAACGCCACCACAGAGACAGGACTATCGGAAGGAAGCTTCACCATCGCTGGAGCGACCCTACCGGCAGGACAAACGGTCACCCTCCACGGACAAGGAGCAATCAAGTTTGATGCCTTCAACTGGAAGCACTTGATTCTTACCATCAACGCCCAAATAGGTGCCACCATCGCCGGGTACACCAAGACCCTGCCGCTCTCAAGCACCGTCGACGTGACCATACCCCCCTTAGAGGATTACCTGACAAAAGAACACCCAGCTGATCTCGCCCTCCTCGTCGATTTCCGCATCCAACGAGGAGGAATACATGGTGATGTCACCATTTCGCTTGATAACCCCACAGTCATCCCGTTGTACGCCACTGATATTCATATCGACTATTACCGTGTCGACAATGGAAGGAAGACGTTCCTCATCCAAAGCAACATCACCGGAGGACCATTTCCCCCTCATTCGATAACAAACTACACTGGCGAGCTGTTCCTCCCCTTCAAGCTACTCATCAAACCCTTGAAGTACAAAACATTCCTCCCAGACGCGCTGTTCGCACGACTGAACGTCAACTTCACGATCTTCGGAGTGAACACGACGGTCTGGGTGGGCATCGGTTCTGATATCGACCTACGATTCTTCAAATGAGCCTCGTATGATACACCCCTGACTCTCTTTATTTTATCACCTGTTATAGATAGAAAAGTACTAATACCTCGGAGAAAATATAAACTGGGAGACACCACCGAAGGGAACATGTCGAAAACAAAACGAAGTAATACTTGTACAAGGCTTCCGCTTTGCAGAACAACGACTCTCGTCATACTCGTAGTTATGATTCTAACGATGGTCCTTCCCTCGCTTCTTACTCCCAGGAATTTTTCACTTGATGCTGATGTAGGCTCCTCGTATCCCATCACGAACTATGAGAACCCACCGCAGAGCCTGGGGGCTCCCCCCGTGAATGCGACCCACTACCTCTGGTGGAACGCCAACTGGCATTACCGCAGGATGTGCAACGTCACCGGCACCGGGAACGTCTCCACCACCGTGAACTTCACCGCGTTACTAACAACCCTGCAGGTGACAGGTGCGATGATGGAGAATGCAACAATCACGATTGTCCGCTATCGCTACAACGGGTCTATCGCCGAGGTCATCACGACCTATGAGTTCAGGGAAAACAGCTCGTTTCACAACGACACCAACGCGTACGGCATCCTTACCTGGCACGTACCCATCTCAGGAATCTACTACATGTATTTCGACGTAACAGCCAACAAAGGACAGCGCAGTGGTCTGAACGAGACCAGCAACCTCTCAGCATCAGGGGACGCCCTGATCATCACCACCGGGTCGGCGGAAGGCTGGTGGATGATTCAGTCACCCCTCGCATCCTATTACCTCCTCAACGAGCAGGTCACCTTCACCGTCAACACCACCGCGAAAGCAAGCAACGTTCACGCGAATTTCTATCGCAATGGCTCACCGAGTTTTATCGGCATCTTCCTCACGATCGATAATCTGCACTGGATCTATCAGACAGCGTTCCAAAACAAAGGCAACTGGACCATTAAAATCAATGCCTCTGATGACGTAGTGTACTACGCTCGGGTGCTCACCACGGACTTCTTCATCGGTAACCCTGACCTTGCCTTCACGAAACTCGTTGTCAACTCAGCACCGTACTACCGGGGGAAACCACTTGAAATTCAGGCGTACATCTATTGTATGAACGCGACATTATCGCAGGTGAACGTCTCCCTGTTTATTGACGGAAAGCTGTCCGTTCACCAAGACGATCTTGTCTTCAAGAAAAACATCAACTCCACCGTCGCGTTCACCTGGGCACCCACAAAAAAAGGCAGTGCAAATGTGACTGTCCTTGTCGACCCGAAGAACGCCATCCCTGAGTCCAATGAGAAGAACAACCGACGGACCATGATTCTTGCGATCCAAGGGATCCCCGAGCTTGGCGTTGTCAACATCACGGTCCCCTCCCACTCCATCGTCGAGGGAAATCCCGCGACGTTCTACACGTGCCTCACGAACAAAGGGGACGAGAACGCAACGAACTATCGCGTGAACCTGTACATGGAGCAGACCAACACGAACTACACGTACCTGGAGAGCGCGGAAAAAAACTTCACGTACGTCACCATTCCCATGAATCGGACGGTGAACATCTCGCTGGTCTGGGGCCAAGTCCAGTACGGGCCTAGCGGGTACTACGGCCGTTGGGTCGCCGGCATCAAGATCCTTACGAACGATACAAAACCAGACTCCTACCTGGAGAACAACACCTTGGTGCGCTACAACAAAAGACTCCAGGTCCTCCTCGGAGATCGAACACCACCCGTGGTCACGCTCATGAATGTCCCGCAAACACAAGAACAGGGGTTCCCTGCCCAGTTCCTCATCACGGCGACCGACGAGTCAGGCATCAGCGATGTCACCATCACTATCAAAAATCCGGTTAACAAATACACTAATGGCACGATGACTCCCCTCGTCAATAATCAGTATCAATACAGTTACACCACCACGGCGATACTCGGTGCCTATTCCTACACCATCACCGCGACCGACAACTCGTTTAATAAAAATAAAAAAACAGTAAACGGAGGCTTCTACCTCATCGTTGACATGACGCCGCCGACGATCTCATACGCCGACGTATACCCATTCGTGCAGCTCAGCAACCGCACGGTCGAGTTTTCGTGTATCGCCTCCGATGTCTCGGGGATCCAGGTGGTGGACGTCATGATCGTCTTCCCTGATGTCCACACCGAGGTTCATGCGATGTTAAACGCGTCCAACGACATGAAGTACGTCTACCGCGATCAATTCAGCCAGATTGGGGAGTACCACTATACGATCAAGGTCCTGGACACCCTTCACAATCAGAACACGACGGATGTGAAGGCGTTTTGGATCACCCATGACCTCAATGACACCGATAGTGACGGGATGCCTAACGCGTGGGAGCAGCGGTACGGGTTCGACCCCTACGATTCTTCGGATGCGGTGCAGGACGCGGACCATGACGGTGTCACCAACCTTGAGGAGTACAAAGCTGGTTCGAACCCGATTGCCACGGAATCCACTGGCTTGAATGGTCTGCAAATACTGAGAGACAATGGGGCATACATCCTTGGTTTCATCATCGTCTGCGTCATCATCGGTCTGTTGATTTTTCGTCGATTCCGTAAGAAAAAATAAGACATAGACATCGCATCAACGTCAACGATGATGTCGCACGTTCACGGCCTCACCGTGCCGTGACTCCTTCATTTCTGATCCGTTCATCAACGCGACACCGACCCCGACGGCCTTTCCCTGCCGTCTCACAACAACCTCATCGCCGATGCGGATACCTTCGTCAGCATCCTTCACACCCGGAGCAAGCACCGACCCTTTGAGGCTGAAATCTGCATAGACGTCCACCCAGTAGGATGCCGCATCGGTCATGCGTTCCGCCCCGCCCATGGTCAGAGAGATCAACCCTCGCTCTTGTGTGACCATGCCGAGCTGCTGGATGTTGTTCATGATTTTATAGTACGGGTATTTCCCTCTCACGGTGCATCCCTCGAGAAGACGTGTCGCAATATCGTCTCCGAATTGGTAACGTGCGAGCCCAGCGATGTTCTCAAGAGTACGTTGTTGGTGCCCGACGAGATCGTACATCCTCGTGGTCTTCTGAAGCGCATCCGAGAGGGCAGAGAGTGATTCCTGGGATGTCGGTGTGTCGGTACACGTCGACACCGAGTTTTTCAGAAGATCCCTGGTGAACTCTTGCAGGGATGCTGGGAGATGCATGATGACCGTGTCGTACGTGTTCTTCGTGAGATACTGTTCAAGGAGCGTTCTCATCATTTTTTTTTCATCCTCATCCCAATGGCCAGTGACCGTGATATCATAGGCAGACGCTGGGTAGGAGAGTTCAAGTTCCCGGGGGACAAGCCCGAGTGGCGATGTAAGGATGAGCTCGTGGACGACGGACGGATTGCGGAGGCTCTGGAGTCGTTCCGCAAAGAGTTGATGTGATTTCGAGAAGGAGTACGGTTTTTTCGCGGAACAAGGCAGCAGAAGGAGGACCTTCGCTCTCTCCGGTTTGCGGTACCGTTGAATCACACGCTCCTGGAATCGTCTGACCTCAGGGCGCGTGAGCGCGTCCTTTGTCGTCGCGATCAGCACCTGCTTTCGCGTGATCGGCGTTCGTTGTTCTAGATAGGGATAGTGCTTGAGATCCAGGAGACGGAGCATCGCGGCCAACGATGGCGTTGATCTCACACGGGTTTCGACCAGCTCGCGCAGTGATCCTGTGCGGATCGCGTTCCTGACTCGCTTCATCTCGGTGGAAAATGCATGATAGTTATGTGCAAGGATATCCTCATATCCCATAGCCTTGGCTGTCACATGCTTGATGCATGCAGGGCAGACACAGGGAAGCTCCTGCAGTTCGTTTTTATGGAATGAACCGGTCGTAAACAAGAATGTGTCATTCCGGGCTGCCATGAGCGCAGCAAAGGAATCTACAAGGTCCACACCCATGTACGTGAGAAGCGCGATGCTGGTTGGATCGCCGATGCAGGGTGTATAGACGAGTTTTTCGTACCCGATGTTTTCCCGTAATCGCGTGATGAACTCAACGAAAGGCGTCTGCTGCATCGCCGCTTGGAGCGCGTTTGCGACGATGAAGATCATTGCCTTGTTTTTCTTGACCGTCTCAGGAATCATCGCTGTTTCCCCTGGGACGATGGCACAGTCCATGGTCTTGCTGTTCGACTGTATTGCTCGATAGTGTAAGGCATCAGAGACGTCCTTTGGATAGAGAAGAAAATTGTTTAGAGAAAATGCTGTGGTACGCCCTGTCTTTTCTGATAAGAAGAGACTATGCCCTATGCGGATACTTGGCTTCTTTGTAATAACCGAAGCATCCGTGAGAAGGATTTCCGCAAACGACGGGGCCCGAAGCCGGGTTGTATGCAGGAACAGAATCCCTGGCGTGGGCACCTCAGATTTATCGAGGAACAGTAGGCCTGTTCGAGCAGGTCCGTCCTTATAATGGACATGAAATTGCATCAGCGGTTGATACGAATCCCTGTTTAAGAAGGTTAGGGGTCTTAATGCCTGAAGTAGCGCTGCCCGGTGAACACCATAGCGATCCCATGCTCGTTTGCCGCATCGATGACCTCTTTGTCGCGGATGGAGCCACCCGGCTGGATGATCGCCTTCACCCCAGCCTGTGCCGCGACGTCGACCGCGTCCCGGAACGGGAAGAACGCGTCGCTTGCCATGATGGAGCCTCGAATGTTCTCCTTTCCCTTGTGGGTCGCGATCCACGCAGCATCAACCCGGGAGGTCTGTCCACCGCCGATACCGACTGTCTTGGTGCCTTTGACGAAGACCACAGAGTTTGATTTGATGTGCTTGACGCATCGCACCGCAAAGTCCATGGAACGCAGGTCGTTCTTGGTCGGCCGAGTCCTCGTCGCGATCTTCCAATTCTTCGGGTCCGTGAACCACACGTCCCGCTCCTGGGCGAGATACCCACCGACCACGCTTCGAATGTCAAGACCGTAACGTTCAATGTTACCTTCGAGTCCTTTGAGCTCGAGCAGACGTAGGTTCTTGCGGTCGCTGAAGATTTTGAGCGACTCAGGGCTGTAGCTCGGTGCGATGATCACCTCAAGGAAGTACTTCGAGAGCTCCTGTGCAACATCCTGCTGGACCTCCCTATTGAAGGCGACGATGCCACCGAAGGGCGAGTTCACGTCTGTTGCAAAGGCGTCCCCCCAAGCGTGCAAAAGGGTGGGTGCGCTTGCAATACCGCAGGGGGTCGCGTGCTTGATGATGACGCAGGTCGGGTCGATGAACTCCTTGATGCATTCGATCGCGCAGTTCGCGTCAAGGATGTTGTTGAATGAGAGTTCCTTTCCTTGGTATTGCACCGCATTGGAAATACAAGGCTCTTTTGTTGGTGGGAGGGCGCGGTAGAACGCGGCTTTCTGATGCGGGTTTTCCCCGTACCGCATCTCCTGGATTTTCCGCATAGTGACCGTGAAATCCCTTGGAAGGATCTCCTCAGTCCAGGTGGTTCTGAGGTACTGGGCGATGAGCGCGTCGTACTGTGCGACATAGTTGTAGGCATCGACCGCGTAGCGCTCCCGCTGGACGAGCGGGATCTTCTGTTTCGACTTCAAGGAGGTAATGAGCTCGGGGGATTGGAACGGGTTTGTGATGACAATGACGTCTTTGAAGTTCTTCGCTGCCGCCCGGATGAGGGTCGGTCCACCGATGTCGATGTTCTCGATGACCTCCTCGATGGACACCCTGGGTTTTTTGATGGTCTCCTCAAAGGGATACAGGTTACAGATGACGAAATCAATCGGATTGATATGGTACTTGCGAAGCGTGCTTTGGTGCTTCTTGTTGTCTCGGTCCGCGAGGATCCCCGCATGAATGATGGGATGGAGGGTTTTCACCCTGCCGTAGAGCATCTCCGGGAATCCGGTGACGTCTGAGACCTCGGTGACTGGGATGCCTGCTTTTTGCAGTACGCTGGCGGTGCCACCCGTGGAAAGAATCGTGACGCCAAAAATAGTAAGCTCCTCTGCTAGCTCCGTGATGCCGTCTTTGTCATGAACGCTGATGAGCGCGTAGCGTTGTGCCATTACTCTTACCTAGGGAGCATATGTACAATGGTCATAAACATTTGGGTTGACCTATCGACCTTGCCTTACTCTTCGGTTTTTTCTTTATCGATCGCCTCAACAAGGCTCAGCTCTCCCCTGAGAACCAGCAGCGCCGTTTTCTCCGAAATCGTGAATCGCCCTTCTGTAAGTTGACGGCTGCGTCGCTGCACGTTCCGTATCGCGCCCCGGGTGGGTTCCAACGGAAGGGTCTGTTGTACGCGTCCGCCCCCAGACAGCAAGGCGATTGCCGCAGCGGCCTCCAGGTCCCGCTCGTGACGCACTTTTTGTTGGGGGGGCGTCGTTCGTGTCTCATCGACGATCTCGATCGGGATGCTGAGGGGTATGAGCGAGTTGATGATCCTATTCCTCGTGATCATGGATCCGTGGCCGATGCGGATGCAGATCTCCTTTGAGGGGTACACCTTCACGAGTCGTCGTATCTCAGCTGCAACGCTTTCCGGAGCGTTCACCTGCATTTTTTGCAGTAGGATGTCGTCACCGACCACTGCGATCCCTGGCCGCTCTCCAGGGTCGATGCCGATAAACACGGTGCTGTACAACTCCTTCCCGGTGAGTTTCTGGAGTGCGAGGTCGATCGCATGATCAACGGAATCAGCGTCATCTGCTGCGATTCCTTTGTCCAACGAAAGCCCTTCGATTTCTTTCCGTGATGAAAGGATCACTCCGATTCGTCTCGGGATGGTTTCAGAAGATGACAACGACACGTACGAGACTTTGCGTCTCTTGAGCGCCTTGATAATGTCATGGTAAAGGGAGAAATCCTTGGTGTACACACCCAACGTTTTCATCCGATGAATCAATCGAGAAGGAGGAATATATACGTTTCCACCGACTGTTCCTTCAGAACCCAGGGATGCTTATCCCGATGGAAAGCAAAAACCCGAGAAACACCGCGGAGATCGAAAACAGCACGCACCACACGATGCCGTTCCATTCCACGACCTTCTTGCCGTCGAGCGGACCAAACGGGAGAAGATTAAAGGTCGCAAGCAGGGAATTGACGAGGCAGATGAACCCGACCACGGTTGTCACGAGATTGCCGCTGAATGCCACGAACCGATACAAAATGTAGGTCACGAAGGTGATAGCAAGATTCGAGGTGGGTCCTGCCGCGGCGATGCGTCCTGTTTCGAATGATTTCGTGTGACCACGGAACATCACCGCGCCCGGAGCCGCAACAACAATGCCGGTGACAAACGCAAGCATCACTGACACGAGCAGTGCGCGCGGGTACATCCGGAACTCGGACCAGAGCCCGTAGCGTTGCGCGACGAACTTATGGGACAGCTCATGGACGAAGAACGCGGTGACGATGCCAAGAAGCGCCACTGGCATGAACATGAAATATGATTGGACATTCACCGAGCCTCCCAGGATGTAAAAGAGTACGCTGTTTCGTGAAAACGTAAACGAGAACGCGACGGTGAGCACCGTGATCGCTATCAGGAGATGCCCAAACTCGATCCTACTGAAGGAGCCTGGGCGGCCGACCTCAAGTCTCCCCTCGGGGATGTACATGTACTCCCGCGGCGACAAATCATGAAACGACGTGTAGAACTTCCGTCTCTCTGCCATGGCGCATCCACAAATACATCGACGAGTTATGGAAAGCGACGATAAAAATGTTTGTCGTCTTCTGGTGATGAAAAATAACTTGTTTTGCCGTGTCACCATAGTCCTGAGGAGACAATGATTCCTAGGGCGTTTCTATTTCCTTCATTTTCAATATGCTTATAAGTTGATTGCCTCTACTGAAAAACCAAAAGATTGAAACGATATAAGCAGTAGAAGAAGATGAAGGTGAAATGAAAATTAAAGATTATTTCAAATCTTTATCAATTGATGCTCAACTTATATTTTATCTTTTCATATTTCTCTACGTTTTATTGATTATTTTTTTTCCTCTTAGTCTAATGTGGAAAAATGACCCATTTCAGAAAATAATTTTAGCTCCGCTAGCGGAAGAACCATTAAAATTGATACTTGCTCTTACCATATGGTTTGCTGTTTTTCGAAGTGTTATTGCACTCAAGATAAAACAATGGAACATTTCTGATTCATTTCTAAATCATTTCACAATATATGCACTAATCGCAGGGATTGCTCTAGGTGTAGTAGAAGGCTCTCTCGGAAATATTTTCTTACATTCAGCTTCTTCCTCAATAGGAGCTATTTTGATTTTATTCATCTTTCTTAAAGTGAAAAATAAACCCTGGAAGCTTGGCTATAAACTCACATCGATCATCATGACACTTAGCGTACCCATGTTTATTCATTCGCTCTCAAATCAATTCTCGAGTATTTTCATAGTAAATATTAATCCAGAATACAAATACTTAGTCATCATCGCACGTTACTTTGTTGATAACACCATCATTACCGATGCATATCATTTTAATACTTTGATGATAGTATCCGCTGCATTAGTAATCACTCTTTGGTATCTTTACCTCTTCTTTCAGAGAGAAAAGGGTGATGCATCAAAAAAAATATTCAGCGTTCGTATCATCGTTGCGATTGGAATTATCTTTGGTCTTGTTCTCGCTTTATTACAAATGATAGATTTTCTATCGGATATTACTTCTTTGATGATATTATCTGCTGCATTAGTAATCACTCTTTGGTATCTTTACC
>Ga0153915_10008045_pt1 | contig 10001 bp, 8 predicted proteins | sample Opewatmetagenome_2_FD_107003 | JGI IMG/M metagenome (GOLD analysis project Ga0153915, IMG submission 107003) | Freshwater wetland microbial communities from Ohio, USA - Open water 3 Core 3 Depth 3 metaG | ecosystem: Environmental > Aquatic > Freshwater > Wetlands | place: USA: Ohio, Lake Erie... | reverse complement strand
TTGGCCATGTCCGATTCGACCATGGCGCGGACCCGCTTGATCAGCTGGGCATCGGGCTCCGCCCTGGTCCAGGCCATTTTCGGGACCTTGACCTTGTCGATCAGCTTCTTCTCGATCGCGACCATCTCCTTCAGGCCCTTCTGGGCGACCTTCAGGGCTTCGAGCATCTCGGCTTCCGAGAGCTCCAGCGCCCCGCCCTCGATCATGACGATCGACTCGGCGCTGCCGCTGGCGATCAGGTCGATGGTCGAGAACTCCAGCTGCTGGAAGGTCGGATTGAGTATCCAGTTGCCCTCGACCCGGCCCACCCGCACCGCGGCGATCGGCCCGCCCCATGGCACCGGCGAGACGCTGAGGGCCGCCGAAGCGGCCACCACGCCCAGCACATCTGCGTCGTTCTCCTGGTCCGCCGACAGCACGGTGACGAAGACCTGGACCTCGTTCTTGAAGCCCTCGGGAAAAAGCGGGCGGATCGACCGGTCGATGACCCGGCTGGCGAGGATCTCCTTGTCGCTCGGGCGGCCTTCACGCTTGAGAAAGCCCCCGGGGATCTTGCCGGCCGCGTAGGTCTTCTCCCGGTATTCGACGGTGAGCGGGAAGAACGGAAGACTGGAGATGTTCTGGGAGACGGTCACTGCGGCGAGCACGACGGTGTCGCCGAACTGCAGATAGGCCGCTCCCGCGGCCTGCTTCGCCAGCCGACCGGATTCGAGAATCAGGGGACGGCCGGCGAACTGCGTTTCCACTCGATGCACGGTACCAACCTTTTCTTTGTCAGAGCACCCAAATACGATGAAGGGCGTCCCATCGTGCTCTTGTGGGACGCCCTTTGCGCGCCTGCCCGATTTAGTGACGGAGACCCAGCTGGTCGATCAGCTGCCGGTACGTCGCCAGGTCGCTCTGCTTGAGATAGGTCAGAAGTCGACGGCGGGTACCGACCATCTTCAGAAGCCCGCGCCGACCGTGATGGTCGCTGCTGTGGGTCCGGAAGTGCTCGGTGAGAGAGTTGATGCGCTCGGTGAGCAGCGCCACCTGCACCCGGGCGGAGCCGGTGTCGGTGTCGTGAAGGCGATGCTTGGCCACGACGGCCTGCTTGTCAAACCCCATTCGTCGTGTATCCTCAGTCCGATTTCAAGGGCATTTCGCGGATTCGTTTCGTTTCTAGCACTTAAAACTAACCGAACCACAACAGCTTAGGCAACCCCCAATGACCGCCGCCGCCCCCGCTCCTGGCCAGACCTTCGGCCGCTACACGCTCGAGGAATTGCTCGGCCAGGGGGGCTTCGCCTGGGTGTTTTCCGCTCGGAGGACTGACGGTAAATCATTTGCCATCAAGATCTTGAAGCCACGATATTCGAGTGACCCGGCGTTCGTGGCGCGCTTTCGGGAGGAATCGGACGTTGCCGCCAGCCTGCGGCACCCGAACATCGTCCGGATCGAGGATATCGAATCCGCCCCCCCGACGGTGTTCTTCGCCATGGAGCGCTACCCTGACAACCTCGCCAGCCGGTCGGAGCGAGGGCCGCCGCTGGCGGAGGAATGGGTGGTGCGGGTGGCCACTGGGGTTGCCCAGGCGCTGGCCTACGCCCATGGGCGCGGAATCATCCACCGTGACATCAAGCCGCACAACATCCTCCTGGCTGCGGGAGATGTGCCGGCGATTGCCGATTTCGGGCTGGCCCGCGCGATCGTCGGCTACGTGGCAGCAAGCGGCGCCTGGATGACGATCGGGACTCCGCACTACCTCTCACCCGAGCAGGCGCAGGGACGACCGGTGGACGGGAGGTCGGACCTCTATTCGCTGGGGATCACCCTCTACCAGGCAGTAACGGGCCAGCTGCCGTTCCGGTCCAGAGACTGGTTCGACCTGGCGCGGATGCACGTGGAAGCGCGGCCCGAGCCGCCGCGACGGCTGCGGCCCGACCTGAGCCGACGATTCGAGCGGATCATTCTGCGCTGCCTTGCCAAGCATCCGGACGACCGCTACCCGTCGGCGGCCTCGCTGGTCGCCGACCTCGACGACATCTCCGCGAAGACCCGGCCGACCGCCGCCATCAGGGTGCCCGACGGGTACCTGCCCGAGAGCGGCCCCCTCCGGACCGATCCGCTGCAGCCGTCGAAACCGTGGTGGAAGCGCTGGTAGAGGCGCCGGGGCGGACCGAGTGGCGGGAAATCCGGAGCGGGGTGGGACCGCTGCCCTATTTCTGCTGCTTCTTCCCCGGACGGAAGGTCGAATCGGCGGGTGTCAGCTGGTCGGCCGACCAGGCCTCGAGCCGATAGATAGTCCCGCCGGAGTCGGCGCGGACCCAGAAGCCTCCCTTGGTGGAGTCGAAGGCGAGAGAGAGGAGCGCCGATCCGCCGGTACGCAGCAGGCGAACATGGCGAGCAGGTGCCCGGAAGGTCAGGCTGTCGGCCTGTGCCCGGCCTGGAAATCCCGAGGCCGTCACCACCCGGAACCCGGCGAGGAAGCGCGCTACCGCCGCGGAATCGGCGGGGCCGCCGCCGGCAAAGCTCCACCCCTTCCCGTGCATGAGGCGATACGACCGCTTCCCGCGGCTGACCTCCACCGCGCTGACGCTATCCGGGACTATCGCGGCAACGCGATGATCGCGCCAATCCTCGACGCTCCGGGCGGCGAACGTGGCGTACCGGGCGCGGGTCAGGTAGGCACTGACACCCTCCGTGCGGCGGAGGTACATCCCCTCGAATCCGGGCCCGTGATTGCCGACCATCAGATCGAGCGCCCGGGTCCCCCTGCTGAACACCTGCAGTCGCCGGCCGCTGGCACTGTCCAGACCGAGCCGGGCGTGTGATGCGGCACTCTCGGTCACGAGCTCGCTCGGGGCCACGCTGTCCGCCAGCGAAGCCAGGAAATCGCCGACCGAGGCCTCCGCGGCGGGGTACCCGTTCGCTTCCCACTCCTTGCCCCGACGTACGAGGTGCACCGCCACGCTGTCGTGAGTCATCACAACGCTGTCCACATCCGCTGCCGCGACTCTCGGCAGGCTCAGGCTCGCCAGCCGGTCGCGCGAGCCCCGGCGCGAGAGGGCGAGCAGCCCCCAGACGATCAGGACGCCCGCAAGCGCGAGCGCGATCCGGATCAGCTGCCTGCTGCTCATGCGGCCTCCGCGGGTGCGCCGGCGAGGCGGCGCCACGGCCCCCGTGCCCTCCGGCGCCGCGCGGTGAGGCGCAGGACGCCGTAGAGCACGACCAGTACCGGCAGCAGGAGGACGTTGCCGTACTTCACGGTCTCCTGCGCGGCGGCACTGGGGAACACCAGGGGCGGCGGGCGCCGGTCACGGCTCCGGATCGCGATCAGCGAGGGGTCCTGCGCCAGCCAGTCCACGGCGTTGAGCGCGAAGGTGATGTTCGCCGGCGCCTGTGAGCCGTAACGGTCGGCCACGAAGTCCGAGTTTCCGACCACGACGATCCTTCCCTTCACTGCCCCGGAAGAGTCCTTGCCACCCGCGGTGGCCGAGACCGCGAGCAGTCTTGGCTTCAGGTCGACCTGCGGGAAGCCGCGACCGGGATTCAGGTCGGTCTCGCCTTCGACCACCCCCGACCCCCGGCTGGAGAGCAGCAGCGGAACCCGGGTCCCGGCGCCGCTCGTGTCGATGCTGCTGGTCCAGGGCAGGAAGATTTCTCCGGCCCCATCGGCGATGATCGAGGCGCCTGAGCCCCGGGCCCGGATCCAGAGCGGGTAGGGCTGCAGCACCTGGCCCATGTCGCTCTGCATCGGCACGATCTGATTGGCAACCAGGTCGTAGACCATGTCCTGACGGATCGATACGCCGAAGGGTTTGAGCAGGTCGTTCCAGACCACCGGCCTGGGCGACGCGACCGGCGACTGGGACGAGATGCCCATGCCGCTCGCCAGCACCAGGGCCGTCCCGCCACGGGCCAGGAACGCCGCGATGCGCTGCTTCTCCGGCGCGGCGACCGAGTCCGGCGAGCCGGCGAGCACGAGGACGCTGACGTCCAGGGCGGGCTGGACCGAGTCGGCCACCCCGAAGGTGCGAACCTCGTAGCCCTTCCGCAGCTGGTCCTCGAGGATCCTGAAGGAGCGGCCGCGCCGGGGGTCTTCCGGGTCGATGAGGCCGAGCACCGGTTTCTTCGTTCTCGTGAGCGAACGGATCGAGGAGGCAAGCCGGTACTCCAGGTCCTCGGTCTGCCGGATGAAGGGGATCGCTTCGACGCCGTCGGCGTACTGGATCGCGAGGCCGAAGAAGCCGTCCTTCACCTGCAGCTCGGACTTGCCGACGACGTTGAACTGCACCGGCTGGATGCCGAGGTTCTGCGCGTCCCGCCGGATCTCGGGGCTGTCGGCCGGGTCCCGCTCGTATACCCGTACCTTGCCGCGCCCGGCGCTGCGCAGATCGCTCAGCACGTCCTCCAGGTCACGCTTCATCAGCGCCACTTCCGTGGGCAGTTCCTTCGAGGCGAACACCTTCACGGTGACGATGTCCGGCAGCCCGCGTACCAGGTCCCGCGTGGCGGGGGACAGGGTGTAGGCGTGGCCGGGAGTGAGATCGAGGCGGCCGGAGATATAGCTGCCCGCGAGGTTCACCCCGATCAGCGCGGCCACCAGCAACAGCACCCCGAGCCGGAGCCGCCGGATCGCGCTGCCGCGCGGCGCGAGCTTCCTCGCCATGAGCGCACCGTACGCCAGCACCAGGAAGATGCTGGCCAGGGAGACGAAATAGACGGCATCCCGGAGATCGATGACCCCGCGGCCGATGCTGTCGAAGTGCGACAGCACGCCGAGCCGGGCGGCGATGGCTCCCAGGGTCGGGGGAAGCCCCACCAGCAGCGGATCGAGGCCGATCAGCACCACGACGAACATCGCGCCGACCGCCACGATGAAGGCGGTGATCTGGCTCCGGGCGAGGCCGGACCCCCAGAGTCCGATCCCGGCGAGCCCGGCCGCGAGCAGCGCGGCGCCCACGTACTGGGCCAGGATCGCCCCCCAGGGCAGGCTCGCTCCGAAGGCCAGGCCGATGGGGATCGGGAGCGTCAGCGCGAGCGCGGTCCACAGGAAGAGCGTCACACCGAGGTACTTCCCGAGCAGCAGCTCCAGCTCCGTGAGCGGCTGCGCCAGCACTACCTCCAGCTGCCCGGCGCGCTGATCCTCCGCGAGGGCGCGCATCGAGACGGCTGGCACGAGGAACAGCAGTATCCACGGCAGCAGATCGAGCATCGGACGCAGTGACGCGACCCCTGAGAAGTAGGCTTGCCGGAAGAACAGGAACGCGTTGATCGACAGGAAGACGACGAGGAGTACGTACCCGGTGGGATGATCGAACAGCCCGCGCAGCTCGCGCCGGGCGATGGTCCAGATGCGGCTCACGCGGCCTCCCCCGCAGTCAGTTGCCGGAACAGGTCCTCCAGACTCGCGGCCTCCTGGTGCAGCTCGTACAGCGTCCAGCCCTCGGCGACGGCAAGGCGGAAAATCTGCGGCCGGAGATCATGGTCTCCCGCCGCCGCGATGACCGCCCGAATCCGGCCCTCCGATTCGGTCTGCTGCAGGATCTCGCGCACGCCCTCCAGCCCGCGGAGCCGCTCGGGAATGGCCTGGCCCGACGCCTCGACCGTGACTCGGGCGGCACCCGCGGCCCGGTGCACGAGATCTTCGACCGAGCCGTCGGCCACGATCCGGCCCCGGTTGATGATCAGGACCCGGGAGCAGGTCTGCTGCACCTCCGGAAGGATGTGGGTCGAGAGCAGGACGGTCCGGTCGCGGCCCAGGCTGGTGATGAGCCGGCGGATCTCGACCCGCTGATTGGGATCGAGCCCCTCGGTCGGCTCGTCGAGGATCAGGAGATCGGGCTGGTGAAGGATCGCCGCCGCGAGTCCCACCCGCTGGCGGTACCCCTTCGACAGCTCACCAATGGGGCGGTAGAAGACGCTCTCGATGGTGGTCGCGGCCACCGCCTCGTCGACCGACCGGGCCCGCTCGCTCCCGGCCAGGTCGCGCAGCCGGGCGACGAATTCGAGGTACTCGGAGACCAGCATTTCGGTGTAGAGGGGGTTGTTCTCCGGCAGGTATCCGATGCGCCGCTTTGCCTCGCGGCCCAGCTCCGGGAGCGGCACTCCGTCGAACCGGATGGTCCCGCGGTCCGGCTCGTAGTACTGGGTGAGCATGCGCATCGTCGTGGACTTCCCCGCCCCGTTCGGCCCGAGGAACCCGACGACCTGGCCACGGTCCACGCCGAACGAGACGTCGTCGACGGCCGTGACCCCACGGAACCCCTTTGAAACGTGCTCGAGGAGTACGAATGACATAGCGCGTAAATAGACGGCCGAAGCGGTCCGGCCGACACACTGATGTGTCGCCCGGCCGGAATTCAAGCGGGGCCCGCGGGGGTCAGTTGCGGCGGAGCAGGCGGCCGATGTCGTTGGAGAACGCGAGCAGCATCAGGAGGACGATCAGGATGAGGCCGACGAGCGTCAGCCGCTCCCTCGTCTTGAGCGACAACGGCCTCCCGATCACCGCTTCGGCGACCAGGAAGAGGACCTGGCCGCCATCCAGGACCGGGATCGGCAGCAGATTCAGGACGGCCAGGTTGACCGAGATGAGCGCCATGAAGCCGATGAAGTTGTCCAGGCCCAGGCGCGCCTGCTGCGCGGCGAGCTGACCGATCATGATGGGGCCGCCGACTTCCTTCTTGTCGATGCGGCCGCTCAGCAGGCCCCGCACGGTGCGCACGATCTGGGTCGACGCAGCCAGCGTGGCGTTCCCGCCCGCAGCGATCGCCCCGACAAGCGTGAAGGGCTCGCGGCGGGTTTCGGTCTTCACGTAGACGCCGATCCGCCCGACGGTGCGGCTCACACCGTCGGGACCGGGCTCCTGGTCGGCTTCCGGGGTGACGCGCAGCTCCCGGCGACCGCTCGCATTGCCGATCGAAAGCACCATCTCGCGACCGGCGCTCTGGCGGATGCGCTCCCACAGATCGTACCACTGCGAGATCGGCTCCCCGTCGACGGCGAGCACCGTGTCGCCGGGCTGGAGCCCCGCGCGCTCACCCGGGCGACCGGGAACCAGCTGGCCGACAATCGCCAGCCGATAGGGCTGCAGCGCCAGACTGGCCCGCACCCGCTCGTCCAGCGCCGATTCGTGGATGGGGAGGACGATCCGGCTCGAATCGGCGAGCGTGATCGTCACGTCCGCGCCGGCGGCCGAGACCAGACCGTCGGTGATGTCGTTCCAGGAATGGACCGGCACCCCGCCGATGGCGACGATCCGGTCGCCGGGCCGGAGCCGGGTCAGCGGCTGGGCGGACGGCGGCAGACTGTCGGCCGCCACCCGGCCGACCGTGGTCACGGGGTCGATCTGATTTCCGTTCTTCTTGGCGAGAAAGCTGAAGGCGGCCCAGGCGAACAGCGCATTCATCGTCACGCCGGCCAGCAGGACGATCATCCGCTGCCAGACCGGCTTGGCCTCGAACATCTGGTCCGCGGGCACCGGGACGGGGGGCGTGGCGCCTTCGAGCGCACTGCTGGTCGCATCTTCCTCCCGGGTAGCCATCTTCACGTAGCCGCCCAGCGGCAGCCAGGAGATCGTGTACTCGGTGGTGCCGCGCGTGAAGGTCAGCCACGAGATGGGCGACCCGAGGCCGAGGGAGAACCGGTGGACATGGATCCCCACCGCCTTGGCCGCCACGAAATGTCCGAGCTCGTGGATGAAGATCAGCACGCCCAGGACGACCGCGAGAACGGCCACTGTGAACAGAAGGCTCACCCGGTCTCTCCTGCTGCACGCTCGCGGGCCCACCGGTCGGACTCGCGGACCGTTCCCAGATCGAGCGCGGGTTGGACATCGTGCGCATCCAGCACCCGCTCGATGACGTCGGCGATCCGGCCAAAGGTAATCCGGCCCTCGAGGAAGGCGGCGACCGCGACCTCGTTCGCCGCGTTGAATACCGCCGGCGCGGTCCCGCCGGCCCGACCCGCGGCCACACCTGCGCCGAACGCCCGGAAGACCTCGGTGCGGACCGGCTCGAAGGTGAGTGCGCCGATCGCGGCGGGGTCGAGCCGCGGAATGCCGGTGTCGGCCAGCCGTTCGGGGTAACTCAGCGCGTACAGGATGGGCAGCTCCATCGAGGGAAACGCCAGCTGGGCGATGACGCTCCGATCGCAGAATTCCGCGAAGGCGTGCACGATGCTCTGGGGGTGCACCACGACGTCGAGCGCGTCGAACGGGAGCCCGAAAAGCACGTGGGCCTCGATCAGCTCCAGGGCCTTGTTCGCCAGGGTCGCGCTGTCGACGGTGATCTTGCTGCCCATGCGCCAGGTCGGGTGGCGCAGGGCCTCCTCGACCGTGGCCGACGCGATCCGCTCGGCGGGCCATTCGCGGAAGGGGCCGCCCGACGCGGTGAGGATGAGCCGGGTGAGCCCCTCGGGCCGCCCGGCGACGCACTGCAGCACGGCGCTGTGCTCGGAATCCACCGGCAGCAGCTCGCCGCCACCCTCCCGTGCCGCGGCCTGCACGATCGGGCCCGCGATGACGAGGGTCTCCTTGTTCGCGAGCGCCACCCGCTTGCCGGCCCTGAGCGCGGCCAGGGTGGCATCGAGACCGGCAGCGCCCACCACCGCATTGACCACGATGTCCACCTCGGGATGGGTCGCCGCTCCGAGCAGGCTCTCCGCCCCGCGGAAGCGCGCAGCGCGGGACGCCGACCCGTTGGCGAGCCCCACGAACGACGGCCGCCACTCGGCGGCCTGCGCGTCGAGCAGCTCGCCGTTGCTGCCGGCCGTCAGCGCGACGAGCCGGAACTGCTCGCGATGCCGGCGCAGCACCTCGAGGGTGCTGCGGCCGATCGAGCCGGTCGAGCCGAGCACCGCGACGCCGCGCATCAGCCGAGGAACACCCGGTACATGAACGCCGCGCAGGGGACCACGAAGTAGAGCGAGTCGAAGCGATCGAGCACCCCGCCGTGGCCGGGGATGAGATTGCTCGAGTCCTTGATGCCCGCCTCGCGCTTGAACAGCGACTCGGCCAGGTCGCCCACCTGCCCGACCACGGAGAGGACCGCGGCGAACAGCAGCGCCTGGCCGAGCGAGAGGCGGACGCCCGTCGGTGCGAGCGCGAGCGCGTTGAAGACCGGGGCGACCGCGATCCCGCCGACGAAGCCGGCGACCGCTCCCGCCCGGGTCTTCCCGGGACTCACCACGGGCGCGAGCTTCGGGCCCCCGATCATCCGGCCGCCGAACATCGCGGCGGTATCGCAGACCCAGGTCACCACGAGCGGAAAGAACACGAGCCAGGTACCGGGCCAGGACTGGGTGCCGTGCGAGTGATGCCGGATGTCGATGAGGAATCCGGGCAGCGCCCCGGAATAGAGCGCGCCGACCGCGGTGATCGCGACCGCGCCCAGGGGCCGCTGATCGGGGGAACGGCTCCGGAGGAGCCAGGTCAGCAGGAGGATCAACCAGAGCGCGCCGGCGTACGGCCACCAGCGCGCGAGCGCGAGGGCGGCGGCCGGCCTCGTCACGGCCAGGTACACCACCGGCGCAAAGGCGGCAGCCGTCCCCAGTCCGAGGACGCGGGAGGGGTGGACCCCCTGGCGGGCGGCCATGTCGAAGAGTTCGCGGGTCCCGAGCACGCTCAGCACCGATACGAGGGCGACGAGCGGCCAGCCGCCGAGCCAGATGAACGCCAGCGCGAGGGGAATCGCCACGACGGCGAACGAGACCCGGCGAACCAGATTGGAATCCATGCGTGCCTGGAAACGTGAACGGTGGACCACTGAACGGACAACGGGCGATTCGCCCCCCGGCCGGCGCGCCGGACCGGAACCCGGGCTACGGCCGCCCGCGAACCGCCCGTTTCACCGCCGGCCGCTCACCCCCTAGACCGACACCCGCCCGAACCGGCGTTCGCGGCGCTGGAAATCGAGGATGGCTTCATAGAGGTGCCGGCGGGTGAAGTCGGGCCACAGCACCGGCGTCACGTACAACTCCGCGTAGGCGAGCTGCCACAGGAGGAAATTGGACAGGCGGAG
>Ga0153915_10008044_pt1 | contig 10001 bp, 8 predicted proteins | sample Opewatmetagenome_2_FD_107003 | JGI IMG/M metagenome (GOLD analysis project Ga0153915, IMG submission 107003) | Freshwater wetland microbial communities from Ohio, USA - Open water 3 Core 3 Depth 3 metaG | ecosystem: Environmental > Aquatic > Freshwater > Wetlands | place: USA: Ohio, Lake Erie... | reverse complement strand
CCCGCCGCCACCTACCTCACCTACCTCCTGCAGCACACCTCCAAGCGGGTGAATCAGGTGTCGGGCCTGGGAGGCACGTTCGCCGGGCAGATGCGCTCCATCCGCAAGGGCGACCTGCTCGTGGTCATCAGCTTCGCGCCCTATGGCAAGGAGACGCGGGGTTGCGTGCGCATCGCGCGATCGCGCGGCGCGAGCATCCTCGCGATCACCGACAGCGCCATGAGCCCGGTGGCGCGCGGAGCCACGACGCATATCCTGGTGAAGGAGGCGAGCGCCTTCTCCTTCCGCTCGCTGACCAACACGCTCTGCCTGTGCCAGGGGATCTTCATCGCGCTGGCCTCGCGGCTGGAGCTGGACCTCGACAGACCCCACGACCCGGGAGTGATGGATGACTGACCTCGCCCTCATCGGCGCCGGCCGCATCGGAAAGATCCACGGCGCCAACCTCGCTCGCCAGCCCGGCGTGCGCCTCCGGTACGTCTGCGACGCGGTGCCCGCCGCGGCCGAGGAGCTGGCCGCGAAGCTCGGCGCCACGGTCTGCGACCTCGACCGCGCCTTCGCGCAGGACGTGCAGGCCGTCGTCATCGCCTCCAGCACCGACACGCACGCAGACCTCATCCTGCGCGCCGCGGGGTCGGGGAAGTCCATCTTCTGCGAGAAGCCGGTGGACCTCGACCTCGGACGCGCTCGCGCCTGCGCCGAGGCAGTGACGAAGGCCGGGGTGGCCTGCCTCATCGGCTTCCAGCGCCGCTACGACCCGACCTTCGCCGCCCTCAAGAGGCGGCTCGACGCGGGAGAGGTCGGCGACGTCGAGGTTCTCGCCATCACCAGCCGCGACCCAGGCGCGCCGCCGGTGGCCTACCTGCAGCGCTCCGGCGGGATCTTCAAGGACATGCTCATCCACGACTTCGACGTCTGCCGCTGGATCCTGGCGGACGAGGCCGCCACGGTCTACGCCGCCGGCAGCTGTCTCACCGACCCGGCCATCGCCGAGGCCGGCGACGCCGACACGACCGCCGTCACCATCCGCACCCGCAAGGGCCGGCTGTGCCAGATCAACACCAGCCGGCGCGCCGCCTACGGCTACGACCAGCGCTTCGAGGTGCTGGGCAGCCTCGGCATGCTGGCGGCGGGCAACCACCGGCCGACGGAGGTCAGCGCCCACAAGGCCGGCGGCATCTCCGTCGACGTCCCCGAGCCCTTCTTCCTCGAGCGCTACCGGGCCGCCTACGCGGAGGAGATGCTGCACTTCGCCGCCGTCCTGCGCGGTGAGGCGCGGCCGCGCACCGGCATCGAGGACGGCGTGCGCGCGCTGGAGATGGCAGAGGCGGCCACCCGGTCCTGGAAGGAAGGCCGGGCCGTGGCCCTCTGAAAGGGAGGAGCCGTCCATGGGACCTCAGAAGGGCGTCCGCATCGGGATCGCCGGCCTCGGCCGCCTCGGGCGGCGCCACGCCGAGAACCTCTCGCAGCGCGTGCCGCATGCGGAAGTGGTCGCCGCGTGCAGCCCGGTGGCCGAGGAGACCGCATGGGCGCGCGAGACCCTCGGCGTCCCGGCCACGTACGACGACTACGACCGGCTGCTGCGCCACCCAGGCCTCGACGCGGCATTCCTCGTCACGCCGACCTCGCTCCACGCCCCGCAGATCGTGAAGGCGCTGCAGGCCGGCAAGCACGTCTTCTGCGAGAAGCCGCTGGCGCTCGATCTCGCGGACTGCCTGAAGGTGGAGGAGGAGGCGGCGAGGCACCCGGACCGCGTCGTCCTGATCGGCTTCGTGCGCCGCTTCGACCCGAGCTACCGCAACGCCTTCGACCTCGTCCGGGCGGGCCGGATCGGCCGCCCCTTCCTGGTGCGCTCCCAGACCTGCGACCAGAACGATCCCTCCGGCTTCTTCGTCCGCTTCGCGCCGACCTCCGGCGGCATCTTCCTCGACTGCAGCATTCACGACGCCGACCTGGCCCGCTGGCTGCTCGGCAACCCCAGCCCGCGCCGGGCGTTCGCGACCGGCACCGTGGCGATCCACGAAGGCCTGAGGGAGTTCGGCGACGTGGACAACGGCGTCGGCATCGTCGAGTTCGAGGGCGGGGCGCTCGCCTGCTTCTACGCCTCGCGGACCATGGCGCACGGGCACGACACCAGCACCGAGGTCGTCGGGACCGCCGGCCGCCTCACGGTGGGCCTGAACCCGCGCCTCGACCGCGTGGAGATCTCCGACGCGCAGGGCGTTCGCAACACGTGCGTCGCGACCTTCTACGAGCGCTTCGAGGAGGCCTTCGTGCGCGAGGCCCGAGAGTTCGTGGACGCGATCCGCGAGGGGCGGCCGCCGTCCCTGGCGCTCCACGACGCCACCGAGGCCACCCGCATCGCGAGCGCGCTCGCCGAGGCGCAGCACGGTCGAAAGGTGGTCGACCTCGCCTGACGCTCGCGGCCGGCGAGGCCGGCGCGCGTCAACTCCCCGGCTCCCGGGCGATCCGTTGCAGCTCCGGCCTCCCGCGCACGTCGAAGAGGAAGACGGGGCCGCGCCGGTCGAGGGGCCGTTCCGCCCGGAACGGCGCGAGCCCGGACCGCTGGAAGAGCCAGGTCGCGCTCACCGCTGCCGTGTCGCAGGCGGGCGCCTCCGAGGCGTGGGCGGCGAGGACGGGCTCGAAGCGCCACGTCGGGAGACCGAACCAGGCGACGCAGAGGCGGCCCACGTCGATCGCGGCAGCGTCCTCCGCGAGAGAGCGCGCGCCCTGTCCCCAGTCGCCGTTGGAGTCGCCGAGCCAGTCGTAGCCGTACCACCGGGAGAGATGGCGCGCCTCGTGCTGGTACTCGACGTGGCGCGGCCAGGCCGCGAGCGACGAGGCCACCGCCGCGGCTACGAGGAGCGGGGCCGCCCAGCGTCCCGAGGAGAGTGCCCACAGGCGCGCTGAACCGGCGCCCGCGGCGGCCAGGAGGGGGAGGTAGATCGGGAGGACGTAGCGGATGCCGAGCTGGACGGTCCCGAGCGACAGCGCCACGAACAGGAGCACCGCGGGGAGCCAGAGAAAGGTGCTGCGCCGCAGGGTCCCCCCGCCCGCGGCGGCGAGCGGGAAGACCGCGAGCGGCGTCTTGAGCGCCAGCGCGGCGAGGAAGTACCACCAGGCGCCGCGCGGCAGCACCGCGCCGAAGAGGAGGACGTCGTGTCCCTGGCGCGCGTGGTCGAGCTGCCAGCGTACGCCTTCCGAGAGCCGGGGAAGGCCGACCGTGGCGGCGTAGAGGAGGGCCAGAACGCCGAGCCCCGCAGCCGCTGGGCCGAGGAGGACGAGCGCTGCGCGCAGCCGGGGCCGGAGCCCGCCCTCCGCGCCGGCGAAGGCGGCCAGGGGCAACGCGCCGATCAGGAGCGCACCCGACCACTTGGTGGAGACGGCCGCGCCGACCGCGAGCGCGACGGCGAGCGCGCGCCAGAGCGTGAGCCGCTCCGCCAGCGCCTCGCCCGCGAGGCAGGCGGCGGCGAAGGAGAGGGCGAGGCAGATGTCGAGCGTGGCGAGGTGCCCGTGGGCGAGCACGCTGGGAGCGGTGGCGGCAAGGAGAGCGGTGGGCGACGCCGCTCCGGGCGCGACGCGCGCCGCCCAGAGCGTGAGGAGGACGCAGAAGAGCGCTCCGAGCGCGATCATCGGCGCCCGCGAGGCGAGGAGCCCGCCGGCGCCGTTCCAGAAGAGCGCGCCGGGCGGATCCGGAACGGCGCGTGGCGGCGCGAGGAGGCGCTGGCCGGCGAGCATGAGGAGCTTCGCGAGCGGCGGGTGCTCGACGTTGCCGTCCGGCCTGCCCTGGCCGAGCCGCCAGGCGGCGTCCACGTAGACCGGCTCGTCGATGGTGGCGCTGTCCCATCGCGCCTCGCCGGCGGCGAGGCCGGCGAAGAGGGCCGCGCTCACGGCGGCGGCGAGGGCGGGGCGCACCGAGTGGAGTATAGACCGCGTCGGAACGGAGGGGCGGCGCCTTTACTGAAGCGACTGCACGAGGTGCGCGCCGTCTGGGCTCCCGAGTCCGGTGCAGGCGTCCCAGCCTGACCGGGCCTGGTAGGCGCCGTTGTCGCCGACGGTGATGTCCCGGAACGAGCCGTTCGGGAGGGCGTAGAGCGCGGGGTTCACGAAGCCGAGCCTCCTGCCCTTTGCCTCGTTGAGGAGGGCGATGAGCGCGGCCCAGAGGGGCGCGACCGCGCTGGTGCCGCCGGAGACGGAATCGATGCCGTCGACGCGTACGACGTAGCCCGTCTGCGCGTCGGCATCGCCGGAGACGTCGGGCACGCCGCGACCGACAGCGCCGCCCGGGTTCACGGAACGCGGAACGCCCGCGTTCTTCTGGTAGTCCGGCAGCGGAAAGGCCTCGCTCACGCCGCCGCCGGTGGCCCAGCCGTCGTGGGTGTTCCAGACGGTCTCCTTCGAGATGGTGCCGCCGCTGGCTTCGAGGTGCGTGCCGCCGCAGGCCAGAACGTGCGGGCTGGAGGCGGGGAAGTCGACGTTGGCGCGGCCGCCGGGCGGGTCGGTATCGGCCGAGCCGTGGTCGCCGGCCGCGACACAGACGGTGATGCCCAGCATGGCGGCGTCGACGCAGGCGCTGTCGAAGTCCTTCCGGCTCTGGAGCGTGTTGCCGAGCTCGGGCGAGCCCCAGCTGATCGATATCACGGAGGGCCTCCGGAGGCTGTCGTGGACGGCGGCGTACAGCGCGCCGAGGAAGCCGGCATCCGTGTTGGGTGCGAAGTAGACGACGGTCCTGGCCCCGGGCGCGATGGCGCCCGCCACCTCGATGTCGAGCATCACCTCGCCGTCGGCGCCGTTGGGATCGCCGGTAGGCGCGTTGGAGGCGCCCATGACCGAGACGGCCGAGATGCTGGGGAGCCTGGCGCCGATCCTGGCGAAGTACTTCTGGAGATCCGTCAGCCTGTAGCCGCCGCCGAACTCGAGGATGGCGATGGTCTGGCCGGAGCCGTCGACGTTGCGGGGGAAGCCGTAGAGCTGGGCCACCTGCGGGGGCGTGAAGGCTGGACCGCCGGTTGCGGCGGGCCTCACCTTCCCGTTCTGGAGGAGGTGGAAGTGCGGCCGGACCGCCGGCCGGTCGTCGAGTCCGAAGACGCCCTCGATGATCCCTTCCAGCTCGGCTGGAATCGTGATGGCGCCGGTGCGGCCGCGGAAGCGCACCTTCCCCAGCTGGTAGGTCCTGAGCGTCACCCCGAAGGCGACCTTCATCGCGGCGACCGTTCCCACGAGCTGAACGGAGCGCTGGGCGCTGCTCGACATGACGACGGAGAGCCCGTGCTCGTGGGCGAAGTTCTCGACCTTCTCCAGGTCGGCCGGATCGGCCCCGTGCTTCTCGCGGAACTCGTCGTCGGAAAGGAGGGATCCGGGCTTCGCTTCCAGGGGCGAGGCGAGCGCATTCCTTCGGCGGACGCGCACCGTGACCTCGATCGACTCACCGGGCGGAACCGGTCCAATGGCCCTCGCTCCCTTGAGCGGCTTCTTCTCGCTGCCGGCGACTCGAGCTCGCTTGGCTGGCATCTTCGGGTCTCCTCTCGTCTGGTCCGCGCGCCACCCTCAGGTCTTCGGCGGGGGCGCTGGAGAGCGGGTGAGGTCGAAGCAGTCCTCCATGCCGTCGGCGGCGCGATCCCGGGAGTTGAGCGGCTGCAGGACGAAATTCACCTCGCAGAACTTCACCAAGCTCACGTGGGAGTGCAGCGCCCTGGAGACGTGGCCGCTCCGGGCCAGGGGACCCAGCACCAGGCAGCCGACCCGCGACCCGTAGCGGAACTGGGTGCCGTCGGTCCACCTTTCCACCTCTGGCGGATCGACGTGATCGAGCCAGCCGCCCCAGTCGTCCCAGGTGATGAAGATGGTCGTCCTGGGCCACAGTCCGCCCTTCACCACCGCATCGACCTGCGCCACGGTCCACCTCATGCCGAAGGTGACGTCGCCGACGTTGGGCTTGCCGTGGTCCTCCGGATCCGGGGGGTGCTCGCTGGCGTCGTGCGGCGCGTAGACCCATGAGACGCTGGGGAGGTTCCCGGCGGCCGCGTCGGCCGCGAACTGCTCGGACGGCAGCTTCGGCTTCCCGCGAAGATCCTGGAAGAAGTCGAACGCGTACCCGCCGTAGTTCCGCCAGGTGAGGCCGGCCTTCTCGAGGCTCATGGGCAGGGATGGCAGATCGAACAGCGGCGAGTCCGTGGGGACCCGGTGCTGGGGAGGGTTGTCGACGACGGGGGAATCGGCGCCGATGAGCATCAGGTGGTTGGGCGTGGAAGGACCGGCCACGTCGGTGAAGTAGTTGTCACAAATCGTGAATTGCCGTGCATAGGCGAAGTAGGCCGGGATGTCCTGCTCGACGAACTGCTGCCGCGCCGCCGTCTGCTTGCGCGTCAGCCAGGCCTCGTGCCGGTGGTCTGGATCGCGAGGAGGCGGATTGGGGGAACGCGCCAGCGGGGCGCCGTTGGCGCCCGGGAAGGTGCCGAAGTAGTTGTCGAAGCAGTGGTTCTCCTTGACGATGATGACGACGTGCTCGAAGGGGCGGCCCTGGGGGCCACCCTTCTTCGTCCGGGATCGTTGCTTCTTCATCGCGCTCCTCCGTCATGACTCGCCGGCGAGAGGGAATCTCGCGGGTCACGATAGAGAGGATCCGGCCCCTCATATGCGTGGCGCGCACGCTCCCGGCAACCCTCATGGGGAACAGGCTCGGGTGGAGCTCAGGCGAAGCGCCGGACCAGCGCCTCGAGATAGCGCGACCGCACCTGCTCCGTCGCGAGCAGCCGCTTCGCGGGGGCGAGCCGGAGGATCGCGCCGAGGAGGGCGGCCAGGGCCCGGTGGCTCCAGAGGACCCGGTTGTCGAAGATGAGGTCCTGGAGCCGGCCCCGCTCGATGGCCATGAGCACGGCGCGGTGGGCGCCGTCGAGCGGCGTGAGCCGGCGCGCCCCCCGCTCCCGGAGCGTCAGCGCGCCCGGATGGCAGGCGCGCGCGCACACCCCGCAGCCGAGACAGCGGTCCTCGTCGAGCCGCGCCACGGATCGCTTCGGGTGCCTGTGATCGTTCGCCGAGACCGCGGCCATCGCCTCCACGGGGCAGACGCGCACGCACTTCTCGCAGCCGTTGCACCGGGCCTCGTCGACGACGGGGAGGAAGTGGGTCGTGTGGATGGGGTGCAGCGACGCGAACCGGCGCTGCGCGATCATCGCCTCGCAGCAGCAGCCGCAGCAGTTGCAGATGAAGGCGACCGACTCCCGCACGTTCTCGCCGAACTGGACGAGGTCGTTCTCGTAGGCCTGCTGCAGGAGGTCGAGCCCCTCGGCGACGTCCACCTCTCGCGCGTGCCCGTGGCGGACGAGGGCCGCCGCCGTGGTGCCGAAGGTCATGCAGATGTCCCGCGGCGCGTCGCAGGCCCGGCCGACGTGCTCCATCTTGTGGCGGCAGTAGCAGAGGCTCACGCCCCGGTGGCTCGCCGTCCGGATCACGTCGCTGGCGCGCTCGAAGTCGAGGACGTGGAGGGCGTTCTCCTCGGAGAGGGCCGGCTCGTGGACGAACGCGCGCCCGAGGTGGGTCTCTCCCTGCGCGAAGAGTGCACGGACGAAGTCCTCCTCGACGTTCAGGTACTGGTAGAACAGCTCGGCGAGCGCCTTCTGGTCGAGGTCGCCGCGCACGCGCATCATCGAGAACTCGAAGAAGCCCGCCATGGGAGGGGGCAGCACGTACTCGAGCCCGCCAGCGGTCTCGATGTCGACGAGCACCGCCCGCGACGCGAGCGCGTCGAGGACCTTGCGCGCCTCCGCCTCGCTCGTCTTCCAGATCGAGGCGGCCTTGGCGGCGGTGAACGGCCGGATGGGGAGCAGGGAGACGAGCGCCGCCTCCCTCTCGCTGAAGAGGATGCTCAAGATCTGGAAGAGGCGCTCGGACGGGGGCGCCCCTTGCGGGAAGCGGTTGAGCCGATCGGTGAGGCGCTCGTAGACGGATCGTGAAGTGTGGTGGGCCATGCCGGCCGGCCTTTCCAGGGCCCTGCGTCCAGGGCGACGATAGCGCGACTCGGGGCGGGTGCGGCGGTCTTCTTGCGGGTCCCTCCGCGCACGCGAGTCGCGCCGTGGGGGTCACTGCGGCCGCGCGGGTCCGCGCGCGCACGCGGCGGCGCGCTCGAGGAGCAGCCCGCGCTCGCGCGCGTTTCGCGTGAGCGACGCCGCGCGCTCCAGCTCCGCGCGGGCCTCGTCGAAGCGGCCGAGCCTGGCGAGGAGGTCGCCGCGCACGCTCGGCAGGAGGTGGTAGCCCTGGAGCGAGGGCTCCGAGGCCAGCGCATCGACGAGCTCGAGACCCGCGGCTGGGCCGAACGCCATCGCGAGCGCGACCGCGCGATTCAGCTCCACGACGGGTGATGGCGCGAGCTGGGCGAGCGCGTCGTAGAGCGCGGCGATGCGCGCCCAGTCCGTCTCCGCCGGCGTCCGCGCTCGCGCGTGACAGGCGGCGATGGCGGCCTGGAGCGCGTACGGGCCGCGCGCGCCGCCGAGCTCCTCGGCGCGATCGAGCGCCGTGAGACCACGGCGGACGAGGACCTGATCCCAGAGCGCGCGGTTCTGATCGAGGAGCAAGACGGGCTCTCCCGACGGACCGACTCGCGCCCTCGTGCGCGACGCCTGGACCTCCATGAGCGCGACGAGGCCGTGAACCTCCGGCTCCCTCGGAAGGAGCTCGGCCAGGATGCGGCCGAGGCGGAGCGCGTCCTCGCAGAGCGCAGGCCGCATCCAGTCGTCGCCGGACGTCGCCGAGTAGCCCTCGTTGAAGACGAGGTAGACGACCTCGAGCACCGACGACAGACGGGCCGCGAGCTCGGCTCCGCGCGGGACCTCGAAGGGGACGCGAGCCTCCGCGAGGGTCCGCTTGGCCCGGACGATCCGCTGCGCGACGGTCGGCTCAGGGACGAGGAAGGCGCGCGCGATCTCGGCGGTCGTCAGGCCTCCCAGCAGGCGCAGCGTGAGCGCCACGCGCGCCTCGGGAGAGAGAACGGGATGACAGGAAACGAAGATCAGGCGCAGGAGGTCGTCGCCGACCTCGTCGTCGATCGCGGCGTCGAGATCCGGCGCGGCCAGCTCTTCCCGCGCCTCGAGCGCACGAGCGAGCTCCTCGTGCTTGCGATCGAGCCGCCTGTCCCGGCGCAAGAGGTCGATCGCGCGATGCTTCGCGGTGGCCATGAGCCAGGCTCCCGGGTTGTCCGGGACGCCCGACTCCGGCCACCGTTCGAGCGCGGCGACGAGCGCCTCCTGCGCCAGCTCCTCGGCGAGACCGACGTCCCTGACCATCCGCGCCAGGCCGGCGATGAGCCTCGCGGACTCGATCCGGAAGACCGCTTCGATCGCGCGATGCATGTCGGAAGCCGTCATGGTCACCGATGGGAACGACTTCGTGGGCCGGTCGGCAAGCCGAGGCGCGCCGCCCCTACCGCTTGGTCCGCCTCTTGATCTCGTCGAGCAGCTCGGTCTCCTTGCGAGCGACCTCGGGACCGAAGTCCGACGCCTCGTACACCTGGCGGACCTCGAGCACGTCGCCGTCCGCGGCGGGGCAGCGCGAGGCCCATTCGATCGCCTCCGCCTTCGACTTCACCTGCCATAGCCAGTAGCCGCCGATCACCTCCTTGGCCTCGCCGAAGGGCCCGTCCGTCACGGTGCGCTTCCCTCCAGAGAACCGGATGCGTGCGCCCTTCGAGCTCGGATGGAGCCCGTCCAGCGCGAGCAACACGCCGGCCCGCGTCAGCTCCTCGTTGAACTTCATCATCGCGGCGATCGCCTTCTCGTCCGGGAGAACGCCCGCCTCGACCCTCTTGTCGCCCGGGATCATCAGCACCATGAATCGCATCGTCGTGTCTCCTGCCGGCTTCGAAGCCGCGTTCGCGGGCACCCTCGACCGGGTGCGAGCCTGGTTCTACCGTCACGACGAACGACGGTCCGCGAGATCGACAGGTCGATCGCTCTCGCGCGCGGCGCCGCCAAGTTGCTCGAAATGCCGGGACGTCCGATCGCTCGGGG
>Ga0153915_10008043_pt1 | contig 10002 bp, 10 predicted proteins | sample Opewatmetagenome_2_FD_107003 | JGI IMG/M metagenome (GOLD analysis project Ga0153915, IMG submission 107003) | Freshwater wetland microbial communities from Ohio, USA - Open water 3 Core 3 Depth 3 metaG | ecosystem: Environmental > Aquatic > Freshwater > Wetlands | place: USA: Ohio, Lake Erie... | reverse complement strand
TCGTAAATGGGCAAGTCTTAAGAACCTCCTTTTAGTTTTTTGATCGCCTCGGCCATGCGGTCCATGCCCTTTTCGATCAAGGGCAGGGCAGTGGCGTAGGAAATGCGCAGATGTCCCGGCGCGCCGAAGGCGTCTCCGGCCACCACGGCGGTCCGCGCTTCCTCTAAAAAATAGTCGGCCAGGTCGTTGACTGTCTTCAATGCCCTATCCTTCCAACGAAGGTTCAGAAGCCCCGTGACATTGGGAAAGGCATAGAAGGCCCCCATCGGCATCAGGCAGCTCACGCCCGGCATCTCATTCAAACGCTTGACGATATAACGACGCCGTTGATCGAACTCGGCCACCATCATCTCCGTGAAACGAGATCCTCCGCGCAATGCCGCCACGGCCGCCTTCTGCGCGATCGAGGTCGGATTGGAGGTGCTCTGGCTCTGGACCGTTTCGATCGCTGTGATCACATCCTTGGGCCCGGCCGCGTAACCGATCCGCCAGCCGGTCATGGCATACGATTTCGAGACGCCGTTCACGACGATCGTTTGATTTTTAAGCTCGGGACGGATCGTCGCGATGCTGACATGTTTGAATCCGTCATACACGAACGGCTCGTAAATCTCATCCGAGATCACGATCAGCCGTTTTTCGAGGATCAGATCGGCCAGTTCCTCGAGCTGCTTTTGCGTATAGGCCGAGCCGGTCGGGTTGGAGGGCGAGTTGAGGATCAAGGCCTTCGTCCGGGGCGTGATCCGTGCGGCCAGAAGATCACGGGTCAATAGAAAATGATTCTCTTCCCGTGTTTCAATAAAGACGGGCGTCGCATCGTTCAGCCGGACCTGATCCGGGTAGGAAACCCAGTATGGCGCCGGGATCAGGACCTCATCGCCGCGTTCAAAAAGCACCTGGGCGATGTTGTATAAACTGTGTTTGGCGCCGCAGGAAACGACGACCTGGTTCTTCTCGTATTGGAGATTATTGTCGCGGCGGAATTTCTCGACGATGGCCGCTTTCAGATCCTCGATCCCGCCGGGCGCGGTGTATTTCGTGAAGCCGGCACGGAGCGCCTCGATCGCGGCATTTTTGATTTCATCCGGAGTGTCGAAGTCAGGTTCGCCCAGGCCGAAATCGATGACCTCGATCCCTTGGGCCTTGAGCGCCTTCGCTTTTGCCGAAAGGGCCAGTGTGGCGGAGGGCTGTACGGTGCTGACGCGTTGTGCCAGTTTCATTTCGGTTTTTTCTTGAAATGGTCCTGCAAGCGCCGGGCGACGATGGAGGGAACGAAGTCCTTAACAATCCCGCCGTAACTGGCGACTTCTTTGATCGCGGTGGAAGTAATATAGGAATATTCCTCGCTCGGCGTCAGGAAGACGGTTTCAACCTCGTTGTCCAGTTTTCGGTTGATCTGGGCCATCATGAATTCATGCTCGAAATCCGAGATCGCGCGCAGCCCCCGGATGATCGCGTGGACCCCTTTTCGTTTCATGTACTCGGCCAGAAGGCCTTCGAAGATCTCGATCTGGACATTCGGGATATCTTTTGTGGATTCCTTAATCATCTCCACGCGTTCCTCAATGTTGAACAACGGCTTCTTTTTTGGATTGGGCGCGACCGCCACGATCACCTTGTCGAAGATATGAAGGCTCCGCCGGATGAGGTCGATATGTCCGTTGGTGATCGGATCAAAGGTTCCTGGATAGACGCCGATTTTCATTCCGATTTTTTACTCCGATAAAGTGTCAAGACCGTATCGCCGTATTCGTATGAACGAACGGTCTCCAGATTCCCGAGTTCTTTCGGGAGTTCGATCTTATGGAAATGTTCCACGACCACAAGACCGTCGGGAGTTATCATAGCACCCTGACCCAGTACAGGCAATAATTTTTTAAGATGCCAGGTATGGTAGGGAGGGTCGGCGAAGACCAGATCGTAGGGCCGGTGGATCTGTTTGATGAAGCGGAAGGCATCCATGCGGTAGACCGAGGCCCGGTCGCTGAAGCCACAGGCGGTGAGATTCTCTTCCAGAGTATCGGAGATGGCTTCGTCCGCCTCGACGAAATCAAGATGGGCTGCCCCGCGGCTCAAGGCCTCTATCCCTATCCCGCCCGATCCGGCGAACAGATCGAGCATCCGCGCGTCCACGACACGGTTTCCCAGGATCGAAAACAGCGCCTCCTTCACCTTGTCCGAAGTCGGCCGGGTCTCCGTCCCGTGCGGACCCTTTAATCGTCGTCCCTTAGCCTCCCCCGCAATCACGCGCATGAGATCATTATGGAGGACGAGGGATGGGGGCGTCAAGCGGGTTCGAAAGAGAATTCCAGTTCATTGACTTTAAGAGGGCGGTTTCATAAGATGAAGGATGGAAGGGGAAACAACCGCTTGTGAGCATTTCCGTCAAACGCATCCTGATCGCCACCTTCGGTTCATTGGGCGATCTCCATCCTTATCTCGCAATCGCGATTGAACTCAAACGTCGCGGCCATCGTCCCATGATCGCCACACTCGACCGCTATCGGGCGATGGTCGAAGCCGAGGGCATCGAGTTCACGGTGATGCGCCCGCTGGAATCCCAATTCGGAAGCACACAGGAGGTCGTACGGAAGATCGTTCATCCGCGGAAGGGTCCGGAGTATCTGATCCGGCGGGTCGTGATGCCCTTTGTGCGGGAGAGTTACGACGATCTTTTCCGCGCGGCCGAGGGCGCGGATCTTTTGCTGTCCCATCCGATTACCTATGCTCTTCCCCTGGTCGCCGAGAAGCAGGGACTGCCATGGATCTCGACCGTGCTCTCGCCGATGAGTTTTTTTTCGGCTCATGATCCGTCCGTCATCCCGGCCGCTCCGTGGCTGCATCATCTGCAGCGGTTCAGTATCGGCCTCTACCGGGGGCTGTTTGGTCTGGCGAAAACGATCAGCGCCTACTGGGAGCGGCCGCTTCATGAACTGCGCGCCGAGATCGGGCTGCCCCGCACGAAAAAGATTGCGATGTTCGAGGGCCAGTTCTCACCGCGTCTCAATCTCGCGCTGTTCTCACGGCTGCTTGCAGAACCTCAGCCCGATTGGCCGGCGAATACCGAGATCTGCGGTTTTGCGCGTTATGACGGCGCTCGGCCGTCTGGTGATTTGGCCGCCGAACTGAAAAGATTTCTTGAGGGCGGCGATCCGCCCATCGTCTTCACGCTCGGCTCATCCGTCTCGATGGATCCGAAGGATTTTTTCCGTATCGCGATCGCCGCGGCGAAGGAACTCGGCCGGAGAGCCATACTGGTCACCGGTTCTTCGCCATCGGCCGGCACCGATTATCCGGAGACCATGAAGGAGTTTCAATATCTCCCATACTCCCATGTTTTTCCTCATGCCTCGGTAAACGTCCATCCGGGCGGGATCGGTACGCTGTCCCAGGCGCTGGCCGCCGGCCGGCCGATGTTGATCACGCCGGTGGCGTTCGATCAACCCGACAATGCCCATCGCGCGGCGCGGCTCGGGGTCGCCCGGGTTCTTCCTTTTAGACATTTGACGACGAAGCGCCTGGTCGAGAATCTTCGGCCGCTCTTCGAAGAAGGGAAATATAAGGAGAAAGCCGTGACGGTGGGAGAAAATATTCGCCGTGAAAACGGCGCGCAGCAGGCCTGTGACCTTCTTGAAAAAATCTGAATTGGTCCGAGACGGTCTTTTGACAGGCAATTCCGGTTTGATTATAATGGTTTCATTTCATCCAGGATGATCTTATGCCCTATATTTTTCGACCGTGCAAATTTTGGGTTTTAGTCCTGTTTCTTCTCCTCTCTTCCTGCGCCACACGGGCGCCTTATCTTAATCCCACACCATCCGGGACGGAATCTCCCGACGGATCAAAACAGGTGATTGTCGAAATCAAGCCGGTCGAGACGTCCGGAATACGGAACCCCGAGCGTGAACGTCTCGGCCTTGATCTGTCGGCCTATTACACGGCATTTGAAGTGACGATTCGGAACCAAACAGCAAATGCCGTGACGGTCGACGGTCAGAACGCGCTGCTTTTGGATGACGACCGCAAGCCGTATAATGTCCTGTCGGTCGAAGAGAGTCTGGATTATTACCGATCGCGAGGGATGTCGGATGAACCGACATTTCCGATCCTCAAGTCTCTTGCGGCCGCCCGTGAGGAAATGGAAAAAATACGGGGGCTGCGGCTCAAGAGCACTGAAATACCGTCCGGCGGATCTGAAAACGGGATTCTTTATTTCCGGAAGATCCCTCCGGATAAATGCCGGCAGGTTTCGTTGAGTTTAAAAGGGATTCGTATCGCGGGTGAAGACCAAAATCGGGAGTTCCAATTTAGCTTCAGTTGTGGTGGGTCGTAAAGGATGGGACGGGCGGGTATGACGCCGCAACGCTATTGGAAAACAGAACGGGTTTTCCGCCTCGGGCGGAAAACCCGTTTACGAAAGACTTAGTCCTCGTAGTGCTCGTCGGTCGAGACCGTTTGAAGCATCAGCTCCATCTCGGCGCCCTTGGCGCGGTTGGAGAGGATCGTCTGATCCATGATCGAGCCGCAGTTGACGCATTTCCACGCATGAAAGGTCAGAAAGTAATCCGCGAATCTCTCAATGAACATCAAGCCGTTGCATTTTGGACATTTCATGGGAGTCCTCCTTCTTTAGTAGTGATCGGTCTCGCCCATTTATATGTGCAAGCGATGTGCCATTTTTGAACACTTGTCTAACCCATTGAAATTAAATGTCTGTTTTTTAATGCCTTGTTGGGAAGGTCCATAAGACTATTGGAAATTGACAAAATTTGTAAATCTTTTAAGTAGCGGACTACATAAACTATCGGAGAAAAGAGATGGAATCCTTAGGCGGGCCTGTCGAAAAGAGTATTAAAAGCTGGCCGGAGACTGAACGTCCGATGGAACGATTGATCCGGTTTGGACCGGAGACGCTTTCCGATGCACAGCTGATGGCGATTCTCATCAGGACTGGCCGGAAAAAAAGCAGCGCGGTCGATATGGCCAAGCATCTTCTCAGGCGGTTCGGCGGTTTGGCCTCATTAAAGCAGGTCACGATATCCGAACTCTGTTCGGTGAACGGCATAGGCCCGGCCAAAGCCGCCCAGATCCTGGCCTCGCTCGAATTGGGCCGCCGGTCTTTGGCGCAGCCGCTTCACAAGGAGCTTCGCGTCCTGTCCAGCCGGGATATCTATCACCATTATCATCCGCTGCTCCGGGACATGAAACGGGAGCTTTTCAAGCTGTTGCTGTTCGATGGGAAAAACCGGCTGCTCAAGGATACGACCATCTCGACCGGGAGCCTTTCGCTGAATATCGTCCATCCGCGCGAGGTGTTTAAGCCGGCGGTGCGGGAGTCGGCCTCGTCCGTCATTCTTCTTCACAACCATCCCAGCGGGGATCCCACACCCAGTCCGGAAGATCGTGAACTGACAAGACGGCTTGTGAAGGCCGGACGGATCATGGGCATCAAGGTCTTGGACCACGTTGTGATCGGGGACGGACGATATTTCAGTTTCGCGGATCAAGGATGGGAGATTCATGATTGAGGGTTTTCGTCATCGTTATTATATGGCATTCACATTGGGCTGCGCCCTTCTGGGTTGTTCCGGCCCATCGGTTCCGGAGGGGATGGTCGTGATTCCGGCCGGATCGTTTGTGATGGGGAGCGATAAAGTCGACACCGAAGGAGTCGGCGCACAGATGGGAATGATACGGCCGATGTATCAGGATGAACATCCCCAAAGGAAGATCGATCTTCCGAGGTTCTTCATGGATCGCTTTGAAGTGACCCAGGCCCGGTACAAGATCTTTACGGACCAGACCGGTAGCCGTACCCCGCCGGTCTGGAAAAACGGGGCGATTCCTTCAGGCCGGGAAAATCATCCCGTGACGTTCGTCAGCTGGTACGATGCGACTCAATACTGCCGGTGGGCCGGAAAGCGACTGCCGACCGAGCTTGAATGGGAAAAGGCCGCGCGGGGTCCGGACGGCCTGGAATATCCCTGGGGGAATAACTACGAAGCCGGGCGCGCGAACACGGGCGATTCCGATATCAATGATACCGTTCCGGTCGGGCGTTTTGAATCGGGGAAGAGCCCCTATGGCCTTTATGACATGGTCGGGAATGCCGGCGAATGGGTTGAGGATACGTATCAGCCCTATCCGGGCAATTCAGAACCCAGCCCGTTGTATGCAGAGCGGTTGAAGGTGATCCGGGGCGGAAGTTGGGGAGGCGGGGGAGGACATTATGCCATGAGCATTTTCTATCGGGCGGCGCATCGTTTGTTTGCCGATCCCCTGGACCGGTTTCCGGATACGGGTTTCCGATGCGCAAAGTCGGCGTGAGACCCAAAAGAATCATTCAACGCGTCATCGGTCTGGATTTGGGCGGTTCTCAAATCCGGTTGGCCTTTATTGCGCCCAAGGGTCAACGATCCGGAGAAATATTGACCGTTCCTGTAACGAATCGAGACCTGAAGGTCGTCTTGACCTTGCTGGTGGATTCCATACGACGGCTCCAATCCGGCGGTTCGCGCCCGTCGGCCGTTGGAATCGGCATCCCCGGTTTTATCCGGATGGATGAGGCGCGAATCTACCGATCGCCGAACTTTCCGGGCTGGAAAAACGTTCCGATACGCGATCTCCTCGAGACCAGGCTGAATTGCCCTGTTTTCGTCGAGAACGACGCGAATGCCGCGGCCTTCGGGGAATCATGGGTCGGTTGCGGAAAGGGCCTGTCGTCCCTCCTCTATTTGGGATTGGGAACCGGCGTGGGCGGCGGAATAATTCTGGACGGAAGGGTCTGGCATGGAAGAGAGGGCCTGGCGGCTGAACTCGGACATATTACGATTGATCCGGATGGACCGGTCTGCGGCTGCGGCAATCGCGGCTGTCTTGAGTCTTATTCATCGGCGACCGCCGTGGTCAGGAGCTATATCGAGAAGACCGGCCGGGCGAGGCCCGATCTGACCGCGCAGGATGTCAACCTGCTGGCGCGGCGAGGGAATCAAAAGGCTTGCGCCGTTTTTGTGGAACTTGGGCGGGCCCTGGGAATCGCGATTGCGGATTTGTTGAATATCTTCGATCCGGAGCGGATCGCGATCGGCGGAGGGGTTGCGGAGGCCTGGCCGCTTTTCCACAAGCCGATGATGGATGAAATCGGCCGTCGGGCCGTCCGGCCTGTGCGATTAAATGAAAAAGTCAGGCGGAGCCTCCTCAAGAACGAAGCCGGCATGATCGGAGCGGCCGGGCTTGCCTACCGGCACCTTGGAGTCAAAGTTTTTTGATTTACAATTAGTTAGCCAGATGTTAAAATAACTAAATTTTTATAAATCGATCATAATCGGTATCCAAGGAAAGGTTTATCGGACGAATGCTCAGGCGTTGGTCGCCGCTGGCCGTCTTGATCTTCATTGCGGGTTTGAGTCTTTATTTGGACACAGAATCATTCGCCGAGGTGGACGGATTGAAGGGCGGAAATACCATCGTGACGATCGAGATTCGCGGCAACCAACGAATTGAAACCGCCACGATCCGGTCCCGTTTGAAAACAAAGGAGGGAAGCCCTCTTTCGGCGGATCTGATCCGGGACGATATCAAATCGTTGTATCAACTCGGTTTTTTTCTGGATGTGCGTGTGGATTCGGAGCCGGTGGAGGGGGGCCTGAAGGTGATCTACATCGTGGCGGAACGGCCCTATATCAGCGACGTCGGTTTCGTCGGAAATGTCGAGATCATGACGGACAAGTTGAAGGAAAAGGTTACGATCAAGCCGAAAAGTTTCCTGGATGATGTACAGGTCAAGGAAAACGCCGAACATCTGCAACAATACTATGATGAGGAAGGCTATTACAACACGATCGTGATTCCGGTCTTAAAAATGCAAGGGGACAAGGTCGCCTTGACTTTTTACATCAAGGAGGGGGCCAAGGCGACGGTCAAGCGGATCCAGTTTGCGGGCAACAAGGCATTTAAACCGAACATTCTTAAGAAAAATATTGATACAAAGGAATATTTTCTATGGACGTCCTGGCTGACCAGCGCCGGTTACTACAAGAAGGAAATGCTGAATGAGGATGTGGACAAGCTCAAAGATTATTATATGAACAATGGATACCTTCAGGTACAGGTCGGAACGCCGCAGGTTCAATTCAAGGAGGACCGGAGCCAGACCCGCGTCCCTTTCCCGATTCTGCACGGAGAGATTGATTACCCCTATGAATTCCATACCGTCCGAACCTCCGTTACCTTTCCATTGATTGAAGGCGATCAGTTTCGTGTCCGGACGATTACGATCAATGGACACCATGTTTTCACGACCGATCGCCTGCGGGAAGCCCTGAAGCTGAAGGAGGGCGACCTGTTTAGAAGAAATGTCCTGCGCGAGGGCGTGGCGGCCATCCATGATTTGTACGGCGAAAAAGGGTATCTGTACGCCAATGTCATACCGCAATACACGACCGATCTGGCGACCCGCGTGGTGGATCTGGCGCTGGAGATCACCGAGGATAATTCGATGAAGATCCGTCAGATCCTGATCTCCGGAAACGACAAAACACGGGACAAGGTGATCCGGCGGGAGTTGCGGTTGAGCGAACAGGAGCAGGTGGATACCCGGTTGTTGCGCCGAAGTTTCCAGCGCATCAACAATCTGAATTTCTTCGATTCCGTTGAGATCGTGCCCGATCGGGTCGGTTCGGACGAGGTGGATCTGCAGGTCCGGGTCAAGGAAAAGTCGACCGGCGCCTTCAGCATCGGCGGGGGGTACAGTTCCGTCGATCGGCTGGTGGGAATGGCCGACATCACGCAGGGGAATCTTTTCGGACGCGGCGAGCTTCTTCGGGCACGGGCCGAGTTCGGAAAATTACGGAATACCTACAGCCTGACCTTTCGCGAACCCTATCTGCTGGACCATCCGGTTTCAGGGACGGTGGATCTGTTCAATCAGGTTCGGGATTTCAATACCTATAAAGAAAGAAGAGTCGGAGGCGACCTGGTTCTTGGAAAATCCTTTACCGAATATGTCAGCGGCAGCCTGAGCTACACGCTCGAGACCTTGACGTTGTTTGATGTCCAGAAAGATGACCTGACTACCGCGGTCATCGAAGGGGCGCCCAACCAGGTGATCAAGCAGGAGGGCAAGAGCACCACCAGCAGTCTTACCGCCACGATGGCCCGTGATACGAGAGATTTTTACTTTGATCCCAAGGAAGGATCGCGGACCGCCTTGACGATGCAATACGCCGGCACCTTTTTGGGTGGGGACAACGACTTCGTCAAATCGATTCTGGATGCGAGCCAGTTCTTTCCGCTTTTTTGGGACACCGTCTTTTCCCTCCACGGCCGTTTCGGTTATGCCGATGGCATCAACGGAAAGGACCTTCCGATCGGCGAGCGGTTCTATGTGGGCGGGATCAACACGGTCCGGGGATTTAAGTTTGGAAGGGCCGGCCCGCTCGATCCGAGCACGAATGAGATCATCGGCGGAAACAAAGAGCTCATCTTTAATGCCGAATATCTCGTGCCGCTCGTTCCGGAGGCCAAGATCAAAGGGGTTTTCTTTTTTGACGCCGGAAAGGCTTTCGACGATCACGAGCCGGTTCGGTTAAAGGCGTTGCGTACCGGTGCCGGGATGGGGATCCGCTGGATCTCGCCCATCGGGCCGCTGCGATTGGAATGGGGATATAATCTGAACCGCCGGGAAAACGAAAAAGCCAGCAGTGTGGATTTTACCATCGGAACTTTGTTCTGAGTGGCAACAGGGATCATGAAGAAAGGAGAGAATCAATCATGCGCGTGACAGGTATGCGAAGGCGTGGTCTCGGGATGGCCGTCTCAACGGCGATGGTCTGTCTCTTTTCGACCGTCCTGGCCGTCCAGGCGGCCGAATCGGTCAAGATCGGTTATGTGGATGCGCAGAAAATTCTGGACAATACCAAGGCCGGGAAGAAATCCAAAGAGAGCATGGAGGAATTCGTAAAAAGCCGACAGAAAATCATCGACCTGGACGAGGCCGAGATC
>Ga0153915_10008042_pt1 | contig 10002 bp, 8 predicted proteins | sample Opewatmetagenome_2_FD_107003 | JGI IMG/M metagenome (GOLD analysis project Ga0153915, IMG submission 107003) | Freshwater wetland microbial communities from Ohio, USA - Open water 3 Core 3 Depth 3 metaG | ecosystem: Environmental > Aquatic > Freshwater > Wetlands | place: USA: Ohio, Lake Erie... | reverse complement strand
CTGGTTCTTTACTGAAATAATAAGGGGAGTCTCACTGCTCGAAGTTTTCTTGTTTATATCCGGGCTATGGTTCAGAAGTATTCTGACAGTACTGAGATGATTATTTGCCACAGCAAAAACAAGCGGAGTTGCCCCTTCCTCCGATTCCCCATCAATGTCAGCACCCTTTTTCAGCAATCTTTCAACCTCAGAATCATATCCCTGCGATGCAGCGAACATAAGATTGAATTCAAGGGCTCCATCGTAATAGTAAGGCAGGTAGGAGGAGGTGTCAACTGCAACCTCTTCCTGAGCAAAAATTTCTCCCTGATAAATGGAAACTGCTATGAAGATCAGGACCTGAGATATTAAATATCTTGTCGATAACATGTTCACAAAGTTAACTTTTTGGCTTTTCCCGAATCAAAAAATCAAAACAAAAACGCAATATTTGTCAAAATAAAAAGTTAAAATTCTTGTGAAAATTCTGAATGGCTTGCACTGCTGAAAAGAAAACTTATATTTTTGCAGTTATAAAGATCGAATTATTGGTTCCTTTAAAAAAGATATTTTTAACTGCTATATTGGCTATTATTATCAGTTATGATCCTGTCGCTATTGAAAAACCGGGAGGATTATCTGAAAAGATGGCACCAGCTAATATAAGGCTGACAAATTCAATTTCTTCAGGCACTGAATTTGACGGATGCTCAACTGTTATTCAATCGTTTTTGAAGAAATGGTCAATTGAAGGAGCATCTGTTGCTATAGCTAAGAACGGAAAACTGATCTATGCAAAAGGTTTCGGCTTTGCCGATACAGCTGCAAGGATAGAAACCCAGCCATACAGCAAATTCAGGATTGCAAGTATATCCAAACTGGTTACGGCAGTGGCTATTATGAGACTTTGCGAAGAAGGCAGATTGTCTCTTGATGATAAAGTCTTTGGCCCGGATGGTATCCTTAACGATTCAATCTACTGTCATCCCAAAGATAAAAGGGTATTTGATATAACGGTAAGTCATCTCCTGAGTCATGAGGGAGGATGGTCACAGAGATGGGGCGATCAGATGTTTATGCCGTGGGTGATTGCTGACCAGTTGAAGGTCAGCCTTCCGGTTGACACAAAAACAATTGTCAGATTTGCTCTCGGAAAACGGCTTCATTTCACACCCGGAAGCGGCCGGTCATATTCAAATCTCGGTTACAGTATTTTAGGTTTGGTTATTGAAAAGATTTCAGGAATGCCATATGATGAATACTGCCGGAGAACATTACTTGAACCACTGGGCGCATATGATATGGTCCTTGCAAGGAATTTGCCTGATGAGAAAGCGCCTTTTGAAGTTTCATATTATGAGCCTGCCGGCATGCCGAAGAAACCCTCAATTTATGGTACGGGTGAAATGGTTCCTGCATCCTATGGTGGTAATGATATAGAAGCATTGGGGGGAGCCGGATCCTGGCTTTCAACTGCGCCTGATCTTTTGCGCCTTCTTCTTGCAGTTGATGGATTTGATACACGTGCAGATATTCTGAACGACCTGAGTATAAGCTTTATGACCGATGTGAATAATAAATTTGCACCGGTAGGCTGGAAAACAACACTATTGGATGGAAACTGGATGCGGACAGGATCGTTTTCGGGTACTGCCGGCATGATGAAAAGGCAGCCTGACGGAATATCATGGGTAGTCCTTTTGAATTCGAGCGCCTGGAACGGCCCTGAAATTCATTCATATATCAACAGGACAATGGCAAAAGCACTGATGCAGATAAATGAATGGCCTCAGTACGACTTATTCGATAATTCACTTCCGTTACCAATCAAAATAGAACAGCCCGGAATTAATTGAGCAGCCATGTGCTTTTCTGTTAATGTAAATCTGGTCAAAGATGAGCTTGAGAGCAGGTATGGAGCTACATTTCCTGACCGGGACAGGTATCAGCCAAGCTACTATTATCATGCATTCGGACTTCCCGAATTACCGGCAATTTGTTCAGGTGCATCTGACCGCGTACAGCTTCTAAAATGGGGTTTGATACCTTCGTGGACCAGAAATACAGAGGACGCAAATACAATAAGGTACAAAACTTTCAATGCAAGGGCGGAAACAATCAACTCAAAACCGTCGTTCTCAAAACCCTTTAAATCAAAAAGATGCCTGATTCCTGTTAAAGGATTCTTTGAATGGCAGCATGTGGGCGATAAGAAGATACCCTGGTATATCTATCATGCAAGTGATGAATTCATCTCAATTGCAGGAGTATTTGACCAATGGTTTGAAACAAATACAGGTGAAATCTTTAATACCTTTTCAATAATTACTACTGAGGCTAATGATCTGATGGAAGTAATCCATAACTCAAAAAAAAGAATGCCGGTTATCCTTGATAAGTCTGATGAATGGAAATGGGTCAGCCTTACAACATCTCCTGAAGACGCACTGAACCTTCTTAAACCATGTCCGTCAGAAGTTCTGAAAGCTCATACTATTAGCAACCTGGTAAATAACAAATCAGCAAATAGAAATACCCCTGAAGTCATCCGTCCATACTCCTGGGAAAATAATTCTTTCAATCCTTAAAGCAGATTTTTACGATTTCAAGACTGCAAGACTGCAAGACTAACTTACTGTGCTACAAAAATATACGTAAGCGTCCCCTTTTGAATTTTTGGTGCATTCAAATTAGGTTCAAAACGCGAAATAAGTGCAGTGCCAACAGCTGTTTCGACCAGGCAATCATCATTGGTGGTGCTTTCACTGTTTACCACACTGGCGTTTTCAACTAGTCCTCTCTGGTTAACATCAATTACAAGGACTATCTTTCCAGAGCCCTGGCATTTATAAATGGGAATGGGAAGGTAAGTATGGTTGCGGCCCTGAAGATCATAGTAAATCCTGGTCGGTCCCTTGTAATTGGCTGCCATTTCCTGTGACCGTTTTGGCTGCTCAACCTCCTTATCGGCTTGTTTTTGCAGCAAAACCTGTTCGTCTTCTGCGTTTTGCTCGTTGTCCCTCGGGTTATCTAGATAATTATCAGTACCAAGCTTTCCGCTTTTTATAAGTTCATCCTTAACTTCATTTATATATTCCTTAGGATCAGTCTTCACTTCACTTTTGCTGGCAAGGTTTCTTGCAATGTTCAGCATCTCCGCGTCATCATGCAGAATATTTTCGACTGATGTTGGAGGAAGCTCAATTGGCTTGGGTTTTGCTTTCTGTTCTTCTATAGCGGCAAATTCTATCTCAAATTTCTCAGGATTTTTTTCTTTGGTTTTTAATGAATAAAGCTTGAAGGACATAAAGATAATTCCTGCCAGGAGATGTATTATTACAGTTCCAAGTGTAGCTACTATTTTACCATTGTATCTCATCCCCTTCTTTTATTCTTCTTTTTGCCTTTTAGTTTGGCAGGTTTATCGATATGCTGGTTCTTCAGCAATCCGTTTTTCATACCGTTAATAAACTTAGCCCAGGCGAAAGGATTCAGGAGATTATTTACAGGATACTGTCCTCTCGTTGCCAGATTATTGAAGTTTTGCTGCATTGCATATCTGTAGCCTGCTTCGGCAGATATCCTGACACCTACATCATTCGAAAGTGCGGATTGAACTGAAGCAATGTTCCTGTTCATGTTCTCAATTTCAGGTGATACTGGTGAAGGTGTGGTCATATCCTTAATAAACTCCCTGTAGCTTTTCCAGGGCAATACAACAACATTTTCTATCGGGATTGTATCAGTGGTCAATACAACATCCAGATTAAAGCGTCTCCCTTCAAAATCTACCGGCATAATAATAAACTTCTTTTTAAAACCCAGAGCTCTGAAAAATATTGTGTCACCGGGTGTGCTGGTTATTGAATAAATACCAGTTTTTTCACTCAGCGTTCCCCTCTTAAGCATCAGGGAAATAACACCAACATTAGTTAAAGGTTTATTTTCCCCGTCAGTTATTAATCCGCTGACCTGGAAAAACCTTTCTCTTTCCTGGATCTGACCGCTTGAGAAAAAGAAAGGCATTAGAAAGAAAAATATGGTATATTTAAGTCTGGTCAAATCAATTTCCGGTAATATTCAACACCAAGCATTTTGGCAAGGCCTGCAAATTAAACATTATTGTGCGGAACCTTAAAACTTTTAACTAATTTTTAATAAATTTCCCGTGCAAAGTTAATCCGGTATTTTTATACTGGTTCATTTTCCCTATTTAATCTGTCATTTCAAACGGTGATATGCAAAAACTACTTTTACTGGGTGATGAGGCAATAGCTCAGGGCGCAATGGATGCTGGACTGAGTGGTATGTATGCCTATCCCGGTACTCCTTCGACTGAAATAATGGAATACATACAAGTCTCAGGTGAAGCTGCAGACAGAGGTATACAAAGGGAATGGTCGTCGAATGAAAAAACGGCACTGGAAGCAGCGCTTGGCATGTCGTACGCAGGGAAAAGAGCCATGGTCGCTATGAAACATGTTGGTCTGAATGTCGCTGCCGATCCGTTTATCAATTCTGCTGTAACAGGAATAAACGGAGGCCTTATTGTCGTTTCAGCTGATGACCCTTCAATGCATTCTTCACAGAATGAACAGGATTCAAGATTTTATGGCAAATTCGCATTTGTTCCGGTATTTGAACCTTCAAACCAGCAAGAGGCATACAATATGGTTTTTGATGCATTTGACCTGTCTGAAAAATATAAAAGCCCGGTGCTTTTTCGCATAACTACTCGCCTTGCTCATTCACGATCTGCAATAAGGCGAAAACCTGTTGAGCCTGAAAAGCCTTTTCATCTTCCTCCCGATCCCAGGCAATTTGTTCTCCTTCCCGCAATTGCCAGACGTAAATACAAGGTACTCCTATCTACTTATGAATCACTAAAATATGACCATAGGATCTCGAAACACAATATATTCAGAGATGGAAAGAACAGAAAGATCGGCGTTATAACCTTCGGAATTGCTTATAACTATCTTATGGAGAACTTCTCAGACGCAGATCCTGATTTCCCGGTACTGAAGATTACAGCGTATCCATTTGCAAAAGACATAATAAATGACCTGACAAGCAGGTGTGAGGAAGTGCTGGTACTCGAAGAAGGTTATCCTCTGATGGAGGAAGCTCTCAGGGGAATCCTCAACGATAACCAGAAAATACTTGGTCGGCTCGATGGTGCAATTCCCCGCGATGGTGAGCTTAATCCTGCAATAGTGGCCAAAGTGTTCGGAATGAATATAAAACCTGCCATGAAGGTACCTGAAATTGTCAGGATGAGGCCTCCTTCTTTCTGTAAGGGTTGCGGCCATGTTGACACCTTTAATGCAGTAATTGAAGCTCTTAAACCATTTAACGGCCTAGGCGTATTTTCTGATATTGGTTGCTATACCCTTGGAGCTTTGCCTCCTTTCAATATTATAAATTCCTGTGTTGATATGGGTGCATCAATTACAATGGCAATAGGCGCAGCTGACGCTGGACTTTATCCGTCAGTGGCAGTTATCGGCGATTCAACCTTCACTCATTCAGGAATGACTGGGCTTCTCGATGCGGTAGCGAAAAATTCTCCGGTCACGATAATAATATCAGACAATGAGACAACTGGTATGACCGGAGGCCAGAAATCCCAGGCCACAGGGCGTATCGAAAAAATATGCGAAGGTATTGGTGTCCCCGGCGAACATATAAGGGTCATAGTCCCATTGCGTAAAAATCATGAGGAAAATATACACATTATGGAGGAGGAATTCAGTCATAAAGGTGTTTCAGTAATTATTTCCAGACGTGAATGTATCCAGACTACCTCCAAAAGAAGGAAAGTTTAATCGGTCGGCAGCAATAGTAAAGGTTAGGAAGCATGAAAAGCGATATAATACTATCAGGAGTAGGAGGTCAGGGAATACTGTCGATTGCCTCAGCCATTGGACTGGCAGCAATCGATAACAACCTGTTTCTGAAACAGGCTGAGGTGCATGGTATGAGCCAGCGCGGGGGCGATGTACAATCTCATCTCAGACTTTCAAATAAACCGATTTTTTCAGACCTGATACCTTACGGGAAAGGAGATCTGATTATTTCGGTTGAACCGATGGAATCACTCAGGTATCTCCCGTGGCTTTCAATTAAAGGTTGGCTGGTCACAAATTCAGTTCCTTTCATAAACATCCCTGATTATCCTCCTCTCGAAGAAATTCTGAAAGAGATCAGGAAAGTTAAGAACCACAAAATAATCGATGCCGATGCTATCGCGAAAGAAGCCGGCTCATCCCGGTCGGGAAATATTGTGATTCTGGGAGCAGCATCACCTTTCATTGGTTTGCCGTTTGCAAGTCTTGAAAAGTCACTCAGGAAACTTTTTGCAAAAAAAGGTGATGAGGTGGTTGAAACCAACTTGAAAGCCCTTAGAGCTGGCCGGGATGCTTAGGGTAACTTCAGAACTTGAATAAAGCATTTACAAATATTTCCTCTGAATTTTGAAGTTCAGCAGCATATGGGTAGTTCCCCTGGAAATCAAGGGCAATCTTTACATTTTCACTGAACGTGTGCTGAATCCCAAGGACCAGGAAATCTCCGTCATTCATGTAATTCCATGGATTTATATCCCCTGGCGCAATTACAGAAGTCGAATAATCAAATCTGGCAAATAATTCTGTTTGTTTTACTATGTTTATTGATCCTGTCCCCGAAATTCCCCAGGCATGATGCCCGCGGTTAAGGTCCAGGTTGGATTTATAGGTGACCTCTCCCCCGATTGTAAGTTTCTCGTTTTTAAAGCCTATGAATCCCAAAAGCATTGGCTGCCATAATCCCTTGGTTCTTAAAACATCACCGTATATCCTGATAGCGAAATGGTTATCTGGAGTAATGGTGAATCCAATTGAGTACTTAAGGCTGTTATCAAGCTGGATATTGTTGTAACCTTCTCCGTTCATGACTGTTACATCAGTTTTGAGAAGATCACTGATTTTATAATCGATGACAACACCAAGATCTGCCACAAATCCATAACCATTAATCGACTGGTATGTATTTGCTATATATCTTTTGCCCCAGAATCTTTGCTGGAAATCAAAAAGGCGTGTCCCTGTTATACCAAAGGATGCCTTAAATTTTTCAGTTGAATAGCAAATAGATGCCTCTCTGAAATATGCATATCTCCTTGGTTCTGAGTCTGGAGCAAGATCCTCCGGCCTTCCTATGTTGACAATTACTGTTCCTGAAAAGTTACCGGCAGGCAAAAAACTGTAACCGAGATATGCCCTGTTAAGATTGAATCCTGTTGTTTTTGACGTGTCATTGATATTTAGATGGAAATCTGTAAATATTTCGGCAATTGGATTTCCGTGAGAGGTGACTATCTGATTATATAGTGTCTGACATCCAGAAAGCAGTATAATTATTAAAAGGTGTATCTTTTTCATAGTCATTTCCCGGGTTGAAGGAAAATTTTATCTGAATGGCAAAAGTATAATTTATATATTTATTCCTCTTTTGTTTCAATTATTTTCTTCTTTTATACATAAATGGCATATACGATTTAAAAAGTTTTTCTCTTTATTTAAAATTGAACCAAATTCAATCCAAAAAAATATGAGACATCTTATACCTATTGTTTTATTTGCTCTGTGCAATATCATTGCTAATTCCCAAAAGGCTGATTTCAAAGCTGCGGAAAAATTCAGGGAAGAAAACCTTGCCTCCAGATATGGCGATCTGGCAGTGAGTCCTTCCTGGATTGAAGAATCTGATATATTCTGGTATTCCTTCAAAACCTCTTCAGGAAAGAATTTTTACTACGTTAATGCAGCAACAAAATCAAAATTGCCTTTATTCGACAGCAGATATATGGCAGCTGAATTACGTAAACTAACCCATCATCCGTATAATGAACTGGACCTCCCGATCAAGGAATTAAAATTTGAGAAAAAGAACACTACAAAATTCACGTTCCAGGTTGATTCAATAAAATTTCTTTTTGACATTACTACTCAGAAGCTTGTCATAAAAGATACTATAGGCAAAGAGAAAAAGCCCTCCTGGGTTACTTACTCTCCTGACAGTACCTGGATCGCATATGCCAAAAACCATAACCTTTATCTGATGAAGGCCAAGGACAAAGACAGCGTTGAGATACAGCTTACCACCGATGGAGAAAGATATTACAGCTTTGCGGGTTCAAGGAATGCTGAAGACACCGTAAAAAATAAAAAGGTAAGAGCATATGTCCAATGGTTCAAGAACGAAAAGAAATTATACCTAATAAGGGAGGATCAGCGAAAGGTAAAGGATCTTTTTGTAATAGACGTGCTTTCTCAGCCAAGGCCGAAACTTGAAACGTACCGTTATTCAATGCCGGGGGAAGAATTTGTTCCCCAGCCTGAGCTTATAATATTTGATATTGCTACAAAAAACCGTATAAATGTTGATCTTAAAAAATGGAAGGACCAAACAATCGATGTTGAATGGTCATCCCAGGAGGAGGCAAATAAACTAATTGCAGTCAGGAGAGACAGGCTGCTTAAAAATCTGGACGTGTGTCTTGTAAATGCTGAAACGGGAGCAGTAAATGTCCTTTTCAGCGAAGAAACATGGCCTTATTTCAATAATGAGTATTCACGGCTGTCAGTTCTTAATGAAGGCAACGACATTATATGGTGGTCAGAACGGACAGGCTGGGGTCAGCTCTATCTCTATGATGGTACAGGTAAACTGAAAAGACAAATTACAGACGGGTATTTTGTAACAGGCAGGATCGATCGTATTGACTCGCTTGGAAGGGTGCTCTATTTTGAAGCTTTCGGACGGGAGGATGGTGTACATCCGTATTACAGCATGAAGTACAGGACGTCTCTTGATAAAGCGGGAATGACACTGCTCACAAAAGAGCCTGCAAATCATTCTTTCTCAATGTCAAAATCAAATAAGTACTTTGTCGATACCTATTCAAGGGTTGATATGGTACCTGAAGCAGTGCTGCGTGATAATACAGGCAATATTCTCCTGCCGCTTGAGAAAGCTGATGTTTCACAGGTCTACCAGATGGGATGGAAGATGCCTCAGACAATAAAAGTAAAAGCAAAAGACGGAGTAACTGACCTTTACGGTGTTATGTACAAGCCATTCAATTTTGATTCAACAAGGAAATACCCGGTGATATCTTATGTATATCCGGGCCCACAAACCGAATCGGTCCCGTATCAGTTTACACTGACAGGTGGGAAAAATATTGCACTTGCGCAACTTGGATTTATTGTTGTCAATTTTGGACATAGGGGAGGTAGTCCGCAAAGAAGCAATTATTATCATACATTCGGTTATAACGATCTGAGGGACTATGCCCTTGCCGATGATAAATATGGAATTGAACAGCTGGCGGAAAAATACAAATTCATTGATATTGAAAAGGTAGGAATTTATGGTCATTCCGGCGGAGGTTTCATGTCAACTGCAGCGATACTTTCTTACCCTGACTTTTATGATGTGGCTGTATCATCTTCCGGCAACCACGACAACAATATATATAATCAATGGTGGGGCGAAACACATAACGGGGTCACAGAGGGTGAAAAAAAAGTAAAAACCAAAGGGGAATTAAAGAAAGATTCTCTTGACAAAAAGATTGATGTTGAGAAAACCTTTAAAGCCGAAATTGAAAAGAACCAGGATCTGGCAAAGAATCTGAAAGGGCACCTGTTGCTGGTCCACGGGGATATTGACAATAATGTTCATCCCGGGAATACATTAAGGGTCGTTGATGCCCTGATAAAGCAGAACAAGAGATTTGATTTTATGATGCTTCCTGGTCAGAGACATGGTTTCGGGAATGAAACAGCCTATTTTGACAGGATGATGTGGTATTATTTTGCTGAACATCTTCTTGGTGATTATCGCAATAATGTAGACCTGACTGATTTCTGACAAAAAGGAGGTGTCCGCAGGCACCTCCTTCCAAATGCAGCGAACGAATCACCCGACCGAAGACTATTCCTGCTTGACCTGTTCCTTTTGTGTTTTGATCAT
>Ga0153915_10008041_pt1 | contig 10003 bp, 8 predicted proteins | sample Opewatmetagenome_2_FD_107003 | JGI IMG/M metagenome (GOLD analysis project Ga0153915, IMG submission 107003) | Freshwater wetland microbial communities from Ohio, USA - Open water 3 Core 3 Depth 3 metaG | ecosystem: Environmental > Aquatic > Freshwater > Wetlands | place: USA: Ohio, Lake Erie... | reverse complement strand
CCTTGAACTCCTTGTAGCGCTCCCAGTCGCAGTACGCCTTCTTGACGACGATGTTGCCCTTGAGGAGCAGGCGTTCCAGCACCTTGCCGACGTCAAACTTCGCGTACTTGGCGTCGCGCACGCCGAGCGCGACGTTTTCGAAGTCGCAGAACAACGCCATGTTCTTGGTGTCCTGCTGTGTGGCCATATTCGGATTCCGTGGTCTCTCTTAACCGGAGATTGTGACGTTTTGCGGGCAACTTGTCGAATGCATTGCGCCTTCCGGAGGCCGGCCGCTGCGCCCGGCGCGTGGTTTTGGGCGCTCGCTCGCTGCCCTCGGCGCGACTCAGTGCGGCAGGCCCCAGCTTTGCCGGGGGGCATTTGGCTTCGTTCCCGCGGGATCGATTGCCGGGTTCCGGGCCGGCCTTTCGGTTGCCGGCAATTTGGTGGATGATTCCATCCAAGCGGGAATTTTTTCGACATTCGGAGTTTCGCCGTCCATGAACGATGACCTGTTTGAGAAGTTGCGCGCGCAAATGCTCGCGGAGATTGTGACCGAAGCGGCGCTTACCGCGACGCATACCGGCCGGGCGGCTCTTGACGAGCGGGTGATGCGGGTCGTCGGCATGGTGCCGCGGCACGAATTCGTGCCGGTTGAACTGCAGCCCTACGCCTATCTTAACCGGCCGCTGCCGATCGGCTACGACAAGACCATTTCGCAGCCGTTCATCGTGGCGCTGATGACCGATCTGCTGGAACTTGAGGAGCAAGACATCGTCCTGGAAATCGGCGCGGGCGCCGGCTATCAGGCCGCGGTTCTGGCGGAACTCGCGCGCCAGATTCACAGCGTCGATATCATCGAGGAACTCGCGCAAGGCGCTGAAATGCGCCTGCGCCGCCTGGGATATGACAATGTCGAGGTGCACATAACCAATGGCTATTACGGTTGGTCGAGGCACGCGCCCTACGACAAGATCATGGTGACGGCGGCGTGCGAACTGATTCCACCGCCGCTGCTCGGTCAGCTCAAGCCCGGCGGCCGGATGGTGATTCCTACCGGGATTCCGGAGAAACAGGCGTTGACCCTGGTGGAAAAATCGACGAGCGGGAAGCTGACCACTCGCGATATTCTGCCGGTGCGCTTTTCGGAGCTGGAGGAACCCGGCGGCCCCACCGGACTGGCTTCCTGATCCGGACGGCGTCTTGTTTGTGGATGCCACTCCCCGCTATCATCCGATAGTCATGACGCGGCAGGTCAAAACCATGGCGGTGCTGTTCGCGGACATCTGCGACAGCACCGGCCTCTATAACAAGCTCGGCGACGACGCCGGGCGAAATGTCGTCAATGCCTGTCTGTCGGCGGTCGCGAGCGTGCTGCCGCGCTACGACGGCCGGGTCGTCAAGACCATCGGCGACGAAGTGATGTGCGTGTTCCCGGGCACCGATCTCGCGGTGCTCGCGTCGAGCGAAATGCAGTCGTTGATTACCTCGAACAGGCCCGGAAACTACCCGGTGATGCTCCATATCGGGCTGCATTACGGGGCGGTGCTGGTCGAGGACGGGGACGTTTTCGGCGACGCCGTCAATGTCGCGGCCTATCTGACGGCGGTGGCGACGCCCGAGCAGATCCTGACCAGCGAAACGACCGAGAAGTGTCTGTCGTCAGCGCTCAAATCATGCGTGCGGCCGGTGTTTCGCGCGATGCTCAAAGGCAGCGCGCAGGAATCGACGGTGTACCAGGTCCTGTGGCGCACCGACAACCTGCTGATCACCGACGTCAACCTCCATTCGAATCGGTTGATTCCAAGCGACGCCGGGAGCCTGCTGGTGTCGTTCAACGACAAGCGCGTGCGTATCGACCAGTGGCGCAGCAGCGTCACGATCGGCCGCTCCCCGGACTGCGATCTGGTGGTGAATGACAAATTCGCCTCGCGCAAGCACCTGACCATCAAGCTGATGCGCACGAATTTCTATCTTATCGATCACAGCATCAACGGCACCTTCGTTTCGTTCGAGAGCGGGGATGAGGTGCACGTGCTGCGCGGCGAGCTGCTGCTTGAGACCGCGGGGCGGATTTCGCTTGGGCGCAGCCGCCGGGAGCATTCGGAGGAAATCATCGAGTTTGCGCGCGACCGCCGCTCGATGTATCGCATTTGAAAAGCAAGAGAGGGGAGAGGCATGAGCGGTGAGCAGTGAGTCGTAAGTCGTGCGTGGTAATTACGACTCACCAGTCACGCCTCACCAGTCACGCTTCACCAGCCACGCCTCACCAGTCACGCTTCACCAGTCACGGGGTTAATCAACCTTGGCGCCGGAGATTTTCACGATTTCCGCCCACCTGGTGACTTCCTCGCGCAGCAGTTTCGCGAATTCTTCCGGCGAGTTGCCGACCGGCTCGGCGCCCTGATCGAGCAGGCGCTGCCGGGTTTCGGGCGCCTGGGCCGCTTTCCTGATGGCGCCGGCGAGCGCGTTGATGATCTCGCGCGGTGTATTGGCGGGCGCCAGCACGCCGTACCATACCACGACCTCGACGCCGTTCACGCCCGCTTCCTTCATCGTCGGCACGTCGGGCAGTTGTGCCGAGCGCGTCGGCCCGAGATTGGCGATCGGACGCAACCGCCCGGACTTGACGTGGCCGGAAATGGCCGGGATGTTGGCGAAGGAAAGGGAGACCTCGCCGCTGATCAGCGCCGTCATCGACGGCGCGCTGCCCTTGTACGGCACGTGTACCATGTCGGTCTTGGTGCGGACCTTGAACAGCTCGCCCGACAAATGCTGCGTGGTGCCGCTGCCGGCCGACGAAAAATTGAGCCCGCCGGGTTTGCTGCGCGCGAGCGCGATCAGCTCCTTCACGTTCTTCGCCGGCACCGAGGCATGCACCACCAGGATATTGGGGCTCATCGAGAAGATCGAGACTGCGGCGAAGTCGCGCAGCGTGTCGAACGGCACCTTCTTGTAAAGGCTCATGTTGATCGCCACCGCGGCGGTGTTGATGAGCAGCGTATAGCCGTCGGGCGCCGACTTCGCGACATGCTCGTTGGCGATGTTCGTGCCGGCGCCGGGCCGGTTTTCGACGATCACCTGCTGGCCGAGGTATTCAGACACCTTGGGCGCGAGCAGGCGCGCATTGATGTCGACGCCGCCGCCGGGGGTAAACCCCACCACGAGGCGGATGGGTTTGTTCGGATAGGCCTGCCCTGAGCTTGTCGAAGGGGCCTGGGCGATCGCGGCGGGTGTTCCGGCAATCAGGGCGAGTGTAAGTATCGAGCGCGTGATTGTTTTCATCGGGTCCTCCTCATGCTGCGTGGTGAGAACGATACCGCATGCAGCCTGGGGTCGCCACACATTTCCACGCGCGGACTATGGTCCGTAGCGCGGCTCGTCTTTGGGAAAATCGTCCAATTGCTTTAACATGACGGTCGTTAGCAGCCTATTCGGGCTGTTAAGTCCGACAGGCTGCTAGGAGAGATCATGAAGCAATTTGACATCGCATTAATTCCGGGTGACGGCATCGGCGCCGAGGTCGTGCCGGCGGGGCGCAGGATACTCGATACCGTAGCCGAGGTGCACGGCGGGTTCCGTTTCAAGTACAGGAGCTTTCCGTGGAGCTGCCAATACTACTTGAAGCACGGGAAAATGATGCCCGACGACGGGCTCAAGCGTCTTGCCGATTTCGACGCGCTTTTTCTCGGCGCAGTCGGTTTTCCCGGCGTGCCCGACCATATTTCGCTGTGGGGGCTGCTGATTCCGATCCGCCGCGGCTTCCAGCAGTATGCCTGTGTGCGCCCGGTCAGGCTGCTGCCGGGCGTCAAATCGCCGCTTGCCGGCCGCGGCCCCGGGGACATCGATTTCATCGTGGTGCGGGAGAACAACGAAGGCGAATACTCGAGCATGGGCGGGCGCATCTACAGCGACACGCCGCACGAGGTCGTGACGCAGCTCAATGTTTTCACCCGCCGCGGCACCGAGCGCATCATCCGCTATGCGTTCGAACTCGCGCGCAGGAAGCGCAAGACGAAAGTGACTTCCGCCACCAAGTCGAACGGCATCATTTTCAGCATGCCGTTCTGGGACGAGGTTTTCTGGCAGGTCGCCAAAGCGTATCCCGGCATCGCGGCGGAGCAGATGCATATCGACGCGCTCTCCGCCCGTTTCGTCACGCATCCGCAGAATTTCGGCGTGGTCGTCGGCAGCAACCTGTTCGGTGACATCCTGACCGATCTCGGTGCAGTGATCGCCGGCTCGATCGGCATCGGCGCTTCCGCCAATCTGAATCCCGAGAAGGCGTTTCCCTCGTGCTTCGAGCCGGTGCACGGTTCGGCGCCGGATATCGTGGGCCGTGGCATTGCCAATCCGCTCGGCCAGATCTGGAGCGGTGCGTTGATGCTCGATCATCTGGGATTCAACAGGGCGCACGACCTGGTGGTGCAGGCCATGATCCGTGTGCTCGAGGCGGGAATCAAGACACCGGATCTGGGCGGCCGGTCCAACACCGTGCAGGTGACGCAGGCGGTGGCGAGGGAAATTCGCAAGCTCGCGAAAAAGGGCCGCTGAACCGGGCGTGAGCGTGGATGCGTGGCTGGAAAAATAGCGCAGTGTCGGCAGGCTGCGCCGCAGTTGCGGTGCTGGGCGCGCTTGCGCTTGTGGCGTGCGGCGAGCAAGCCCCCCCTTATTACCAGGGGTATGCCGAAGCCGAGTATGTGAGAGTCGCGCTGCCGTTTGCCGGCAGTCTCGAGCGGCTGCACGTACAGCGCGGCACGCAGGTCAAGGCCGGCGATCCGTTGTTCGTGCTCGAGCGCGAGAATGAAGCCGCGGCGCGGCGCGAAGCCGAGGAGCGCCTGCACAATGCCGAAGCCCAGCTCGCCAACCTGCAAAAGAGCAGGCGGCCCTCGGAAATCGAGGCGGTCAGGGCCCAGCTCGCGCAGGCCGAGGCTGCGTTGAAATTGTCGCAGGCGCAACTCAAGCGCTCGGAACAGCTGGTGGCGCAGAACTTCATTTCCAAGGACCGGCTCGACGAGGCACGCAGTGCCCAGGAACGTGATCGGGCACGGGTCGCGCAGCTCGCGGCCGATCTCGCCACGTCGCGGCTGGCGGCGCGCGAAGACGAGATCAAGGCGGCGCGCGCCGCAGTGGCCACGGCGCAGGCGACGGTCGAGCAGGCGGACTGGAAACTGGGACAGAAATCCGCAACAGCACCGGTCGCGGGGCTGGTTGCCGATACGCTTTACGTCGAGGGGGAATGGGTGCCGGCGGGATCGCCGGTGGTGAGCCTGCTCCCGCCGCAGAATGTGAGAATCCGGTTTTTCGTGCCCGAGCCCGCGCTCGGCGCGCTGCGCGTCGGTCAGAACGTCAGCGTCGGCTGCGACGGCTGCGCGGCGCCGGTCGCGGCGCGCATCACGTTCATCGCGCCCCAGGCGGAATTTACCCCGCCCGTAATTTACAGCAAGGAAACCCGCGCCAAGCTGGTGTTTTTGATCGAGGCGCGGCCGCCGCCGGCGGACGCGGCGAAGCTGCATCCCGGCCAGCCGGTGGAAGTCAGGCTCGTGCCATGAACGCAGTCATCGACGTCACCGGCCTGTCCAAGAGCTTCGGCGGGCGGCGCGTCGTCGATGATGTGGCGATGCGCGTGGAGCACGGCCATATCTGCGGATTTCTCGGTCCGAACGGCAGCGGCAAGACCACCACCATACGCATGTTGTGCGGATTGCTCAGGCCCGATGCCGGGCGCGGCACCTGCCTCGGTTTCGACGTCATCCGCGAAGCGCCGGAGATCAAGCGCCGCGTCGGCTACATGACGCAGCGTTTCAGTCTTTACGAAGACCTGTCGATCCGTGAAAACCTGGATTTCATCGCGCGCGTTTACGCCGTGCGCGAGCGGCGGCGCGTCGTGGACGCTACGCTTGATCGTCTGAATCTGGCGCAGCGCAGCGATCAGCTTGCGGGTCAGCTCTCCGGCGGCTGGAAGCAGCGGTTGGCGCTCGCCGCGTGCCTGCTGCACGAACCGCAGCTTCTGTTGCTCGATGAGCCGACCGCCGGCGTCGATCCCAAGGCGAGGCGCGAGTTCTGGGAACAGATCCACGAACTGGCGGCGGAGGGCATCACCATCCTGGTCAGTACCCATTACATGGACGAGGCGGAACGTTGCCACGAGCTCGCCTATATCGCGTACGGCAAGCTGCTCATCACCGGCACGGCGCAGGCAGTCATCGCGCATTCGCAGCTCGTGACCTGGACGGTGACCGGCAACGACTTGTTCCAGCTCGCCGCCGAGTTGCGGTCGCAGCCCGGGGTGACGATGGTGGTGCCGTTCGGCAACGCGCTGCACGTGAGCGGCACCGACGAGGCCGCGCTCGAACGGACGCTGGCGCCGTATCGCGGGCGGGCCGGGCTCGAGTGGCGACGCGCCGAGCCCGGGCTGGAAGACGTGTTCATCAAGATGATGGACTACGCGCCCGACAAGTTTTCCTGATGATCAACGCAAAGACGCCAAGGAAGGGAAAGAGGCTGTCAAGGAAGAAACCGTTGCTTACTGTACCTTTGGTCTTTCTTTCAGTTCTCTTTGCGCCTTTGCGTTAAGAATTTTGGTCCGGTTATCATGGCATAGGTATCTCTGGATGGATTCCCGCTTTTTCTCATGGGCCCGGCTGTGGGCCGTCATGGTCAAGGAATTCGTGCAGATGCGGCGCGACCGCCTGACGTTCGCGATGATGGTCGGCATCCCGATTCTGCAGCTCATTCTGTTCGGCTACGCCATCAACGCCGACCCCAAGGCGCTGCCGACGGCGGTGCTGTCGGCCGACAACAGCATATTCTCGCGCAGCTTCGTGCGCGCGCTGGAGAACAGCGGCTATTTTCGCGTGGTCCGGCGCATCGCGAGCGAGTCTGAAGCCAACGAGGCGCTCGCGATCGGCGAAGTGCAGTTCGTGGTGACCCTCCCGGAAGATTTTTCACGCAAGCTCGCGCGCGGGGAGCGGCCGGCGCTGCTGCTCGAAGCCGATGCGTCCGATCCGGCGGCGACCAGCAACGCGCTGGCGGCGTTGCTCACCCTCAATCAGACGGCCCTGGCGCGCGACCTTCAGGGCAGCCTCGCCCATTTGCAGAATCAGCCGCCGCCGTTTGAGGTGCGCGTGCACCGGCGCTACAACCCTGAAGGCATCACCCAGTACAATATCGTGCCGGGTCTGATCGGCACCATTCTAACGATGACGATGGTGATGATGACCGCACTCGCCATGACCCGCGAACGCGAGCGCGGCACGATGGAAAACCTGCTCGCTATGCCGGTCCGCCCGATTGAAGTGATGGCCGGAAAAATCGTGCCTTACATCGTGGTCGGGTATGTGCAGGTCGCCGTCATTCTGCTGGTTGCAAAACTCCTGTTCGGCGTGCCGATGGTCGGCAGTCTCGCCTTGCTGTCGTTGGCGCTGATTGTCTTCATCGCCGCCAATCTCGCGGTTGGCTTCACCTTCTCCACGCTGGCGAAGAACCAACTGCAGGCGATGCAGATGGCGTTCTTCTTCTTTTTGCCGTCGATCCTGCTGTCCGGGTTCATGTTTCCGTTTCGCGGCATGCCGCAATGGGCCCAGTGGCTGGGCGAGGCGTTGCCGCTCACGCATTTCCTGCGCATCCTGCGCGGCATCCTGCTCAAGGGCAACGCCGCGGCTGAAATTCTGACCGACCTGTGGCCGGTGGCGCTGTTTCTTCTCGTCGCCGCGGCGATCGCGCTGCTGCGTTACCGCGAAACGCTCGACTGACGCCGGGCGGTGATGTCGCTTTCAGGCGCAGCGAGGTTGACGGTCATCGCGTTGTGCTGGGCATGCGCATCCATGACGCGCGCGGCGCAGGTTCCGGAGACTGTTTCTTTCATGAGCCGGGACGGCGGCACGAAGCTTGTCGGGTATCTATTCAAGCCGCAAACGCCCGGTCCCCATCCCGCGATCGTCATGCTGCACGGTCGCGGGGGGCCGTATTCGTCGCTCAGGCGGGGCAGCTATGTTGCGGAGACATTGACGATGCGGCACAAGATGTGGGGCGATTTCTGGGCCGAGCGCGGATACCTGGCGCTGCACGTCGACAGCTTCGGCCCGCGCGGCTATCCGCAGGGCTTTCCCAAACATTCCTACATGGACCGCCCGCCGGAAGTCAATGACCAGAGCGTACGGCCGCTCGATGCCTACGGCGCGCTTGATTTCCTGCGCGCGCGCCGCGACGTGATTTCGGACCGCGTCGGCATTCAGGGATGGTCGAACGGCGGCATGACGGTGCTGGCGGCGATGGCGCCCGACCCGCCGGGGCTGGCCCATCCGACCCGGGAGACCGGTTTTCGCGCCGCGCTGGCGCAGTATCCGAGTTGCCGCTTTCAGGCCCGGCAGAACGACTACCAGCCCTATGCGCCGCTGCTGGTGCTCGCGGCGTCGGAGGATGACGAAGTGTCGCCGGCGGCCTGCCGACACCTTGCGGTCGCGGCGCGCGCGCGTGGCGCCGATATCGAGTTCGTGATCTACGAGGGAGCGCATCATTCGTACGACGATCCCGGAAAAACGAAGCAGAGCCATGAACCGAACCGCGTTGCCACCCAGGATACGCTGGGCCGCGCGGAAGCGTTTTTCCGCCGTCACCTGCAACAATAAGAAAGACCTTTTGCCACCGAGGATTCTTTTCAATACCCCCTTGAGGGGTACACAGAGGTCACAGACGATGAAACGCATGAACCCGACCGCGGTCGCATTTCGTTTCTTCTCCGTGTCCGCTGCGATCTGCGTGGCAATTTTCTGCTGGGCGTCGGCCGCGGTCGCGCAGCAGACGGCGGCAATCGCGTCAGCGCACCCCCTGGCGACTGCGGCCGGCCACGAGATTCTCAAGCGCGGCGGCAATGCCTTCGATGCCGCTGTCGCGGTCGCGGCGGCGCTGGCCGTGGTCGAGCCATACTCTTCCGGACTCGGCGGCGGCGGTTTCTGGTTGCTGCATCGTGCCGCCGACGGCCATCAGGTGATGGTGGACGCGCGCGAGACCGCGCCCGCCGGGATCACCCGGGAACTGTATTTCGATCGTGATGGCAACCCGGTCAAAGGCGCGACTACGCGAGGCGGCCGCGCGGCGGCGATCCCCGGCGCGGCCGCTGCGATGGCGCATGTCGCGCAACGCTACGGGAGATTTTCGCTTGACGAGTCGCTCGCGCCGGCGATTCGATACGCGCGCGAAGGTTTCAAGGTCGATCCACGCTACGCGCGCATCGCCAAGCTGCGGGAACGCTTTCTCCAGAATGGGATGGGAACGGCGAGAATCTTTCTCGACGGCGGCCAGGCGCCGCCGCCCGGCTACGTGCTGCGCCAGCCGGAACTGGCTGCAACGCTCCAGCTGCTCGCGCGCGAGGGCGCGGGAGGCTTCTACTCCGGGCGCGTTGCGCAGGCACTGGTCGCGGCGGTCAACGCTGCCGGCGGTGTATGGCGGCCTGCCGACCTGGAACGCTATCAGGTCATTGAACGCGCCCCGATCCGTTTTTCTTACCGCGGCGCCCGGATCACGACAGCGACGCTGCCATCCGCGGGTGGCGTCGCGCTGGCGCAAAGCCTCGGCATGCTCGAGCAGTTCCAATTGGGCGTGACCGGCGCGGCGGACACCGCGCATCTGGTGATCGAAGCACTGCGGCGCGCTTTCCAGGATCGCGCACTTTATCTCGGCGACAGTGACGTCGTGCCGGTGCCGCTCGCACGCTTGCTGGACAAGGCGTATGCACGGCGGCGCGCGGCCACCATCGATCCTGCAGCCGCCACGAAGAGCGATGCGTTGCCCGCTGAACGGACGGTGCGCGGCGGGAGCGGCAACACCACGCATTTCTCGGTGATCGATGCCGACGGCAACCGCGTCGCCGCCACGCTTACCATCAATCTCTTGTTCGGCTCAGGCATCGTAGCCGGCGATACCGGCGTGCTGCTCAACAACGAAATGGACGATTTCTCGCTGCGTGGCGATGTGCCCGATGCGTTTCGCTTGCGCGGGGGCGCGGCCAACGCGCTCGCGCCGG
>Ga0153915_10008040_pt1 | contig 10003 bp, 7 predicted proteins | sample Opewatmetagenome_2_FD_107003 | JGI IMG/M metagenome (GOLD analysis project Ga0153915, IMG submission 107003) | Freshwater wetland microbial communities from Ohio, USA - Open water 3 Core 3 Depth 3 metaG | ecosystem: Environmental > Aquatic > Freshwater > Wetlands | place: USA: Ohio, Lake Erie... | reverse complement strand
TAATTAATTTTGCTCACCCTGATGGTAATGTGCATGTGTTTGATGCCCAACAGGAGCTGGGTAGATTTGAAACGATTCTTGGGATAAAAGAAAAAATGTTAGAGGTTGCCCATAAGCAACCAGCTATGCATGTGGTGCAACAAAGTGCTGTTCAGACTCAGCAACAGGTTGAAATTGATGTTGAGGATGAATCATCTGCTGATAATGCCGAACTTGAAGTAATGGCCGCTTTAATTAAAGGGGCCCAGGCTGGAACTGAGTCTGAAACTCTTCGAGATAATAACCAAAAAAAAGTCAACGATTCTTTTAGCGTTTTGCAAGGTGCTTTAAGAAATATCAGAGATAGCTTGCAAAAATCATTTCCGCAAATTGCATCTCAGATTGATGGCATTGCCCGATCTCTGAATGTCCAACTTGGTTTTGATAGTTCTTCATATAAAAACGCTGTTAAGGTTATAGGAGACTCTGTTGTAGCCGTCAAATCTTTAATTGGATCTGCTCGGCAACCAAGTGATACAGCTGGACAAATAGCTTATCAAACACTTGGTTCATTGGTTGGTGAGTATGAAAGAATAGCTCGTGATGAAATGACGACTATTTATTCTTTAGTGCCAGGACAATCTGGTCAAAAAATGACGGCTGCTAATCAGCCGGCAAATCACGATAAGCTCTCTCAAGCTATTCAATATTATAATTATGCTTATAAACTTTGGGATTATGCTTTACGCCAGTATCAATCAACTGGTGATGAGAATGATGCTTCTATAGCTGCTAAAAATTTGGAAGAGAGTAAAGATCTTCTTAATTTAATGATGGTGGCTGTTGATAGAAACATGTCTTTATTTGATTTAGCTTCTGCTTTGAAGGGAAAAATTACTTTTTCAAATGAAGATGGAATTATAGAGCACGCTCGTAAATGGGCATTGGATACGGAAAAATTTGCTAAATCTACTGGCACATTAAAACAATCTAGTGTTAATGAGCCATTAAAAAAAAGCTTAGATGATGTTTCGATTATACCAACTGGAGATAAGCCCCCCGCTCGGCCAGTCGGAATAGACCAACCATCCGCTCGGCCAGTCGGAATAGACCAACCATATTCTGCTCAATCTGGTCCTATAACAGTTCAGGTTCCACACAATCAACCAGTTCAACACACTGGGCCAGTTCGTCCTATAAAAGAAGAGTTTCAAGCTGTATCAATGATGCAGCAGTTGATGTCTGAACTTGCTACTGGTTTAAATGAACAGGCTGCAGTGATAGCTCCTAAACTTCATATTGAAGTGGATGCTCTTCAGAATTTAGCTCATGGAATTCGTGATACTGGAATTGGAACTACTGGAGTTGCTCAAGATGGAAAATGGGGTCCCAAGACAATAGAGGCGTTAAATAAAGTAAATCATTTGGTTAGTAATACCAGTGTTAGACAGAAGCTCGATCCAGGTGAAGATTATCTTCAACTGAAACCAGAAGATGTTATTGCAAAGGCAAAATCTAATCAACAAATACTTGCTGGTATGATGAATGAGGCTGGTCTTGGAAACTATATGAAGACTGTGCCGCCAGGTGTAGTTGTAAAAAATAATGTCCTTGATAGAGTTCCAACCGAATTATCAAAAGAAACTTTATTTGAACCAGAGGATGTTGCTGGAAATGTGCCAGCTGTTCCTGGTGACTTTGCTTCGCTCAATGATTTTTATCTATTCCTATCAGGGTTAGGTATGAATGTTGTTAGGGCTTCATCTAAAAATGAAATTACTAAATTAGCTCAAGTAAATCCATATGCAGGAATTGCTGGGCCAAAGGCTCCTGAGATAACCCGAATGGGTCCCGGTGATCATAAGTATAATGATGATTTAACGCCAATTAATAATGCTTCTGAAGGAATGACTGTAAAGCAATTTAATGATGCATTGATATGGTTTTATCAAAGATCACTTCATCAAATGGATGCTCTTCGGGATGGGTCCAATCCACAAGATCAACAAAGAAAACAATCTTATAATAACGCACTGCGCAAGTTGTGGCAGGATTGGCGAGCATCTGGGTTAAGCAAGCAGCCAGCATCAGCGGTTCTTTCTGGAGCTGACTTTAATCCGGGCCAAGCTGGCTCTAATAACCAATCTAAGACGGTTTCAGCTCCTGGCCAAGCTCAGGCTCCAGTTGGTTATCAAAACGTCTCATACCGTCAACCTGGGGCATTACAGGAGGGAACTAGTGTTGGAGGGGCTCCATCAGCAGATCAGGTTGCATTACAGGACCCACCATTTACAGATTCTACAGGTAAAAGAACAAAAATAGTTATTGATTTACTTGATATTGCCAAATGGTCTCCTGGAACTGCTCAATGGTATAAATCTTATATGGGCAATACGATATTAGATTTAAGAAAATGGAATGGAGCATCTGTTGATGTATTAGTTGATGAATATGCCAACGATGGCTTTGATGAGGCAAATAGTAATCATAGGGGGCGAGGAGCTGAGTTTGGTGTTCCTGAAATGAGTCAGGAATGGATGAAAAACCAACCTGGTCAGCCATTACCAAATTATGTTTGGCTTTATGATATTTGCAATCATATTAAGAGAAATCTTTCATCTGCCTTTGCCAATTGGAAGAAGTCACTTACTTTCAAAGCAAATGATGAGCGGATGGCTAATATAACTCAAAGTTTAATTGAAGCAAATGAGTATGCGTTTAGTCAGTGGTTAGAAAATATAAATGGGCAACAAATTGCTTGCCAAAGAATGGCCCGTCAAAACAGGCCGCAACAAGATATGACGAGACGCAATGCAGGGTGATCTTCAATATATAGCAGATTGCCTTTTGATTGATAAGCTTTGTCAAATGGATGCGGCTCTTGAGAAAAGAGCTGATTTTAGTGAAATGGCTGGTAATGGTCTCAGCGGAGCTGCTGAGGCAATTGCATCTTTTGTTAAGAGCAATGTAGATTTTTCCTCGCCCAAAGCGGCCGGAATGTCTTTAATAAAAATTCTTGGTCCAGGAATATTATTTAGAATAAACCCGATTATTGGCGGAGCAATCAGTGTAATTGCTAAAATGTTTCATATTGATATTCCTTCAATTTGGGATAATTTAATGAATCCCATTAAAGATAAAATTAAAGATGGCATTCCTATTCAGCCTGGTGAATTAAAAACAACATTAACAACAGATGCTTTTGCTGATGTTAGAGTTTTAATAAGGAATGGAGAGTTGCTTAAAATATCTCAATGGAGAGCAAGGGCTCCCTCTGGTGGCTATGCGATATTTCCACCAAAAAATGTTCCCTTTATTCAAAAAATGTTTGGATTTCTTGGCCCGAATAAAAGCCGAAATATAATTGAGGGTTTTCTAATGTGGTTTCTCAAAACTGCGCTTCTAAGCGCTGGATTGATGGCTGTTTCTGGCGGAATAGCAAAAATGATTGAGCCTAATAAGCCAGTTGGTAAGCAGCTAAACGATCCAGCTCAACAAGGGGCTCCGGGTGCAGCTTGGAAAACACCTGAATATATGAGTTATCAAAATACGGCTCCAGCCACTACTACGCAGCAATCATTAATTAATGGATTGCAACCAAGTGGTAAGGGTGAGCAGTTTCATGCCAATGATGCAAATACGGCGTGGTTAGTTCCATTGACTGGTGATGTTAGAAATACTGTATTGCAATGGGCAACTTCCGTTTATCCTGAATTACAAGGGCAAGAGGGATTAATTGAGGCATCACCTAAATTTAATAGAATTGTTAACATTATGCAAGATAATGTTAATGATAAATCACCAAATTATTTAATGATGCCAGCTGGATATAATAAGATTATAGATATAGTCAATTCATTTGTTGGCGATGTTAAAAGGAACTAAATAAAATGTCTAAAATTTTTGATGAATATGCTCGAATTGCTGAAGAAAAAGGACTTATTTCTTTGGCTGAAGAAAATGATAATGAATTAGATAAAGATCAAATTGATGCAATAACTCTTCTTTACGGTATAAAATCTAAAGATTATGACCGTAATATAATGGAGAAGGCACATCCTGATACATTAGTTATTTCTCCAGCTTATGATGCAATGAATGGAGTTCTTGAAAATAATCAAGAACGTCAAAATATGATGGCATATATAGCTCTTAAGATGCCAACCGGTAATTTTGTCAATCAACGATATGTAGCGGCATATAGTGAACTGGTTAATTCAGTAATAAAAGCTGGTTTTAAACTTGATAACTCAAATGAAGAATCATTAATGAAATTAGCTGATTCTTGCGCAATTCGTCTTGAGCAAAATGATATTAAGAAAAAAGCGTTTCCACTAGTTCCAATTGCGGCTCTTTATTGGGGGGCTGCGGGTATTGCAACTCTAGTTGGTGCAATTGCAGCTATTAACCAAACCTCTGACAGCAGACAAAATGTTGTTGCCAATGCTCAGCGCTGCATTAGCGAATTAAATGATATTTCAACAAAGCTGCCTATTAATAACATTTTAGCTGAGCTTCATGGTTTAGTTGATGATGCTTTAGGTTTCAACGCAATTAAACTTGATGTTTTTACACCAAAAGCCGTTGTTGAAGCTGCTAAAAACAATAAAGAAGATATTAAGGCATCGCAAGAATATATTGCAAAACTTAACCATATGGCTGCAGAAATTCCTAAATATATTGAGCAGCTTCAAGCTCTTCAGCCAAATGAACCAGCTGAGTGGGATTGGTTACAAAAATTAAAAGATATAGCTCATACGATTGTTCCTGACGATGTAACTGATGCGGTCAATGCTCTTGAGGGTTTAAATAAATCAGTTCATGAGGAAATAAAAGCTGTTAATTTGGTTATGTCAAGAGCTCGTGAACAAGTAACAGAGATGGCTGAACAGGGTATTACTCCAGCTGTTCAGGCCCCTTCTCCAGTTAAAGTTCCACAGGAAATGATTCCAAATAATGTTTCTAATGAAGAGGCTGACGAATTTAATAAAGGTTATGATTCATTAGTTAACCAATTTTCACAATCATAAATGATAAAAGATTTTAAAAAATATTTTAAAGATATCGGTTTATATAGTGGCGCAATAGATAATAATATTGATGAATTATTTATTTTTGCAGCAAAATCAATTGAAAATAAATTATCATTATTGACCAAAACATCTTTTAAAGGAATGATTTGGAATGGCAAAAGTATTTGTTCATCTCCAGATGATTTAAAAAAGGCTTTTGCTCAAGCAACTATGGATGCAATTGATCCTAAAGATGATGTTCCATCGGCTATTAAGTTTGTTTTAACAGAAGATGAAACTAAAACTGAACCTTCAGAACCACAGCAAATTGGGTTGACTGAGCAGCTTTTACCAGAAAAATTATCACAGGATGATAGATTTTTAATGTTTTCGAAAATAAATAGGTAATAATTCGATATGCTTTATGAATCTTTATAATTTTTAAGATGTAAGCTAGTATAAAGAAATTTTTCAAAGGACTAAATATGGCTCTCGTAATTTTAAATCCAGGCTCTTACCCGCTTGGTCAGTTTGACGGATACGATGCGATTACCAACACCATCAAAGGTGGAGAAGTTGGTACGATAACTGGCGTTGCCCTTGGTAACAGCGTGGATAAGTCTGCGTATGATTCCAATGGTGCGGACGGTTATGTAGGCAATCCAGCCCGTAGACCTGTCATTACCACGACTCTTGCTTCCGGTGTTCGTCCACTATTTCTGCTTGATGAGGGTGTAGCTAATTACGGCACGATCTTAGGCACTGTAGTTGGTGGAACCGTAGGTTTGGTTTCTACTGGTGGTGCAGTTCTCGGCCCGTCAACGGCTACTGGTTCTGGCAAGATTACTTGCTGGGATAAAGAAGGTCTCTACGCTGTAACGCTTGATGCGGTTGATACAACGGCTGCAACAGGCCTTGTTCCAACCAATACAACCCTTGCAATTGGTGACCCTCTGTATGCAACCACAGCTGGTCTCTTAACGCCTCGTCTTGCTAGCTCATTCGAGTCAGGCAAAGTACTTGGTCGTTTCATAGAGTTTACCACGAATCGCAGCTTAGTTACTACGCCGCAATATCTCGTGTCAGCTCTTAACTCACCGTCAGGGTCTCCAAGCTCTGTGCAACAGCTCGCTTTCACGCAAGCTATGTTCTACTTCAGCCCAACGGTAGGCTAATCAATCTTGATTGAAGGAGTTCAGTTATAAAAGACTGAACTCCTCAATCTCTAAAACCCGCTGTTGATGTATATTGGCAGCACAATGCAAAATAAGGAATATCAATGTCTATGTTTACTACTCAGGGAGAAATGAATGCCGGCTCAGTTGCCGAAGCACTCAATACTCTCGTTAAATATGCGGCCATTCTCCAAGAGAACCAGCCGTCAAATGCGGCCTTAGCTGGTCGTCCAGGTCTTAATGATGAGAAGCGCGATGCTCTCATATCACAAGCGATTCTTACCAATGAAGGTAAAGTTGCTCTTGCTCAGGCGATGGCTAACCCCATTCGTCGAAATTTAGATTACCAAGGTATCGCTCGTCGGACCTTAGTTGTCGATCCTCTTCCCCAAGGTGCTACACCCAAGTATGACCGTGATATTGATGTTGCGGCTTGTGTAGTTTCTTCAAGCGGTACCGGTCCAGAAAGCCGTGTATTCGGTGATAGCGTTGTTATCCCAACGTTCGAGCTTTTCTCAAATCCGACTGTAAGGATTGCAGAAGTTCGTCGTCGGAGATTCAATGTAATTGACCGTGCTGTTCAAAAAGCACGTCAAGAAATCATGGCTCAAGAAGACGCGAATATTTTCGCGGCTCTTGATGCTGCGGCAACCATTGAGAACACTGCTCAGGATATTGCTGACGGTGGCTTACTCAAGCGAGATCTCATTGAAATCAAGACTCAGATTGATCGTTGGGACCTTGTAACCACGAAGTATTTCATGAACATTAATGAGTTCAATGACATCCTTAACTGGGCTTCTGGTGGTGGTCAAGGAACGACTGGTGGAGAAATCGATCCAGTTACGCAGAGAGAGATTCTGCAAACTGGTCTGTATGCGCGTCTCTTTGGTGCGGACATTCTTGTTAGCAAGATTGTTCCTCCTGGAACTGTATACGGCTGTTCAGATCCTGAGTTCATAGGAGTAATGCCTATTCGTCAGGATATTGAAGTTCTTCCTGCTGATGAACCGAAACGTCTCTCTCTTGGCTGGGTAGTTAGCGAAGAGGTTGGTATTGGTATTGTTAACCCTCGCGGAGTTGCGAAGGGCGCGAAATCAATTCTCGTAGGCTAATCTTTAGAGTTAAATAAAGAAAATAAAAGACCGCTGAAAATTCAGCGGTCTTTTTGTTTTAAATTTAGTTTGTTTGTACGAAGCAAGCGATAGTCAACGCATATTGTTGTATTTCTGTTGAAATGGATAATTTATACTTAGATGCGAAGATTATTCTTCTTGATAAAATAGCCGCGGAATATGTGGACTATGTCGGTATGGGGTTAACGTCTTGTCCTTCAGAATTTGTTTTTAAAATAAATTGCAGTGACGAAAATGCAGGAGTTGTACGCTCTGCTCGCAAAAAAGCATTTGATGAAATCAATAACAATGGTATTAAAAAATATGCTTTTGATACCCGCTATGTTGATCAAGAATGTGAAAGAAATCCGAGGGCTAATTTACAATATTGGAATCGTTCTGAGCCTTTTATTACTGAAGAGCATGATAAAAAAATAAAAATATTTGCTTGGTTAATGAGTGTTTTAGAAGAGATGAAAAATGATTTGGGCAGAGAGCCTGAATGGTTAGAAAGCTATGCCAATGTGTTGCATGGTACTGTTGAACGCATTTTAAGAATCAAACAAGCCGATTTAAATACATACGCTCCACAAATATCTTATTTGGAACAATTAATATCTGCTCGATACAGAATGAGTATGGATGATTTAGTTAGACTGGGCTCTGAGGAAATAAGAAATATTTTATTAGCAAAAGATGAAGCATTATTAAAGCGCGGAAATTTTTTGAAAGCTACCGGAGGTTTTACTAAAGCATTTAAAGAAAATGTTTTGCAAAGTACAGGGGCACCTCCACAACAGGTTCAATACGTAGAGCGTCCTGTTTATGTATCTGCACAACCAGAGATAGTGGAAAAATCTCGTCGTCCATCAACTGGAATGGGTAAGGCAGATCTTAATGCAATATTTGCTGGAAGCGATTTTGGTGGAGCAGGATTTAGACATGATGGAGAGCGTTCTTGCGAAAGAGTTATAACAATAAAAATAGTTGATACAGTAATAGATTAAGGAAGAAGATGTCAAATGTCGGTTTCGATACTTTTTTTTCCGAACAAGTAAACACTATTTTTATTGTTAAAAATATTACTATTGGGACAAAACAAGAAAAGACGGTTAGATTATTTCAGTATCCAATTCCTCCGGGACAAAGTAGAAATTTAATGTCTATTCCTTCTGTTTCCGAAGCTGATTTGCGCCATGCACTCTTAAAGGGTGACATAATGTTAAAATTAAGAAATCGTGAAATTGAAATAGTAGATTCAAACATAGATTTACTTCAATTTGATTCGCAGCAAAAAGCATTTCTTCAATCTGTTGGGGTTGTAAATGGGCTTAGTGTTGGGTCAAGTCAACTTGATGTTTTACACAAAGAAGATATAGTTTTGATTGGTATTGTTGATGATATAAATACTATATATACAGTTTTGCCTGGAGATAAATTTATTCAAAATTCTACTTATAAAATAATTGTTTATAAAAACGGAGTTAAATTACTATTATCAAATGATTATTTTATAGCCGAAAGTGGTGGCCCTGAAACTGGATATGATACAATAATTTTAGTTGTACCACCCACTACTGTACCAGCACCTATTGATGTAATAACTGCGGATTATTATGTGGTAAATATTTAATATGACACAAGTTAATATTAATCAAATAAAAGGCTCATCTACAGCAATAGCGTCTGGTGTAGGTCCAGGTACTACAGGTCCACAAGGTCCTCAAGGAAGTCCTGGACCGACTGGAGCCCAGGGAGCAACTGGTCCTGCTGGAGCAACAGGTCCACAAGGCGCTACAGGGCCCCTTGGAGGGGCACAAGGCTCCCCAGGTCCAACCGGCCCACAAGGGCCTCAGGGCAGCCCTGGAGTGCCAGGAGCAACTGGTCCCGCAGGAGCTCCTGGCACTGCTGGAACAACTGGTTCACAAGGACCACAAGGGTCTCCAGGCCCTGCTGGAAGCCAAGGTTCTCCAGGTGTAACGGGTCCTCAAGGAGCATTGGGCTCTCCTGGTCCAACCGGTATTCAAGGATCACAAGGAAGCCCTGGCGTAACTGGACCAATAGGCCCTCAAGGATTACAAGGTAGTCCTGGAGTTACGGGTCCAACAGGCACAATAGGGGCAACAGGGCCAACAGGACCTCAAGGTCCAACTGGTGCTCAAGGTATTCAAGGTATTCAAGGTATAACTGGCGTAACAGGTCCAACTGGGCCGGCAGGAGCTCAGGGACAAACAGGAACCATTGGAAGCACAGGCCCAATAGGACCTCAAGGGCAGCAAGGTTCTCCAGGTATAACGGGGGTAACTGGACCACAAGGATCTCAAGGGAGTCCAGGGCCAACAGGATCAATTGGCCCAACAGGTTCAATAGGCTCTCAAGGTAGTCAAGGCTCACCTGGTGTAACTGGACCCCAAGGGCAGCAAGGCTCTCCAGGAATAACTGGAGCAACTGGCACAATAGGAAACACTGGTCCGACTGGCCCACAAGGTAATCAGGGATCTCCAGGAGTAATAGGACCTCAAGGAGTAACTGGTCCAACGGGTCCACAAGGCCAACAAGGTGTAACTGGTCCAGCTGGACTTGGAGCAATTCCATTTGTTCAAAGTGTATTTACAGGCTTGGTTGAGACAAGTACATCATTTACAGGTATTCCAAGTTCAATTATTGTTTTGAATATGGATACAACAGCGTATTCAATTTGGAATATGTCTGCTCAAGTTGG
>Ga0153915_10008039_pt1 | contig 10004 bp, 9 predicted proteins | sample Opewatmetagenome_2_FD_107003 | JGI IMG/M metagenome (GOLD analysis project Ga0153915, IMG submission 107003) | Freshwater wetland microbial communities from Ohio, USA - Open water 3 Core 3 Depth 3 metaG | ecosystem: Environmental > Aquatic > Freshwater > Wetlands | place: USA: Ohio, Lake Erie... | reverse complement strand
ATTTAAAGTATTTATAGTGCATGCTCTTGCAATATAATTAAAATTTCCCGGTAGTTGAGCCCAAAAAGCTGCTTCCATATTCATCTTTTCTCTAACACCCATTATACCTACATTGGATAATTCAACAATAACCATTGATAAAGCATTTTCAACACCTTTTAAGCTATCATCAGGACACATAACAGTCATATGATGTTTTCCAAAAGCAAATGTTCCAGACATTGCCGAATCTAAAGCTTCATCAATTTCTTGAATTTGCGAAACAGCAACATCTTCTGCTTGAATCATTCTTCTTTGCTGTAACTGCATACTTGAAATAGCAATCATTCTATTAATAAATTGAAATGATTGAGCAATTATAAATTCGAAAGGTAATTGTAAAAAACCATCAAGCATACCAGCATTAGTAGCTGGTCTATATTCTTTTACCGATATTATACCACCATATCTAGTCTCAAAAGGAAATCGGACTTCAAAATTCTTTGAACCAAAATAAATTCTATTTAATTGTAAATACCTATCTAACCCATACGGAACAAATCTATAATTTTGAGTCCAACCACAGTTAACAATAGTTCCTAAAAAAGCACAAAGTTCCGAAAAAACACCATTATTAGTTTCGTTTACATCTAATAATTCAGGTCCATATGCAGAAAGACCATTAATAACTCTACTAGTAATTTCTTCAAGTTCACTAAAAGCTTCTTTCATATCTCTTCCTGCAGCAGTAACATCGGCCTTATTTCTTATTTTTTTTGCCCAAGCAGCAAGTTTAGCTAAACCACTAGTATCTTCTTTTCTAATAATCGTAATATAATGTTCATTTATAAAGCATCTATCACCATCATGTCTTTGTCTCCATTCGTCATTTAATCTTTTAGTGAAGATGTTAGTCATATCCCCTTCGGGAAAAGCCTCTCTTCTTCTTCTAATAGTATGAAACCACAAAGCAAGATTTCCAGAAGCCATACCTTTCATCAAGTTATTTCTTGCTTGTTTTTTAATATCTATATCTTCATCATCAGCAGTTTCAAATGCGAAACCTCTAACTTTTATAACTCTCAACATTGCATTATCTTTTAGTAAAACAGTATTAGAATTCCAAAAAGATTTATAAGGAATATAAGTGGAAGCTGAGGTCTCCCATTTAAAATATTTTCCTTTTGGTGGCTCTACTATACTAATTTTCATAATCAATAAACATCATATGAGTTTGTTCCTTCATAAAAACTTTTATTTTTACATTTTGTAAAATTGCTAGTTTTCATTATAAGCATTTCCAGTGTTAATGGCTCTTTTAAACATATTAAATAAGCAATACCATGTAATGTTGGTAAAACAACTAATAAATAAACGAAATTAGAAGTTAAAACAAATAGCATAAGGGAAGCTAAAGCATTCAAACCAGCGAAAATGTAAGTTACACCAAGTATCATACTAGGTCTTGTAAGTCCCAAAAATAAAGCATCATTACCAATCTTTCCACTACCCATAAATACACAAATATTGTATGATAACTATGTTATCTTTATTAAAACTAAAATCAAGAAAAATATATAAAAACGGCTATCAAATGTTTTTGTTTTAAAACTTGTTTATACAAAGAAATACAAAGAAGCAAGATAGTTTTAAAACTTAAACCTTAAAGCACTATAGTCAATATAAATAACATTTACCAAAAAATCTGGAATAACACACTTTAACACTTGACTTGAAAAATCATTTTTTTATACTAAATTAATAATTATATATATTTGTAGGATTAATTAGAATAAATGGCATTAAAACAACAACGAATAATTGCAAGTTTAGATATAGGAAGCAACAAAATTGTTTGTTTAGTTGGTTATTTAAATGCTATGGGGAAAGTTTGTGTTAGAGGAATCGGACATCAACAAGCAAGAGGTATTCAATACGGAAAAATTACAAATAAAAAAGAAGCTGAAAAGAGTATTCTTACAACAGTTTCAATAGCAGAAAAAATTGCCGGTTATAATATTCAAGATATAACTGTAAATATAAATAGCTCAGAAATATTTTCATCAACTACAAATACAAATATTAAATTAAGTGGTGGAATAGTAAAAGACAAAGATATAAATAATCTTTTAAAAGACATAAAAAATATATTAAAAAAAAATGGTAAAGAAGTTATTCATCTTATGCCTTTACAATATCGTATTGACGATAATATAGTAGAAAGTCCATATAATATAGAAGCCGAAAATTTAGGAATTACATTTCATCTTTTAACAGCTCAAAAATCAACCTTAAATAAAATAAAAGATGGTATAAAAAATATGATGTTAGATATAAACAATTATGTATCTAACGGTTATGCTAACTCATTAGCAGTTTTAAATGAAGCAGAAAAAGAACTTGGAACACTAATTTTAGATATTGGTTCTAACAACACAAGTATAGGACTTGTCTATGATAATAAATACATTTTTGAAGGAAATATCACTATAGCAGGAGAAAATATAACAAAAGACATTTCAAATATTTTAAAAATTACACAAGGAACTGCTGAAAAAATTAAAATCTTTAACACAAATTTTTCTTTATCAAAAAATGATGAAAACGAATTAATAAGAATAGAAATAGATACAGACGAAGATTTTGAAGCTTCTAAAAACAAAATTAGTTTAATTAATGATATTGCAAAAGCTAGAATAGAAGAAATAGTTCAAATAGCAATGAAAAAACTAAAAGAATGCAATTTACAAAATGTTCCACAATATATTGTTTTAACTGGAGGAACAGCATTAATACCAAGTATAGATAATTTTATTGCTGAACTTACTGGATTAGAAACAAGAATTGGTTATAATGATAGTAATTTCACAATTCAAGATAGAAATTTAGCTGTTGAATTAAAAAATCCAATTTATTCTGTAGCAATGGGAATATTAAAATTTATACAAAATAAATATAGTCATATAAGCCCAATAGAAAAAGAATCAAAATTTTTTAACATTCTAAAAAAGCTTTTTTCTTAAAATAATATTAAACCTGCTGCATAAATAATTTTTCCACAAAAAACAATTTATGCAACAGATCTATTATTAAAAAATAATAGTTTTTGTTTTTTCTAAAGAAATTTCAAATATTCTATCACCTAATTTTTGACCCCTTGAACGAGAATTTAATTCTTCTTTTAAGTTTGGATAAGATTTTAATAAATTATGAAGATATTCTTTGTCTTCTTTAGGCATTTTTTGTATTGTCTTTAATATATTTAATAAAATTTCTTTAGATCTAAAACTATTCTCTTTTTCATCAGCAACTTGATCAAAAGTTTGAAAATGTTGAATAAGACTATCTTGTAATTTTTTATTTTCGCAACATGGATTTATCATCATTTCATAAAATATAGGAGAAATACCTCTCTTATCATCAAATCTTTTTGAAACATCAACTTTAATATTTTTTGTATCTTCTTCAAAACTCTCATTTATAACTCTTTCTTCTAAATTTCTTGTGAGAATATTAATTGTTTCAAAATCACGAAATTCTGTTAGTATTGAAATTAAACTTTCAGCAAAATCATAACTAATGGGATATTCAGATTTAACAAGGGCTTTAATGTAACTATTTTTATAATTTTTATCTTCCAATATAATTTTAACAGTATCTTCGTCAATTCCTCCACTCTTTAAAAGCTTTTTGAAACCTTTTGATTTATCATGTCTTTCCATATTTTTATTTTTTTTAAATTGATAAAAACATATCAGATTTTTTTTATTAAGCAATACAGTAAACTAAATAATTAAGTATATTTATTTTTTATTTAAAAAATATTCATTAAATTTACCAGTTTTAGATAATTCTTCTTTAAATTTTACATCATAATCAGAAACTCTACTTAGTTTTCCATTATCGATAAACTGAGGATCTATTCTCCTAACTTTACAAAATAAGTGCCTTATATAATTATTTGGATTACTTTCAAACTCTTCTTTCGGTAAATGCAAATAATCATAATATAATTTTATATTTTCATTTTTATTCAAATTATCTTCAATAATTTTTAATATCTCAGAATCATTTTTATCAAAAAAATCTTCTAAAGTAATTACTCCAGCATTAATCGCACTTTTAAATAATAAGCCACCAATACCAAACATTACAGCAGTTTGTAATCCAGAATATTGAGTATTATCTACCTTCAAAAAAAATTCAGCAAAAAATTTTGCACTTTCAAAATCTTTCATTACAAAAGAACCATTATAAACTCTTAAAGAACTTAAAATATAATTTCTCTCATCTTTATTAAGAAAATTTAGTTGGAAAAAGTCATCTCTAATTGAATAGTCAATTCTATCAGAACAAATATTAGGTGCATTATTTTCTTTTAAAGAAAAATTTTTATCATCCAAAATATAATTCAAATCATAACCATATTTTTCAAGTATTTGCGGTATATCAGATTTTAAAACAAATTTTTCATGAATACTATCTTGAAAGTTCTGTTTTTTCTGTCCCTCAGTCCCTTCCATAATATAATCATAAGTATGTGAAAAAGAAGTATGTGAAACATCATGAATTAAACCAGCAATTTGTTCTTCAATAGGAGCATTAAATTTCCTCAACAGTAGCATATCACCAAGAGAATGATAAAATCTAGTCAATCCCTTTTGCATTGATTTAGGATAAGCAGGGTAATACCCACCTTGTGCTATACCTTTTAATCTTTGCAATGCCTTTGAGTTGATTAATTCTTCTAATACTGGTTCTGTGATATTAAACTCGCCATAAATATCATCAACAATTTTCATTTTACTTAAAATAATTATTTTGTAAATTATAAACAACATTATTAAAAAAGACAATTAAAAATGTTTAAATTTTTTATAAAAATGATTAATTTAATTTTTCCACCAAAGTGTATTTCTTGTTGTAAAATCGTAGAAGAATATGATACACTATGTCACGATTGTTGGAAAGAAATAGAATTTATACAAAAACCATTTTGCAATAAATGTTCCACACCTTTACAAGTAAAAATCTCAGATGATGATTTATGTGCAAATTGTCTAAAAAATATGCCATTATATGTAAAATCAAGAAGTGCAGTAGTTTATAATGAAGAAACAGCGAAAATAATTTTTAAATTAAAATTTTATGACAAACCACATGTAAAAAATTTTATGGCAAAAACAATGTTAAAAGCTTCTCAAGATATTATAGATGATATAGATATTTTAATACCAGTTCCACTACATAAAAAAAGATTAATTTTTAGAAAATATAATCAAGCATTATTGTTAGCAAATGAAATAGGAAAATTAAGCAACAAAAAAGTTATATATAACTTTCTAATAAAGAAGAAGCATACAATACCTCAAGCAAAACTTAAGGGAGATGAAAGAACAAAAAATTTAAAAGACAAATTCTGCATTAATACAAAATATTTAAAAAATATTGAGAATTATAAAAACTTAAATTTTGCAATTATTGACGATGTGATGACAACAGGTTCAACAATAAATGAATGTATAAAAGTTTTAAATGAAAATGGTATAAAAAATGTTTATGCAATAACATTTGCAAAAACAACAAGGGATTAGCATTTTCTCAAAAAGTTCTCTAACATATCTAATTTTTTTATAATACTTTCTTCAACACTCATACTTTTACAATAAGTTATATTTGAATATTCATTAGCAGGAAAAGTAACAATACTTATTTCAAATAAATCAATTTCTTTCAACAATCTAGTATTATCTTTTTTATCATAATCTACTGACTTTACCATATATCCGATACTCAAACCAGACACAGATTTAGCTTTAATCAAATTATAAGCTTCCATACCTTGCTGAATATCAAGCATTATTTTTCCTTCAACATAAAGTCCAATTGGATCTTCCTTAATAACTTCAAAATAGCCAATAGGTTTATCTTGTGAATGTTGCCATAATAATTTTATATCTTGTTTTATATTTTTATTTTGAAGTGTCTTCTTAAAAGCTAAAGGCATAACTATATCATTATAGCTATCTTTTACATTAAAAACACTAGCATAACCACAAAATTTCCCATAGGAATCAATATTTTTAATTTCTAAAATTGCATTCTTTCTTTCTAAAGATCTTAATTTTTTAATTTTCGTCATCATAAAAAATATAAATAATTTATGCTTTAAATTCATATAAATTCAAATTGTTGGAAGTATACTTAATTAAATAGATTTAACTTTTTTATTAGAAAACTATTTAGCAATCTTAAATAAATATTTATTTTCTGTTGGTATTAGAATTAAATTTTTCCTTATTTCATCCATTAAATCTTGATCAAATTTAATATAAAATGTTGGTTTTATACTTCTTACATCTTTATAACGGATAAATGGTTTTAAGTATGCACTTTTTATATCTAAATTTATATCAGAATTATAGAGATAATCATTTAATTCAAATACATTATTTTCGTAATCAAATTTTGTAAAATAATTTTTACCAAAATATATATAATCAAACTCATAGTCTTTTATGAAACTTGAAAAATATTTAGTCTCTTCGTAAATATTAAGCGGTAAACTTGCTACTTTTATATTATTCATAATACTAAAATATCTATAATTATTTCTATTTGTATAAATAAATAATATTTTGCTATTGGGATTTATATTATCTAAAATACTTTTATATTCTCTGTTCAAATAATAATAATTGGAATAACTTTTTCTATGTTCTTTTAAAAAATCATAATTATTAATATAAATACAAAATTTATTAAATACATCTAAAGCAATAATAAAAATTAATATAATAGAAAATATTTTTAAAAAAAGTTGATTATTTTGATAATAAAAAAGAATTATCAGTGAAATAAACCAAAAAATTGGCAAAAAATATCTAGTTTCCCAGAAAAAACCACTAGCCGTGTAAAGACCTAAAGAAGTTAAAAAAATAAATGAAATTAATATATAATTTAAAATTAAATTTTTGTCTTTTTTAAAATCAACTTTAATAAAAAATAAAATAAATAATAAATAAAGATTATAAAATAATGCTACAAAAAAAGAAAGCAGTGAATACGGTAATCTTAAAGTAAAATAAAATTCAACCCATTGCCAAAAATTTGTAAATATAGTGTTAATCTTATTTGGAAAATAAAAATAAAGATTATCTGTTTGATTTGAATTTATAACAGCTCTAGTATTATCACTTGCAAACCATAAATTAAAAAATACTTTTGAATATATAATCCAAGGAAGCAAAAATAATACAAAAACTAATAAAAAACATAAAGTTTCTTTTATAGATATTCTTTTATTTTTTATGCTTATTAATGGAAAAATTGCTAGCATTGGTAAAATTACATCAAACCTATTATTTATATTTAAACCAGCAATTAAACCAAGTATCAAAGCTAATTTAACATTAATTTTCTCATAAAATAAGAATATAAAAACTATTAGCTGATAAAATATTAAAGTTAATGGTATACTAAAACCACTTATTATTTCTATATTAAAAGCATTATTTGAAATCAAAAAATAATTTAATAATAGACCGCACCATAAATTTTTTGTAATTTTTTTTGAAATCTTAAAATTAATACAAAAAATGATTATAATTAAAAATAGATTTATAACTACACCGGCATAAATTTTTAAATTTATAATTGAATTTAAACAAGCCATAAGAAATGGAAATAAAAATGGAAATGCTGCATTTTTAAAAGGTATTAATTCTTGTTGAAAATTTCTTATTAAAGTTACATTTCCAAAATCTTGCCATTGATTAACAAAAATGCTTTTTGATATGTCATAAAAATAGAATGAATCATAATAAAAAAATGAACGGAATAAAAAAAGTATTATTTTTGCAAAAGATAAAATGAATAATAAAATTATACAAATTTTTAAAGTTTTTTTATTATTTATTATTTCAACAATCTTTTGTATTGTTTTATTATTATGTAAACTATTCAAAATAGCATCTATTTTTAGAGTTAAAAAATTATCATGACGATTCCACATATTATTAATCCTAAATTAATTATTTTATTAATATCGCAACTTTCTTTTAATAAAAAAATACCAATTAAAAAACTCCAAATATAAGTTATACTATAAGAGAAGTAAACAATACCGTATGGCAAAAACTTTAGTGCTATTATAGAAGAGAAAGCACCAAGTAAATATAAAAATGCACCAAAATAAAAATTAAAATCAAAAAATATTAATTTAATAAAATTCTTTTTTGTATCTGAAGCTTTTTTTAAATAATAAGCTCCAAAAGCTCCAAAAAAAGTAGCTAATATAACAATTAAATATTTAAGCATTTTTCCCCAATCTTGTTACTCCAATCAAAATAAAAATACATCCCAAAATTTGAATTATTGAAAAATTCTCTTTGAAATAAAAAATAGCTAAAAACCATGCTATGACATAACCAATACCTAACAATGAATGCAAATTTGATAATTCATCATATTTTAATGCTAAAACCATAGTAACTCCACCAATAAATAAAAATGTCAAACCAATAAATATATAAAAAATATTAAAATATGGAGTGGACAATTTAAAAAAGAACTGTCCCATTACATTGCAAATACCAGAGAATATCATTAAAATTTTTCCTGTATTATTTTTTTTCATGATATTCCTTTTCAATGTTAACTTGCCATATATTATCTTTTGTTTTTACATTGTCTATTATATTATTAACTGTTTCCATAGCCGTAAGCATTGAATGATCCATATTATTATATCTATGCATACCATTCCTTCCGATTAAAAATAAATTTTCAAATTTGTTTAGATAATCCTTAATTTTATCAAAATTTTCATAACCTTTTCCAAAATAACATGGATAAGCTTTTTTAACTTTTATAACAACCATATCATCAACATTGAATTGAGCATCATCTTTTATAAAATTAATATTTTTTAATTCTTTAAAGGCTAATTTTTTCATATCAATCTCGGATTTTTTCCATAATTCATCATTTTCATTGCAAAAATATTCCAATCCAAACCATATTTTACCTTTATCACAAACCATATATGGACTCCAATTATTAAAAATCTGAATTCGTCCAACTATTGATTTTTCTTCTTGTATATAAATCCAATTATCTTTTATATTTGCAAAATTACATTTATTCTCTTCAATCAATATTCCAACTGTAATGAAATCTCTATATAACAACTCATTTGCTAATTTTTTTATATTTGCATCTGAATTTTCAAATGAATTTACCAAATCTTTAATTGCCATAGTAGAAACAAAATAATCACCATAAAATTGTCTACTTTCCTCACCTTGTTGAACAACAATACTTTCAATTTCATTATCTACATTGCAAACTTTGACAACATTTGAATTCAAATGTATTTCTCCACCCATACTTATAATTTTATCAGCAATATGAGACCAAAAATTACCGGGACCATATTTAGGATACATAAATTTTTCTATTAAACTTGTTTCAACATTTTTTTGATTTATATCAGAATTTTTCTGAAAAAATTTATTTAAAATATCTTTTATAATCGTTGCAATTGATAATCCTTTTATTCTCTGTCTTCCCCAATCAGCTTTAATTTGATTACATTCAACCCCCCATACTTTCTCAGTATAAGATTTAAAGAAAGTTATATATAATTCTTTTCCGAAATTATTTATCATAAAATCTTCAAGAGTAACTTCTTTTCTTTTATGTATTAGTGAAAAACAATAACTAATACCTATTTTAAATATTCTAAATAATCCTAGATTTTTTATTGTATTAAAATTTAACTTAACTGGATAATCAAAAAATTTTTGCAAATAAAATATTCTTGATTTTCTATTTCTTATTAAAAAAACATCATCATCTATATTTGATGAATTTTCAATCTCCATTTCATCTTTCCAAAATTGCATTATAGTATCTGATTTTGAGAAAAATCTATGTCCACCAATATCAATTTTATTTCCTTTAAAATCAACTGTTCTTGATATACCACCTATACAATCATCTTTTTCAAAAATAATTGGTTT
>Ga0153915_10008038_pt1 | contig 10006 bp, 10 predicted proteins | sample Opewatmetagenome_2_FD_107003 | JGI IMG/M metagenome (GOLD analysis project Ga0153915, IMG submission 107003) | Freshwater wetland microbial communities from Ohio, USA - Open water 3 Core 3 Depth 3 metaG | ecosystem: Environmental > Aquatic > Freshwater > Wetlands | place: USA: Ohio, Lake Erie... | reverse complement strand
TAATATACACAGGAATTACCTGGTGGAATGACTGGATTCGACCAGCAGCTACAGATGTCTGAATGGGACGTTGTATCGCAATCTGACCCATATGTTGTTTCTTTTAATACTGTGCGAATTGCGATATTAATTTCTCCGGTTGCATTATGACGTATGGAGCATGAGAACCTGCATGAAATCAGAGCGACAAAAATATTTAACAATGACCGGCAATATTTACCCTTTTTTCTTTCGTAAATGCGAGCCTGATCGTCGTGTTGAGGTAAGATTCAGACTAACATTAATTTTTGAGTTTCCCTGCCGCTGATTTTTCAGATTAAAAAAAAACAGAGGACCTGAAAATACCATGGGCCCGGCCGGATTCGAACCGGCGACCTCCGCCGTGTAAGGGCGACGTCATAACCGACTAGACCACGAGCCCGGTCTCTTACTAATGTTTCCCTGCCCCCTATTAACATTGTTGATATCCGCCAGATAATTCCCTGGTATCCGGAAGCAGCAGGGATCATTACAGGTAAAAAAAAGACAATAATTATTTATTCTTTTTTAAGTTTAATATCGATGGCATATTTTTCTGCATTTTTATCAGCGATAGCCTGGATGGCAGCGATTTCAGCACCCTGCCGGGTTGGTTTGAACAGGTGACGGAACCGTTTCTGGATTTTTAAGTATTCTTCGACAGGCTTGCGCACGACTTTTTTTGCTTTTACTACTTTTCCATCGACCATTTCATAATTGACCCAGAGTCCTGTCTCGATTGCCAGTTTGCCAACAGCAATGGTCTGCTCCCCTTCAAAACCCCACCCGGTACAACAGGGCGCATGGACCTGAACGTAGCAGGGACCTTTGGTATTAATCGCCTTCTCTACTTTTTTCATGAGATCCGCAGGATAAGCTATTGAAGCAGTTGCAACGTATGGAGCGCCATGTGCTGCAAGAATCTGCGGCATGTCTTTTTTGGGACGTTTATTGCCAAATGAACATTTACCTGACGGGCTTGTTGTAGTACTCGCGTCATAGGGAGTGGCACCTGAACGCTGGATGCCGGTGTTCATATAGGCTTCATTGTCGTAGCATATGTATGTGATATCATGACCGCGTTCAAAGGCACCACTGATACAGATCATACCGATATCGAAAGTTGCCCCGTCACCCCCCATGACCACCACTTTCTCTTTCCTGCCTTGTTTTTTGAGCGCCACTTCGATACCGGATGCAACTGCCGAAGCATTTTCAAAGAGGGAGTGAATCCACGGCACCTTCCAGGCAGTCTCCGGGTAGGGTGTGGAGAACACTTCCATGCACCCCGTTGATGAAACAACAATGGTATCCGGGCCGGCAGCTTTTGTTACCAGTCTTGCCACCAGTGCTGCACCACACCCGCCACATGCCCGGTGTCCGCAATCAAATAATTCAAGGGTTTTGTCGACCATCTCACAGCACCTCCCTGCGCAGTCCATAGAACATATCGCCCTGCCCTTTCTCGACGAGTGCGACAATCGCTTTGATGTCTTTCTTTCTGACGTCTCTTCCGCCAAGACCGATGATATAACCCTTTACCGGTATGCCGGAACCATAGAGTGCATCCTTGACTTCCAAGGCAACTGCACCTTTTGCACCCAGTGAAATGTTCTTGTCAAGCACGGCAATTCGGTGTACATGGGAAAGTGCCTTTGCCACTTCTTCAGTGGGAAACGGACGGAAAACACGGATCTTGAGCAGGCCAACTTTTTTGCCTTCATCACGCATCTCATCGATTGCGTCCTTGGTTGTACCGCAGATTGAGCCCATTGCTACAATCGCCGTATCTGCATCTTCAAGCCGATACCCTTCGACCATCGCACTATAATCCCTCCCGAACATCTGGCCGAATTCCTTTCCTCTCTTATAGATGATTGCCTTTGATTCTTTTAGGGCACGATCCATTTCGTACCGGAATTCATGATAATAATCCGGTGTGGCATACATACCAAAACTGATCGGATCAGCAGCATCAAGCCGTTCGTAGGGTGAAAATTTCGGAAGGAATCGATCGACATCCTCCTGCGAGAGCATATTGATGGGTTCATAAGTAAGAGAAAGGATGAAGCCATCAAAGCAGACAAATGCGGGGAGCAGGACTGAATGGTCTTCGGCAACACGGTATGCTAGGTAGTGCAGGTCAGTTGCTTCCTGGTTATCCTCGGCATAGAACTGGAGCCAGCCTGCATCCCGGAGAGATATTGAATCCTGCTGATCATTCCAGATTGACAGGGGTGCACCCAGAGCCCGGTTGGCAATGGACATCACGATAGGGAGACGCATGCCTGCGGCATTAAAACATACCTCGAACATAAGTGCGAGTCCCTGTGATGTTGTTGCAGAATAGGTGCGGGAACCTGCAGCGCTTGCACCAATGCAGGCTGAAAGCGCAGATAATTCGTTCTCGACAGTCATGTATTCCGCGTCAAGCTGACAATTTGCAACCATATCAGCGAGTGCCTCGACGATATGCGTCTGCGGCGTAATCGGGTATGCTGAGATCACCTGCGGACGACAGAGACGGACTGCATCTGCCACGGCATGCGATCCTTCGGTTATCTCCATCATTTACTTCTCCTCCAGTTTCATTTCAATTCCTTCACCCGGGCATTCTTCAGCGCAGATCCCGCAACCTTTGCAATACGTATAATCAGGGGCTACGAATTCCTCTTCAGTTTCATGGATGCATCCCTCGGGACACAGGGTCATGCATAACCCGCATTTTGTGCATTTTTCCTTGTCAAAAACCGGTTTGAAAACACGCCACGAGCCGGTGATATTATCACGCGACTTTCCTGGCCGTGCCCGGCATCCTACCGCAAGTGCCATTATGCTGCCCCCTTGATGATATTATATGCCTGCCGGGCAGCTTCGATATTTTTTACCGCGAGTTCTTTTGGGAACCGGTGGTTGAGTGCATTTTCCAGCGCGGAGAATTTTATTTCTCCTGATGCGGCAGCAAACGCTCCCATCAGTGATGTATTGGTGATGGGAAGACCAATTGCATTTAATGCTATGGTAGTTGCATCGATTGTAATCAATTTCACTCCTTCCGGTACCTTATAATCAGGTTTTTTTTCTGTGTTCACGATTACAATCCCGCCCTTTTTTACCCCCTGGAACACATTCACATCTTTGATTAACGTGCTGTCCTGCACAATAATGTAATCCGGTTCATATACCTGACTCCGTTTCCGGATTGTTTTATCATCGAATCGGACGAAAGCCTGGACCGGTGCTCCCCGGCGCTCAACACCAAATGCCGGGAAAGCCTGGGCAAAGACCCCCCCCTCGAATGCGGCAACGGCAATTAATTCAGCAGCCGTGACGGATCCCTGCCCGCCCCTGCCGTGGATACGTAACTCTCTCAAGAAAAATCCCCATTATTCTTACATGATTAATCGATATAAATCTACAGATCTATATCAAGCCCGAGAATTTCGGTATTTCCGCAAAAAACATCCCGGGCAATCCTGGCCAGACCCCTTGAGGCGCACCATTCATCGAAGACTGCCACTTTTCGGCCAAGAAATGCCTCAACATCAGGTGCGATTATTGGTGCGAGACTGCCGGCAAGTGCTACCATTGCATGAGGATTTAACATGAGGAGCGCGGCACATTCCATCGCAGAAAACATAGCAATGGACGGCATGCGCTTATGTTCAGGAAGGGAGAATTTCACTCCAGCGTGCTGGAAAGCTTCATTGGCCGTGCATTCCCCCGCATCGATACGTCGTATCGCATCCACATCGAGTGCGCCATGAAGAATACCGGGTGCAAAGATGCAGGCATCAAATGCGCCCACTACTTTACCCGCTGTAACAAGAAGTGTAACCGTGTTTGAGCTCACGTCGGATACAATGATATCATGACCCAGCGTGCAGCTGACTTCGTATGCAATTCCTATTTTTTCGGGACTCGACTGGTGTGAATATACCTTAAAACGGGGATCCGTAGGGGATTTCCGATGGAGACCAGGAATAACGACAGTAGGAATCCCGCTCTTTGCTACCTCATCAAAGACCTTCGTCCCGCCACCAATATGTTGTCCTGCCCCATCCTGGCTGATGAGTCCACGGTTTTTCACTTTTTTGATGCAGGTAATTGCCGAAATATTGTCCCCCATCGAATAGCAGAGTGCAATACCTTCAATTTCATCGACCGGACATAACCTTGACAGGTCCTGTATCGAGAACTCTTTTGCAGTTTCTCGCGATATCTTGAACTGCCCCGTTTCTCCAGCAAAACGCATCGCGGTTGTTCCGTGATCGATCCCGATGAACATACCAGTAATCCTATAGCATGGATTACATATTAGGTTATGATGTTTGATATCGTAACGGGCGGCGCCGGGTTTATCGGCTCGCACCTTGTTGATACTCTCGTTGCACAGGGTAACGAAGTCCTCGTGATTGATTCGCTTTGCTCCGGGCGAAGGGAAACGATTGCACGGCATATCGACTCCTGCAAGGTCAGGTTCGTGAAAAGAGACCTGCTTGATGATGGTTGGCAGGATACCATTAAGGGGGCGGACAGGCTCTTTCATCTCGCCGCGGACCCTGATGTCCGTCAGAGTGCTGTGAATCCCGAACCGACAATGCAGAACAATATTATGGCTACCTACCGTGTTCTCGAAGCCATGCGCCAACACGATGTTCCTGAACTTGTGTTCACATCGACATCCACGGTCTACGGTGATGCTGCTGTCATCCCGACACCGGAGAGTTATACCCCGCTCGAGCCCATTTCCGTGTACGGTGCCAGCAAGCTGGCCTGTGAAGCACTTATCTCCGCGTACTGCCATTCGTTTGGCATGAAAGCATGGACGTTTCGTTTTGCCAATATTATCGGTTCGAGGAGCGGCCATGGTGTGATCAGCGACTTTATCCAAAAACTTGAAAAAAACCCGGCAGAGCTGGAGATTCTCGGTGATGGCAAACAGATCAAATCCTACCTTGAGGTGCATGAGTGTGTTGCTGCGATGCTCTATGCAGTCGGGCATGTAAGTGACACAGTTAACACTTTCAATATCGGTTCTGATGACTGGATTGACGTGAAAAGTATTGCGGAGATTGTTACAGAAGAGATGCACATCCCTCAGACGAAGTTCAGGTTTACTGGAGGTAACCGTGGATGGATAGGGGATGTACCAAAGATGCAGCTTGCCATAGACAAAATCAAGGCTCTCCGCTGGAAACCTCAAATTGGTTCGAGGGAGAGTGTGCAGATCGCTGTAAGGTCTATGCTCGCGGAACGACAGCACCTGCAATAAGGTGCAGGGATTGTCCAACTAAATCATTACACCCGTGATTCCCATGAAGTATATTGTAATTATCGGCGATGGTATGGCGGATGAACCACTTTTACAGCTCGGTGGAAAAACCCCTCTTGAATATGCTAAAACGCCGAATATGGACTGGCTGGCGAAAAACGGTGCATGCGGAATGCTGCGGACAATTCCTGATAATTTTGAAGCAGGCAGTGACATAGCCAATATGTCCATTCTAGGCTATGATCCAGAGAAGTATTATACCGGCAGGGGGCCTCTTGAGGCAATGAGCATGGATATTGATCTTACACCAGGTGATGTTGCGTACCGTTGCAATCTGGTGACCGTGGAAAACGGAATCATGACCGATTTCTCAGCCGGGCATATATCTAGTCCGGAAGGTGCTGAGCTTTTTTTATCACTTGAAAAAAAGATCCCTGAAGTGATGTTCAGGCCGGGAATCAGCTATCGCAATCTGCTGGTTGTCCGTAATGGGAAAGGTGCAACGTCCACCCCTCCGCATGATATCGTGGGGAAAAACATTGAAGGTTATCTCCCGAAAGGCGGAGATGCCGGGCTGCTCATGCGATGCATGGAAAAAAGCAAGGATCTCTTTTTCGAACACAGGGTTAATTCTGCGCGAAAAAAATCCGGTAAACTTCCGGCGACCCAGATCTGGCCATGGAGTGGGGGACATAAACCTGCATTTCCGTCCTTTGAGAAGAAGTATGGTAAGAAAGGAGGTGTGATTGCTGGCGTTGACCTCTTAAAAGGGATTGCCCGGTGTGCCGGTATGGAAGTGATCCGAGTTCCGGGTGCCACCGGATATCTCGATACTGACTATGATGCCAAAGGAAGCTATGCGCTTGATGCTATACAACACCTTGATTTTCTCTATATCCATATTGAAGCACCGGATGAAGCCGGGCATCTGGGGAACATTGAAGAGAAGGTTCGCGCAATCGAGAGAGTAGATGGGGTCATAGGTATGATACTTGAGAAATTTGAGGGTGTAATCGCACTGCTTCCCGATCACCCGACTCCCATCAGGGTTAAGACCCATACAAGGGATCCGGTTCCTTTTGTTGTCATGGGGAAAGAAAAGGATGCTACGGAACGATTCTCGGAAGAGGCGGCAAGGTCCGGGGGACTGGGAATAAAAAATGCCGTGGATTTTTTAAACTTCCTCTTTTCATAAGGTATGCGGCATCAGGCCCCTGCTTCATCATCCGGTCAGTGGGGGTAACTTTCATCACTTGCCGCACCGGACTCCTTCTTTTTCTTTGTTTAATAATATAGATTTGTCCCTGTTTTAAGATCGAACGGGAAAACCTATCTTATAATCCGGAAATAATCCAATGCAGTTAATACCGTTGGCGTAGAGGTGTAGTGAGATGAAAAAGAACCTGCTGATGTGGGATGAAACTCTCTTCCGCGACCCTGAGGTACTAGAGATTGATTACGTTCCCGATCAGTTTGAATTCCGGGATGCCCAGATGCGCGAACTCTCGTTCCAGATAAGACCAGGACTCAGAGGGGGGAGACCTCTCAATACTATCTGTAAGGGTTTGCCCGGAACAGGTAAGACTACCAGTATCCGGAAACTCTTTGCAGAGATCGAGGAAACAACGAAAAAACTTGTGCCTGTCTATATTAACTGCCAGATCGATAATACCAAGTTTGCAATAATTTCCCAGATCTACAAAAAGCTTGCCGGGCACCTTCCCCCATCATCAGGTACTTCTTTCAAGCAGGTGTTCGATGCTGTTGCCCGCCTCCTGGTGAAGGAGGAGATTGTACTGCTTGTCGCGCTTGATGATGCAAATTACCTCCTCTATGAAAATGAGATAAACAAGGTGCTCTATACACTTCTTCGATCCCATGAGACCTACGAGGGAACACGGATCGGAGTTATTGTGATTGTCAGCGATCTTGATGTTGATTTATCCCGAGCGGTTGATGCACGTGTCGCTTCCGTCTTCCGTCCAACCGAGATCTATTTTCCCCCGTATGAGAATGCTGAAATCAAGGACATCATGAAGGCACGGGTGATGCAGGGCCTGTTTCAGGGCGTTTTGAGCGAAGAACTGCTTAATCTTGTAGTCGAACAGACTCTCAAGAGCGGGGACCTTCGAGTAGGCATAGATCTCTTAAAACGGGCGACACTCAGTGCAGAACGGGCAGCCCGGCGCAGTATCGGGCGTGAGGATATCTGTGGGGCGTATGAAGTCTCCAAATACTTACACCTTTCCTATACCATTAAAACACTCAAGGAAGAGGAGCGGATGATCCTCAAATCATTTGCGGAAAGAAGTGCAAAAGAACATGAGATGAATGCAGGTGATGTGTATAAGTCTGTCAAAGAATCGTTGTCTCTTGGTTATACCCGGTTCTATGAAATTGTAAAAAAATTGGATGCGATGCGGCTGATAAACCTTCAGTACCGTAACGGGAAAGGGAGAACACGGATCATCACCCTGAGGTACGACCCGTCAAAAGTCCTCGAATATCTCGCATAATAGCAGATCATTTTAAAAAATATTATACGTTGCCAAACCCTCTTTTATGATGCAGGGGTTTTTGTACATGCTGAGTGTTAATGAACTGGCACTGGAGATATTTGAGAATTTAGCCGAAATTCCAGAGGAATTCAACTGTACGTATCATGAACTGGACAATGGAGCACGTATCGTTGATTGCGGTGTGAGCACGCGGGGTGGATATGCAGCAGGCAGGGCATTCACCGAGATTTGCATGGGCGGCCTTGGCGAGGTCAATTTCCGTATGGGGCATATCAAGGATTTCCCAATGCCGTTTATTGACGTCATGACCGATTTCCCGTCAGTTGCCTGCCTCGGTGCACAGAAAGCCGGGTGGACCGTCAAGGTGGGCAACTATTTTGCAATGGGAAGCGGTCCGGCACGGGCTCTCTCTCTCAAGCCAAAACACACGTTTGAAGTGATCGAATACGAAGACGATTACGACTGTGCTGTGATCTGTTTGGAGAGCGACCACCTTCCGAATGGAGAGGTAATGAAAAAGATTGCAGAGGAATGTCATATTGACGTGGCTAATGTCTGTGCTGTTGTTGCTCCTACCTCGTCTATTGTCGGATCAATCCAAGTGTCCGGACGTTGCGTCGAAACTTCGATTTATAAGCTCAACGAGCTCGGATTTGACACCAGAAAAATCATTGCTGCTATTGGAACTGCACCCATCCCGCCAGTCAGGGGCGCAAAGCTTGCCATGGGGGTCACTAATGACGCTACAATCTATCATGGGCGGATCAACCTGACAATGAAGGCCCCCGAGATCAAGGACTACCTCGAAAAGATCCCAAGTAATAAGTCCAAGGGCTACGGTAAGCCCTTCAATGATATCTTCAAGGAAGCTAACTATGACTTCTACCAGATTGATACCTCGCTCTTCTCCCCGGCAGAAGTCATTATCAACGAGCTGTCTGAAGGATCTGTGTATCATGTCGGAGCAGTAAATAGCGATGTAACGCTGAAATCATTCGGGCTGATAAAATAAATTTTCTTCTTGGCATATTTTTTTGAGAAATAAAGGATTATTTTGATAATTTCAATCTTTGCGAGCGATACAACAGATATCTGAAGATTCTGTGGACAACACATATTGAAACTGTGAGACGTGTTTTGCATATCGATATATAGCACTGGTCTTCTTTTCCCTCCTTTCATTCAGGAGATCAAAATCTTATAAACACGAACGCTCAATACTCGATCATTGTTCGGGCATCGTACTGATGAGCCGGACTGGTCTGATAACCGTCAAAAACAGGAGGTATCATGGAGTTAAAAGGAAGCAATACAGAAAAGAATCTTCTTGCAGCATTTGCAGGAGAGTCACAGGCACGCACGCGGTACAGTTTCTTTGCGAGTGCTGCAAAAAAGGAAGGATATGAACAGATATCCGAGATCTTTACAGAAACTTCTGATAATGAAAAAGAGCATGCGAAATTATTCTTCAAGCTCCTGAAAGGCGGGATTGTGGAGATTACCGCTGCTTACCCGGCTGGCATCATCGGGACGACTGCCGACAACTTAAAAGTATCTGCTGACGGTGAGAAAATGGAATGGGGTACTCTGTATCCCGGTTTTGGCAGTGTAGCGGAAAAAGAAGGATTTCCCGAAGTGGCACGAACTTTCCGGGAGATTGCTAAAGTGGAGTCATATCACGAGCGGCGCTACCGTAAATTACTTGATAACCTTACGCGGGGCGAAGTCTTCAAAAAGGATGTTCCGGAACACTGGAAGTGCAGGAACTGCGGCTACGTTCACGAAGGTAAAGAGGCTCCCCTTAAATGTCCTGCGTGTGATCACCCGAGAGCATATTTCGAACTATACAGCGAGAATTACTAATTATTTTTCCGCTTGGTTTCGTCTCCTTTAATCCCTTACGTGAAGTTGAAAGTATGAAGGCGGATACTGGAATTTTTCCAAATTTTTGTTTTTAATAATCACATTCACACCACTTACCATGTTCAGTATAATACAGGAGCGACAAATACCTGATCAGGAGCTACTGCGTAAATGATCGTTATTGGGATTGATCCCGGGCTTGCCCGACTGGGGTATGGGGTGCTTGAAGTGAATAAGGGAGAAATCCTGCCCCTCAACTATGGATGCATAGAAACTTCCGGCAGGGATCTCCGCGCTTCGGAGAGATTATTAAAAATATATACGGCAGTCG
>Ga0153915_10008037_pt1 | contig 10006 bp, 9 predicted proteins | sample Opewatmetagenome_2_FD_107003 | JGI IMG/M metagenome (GOLD analysis project Ga0153915, IMG submission 107003) | Freshwater wetland microbial communities from Ohio, USA - Open water 3 Core 3 Depth 3 metaG | ecosystem: Environmental > Aquatic > Freshwater > Wetlands | place: USA: Ohio, Lake Erie... | reverse complement strand
CAACGCCACCTAACTTGTTTTCTCTGTTGAGGGGACTGCAAAATAACATAGCATCGGTCGGACCAACCTTGCTTACTTGCAAAGACGTGTCTTTTCTCAACCGTTTATACTATTACTGGGAAAAGACTCGCAGGTTTGCGCCGCTGGGTGAAGAACCTAGAGGCGCTTTGCGCTTGATTAGGCGAGACTGTTTGGAGAAGGTTGGGGGGTTCAAAGATGTCATAGCACAAGAAAGTCAGCTAGACATTGACCTACGAAAGGCCGGATATAGGTCGATAATCGCTTCAAATGTAGTCTATTATCATCTGAGAAAATTCTCATTCAAGAAGGCGATCAGGAGTCAGATTAGAGCTGGCAAAATGCGAAGACAGATAAATATGCCGTTTTGGAGAGTGTTGGGGCATTCTATCCTGCGTTTAAGACCGTTTGTCACCTATGGTTATCTATTTGGAAAAGAAAATCGGCGTTCTGAAGATGATCGCACCTGCAGGTGACCAACCCGGCTTGTTCACTCATACAAGACTGAAGGCGTGTGCTCTTGGTACTAATTTCGCACAATGTACCTGATACTGGAAAGATGCCTTGCACTGGTATGCAAAGACCAATTCTGCCAACGCAAGAGTCAGAACGGATGCCTCGATATTTTGAATGGGTTCAATGGAGGCTATCTGCGGCTCTGCGTGCAGTTTCAATGAGAGCCAAGCTGAGGCTTTGCTTTTGTGTCTTTCTTGTGTCAGTTCCGAAGATGCTACGCACACGTCTTCCTCAGTGGGTAAACGCGACTATGGAGGATATCGCTAACAGACTGGCAGAGCATATTGTTGTTCAAGTCAGCGATGTCAAGTATGTGTTAGTCGATGCCGAAAGCCTAACCATAGTCTCCCCTTTGTATGAATCATCAATAATGAAGCAGTTGAAAGTGAAACCAAGAGAAACGTTTCTAGATGTGGGCGCCAATATTGGGAAATACTCGTTCCAAATAGCCAGTAAGGTGAGCAAAAGCCTAGTCATAAGCGTGGAGGCGCATCCGAAGAACTATCAAGCCTTAAGGAAAGGCATTCAACTCAACGGTTTCAGGAATGTGATTCCAGTCAATGTGGCCGCTTGGAAGGAAAATCGCGAGATGAAGCTTTACATAGGCAAACGAGCCGGGACGCATACACTAAAAAGAAACTTGGGCTTCGGTCATATTCACATCAAAGCGGAAACTTTGGACAGTGTTCTAAAACGCTTGAACGTAACAAGAACAGATTGGATAAAAATCGATGTTGAAGGCGCGAGCTTAGAAGTTCTGAAAGGCCTAACGGAGAATCTTCAATCTCATCCAAATCTGATAGTCGAAGCCTTCGACTTTGAAGGTGTGATCTCTTTTCTAAGACACTGTGGATATGTTGAGCGTGGACTTTCGCCAGGTAATTTTCTCTTTACTCATGTCTAGGCGTTTCTGCTGTTGTGCGCTTGTTCTAATCCCCTTTTTCCAGAATATCCACAGGTTATCAGTATCGTCTTGCGATTCGTATTCTATCCCGCGTGCATCCAATTGCTTGTTGGATAGATTTTGGATGTTCTTCTACCCAAGGACTTTCCTGAAGAAAACATGAGAGATAATCCTTGCCTATTTGATTTCTCCAAGAACATGTTGAATTATCAGGTCAGAGAATCGTTGTTCGGAAAGAACCGTGTAGCGAGAGCGAGGCGTGAAGCTCATGGATCCGGATAATGCGCAAATATCTAGAAACTCAAGTAGACTTTCTCCTGAAGAGAACGTACCCATTGGTTTCAACCGTGCGTTCAAATCCGTTCTCAAATGGTTTGATGAAGTCTTGGTGTTTTGGACCCAGAAAGATGTGCGTGATTGGGTATTCTTGAAGAAGCTTCTCGGGAGCTGTTGACATAATTTTTGGCAACGTTTCAAGTTCGAACACTAAGGCTTCAGCATTTCCTCCACCGCAAAGTATCTTGCCTTTTAGATGACGAGCCGAAACATAAGCAAGTGAAGAAGGCACAACCAAGGTAACAGAGTCTTCTGAAACGTCTATTCTTGTGAAGTCTGGGAGGACAAGTCGTCTTCTATAGGTCTGCATGTTTTTGCCAATGAGAACTGCTGAAGCGATCAAAGCAGGAACAGCTAGCAGCACACTTTCCGAAGTGAATATTGCATATGCTGTAAGTATTGCCGCCGGAACAGCAGAATACGCAAGATATCTGTAGCCATCACCCCATAGCCATATGAAGAAGAGCGCCAGAGTTGATGAATACCAAACCGAAATCATGAGAACCTCACCTAAGAAGATTTGTGAGTAGAATATCAAGCCGATCAGAGGTATATAGAAGTACGGCTGCAACTTGACAAGCCACTTTGGGTTGCCTGGTCTCTTCTTTCCTTTGTCCCAACTGCCGTATTTCAGATGGAATCCAATGTATCCAGCGTGGTCTCTCAGGATTCGCACGTAGCCCCCTTTGGTGATCAAAAGTGACAACACCAGCCCAAAAAGCAATGGCAAGAGGAACAGGTTGTTTGAGGCATAGAGAAAAGGAGAAATGAGCAGACAGGTGAACAACAGTGTTTGAGTCGCCATCTTATGGGTTAAGAACGTGAGCGCTGTTGCACCTGCTGTAAGAATCATTTCCAGAATGCCTTTTTGGGGCAACAGAACAATTGTCAAGCCGTACCAAAGCGCCCCTAAGGGTCGGGCAGACTCAGAAATGCTTTGTAAGTACGAGGCTGGAGTCACGGAGTAAATCAGTGCTGCTACTAGAGCATATGGTTCAATCATGTATTGTAGCCCGAGAAAGTATGTTAAAAGTGCAATGCCGTAGTCGGAGACTGCTCCGAGCATAAACAGTGTCTTCGGTCTCAGATTCTCAGGGAAAATTGATAGCAAGAAATGGAGCAGAGGAGGATGAGTGTAGCTGTCACCAACAAGAAACTTGCCAAGAACCTTTGGAGGATGGCCTTTACGAAATCTAGACGCTGCCAACAGATGAAACTGCGCATCAACACCCCTCGGAACAAACCACATTAGTGGTAGTCTGAGTGAGAAATGAATAGTGGCTATCGCAATAATTGCTTCGAACTGCATTACGACATCAGCAGCGATCTGATACTTTCCCTTAAGGCTTGCAAGGAATGGTTCTTGATCACCCATTTTCTGGCGTTTTCGCCCAGTTGCTTTCTCAGTTCTGAATTTTCTGCCAAAAGTATTAGGGATTTGGTGATCGCCGAAGAATCTTTCACTGGGATGACTATTCCTTTCTTGTCTGCAAGTAGGTTTTCATGGCTTCTAGGGGAGTTGGTAGCAATAACAGCGCATCCGGTTGACATAGCTTCCAAAACCGCCAGTGAAACGTTGCTTCCTGTTACTCCAGCATAGATGAAGATGTCACTGATCTGAAGCAAGTCACGCACTTTGTGAGGAGGGGCGTCACCCATTAATCGTATTTTCTGTTTGAGATCGTTTTCTTCGATGAAACGTGACGCATACTCATACATTTTTCCCATGCCAACTATCAAGCAAATGATCTTGTCATTTTTCTGGAAGGCTTGTTTCAGAGCGGGCATAAGATATTCTATTCCTTTCTCCTGACTCAACCTACATGTCGCATTTACCACCATACTATCTGCAGAAATATTTAGATCAAGCCTTCGAGCCTCTCTGCCTTTCTTCAGGGGCAAATAGAAATTCTCGTCAACACTGTATTGCACAACCCCTATCTTTGATTCAGGCACATTCATTCGGCGGTAGATTTCTGGCAGCTCATATCCCAAGACGGCGAGCTTAGTGGATATTTTAGCGGTTGTCCTAATGGCTATCAACGCAGTGCCTCGCAGCAGTAAAGAATGCAAGCTCAACAATACTTGACGACTCTTCGATCTGACCGCGACTTGAAAGTTCCAGTAAACACTTGAGAGATAATTAGTCGTGGCGCCATAATCCATGATGACGACTTTTCTGCCAGTTAATTTACCAGCAATGGAGGAGTAAAAACCCGTGAACACACCATTCTGAGCTAGTATAGCATCGAATTGATACTTCTTGTTCAACTGGAGAAGCCTAATTGCCCCCCACAGCACGTAACAGAGGTTGAGAGGAAAAAGCCCAGGATTGCAAGGTACAACGTGTCGCCTCATCTTCTGCAACCTATGAATCACGTATGGTCCTGAATAGTCATTTGGGCGTATCGTTAGAAAATGAACTTCATATTCCTCATGCAAGGCTCTCCAAACCTCGCTCACAATTGCCTGTGAACCTCCAGAAAAGGGAAAGAAACTTATGGTGATGCAAATTCGCTTCAATTCCTTTTTGTCTCCAAAAATGCCGCTAGCCTATGAAGTCCACTTGAAAGATCTATTTCAGGTTCAAAGCCGTAACGTTCCTTGAGTGGAGTTGGACTCGCATAAAATCTGTTGTATTCTACTGTTTCACCCTCTTGAATCATCTTCGGCTGAGCTATGCCAAAGGTCTTTGCTGCTTCAAGGATCAAATCTTGAATGGTTGTGGGTTTTCCGCCGCAGAAATCTATTACGGAGTCTTTCAAGGGCTCATTTGCCATTCTGATTATTCCTTCGGCAGCGTCGTCAACATGCATAGCGTCAATCAGGTTCAGACCATTGCCCCTAACTGAAAACTCGCTTCTACGTTGGAAATAGAACTGCTTAACCAGTTTAGTGAAGATCTTGCGTGAAGGCTCATAGGGCCCGTAAGCGCCAAAAAATCGCACAATCAGGTATTCGGAGATTGTGCCTCTCTTCTTAAAGTGTTTTACATAAGCTTCTGAGGCAAGTTTTGAAATTGCGTATGGTAAAGTCGGCGAGATGTGAATCTCTGGAGAGACAATACCCTCGAGTCCTTCATAGACAGCTCCTGACGAAAAGAAAATGAGTCTTTTTGCTTTGAACAGCTGAAGGAAATTGGTCAAGGATTCCGTGTTGTTGCGTAGGTCGAAAGTAGGGTCAATATAAGATTTGGACGGGTCGCTGTTTGCGGCTAGGAAAATGCACAACTCATGGTCAGAACCGTAATTCTCTCTAAGAGATTCTAGGTCATGCAAGTTCAAGAGATTGCATTTTTCTGCAGCAACTTTCTTGGAGCTCAGATTGCAGACGAAGGGAGGAAAACCCTTGTCAGTGTTGTACAGTGCAACGATATCCCAGTCTTTCGGAGCCTTATCGAGCAGGTTTTTTCCAATAAATCCGGAAGCGCCTGGAATGATAACTCGCATTTTAGCCCCCTTCTTTCTTCCTGAACCATTTTATTGTTTTCTGGATCCCTTCCTGCAAATCGACTTTAGGAGAATATCCTAGGACTCTTCGAGCTTGTGTAATGTCGGGAATCCTGAGTTCTACATCGGCAAAATCCTTTTGAACATACTTGATCTCCGACTTTGAATCCGTCAATCGAACTATCAGTTCAGCCAAACTTGCAATTGTGATTGCAGTTTTTGGGTTGCCAATGTTGAGTACTTTACCCACTGCTTGACTCTTTGAGGCTGCAAGGATTGTGGCTTCAACCGCATCCTGTATATAGCACCATGATCTAACTTGAAGCCCGTCTCCGTAGATTATAAGGGGTTCGCCCAGGAGAGCCTTTTCAATGAAGTTGTGCATCGCGCTTTCGCCTGTCTGTCTGGGACCATAAACATTGAAGTATCGCAGAATGGTGACTGGAAGCCCTTTTTCCAAGAAGTAACTGTGTGCTAAATGTTCAGCCGCCAGCTTGCTGGTCGCGTAAACCCATCTGGGTTCACTCACTGGACCTTGAGAAGTCAGACTTGCTTCGCTGCTGAGAAAGGAATATTTGCCGTAGACTTCTGACGTGGAAGCTAAGACTACTCGTTTTATCTTTGGATTTGTTTCTTCAATAGCTCGCAACAGGTTGTAGGTTCCAATGAGGTTGATCTTCATAGTTGTTATGGGGCTTTTTGTTACGGTCGTTATTCCAGCTACTGCTGCTAAATGGAATATTATGTTAGCATCCTTCACGAAACGCTTCAAACTGGGTAGGTGTAGAACATCGCCTTTTGCAAGGTGAACATTTTTTGAGAGCCTGATCCAATTGATTGAACTTCTCCGTAGGTTATCGTACAATGTGATCTTGCATGTATTCATAAGTCTTTCAGCTATGTGGGAGCCTATGAATCCAGCTCCACCCGTTATCAAAATGTGTCTATCCTCAAACTCTTTGAGAGATTCATCTGATCTCATCTGAAATTCCTTACTAGGAATTAGTCTCTATGGCTAATAGCATTGCGTACGCGCTGAGAATACTCACTTAAATTTATTAGATGCTAAGTGCATCAACTGCTCGTCAACTTATGGTGATTGACGACTTTGAGCCCTGTTGGTCCTACTGCCCGTGTTGCTCGTGGTGCTACGTACTTGTTCATTCAAGGATTTGGCACAGCCTTTATTGGCCTTGTGTACTTCGCGATTTTAGCGCGTGCCTTTGGTTCTCCTTCTGAGCAATGGCAATTGGGCGCCTATGCGTTGTTGTCCTTCGTTCTTTCATCTGCACAGATTTTTGGCACCCTTTCACTTCAATCAGCCGCTGTCAAGTACATCGCCCAGTACCTTGCTGAAGGCAATGTCGAGAAGGCTAAAGGGGTTGCGGTTCGCGTTCTACAAGTAGGTTTGGTGGCGTCAGCTGTCGCTTTCTTGGGGTTATTTGCGCTGGCAGAATGGATATCTATGCTGCTGTTTGCTGTGCCAAATTACGCTTATCTGATTCGCCTAGTTGCTGTTTGTACCATATTCGTGATATTGTATGTTCTTACTGTCGGCATTTTGCAGGGGCTACAGAGAATGCGAGAAGTTGCGTTCATCGGACTGTCTTACAGCCTTATTCACGCATGCGTGGGCGCATTCCTCCTTTTCCTAGGCTGGCGGCTGCAGGCAGTGGTTGTTGGATGGCTTGCAGGCTGGGCCATCGCCTCCGTCGCTGCTCTGGTCTTGGTTGCCAGATATCTAGGTGTAATTGGGAAGCCCCATCCGGTGCGTCCGCTAATGAGGTTCTCACTTCCGCTGTATTTGTCAGCCAGCATTGTATTTCTCATCGCTTGGATTGATCAGCTTTTCTTGGTTTCCTACATGAGTCTGCTATATGGCGCAACTGAGGGTCAGGCCATACTGGGAATCTACTACGTGGCTATTCGCGCGTCAGTTGTCCCCACGCTGTTTTCAAGCGCTCTGGTTATCGCGCTTTTTCCGTCGCTTGCGGAGCTTTATGCGCAGCAAGGCTTGAACAGCTTAAGAGATGCTTTCAGAATGTCATCGCGCTATTCTGTTCTCATAGGTTTCCCGCTGATAATAGGTTTGGCTACCCTAGCCTATCCAGTGATTATTCTTTTTGGCGGGTGGCAGTACATTGATGCCGCCGTGCCTCTGATCATTATCTCAATTGCCACGTTAGTCGCCACTCTGGGACTAGCGATGAGTCCAATATTGCTTACGCTGGAGCGCACAGTCGTTGCTTCACTTCTGTCCGTGGTTTCTGTGGCGCTGAGCCTCTTTTTTGCATATGTCATGGTGGTTCCATTAAATCTGGGTATGATTGGTGCCGCATGGGCCAGAACCTTGACTTCAATTCTGTCGTTTATCCTGACCTTCTACGTCGTATCACGCCATGTTCCGTTGTCATTCGACAAGAAAGCGCTTTGGAAGTCTTCGGTTGCCTCAGCTTTCCTAGTAGCAGCTGTAATTGGGCTCGATCTGATCCGAAAGCTACTGTCGCCCTCTTCATACCAGTTTCTTGTCATAAGTCTACATCTTCTCCCAATATACGTTATTGCAGGAGGACTGGCTTACTCCATCGCTTTAGTCATGCTGAAGACGTTTACAAAACGAGACTTGGAAATCGTCGAAGAATATTTACCCAGCAAACTGCAGTGGATCGTTACGTGGCTGAATCGTTTTGTGAAGACTGACCAGTCCTGATCAAAGGTTCGGTCAGATCATGGGCAGGTCATCGCTTGGCAAAGTCAGGCTGGAGTCGCAAGGAGATTTCGAGGCCTTTGTCGTCATATGATATCGTGGGCGACATCGCAGTTATTCGTGTTCCAGGAAGCCTTGGCAATGAAGCTGCATTTACTGCAGAGGGTTTGATGCGAAGACATGGGAACGTCAAAACCGTATTGGGACAAGTTGGCGGAGTATCTGGCGATCTTAGATTGCGTCGGCTCGAATGGATTGCTGGCGAGAGGAAGTTTGAAACGGTCCACAAGGAGTTTGGATGCGCATTCAAAGTCGGATCTTGAGAAATGCTATTTTTCGCCTCGCCTTTCCCTCGAGCGCATGCGCATTGCAGAACTAGTCAAACCAAATGAGACCATTGTCAACATGTTTGCCGGAGTGGGCTCGTTCTCAATTCTAATAGCCTGTCAAAGCAAAGTGAGGAAGGTCTTCTCCATAGACGTCGACCCCGTTGCGGTCAAGCTCATGCACGAAAATGCAAGGCTGAATAGGGTTGAAAGCAAACTGGTTCCAATCTTGGGCGACGCCAAAGACATTGCAAGGAAGCGTTTGAGGAATATTGCAGACCGCGTCATTATGCCGTTGCCCCAGAAAGCCTTCGCCTATCTCGAATACGCGCTCATCGCTTTGAAATCTTCAGGCGGCTGTATACACTACTATGATTTCGAGCATGCCTCCAAAACTCAGGATCCAGTGAAAAAAGTCCAAACGAAGGTCGAGGAGAAACTGCAGAAGTTTGACGTCAGCTTCACTGTTTAAATGGGCCGAGTTGTACGGTCTGTTGGACCGTGCTGGTATCAGGTTGTCTTAGATATTTTCATCAGCTAGAGACGAGCGTAGGGTAGATCATGTTCTTACGAGGTCTAGCGCGTCTTCCGGGGTCATTCTGGTCTTGAACTTTCTTTTGAAAAATTGAACCACGTTTCTGATGTCTCGTTCAAGCAGCTGTTCTGCGTTTGGTTGATCTCTTGTTACGTATTGGGGCCAGTCGATGATTAGAGTGTGCCAGTTTGGTTGCATGATGATGTTGAATTCGCTTAAGTCTGCGTGTACTATGCCTGCTTTGACGTAGGTCTTGCGAACGTTTGCAAGGATTTCCTTCAGTGTTTTCTCTGCGTTTGGGATTTCGTTGAATTCGGCGAGTTCGGCGCCTTCGATTTTTCCCATGACAACTACGTGACGGTTTTGGCTGATCGGTTCTGGTGCTGCCACTTGTTGAGCGTGGACTAGTTTCAGGGCTTGGAACTCTCTTTCAGCTGCGATTCGTGATTGATAGAGCCAGCTTATGTGGTGGCGGTTTGCGATGTAGCCGCGGGTTCGTCTGGTTGCGCGGAAGCTGAGTCTTCCAAGCCTGTGGAATTTAACTGCGACCTGTTCGCCTTTTGGTGAGAGTGCATCGTAGACGTCGGATTCCTTGCCGACTCCGAGTGGTTTGCCCAATGCTTCGATTGCTTCTGCTTTGACTAGAGCGTTTATTGCGAGACAGTCGTAGCCTGCAGTGTAGAGCACGTAGCCAGTGTAGGAGCCGACCCAGCGTTCAATTAGCCTGAATTTGCCTAGTCTGGGCAGGCGGAAATCGAGTTCTCGCGGGGTGAGTTTAGTGAGCCTGACCAGCTCGTTTTCTGGCACATATCTGTGGCGTGCCATGTCGGCTTCGATGGCTTGGAGTACTTGGAGGTCTTCTGGTTGCAGTTGACGGATTACTCTGACCGCTGTTTGAATGCTTGACATGATAAGAAGGGGAAGGTTTGTTGAGTCTTTTTAAGATTAACTCTGTTCAGTCAGCTTGGTTGTGGTTAGATTTCGAGTATCCTAAGCGACTTTAATGCTTCGTCACCTGCTCTTTCAAGATTCACGGTGTCCGCGCGGTGTCTAGCTTGCGCATGTCTTCTTGAAGCTGCTTTTGCCTTGGCTTTGGTTTTCGCTTGCTTCTGCTGGGGTTTTGTTAAGCCTATTCTCGTTGCTATGTCGTTGATTTCGGGGGCGTCTAATCCTATGAGTGGACGGTAGACTGGAAAGCCTTTGACTGCTTCGTCT
>Ga0153915_10008036_pt1 | contig 10007 bp, 4 predicted proteins | sample Opewatmetagenome_2_FD_107003 | JGI IMG/M metagenome (GOLD analysis project Ga0153915, IMG submission 107003) | Freshwater wetland microbial communities from Ohio, USA - Open water 3 Core 3 Depth 3 metaG | ecosystem: Environmental > Aquatic > Freshwater > Wetlands | place: USA: Ohio, Lake Erie... | reverse complement strand
GAGGATCGAACGCAGCCCACATTGCGCGCGCCGCCCTGGAAGCCATCGCATTTCAATCGGCCGAGTTGCTGCGCGCGATGCAACAGGATTCCGGCATTCGCATCAGGGAGCTGCGCGTGGATGGCGGGGCCTCGGCCAACGATTTACTGATGCAGTTCCAAGCCGACCTGCTCGGCGTGCCGGTGGTGAGACCCAGGATGCTGGAGACTACCGCGCTTGGAGCCGCCTACCTCGCCGGGCTCGCGAGCGGGGTGTGGACAAGCCGCGCCCGGATAGCCGAGCAATGGAAACCTGCGCGGCGCTTCGAGCCGAAAATGCGGCGCGCAGACGTCGATCAGCGTATGCGCGAGTGGGCTCGAGCAGTGGAGCGAAGCAGGAATTGGCAGCGGGACCGAGAGCCGTTGTAGCGTGATTTCAGCCGGTCCCGCCCACCGTCAAGCTCTCGAGCTTCAATGTCGGCTGGCCAACACCGACCGGAACGCTCTGGCCTTCCTTGCCGCAGGTGCCCACCCCCGTATCGAGGGCGAGGTCGTTGCCGATCATGGTGACGCGGGTCAAAGCATCGGGTCCGTTGCCGATCAGCGTCGCGCCTTTCACCGGGTAGGTGACGCGGCCGTTTTCGATCATGTACGCCTCGGAAGCCGAGAAGACAAACTTGCCGTTGGTGATGTCCACTTGGCCGCCGCCGAAATTGACCGCGTAGAGGCCGTTCTTCACCGAAGCAATGATCTCCCGCGGATCCTTGTCGCCATTCAGCATGTAGGTGTTGGTCATGCGCGGGAGCACCACGTGCGCAAACGATTCCCGTCGTCCGTTGCCTGTCACCGGCACGCCCATGAGGCGCGCATTGAGGCTATCCTGCAAATAGCCGCGAAGCACGCCGTTTTCGATGAGCGTGTTGCATTGCGTCGGATTGCCCTCGTCGTCGATGTTCAGTGAACCGCGCCGACCCGGAAGCGTCCCGTCGTCGACCACCGTTACGCCGGGCGCCGCGACCCGCTCGCCGATCCGTCCTGAAAATGCCGAACTGCCTTTGCGGTTGAAATCACCCTCCAGCCCGTGGCCGATGGCTTCGTGCAGAAGCACCCCGGGCCAGCCAGGCCCGAGAACTACCGTCATCGTTCCAGCGGGAGCCGGCCGCGAATCCAGGTTCACCAGGGCCTGCGCGACAGCCTTCTCGGCGTAATCGGCCAGCAGCTCCTCCGTGAACATGGAGTAATCGCCGCGGCCGCCGCCACCGGCAGAGCCTTGCTCGCGCCGGCCGTTCAGTTCCGCAATGACCTGGACTGAAAGGCGAACCAGGGGCCGCACGTCCGCGCTCGTTTTCCCGTCGGCCCGCGCCACCAGCACCACTTCGTACTCGGCTGCAAGGCCTGCCATGACCTGCACCACGCGCGGATCCCGGGCGCGGCACAAGCGCTCAAGGCGCTCGAGCAGTTTCACCTTTTCGGTATCGCCCAGCGAAACGAGCGGATCAATCGCTGGATACAGTACGCTCGGCGCCGGTACGGCGACCGAGCGCGATCGGGAGGAACGCCGCACGGCTACCCGGCCCTCCTGGCCTGATCTTGCAAGAGCACGCGTGGTGGCAGCCGCGTCCTTCAGAGCAGCGAGGCTGATCTCGTCGGAATACGCAAACGCCGTTTTCTCTCCCGCTATGGCGCGCACCCCGACGCCCTGGTCGATGTTGAAGCTGCCCGACTTGACGATACCCTCCTCGAGGTTCCAGCCCTCGCTCCTCGAGTACTGGAAGTAGAGATCGGCATAGTCGAGCTTGCGCGAAAGCATCGCACCAAAAACCTGCTCCAGTTGTGCAGGTTCCAGTTCGTGAGGCGCGAGCAGGAAAGAGTCGGCGGTATGGAACAGGGTATCGGGAGCGTTCATCCGTGGCTGAAGGCAGAAGACAGAAAGGAAGGATCCCCAGAGGTACGGGGAGTCCTAATACTAGCTCAAGCTTGAGCGGCGCTTTTCGAGGGATAGGAACCGATTCCCGCTCTCCCCGATAAGCTGCTGTTGCCATGGAGCTTTCTATGCTCCAGCGCCGGCAGGCTTGCGCGCGCCTTGCGTAGGATCATGGGGTCGATTTCCGCTATTGCAATGCCGGGCCCCGTATCCAGGCTCGCAAGCACCGCGCCCCAAGGATCGATCACCATGCTGTGGCCCCAGGTCCGACGGCCGCTGGGGTGGCGGCCGCCCTGCGCAGGGGCGACGAGAAAAGCCAGATTCTCGATGGCCCGCGCACGCAGAAGGATTTCCCAGTGCGCCTCCCCGGTCGGCGCCGTGAAAGCCGAAGGCACGAATACGATATCGACGGGTGCGAACGAGCGATACAACTCGGGAAAGCGCACGTCGTAGCACACTGACAGTCCGATGCGCCCGAAGGGGGATTTGCATGCAACGACGGCTTCGCCGGGTTCTATGGTTGCGGCCTCGTCGTAGCGTTCCTCTCCCGAGGAGAAGCCGAACAAATGAATCTTGTCGTAGCGCGCCACCCGCTGGCCGCTTTCGTCATAGACGAGGCAGGCGTTGCGTACCTTGCCGGCCTGGCGCGAAACGAGAGGAGTCGTGCCGCCTACCAACCAGATCCCGAGCGCCGCGGCCGTGCGGGAAAGAAAGTCCTGTATCGGGCCGCGACCTTCCTCCTCCCGGGCGTCCACTTTGTCCTGCTCGCGCATGCCCATTAGGCAGAAGTATTCGGGCAGACCCACGAGACGCGCCCCCTGGCGGGCCGCCTCCTGTATCAACTCGGCAGCTTTGGCGAGGTTCTCCTCAACCACTGGTCCGGACACCATCTGGATCGCGGCCACCTTGAAAGGAGCAACGCCTGGCATGGATTCATCCCGCATCATGGTCTTGTCTCCTCTAGGGATAGGGATTGGCCGGAAGAGCCTCCGCGCGCAGCGGTTCGACCTTCGGATCGCTCCAAGTTCCCTTTACCGCGTATTCAAAAGCAAAAATGCGGTCCAGCGGGTCCTTGAGAACTCTTTGCAGCACAAGCGAGCCGAGACCCCACACGGGGTTAGCGAGCACGACAAGGATGGAGGAAACGCTACCGCCTACCGAGGGCACTACACGGACCTTCAGGTTCTGCGTTTCCTGTGCCAGGTCCACGGTACCCGACATGGAAACCTGCGCTGCCTTCCCGCTCATGGCGAAATCCTCGGTGGCCAGTGTGCCCTTGGTGATGCGTGCATCACTCGAAATGCTCTCGAACACAAATCCCTCGCCGAAAAACTCTCGAAAGTCGAGTGTGATCCAGGACTGAAGGCTGAGGATCCCGAGCAGTTTCGCTATGCCGGGATCGGCCCGCAGGAACTGCCCTTTGCCGGCGTGCAACCGCACCTCGCCCGTAAGCGTCGGATAATCGATGGTCTGCGGGCTCCCGAGCCAGCCGACCTTGCCTTCCAGGGTGGCCGTCCCTCCCTTGAGCGTGCCGGGATAGCCCAGGCGCAAAAGAAACTTGCCCGCGTCGCTCGCTTCGACTCTCACGTTGAGGCTGACGCTCGGCCGGCTCGCCCAGCTCTGCCAGAGGCCCGAGGCGGAAATTATCCCATCGGGACTTGCAAGCACGAGCTTCTCGATGCGCCAGTCGCGCGCTTCGTTCACGGCATTCAGTTCCAGGTGGCCGAGCTGCTTGTCCCTCAGAACGAATTCCTCTGCCGTGATATCAAGCGCGGGCAGCTCGCCACCCGCATCTTGTTGGACCTGCGACTCGGCGCTCGACTCGGGGACGGTGAAATGCTTCAGACGCGCAACAATGCGTCCGCGGCCCCCGGGTTGCCAGCTGAGTGACCCGTTCAGTTCGCGGGCGTTCACGGTGGCATCCCAGCCGCCGTTGACCGGGGTAGCGCGTAATTTCACATCGTTGAAACGCTTGCCCGCGACGTCGAGCGCATCCACAGCGAGCGTCACACTCTTCAGCAGGTCGCTGCCCGCGGGTTGGTCATCCTTCAGTACCGCCCGCCAGCGATCGAGATCGAGGCTCGCAAAAGTTCCCGATACCACCACGCCGCCCGCCTCGAGCGCCGGCGCCGCCTCATTGATACCCACGGCACCGCTCTGTATCACATAGGCATCCCCGGAGCGGCTACGGACAAAGACTCCGTTGGCCAGGCGCCCGACCGAAATCGCAACGGCATCGCCGTTTTCGGGCAGCCTAGCTACCTGCGCGCGTCTCAGGAAATCGACGTCGCTGCGATTGGTGCGAGTCAGCCGCACCGTGCGAACCTCGCCCGCGCTTTTGCCTAAGGGCTCGGGCAGGTCGATGGCGACCCCCGCAAGGGGTGATTCGAGCTGAAGGTCGAACCGGCCCTTACCCAGCGTCGCCGTCGCATTCCAGGCTGTGGTGCCGGAGGCACGTTGTAGCCAGGCGGAATCGGACATCTTTTGCAGTGCGGCCATGCTCGCATTTCCTCGCGCCGCCACCGAAACGATACCGTCCGCGCGCGTGGAGAGGGAAAAACTCGTCGGTCCGCCGAAGATCTGCGCCGAGAGATTGCTTCCGGCGAGCGCGTTCTCGGTGAAATCCAGCCTGCCGTTCAGCTGCGTGAGCGGCGGCAACTGCGGATAGAAAGTGAATTGATCGCCCAGGAACTCAAACTGTCCCGCGACTTGCGTCTGGGACTCGTGCCCGATGGGAACTTCGAGTCTCAACTGCAACCGTCCCGGTCCAGTTGCATCCATGGAACGCGTGGCGAGATCAATATGCTCGCCGACCGGACTCACATCGATAAAGCGCAGGAATTCCGAAACCGGCCCTTCGGCCAGGCCTTCGAGCTGCAGCACTTCATCGCCGTGATACAGATCCGGGATCTGGGCGCGCAAATTATTGATCTTCGCCCCCAGCATCGACGCGCGCGAGGCGATCACCTGCATGCGCGCTCCCTCGAAGCGCAGCTCGCCGCTGATGGCGGAGACCTTCGGCCAGTCCGGCGAAAACTCGAATTCGGTGTTTGCGATCTTCGCGCTGAATTCGAAGATCCCCGACTTGCCGCCCGGAAATGGAAAACGCGCGAGCTCGCCCTTCAGTCTCATGCGCGCGTCCGTCAATTGCCCTTGCTGCACCGAAGACTTGAGGAAATCTCCGACTGCGGCGGGGAGAAGCGGGATGTAGCGATAGGCGGCTTTTGCATCGATCTTCGGAAAACTCGCCGTCAGATCGACCGATCCGGGTCCGGGCTCCGGCCCCGTCGAGTAGCTGCCATGCAACGTGCCAACAAGGTCGCGATTGGCCACCGCAACATTGTCGAATTTGAACTCCAGCTGCTCCCGGCCCACCGTCCACGAAACGTTTGCGAACAAGGAATCGAGCTGAGCACGCTGCTCGGGCAGGATGCCGGGAAGGTTAAGCGACGCCTGATCGGATTCGAGCCTCAGGCTCCCGCCGGATTCGCTCGCATCGACGGTGCCGTTGACACCTGAAAATCCGCCCCAGGGACCGAGGTTTTGCAGGCCCAGTCGCGAGAAATTGCCGCGTGCCGAATAGCGCCTGATCTCGCCGCCTTCCTCGGTCCACTCGAGCTTCAAATTGTGCACCGTGCCCTGAGGGTCGGACCGAGCGAGCCGCATCCGGGTCTGCTCGGAAATCGGCAGCAGCTCGGCGAGGTGCGCGAACGCCCCAAGCTGCAGCGCGGTTGCGCGCACTTCCCGCCTCGCCGGCTGACGCTCCTGGACGCGTTCCCAGCTCACATCGAAATCGGCTGGTGCCACCGCAACGCCTCCGGCGGCTTTGAAGCCGAGGCTCCGGCCGGAAAACTCCAGTGATCGGCCCGCATCCCGACCATGCAATCGGCCGTGCAGGTACTCCAGATTCAGCAATGGAAGTTCCGGAGCAAGCTGCGCGCGCACATCGGCCAGAGACACGTCCGCCGTTGCCTCGGTGATGCGATGACGGTCCAACGACAGCCACAATCTAAGCGCGCCCCGTCCGGATCGCACCGGATGCGGATAGTCGATCCAACGCTGCCAGACCTCGAGTTCCGCGTATTCGAACTGCGCGAACAGGCGGCCGTGCCAGTCGAGCAGGTTCTCCGGGGGCTTGCCGATGAATTCGCCGCGCAAGTCGAGCGCCGAGGCGAGTCCATCCGCCGCTTGTGCGCGCATCGCGAATCGGTGGAACAGGACCCCGTTCTGAATCACGAGATCGACGCCAGAGAGCGCAAGCGTGGGCGCGCCGCGCAACTCGTCGTCCCAGGCCAACTTCGCGTTGCGGACCACGAATTCCGGCTGCGAAAGCAGCCATTCGACAGTCCCCGGGGACGAAGGCTCCTTGCGCAACTGGAATCCGGCGATGAACACGCGCCCCTGTGCGTCGCGGCGGATATGCAGATCGGGCCCGTCGAGCGCGAGTGAATACAGCCTCAGCGAGCCAAGGGCAATCGAGCGCCACCCTATGACTGCAGCAACGGTGGGCAACTGCAGGGCGAGCCGGCCTTCGCCGTCGTAGATCCGAAGATCGGACAAGTCAAGTTCCGCGTGCAGGCCTTCCCAGCGCGCGTGAATCTTTCCTATGGTGACGCGCTCGCCGACCGAGCGCGAAATCGCCCGCTCGATGACCGGTGCATAGGCCTCGATGTTGGGCAGGATCAGGTACTGCAGGCCTAGCAGCAGTGCAGCCGCGGTGAAATACAGGCCGGAAAGCACCCAGCCGAGCGGCGCAAGCCAGCCCCGCCAGCGCACTCCCCGGGTCAGGGGCGCCTGCATCTTGCCGCTATCCGGTCATGAAATCGTGGAGATCGGCGACGGCTCGGAACACGATTCATGGAAAATGGCGCCATTGCGCATGTCCTGCAGGGCGCCGGCTCCTAAAATGGCGCACGCCTCCGTTCTCGCTTGATCTTCAGGGACGCTTGCGACTGCGCAGGTCATACAATGATGAAGTCTGAATTTTACCCGCGAATCGCCATCAAGCCGGACCGGGCAAGCCCGCTTCCAAGAAATCCATGCCGACCCGCGTCGCTCCCGTTCTGAAAGCAGCCGAATTCTCTCGCTTTGCCCGCCGGCTGATCCAGTCCAACGCCGAACTGAAGTGCGAAGTGGAAGAAGCCGCGCGCGAGCCCTGGAAGCGTGCCGCTATGGAGCAGTTCCTGGCGGCAGCCCCCGCTAACGACGAGGCGGCCCTGCGTGCCCGGCTGCGCCGGCTTCGCAACCGCGTCATGCTGCGAACGATGCAACGCGACCTTTCCGGCCGCGCGGAACTTTCCGAAGTGTGCGGGACCATGACCGCGCTCGCTGAAGTGGCGCTCCTGGCTGCCCAGGGTCTGCTCGCCGAACGTATGCAAAAAGAATTCGGGCTTCCGTACGGGGATGGCGATGATTCAGCGCAGCAGATGGTCGTCGTCGGCATGGGGAAGCTCGGCGGAGGAGAACTGAACGTCTCCTCGGATATCGATTTGGTGTTCCTGTATCCCAGCGAAGGTGAGACGCGCGGCGCTCGCTCCATCAGCAACCATGAGTTTTTCGTGCAGCTCGGCCGTCGACTCATCGGGATGCTTGCCGAGCCGACCGAGGATGGCATGGTGTTCCGTGTCGACATGCGGCTTCGACCTTGGGGCGATGCAGGACCGCTCGCGGCGAGCTTCGATGCGCTGGAGAATTACCTAATCACCCAGGGCCGCGAATGGGAGCGCTACGCCTGGATCAAGGGCCGGGCGCTCACCGGCAAGCGCCATGCGGAGATGGACGAGATCGTTCGACCGTTCGTGTTCCGCAAGTATCTCGATTACGGCACTTTCGCCGCCATGCGCGAGTTGCATGCCGAAGTGCGCGCCGAAGTGGCGCGCCGGGAGCTGGCCGATCATGTCAAGCTGGGTCCAGGCGGTATCCGCGAAATCGAATTTATCGCACAGGCCTTTCAGCTTATCCGGGGCGGGCGAGAAGCGGAGTTGAGGGCGCGGCCTACCGTTGCCATCCTTGATGTCTTGGCGCGCAAGCGCGTGCTTACCACGGAGGCCGCCCGTGAGCTCGCTGACGCTTACGTGTTCCTGCGGCGCTTGGAACACCGGTTGCAATATTTCGATGATGCGCAGGTGCACTCCCTGCCCGAGGACAGCAACGACCGGCAACTCCTGGCGCTGGCCATGGGGTTACCCGATTGGGAGCTTTTGCGCGAGACGCTGGAAGGGCATCGTGCGCGGGTCTCGAGTCAATTCGAGCGCGTGTTTTCTACGCAGGAACCGCCCCGGCATCGCCTGTATGCGTTGTGGGGTACCGTAAGCGGCGAGGCGAGCGCGGGGCTCGCAGAACTCGGATTCAAGGATGCGTCGGCCGTGGCCGGCCGGCTTGCGAACCTGCGCTCCAGTTCGCGTTACGCCGAACTCCCCGAAACAAGCCGTGCCCGACTGGATGCGCTGGTGCCTAGCCTTATCGAGCAGACGGCAAGGCAACCCAACCCCGATCAGACGCTGGAGCGCTGCCTTGGACTGATCGAGTCGATTTCGCGCCGCGCGGCGTACCTGGCACTGCTCGGCGAGCATCCGCAAGCGCTGTCCAAGGTGGTGGATCTTGTAAGCGCCTCCCCCTGGGCCTCGGAGTACCTGGCGCGCCACCCGATCGTTCTGGACGAGCTGCTCGATCCGCGCGCGCTGGAGGAAGACAACGGCTGGTGCGAATTCTGCCAGGGGCTGCGCCGCCAGTTGATGGACTGCCGCGAGGACCCTGAGCGGCAGATGGACTTGGTACGCGAGGCGCACCATGCCCGCGTTTTCAGGCTGCTCGCGCGCGACCTCGCAGGCACACTCACCGTTGAGCGCCTCGCCGATGAGCTCTCCGACCTCGCCGACTGCATGCTGCAAGTAACCCTGGAAGTGTGCTGGATCCAGCTGCTTGGTCGGTTCCCGGAATATGCCGGCCGCACGCCGAGCTTTGCCGTGATCGGCTATGGCAAACTCGGCGGCAAGGAGCTCGGTTACGCCTCCGACCTGGATATTATTTTTCTGTACGACGACCCGAACGAGCAGGCGCTCGACATCTACGCGCGGCTCGGACAGCGCATCAACAACTGGCTGAGCCGCCGAACCGCGGCGGGAGTGCTATTCGAGACCGATCTTCGGCTGCGCCCGGGCGGCGAAGGAGGCCTGCTGGTCTCCTCGATGGATGCCTTTCGCAGGTACCAGCGGGAATCCGCGTGGACCTGGGAGCACCAGGCGCTCACGCGGGCGCGCTTCTGCGCCGGAGACGCGACCGTGGGCGCCGAGTTCGAGCACGAGCGCCGGACGATTCTTGCCCTGCCGCGCGATCCCGCCAAGCTGCGCTCGGACGTCCTCGAGATGCGCGAGCGGCTCTTCGATGGCCATCCGAACACCAGCGGGTTGTTCGATCTGAAGCATGACCGGGGCGGCATGATCGACGTGGAATTCATGGTGCAATACCTGGTCCTCGCGCATTCCGCCTCGCATCCGGAGCTCACTGCGAATGACGGCAACATCGCGCTGCTGCGCGAAGCCGCGCGGCTGGGCCTCGTGCCCGGCGATCTTTCGATCGAGGTCCAGAACGCGTATCGGGCCTACCGCCGGCGACAGCACGCCTTGCGGCTCTCTGGAGAGCGCTACGCGCGCGTGGACGCAGCCGAATTCCGCGGCGAAATCGAGGCAACGCGGGCCCTTTGGCGACTGGTGCTCGAGGCGAATAGCGGCGATGAGGCGAGTTCCGCTAAAATGCTCACCTGATTTTGGATCCTCGGAGCAGCGTACATGTCCATGAGCGATCGCGACGGCGTTATCTGGTATGACGGCAAGCTCGTGCCGTGGCGGGAAGCCACCACTCACGTCCTGAGTCACTCGCTTCATTACGGACTATCGGTCTTCGAAGGCGTGCGTGCGTACAAGACTGTCAATGGAACGGCGATCTTCCGGCTGGCCGAGCACACCGAGCGGTGGTTCAACTCCGCGAAAATCTATCTCATGCCGATGCCCTACGATCGGGCCACGCTGATGGAGGCGCAGAAAGAAGCAGTGCGCGCAAACAAGCTCGAGGAATGCTACATCCGGCCGATCGCCTTCTATGGCTCG
>Ga0153915_10008035_pt1 | contig 10007 bp, 13 predicted proteins | sample Opewatmetagenome_2_FD_107003 | JGI IMG/M metagenome (GOLD analysis project Ga0153915, IMG submission 107003) | Freshwater wetland microbial communities from Ohio, USA - Open water 3 Core 3 Depth 3 metaG | ecosystem: Environmental > Aquatic > Freshwater > Wetlands | place: USA: Ohio, Lake Erie... | reverse complement strand
TGCTGCATCTGAGGAGCTGGGATGCCCCGTATGTCCACGATCGCCACCACTGGATTCTTCTTCATCATCTCGGTCAATTCGCCGACCTTGTCCTTCTTCCACTGTGCGACGTGCGCCATATCGACCCTCCTACTTCACCCTCTCAGAGGGGCCCATCGTCGTCTTCACGTAGACCGAGGCGATGTTCATCATCCCCCTTTCCATCTTGGATGCCACCCTCTTGATGATGGAATCCACGTTCTCCGCTATCTGCTCGACAGGCATGTCGGCAGAACCGACCGTCGCGTGGAACGTCCTCTTGTCCCTGCTCCTTACCGTGATCGTCTTGCGCATGTTCTCGATCATCGTCTTCGGGTCCGCTCCGGGCGATATGGGCTTCGGCATCTTTCCGCGTGGCGCGAGCACGACACCCAATCTCTTACCGATAGTCGGCATGAGAGGAGCCTCCGCGATGAAGTAATCGAACTCCGCCGCCACCCTCTTCGCCTCCTTCTTGTCGTCCGCGATGGTCGCGAGTTCGTCCGGGGTGACCACCCTATCAGCAACTGCCCTCGCCTTCTTCGCGAGCTCGCTGCTACCGATCACGCATACCTTGACGCTCCTCCCGCGTCCGTACGGCAGAATCACGTCGTCCTGGATCCTATTCTTGGGGACGGAAAGATCGATGTCCTTCAGATTTATTGATAAATCGACCGTCTCTTTGAAGTTGCGCTTCTTCGCCTTCTCGAGCGCCTTCTTGACGGCTTGTATCGTTGCCTTCTCTGCCAATCCAATTCCTCCTGTAGTGCTGACGAGCTGTGCTCTCCTACAGCGGCGGAGTCCCTTAAACACCCCTTTCGTTTATAAGCTTTGTGGGACTCACCCAGCCAACTTGTCGTCGAACTTCCCGGCGATAATGTCCTTCTGGACGTCCTTCGGCTCGCGGCCCTCGACCGTCACTCCGATCGAGACACAGGCCCCCGTGACCTCCAGCACCCTCTTCTTCAGGGTCCTGCCGAGAAGGGAATCCTCCTTCATCTTCGCGATCTTGATCGCCTGGTCGATAGTGATGTTGCCCGCCTTGGTGGTCTTCGCCGCGCCCGATCCCTTTTCAGCGCCGATCTCTTTCAGGACGAGCGCGGATGTCGGTGGCGTGCCTACCTTAATGTCGAACCCCTTCGTCTTGGGGTCGACCGTGACCTTCACCGGGACCTTCATCCCCTCGAAGTTCTTCGTCTTCTCGTTTATCGCGCTCACTATCTGGATGACGTTCACTCCCAAAGGGCCCAATGCCGGACCCAGGGGAGGGCCGGGCGTGGCCTTTCCACCTTCAACAAGAACTTCAATAGTCTCTGCCATTCAATCACCTATCTTTCTCGAGGACCCTCACGTGGTCTCCTCTGACGGTAACCGGGATCGGGACCATGGCCTCGAACAGCTCGACGGTGATCTCTTCCTTGCTCTCGTCGATCTTATGAACCCTGGCCTTCTCTCCTTTGAACGGCCCGGCGATCAGTTCGACGACGTCGCCTTCCATGATCCCCGAGACCAGCGGTTTCGGCGTCAGGAAGTGGTCTATCTCATCGAAGCTCGTCTCGCCGTCGACGAGCCCCCTCGTCCTCCTTATCCCTCTGACGTTCTCTCGCAGGACGTCCGTGTTCATTCCCTCGATCAGAACGTAGCCGCGCAGTGATGTCGGTGCGAGGATAGCGAAGATCCCTGCCTTGCCGGACTTCGCCTTGCTCGCGACGCTGTCCGCCACGTTCCTCTCGTGGCCAATCGACGTCTTCAGCGCGAGGATCGATTGCCTCGCAACGGCCGAGAACTCGATCCGGGCGACCTCGGTCGACGCGTCCGGGTCGGATGCCTCGAGGGCGACCTTGACCCGGTCCCCGAAGCGTCCCCCCTTCGGTGCCTCGAGATCGAGCGTGAACTCCTTCGCCTTCCCCCCTTCGAGCGTGACCTCGACTTCGGGCGTAAGCTGGGACGCGCTCTCCCACAGCACCGAGCGCGCATCGCTCAGTGTCACGCCCCACTCCGGGGCTTCTCCAACCTCGCCCTGCAAGGCGACCTCGATCTTGATCTTGATCTTCTTCTTACCGCTCTCGCTCCGCGTCAGCAGGACATTCCAGCTCGTCTTCCCCCCGGCCGGGAGCTTCCTCTCGGTGCTCTCACCTTGGAAAGTGAGCCTGCCGCCAACAGTCGTCTGAGGCTGGGCGGGCTCTTTACCATCTTCACTGGTTCCAGACAGTTCCAAATGCAACCTCTCCATCAGCTGAAGTAACCCGGGAGATAAACCATGAGCCAGTAGATCAGGAATCCGAGTCCTCCGATGAGGATGAGACCGAGGCCCGTTATCTCGACCGTCCGGATGTACTCCTCGTTGCTCGGCTTCCGGGCCATCTTCAGCACTCTGCCGTACTTGCCCTTGCCGACGTGTTTGACTCGCTCCTCTATGTCCTTCTGGACTTCCCAGGATTTCCCAACTACGTCCATTTTGATGCACTCTTGTTTCAGCTTAGCGTGAGGGGGTGAAGCACCTCTACCTTATAAAATCGACGTCCATGCCCTTCGCGGTCTGAGTCTCCTTCGGACCAAGGATGTATTTCGACTTTACGCCAGTAATGACGACCATCACCCTGACCTTGTCGTTGAGGGTCGGGTCTATGGCCGCACCCCAGATCAGCCTCGCGTTCGGGCTGATCCTCGACTGGATGATCTCCGCGACCTTCTCCGCCTCCGTGACGGTCATGCTCTCTCCGCCGGTCACGTTGACCAATGCCCCGGACGCCCCGCTTATGTCCACGTCGATCAACGGCGAGTTGATCGCCTGATCCACGGCCTGATCTATGCGGTCGTCGTCGTCGCCTTCGCCCAGTCCGATCATCGCCACTCCTCCGCCCTTCATGATCGTCCTGAGATCGTTGAAGTCGAGGTTGACCAGCCCCGGCCTCGTTATCAGCTCCGTGATGCCCTTTATCGCCCGCATCAGGACCTCGTCCGCGACCTTGAACGCGGCGTTCAGGGACAGCCTCGGGACGAGCTCCAGAAGCTTGTCGTTCGGGATGATGATGACAGTATCAGCAACGTTCCTCAATCGCTCCAGGCCCCACTCCGCATTCTCCGTCCTGATCGCGCCCTCCGCCTTGAACGGCGAAGTGCAGATCGCGACGGTCAGCGCCCCGGCATCCTTGGCCATCTGAGCGATGAACGGCGCAGAGCCTGTCCCGGTCCCTCCCCCGAGCCCTGCAGTAATGAAAACGATGTCGGCTCCGGTCAGGATCTTCCTGATCTCCTCCTCGGCCTCGCGTGCAGCTTCTTCTCCGACCTGCGGCAACGATCCAGCCCCGAGACCTCTGGTGCTCCTCCTCCCGAGCAGGAGCTTGTGCGGCGCCCTTACCACCAAGAGGTGTTGAGCGTCTGTGTTCGCGGCGTACAGGTCCGCGCCGATGATGCCGGACTCGACAAGGCGGTCTATCGTGTTCGATCCTCCGCCGCCGCAACCTATGATCTTGATGTTGGTCTTCAGACTGGCGAGTATCTTCTCGAGCTCTTCGTCCTCCGCTGAGTATCCCCTGAACGGTGGCGTCATCGCCATAGGCGCCATTTCCGCGGCATTTGTTCCGGCACGAGACAATGCGTCACTGATGAACGATTTCACGACAAGGCCTCCCTGGAGCGTCATTCAGCGAGTTAACACTGAATCGATTCACTCTGTTTACAGCCTTACGTGCATTTGTGTTTTAATAGGTTTCGGTGAATCAGCATCGATCGATCACGTCTGGAACATCGAAACGTCGATGGGCTCGGCCTCCTCGTCGTTCCGCGTTGGACGCCGGGTGCATCGGGACGGGATTTCCGGGACGGGTCAAGGGGGATACTACTTCGTCGCTCTAGGATGCATTCGCAGCGCTGCGCCTCTACCTTATCAGATCGATGTCCGCACCCTTCATGCGCGTGTAGTCCTCGGCCCTTCCAAGTATCTGCTTGGACTGGACGCCGGTCATTACCAGAAGGACTCTCATACTGTGCTCGAGCGTCGGGTCTATCGCCGCTCCCCACAGAATCCTCGCGCTGGCACTGACCTTCTTCTGCACCTCTTCGGCCACTTTCTCCGCTTCGGAGATCGTCATGTCAGGTCCGCCGACGACGTTTATCAGAACTCCTGTCGCGTTGCTGATGTCGACCTCGAGCAGCGGCGAGTTCAGCGCCTGCTCCAATGCCTCCTCGGCACGCTCGTCGACATGACCAGAGGATTCTCCGAGGCCTATCATCGCCACTCCTGCCCCTTTCATGATGGTCTTCACGTCGTTGAAGTCCAGGTTCACGAGGCCCGGTTTCGTGATGAGCTCGGTTATCCCCTTGATCGCCCTCATGAGCACCTCGTCCGCCACCTTGAATGCGGAGTTAAGCGAGAGCCTTGGCACGAGCTGCAAGAGTCTGTCGTTCGGGATCACGATTACGGTGTCTGCCACGTTCCTAAGTCTCTCCAGACCCCACTCGGCGTTCTCCATCCTGAGGCGGCCCTCGCCTCTGAACGGGATCGTCGTGATCGCGACGGTCAATGCCCCGGTTTCCTTCGCGATCTCGGCGACCACGGCAGCTCCTCCGGTGCCAGTCCCGCCGCCCATGCCAGCGGTGACGAACACCATGTTGGCGCCAGTGAGCGCCCTCTTCAGCTCCTCTTCGGCCTCGCGCGCGGCCTCCTCCCCTACTTGAGGAAGCGCCCCGGCCCCGAGCCCCCTTGTGCTCCTTCTGCCAAGCAGTATCTTGTTAGGCGATTTGAGGGTGAGAAGGTGCTGAGCATCGGTGTTGGCGGCGTAGAGATTGACGCCTGCGATGCCCTCCTCGCATATCCTCGCGATCGTGTTGCACCCGCCGCCGCCGATCCCTACGATCGTGATGTTCGTCCTCAGTTTCTGCAGGATATCGATCAGTTCCGCGTCCGAAGCGATGTCGCCCGGACCATCTATCCCCGGCGCCCCAGTCCCTCCGCCGATCCCTTTAGTGAGGGACTCTGCCAATGAAGATTTCATCCTCCGTCACCATCCTTGACCCAATGCCCGCTCCCATCCCAGAAACGTGCATCCCGAAGAGTTGCTATGTTCCATTCAAGCATATAAGGTTTACCGATTCTGCGGGGCTGGGAGGGACGTGCTATCGCTGTTCGGGAAAGGTGTCCGAGTCCCTATCGGCAATGCGAAGTCCTTTTCAGCAGAGAGACGATGCATCATTCGATGATGGTCAGGGCGGAGGCGAGGTTCACTGGCAAGGTTCAGGGCGTCTACTTCAGGGACTACACGAGGCGCTTCGCCACTGAGATAGGTGTCGTCGGGTGGGTGATGAACATGCCTGACGGGTCGGTCAGGGCGGTGTTCGAAGGCGAGAGGGAGGATATTGAGAAGGTTATTATGAAGCTGAGAACTGAGCATCCGGCTGCAAGGGTGGACCGCGTGGAGATCAACTGGTCGGAATGCAAAGACGAATTCCACAGCTTCGAGATTCACTACCGGGATTAGACGGCAAGCATCTGTCGTTCAGTCGATTTCGATCCCATACACCTTCTCGGGATTGTCTTTGTGGATTCTTAGGATGTCTTCCTCTGATACCGCCCCTGAGTTTACAAAGGATATCGTCCTCTTCGGCACGGTCGTGATCGACATTACCGCGCCGGGCCTTGACATGTCGTCGAGATAGTCCGTCTCCATCATGAACCTAGTCCCCTTTCGAAGAGCTTCCGATATCGAGGTTCGGCTCGCGAGCACGGACGGAAACAGACCATGATTCTCTTCTGGGAGGACCAACGGCGGGCAGTAGTGCTTCACCACTTTACCCCTATCCATTCCGACAGAGTCGGCCATTCTCGCAATCCCTTCCATCGATGCTGGTGTCGCGCTCTCTGTGTGGAGCACGACAGCGCATCCGATCTCTGATGCTATCTTCATGCCGTAACTGAGGATATCGTTCGAGGCTCTCAGCAACTCCGACGATACCGGGAAGTGAGGTCTGCCGATTTCGCCCAAGGCGATTGCCTTTCCCTCCTCGACAAGTTCGCCAGCGATGTCCATTCCTCCCTTCATGATCTCGATCGCTCTTGCGAGGCCGTACTCTTCGGCCAGACTTAGTAGGAGAACAGGATAGGGACCGACGGACACGAAGACTCGAACGTCCGTTTCCTTCCTCGCCTTCTCTGCGATGTCGAGCGTGATTTGATATGAAGCTCCGAAATCCTCTTCTTCCTTGATCTGTACCTCGTCGTAGGGAAGCTGGGAGAGAACGACGTGCGTCCCCCCCGCTCTGGAAAAGTCTCTCAGGGCCTCGACGTTCCTGCCTCTGGGCTGAAGGTGAATGTGGTCGTCAAGTATCGGGAAGCTCATGGCTCAGTGCAGCAGCCCGGCCGCCTTGAGCTCCTCGGTTATCTTGTTCACGGCGGCCTCGACGTCCTGAGGCTTTCTGGCGCCTGTGCATACGAGCTTGCCGGAGCCGAACAGCAGCACGACAACCTTCGGCTCGTCGATCCTGTAGACGAGACCGGGGAACTGTTCAGGTTCGTACTCGACCTTCTCCAGGCCAAGTGAGATCGCGATGGCGTTCAGGTTGATCTCGGTGCCTAGGTCGGAGGAGGCGACGATGTTCTGGACCTCGATCTTCGGCTCCATCTTGACCTTGATGCCTGCGCGCTCGATCTGCTTCGCGACCTTATTGATCGCCACCTTGACGTGCTCAAGGCTCTTCGCGCCGGTGCATACGACCTTGCCGCTCCTGAAAAGAAGTGTCGCGGTCTTGGGGTCCTTCAATCTGTAGATCAGACCTGGAAACTGCTCGGGTTCGTACTCAGCGCCATCTAGTGCAAGTGCGATGGATTGCAGGTCCAGCTCTTCGCCCAGTGATGTTGAAGCCACAACATTCTCGATCTTTATTTTGGCCATTGGGTCACCTGAGCGGGGTTATTTAAATACCCCTTTATATAGGTTCTTATACTCGCTTTCGGTGGGATTCGAACTGGATTTACGGGAGAATCAAGCAGGCACGTCTCCCTTTCGCCACACATTCGATTGAGATCGAATGTCGCAGATGCTTCATACCCAGGAGATCGGGTTGTCTTCGAAATTGCCAATCGAGCTAGTGAATGCGGGAGTGCGCGGTCTAGACCCAGATGCCGTCAGTCATCCAGCATTGAAGAACATACACGAAGTCGACAGCACGCTCAAATGGCTTCTACGCCACGAGGACTCACCAGAACTCGCTTCTCCGGGTCCTCGTAATGTTCCACCTTAATGTGTACGTTTGACTTGATGCTGGCTAGTGCTGGGAGGATGTGATTCAAGACCCGCTCGGCGGTCGCCTTGAACTTCCGGCCCCGCGTGCTCACTTTGTACCAGCCGTTCTTGTCTCTGTAATAGAATTCCACTGAGTTCTTACCGCTAATCATGATGACATAGCTCTCATTGGTCAGGTTCATACTACCTACATCACATGCCTTTTCGTCAAGATTAGCCTCTTGCCTTCGTTTCATTCTAGGTCTTCGAAGAATTCGTCATCATTTCGTCTGTCATCCAGCATCAAAATACCAACACGAAGTTAACAATGCGCCAGCCCCGCCAACCTTATATACTGCAATCAACATAATGACATTTGTCCGACGATATAGCCCAAATTGTCGGACAAATAAGGGCAAAAGAGTCTGTGCCATGAACGATACCGAGCGGATTACGGTGAGGATTCCTGCTGAGAAAGTCAAGGCACTGCAAGCACTCGTGGACAACGGGACTTTCCCGACGATATCTGATGCGATACGGACTGCGATAGACACTTTCGTCGAGAAGCATTTCACTCCTGAGTATATAGAGAGGGTCACGGTGGAGCTGCCGAAGGGGAATGTGGTCGAGCTGAAAGCGCTCGTCAAGGAGGGCGATTCCGTCTCGATCGACGACGCGATCAGGAACGCGGTTCGGGAATACGTCCGAAAGAGAATCTCTAAGGCCATGAACGAGATGCAGTGATCTAATCCGGTTGGGATGGGCCGGGGTGTGAAGGTGGGATCGGAATACATCGAGGATTACGACCTCGAACGGGAAGCCCAGCAGCTCAAGATCCTTGTTGTGGGATGTGGCGGAGGCGGCTGCAACAGCATCAACCGACTGAGCAGTCTCGGCCTTGAAGGAGCCGAGACCGTCGCCATCAATACGGACCGAAGGCACCTGACAAACATAAAGGCGGACAAGAGACTCCTCATAGGAGCTGGCGTCACCAGAGGATTCGGGGCCGGAGGGGACCCCGACATCGGCAGGGTGTGCGCCGAGAACGCTTGGGAGCCGTTGAACGCGATAGTCAATGATGCGGACCTGACGTTCGTTCTGGTCGGTATGGGCGGAGGGACCGGCACTGGAACGGCCCCGGTCGTGGCCGATACGGCAAGACGGTACGGTTCTGTCGTGATCTCGATTGCCACGACGCCGTTCGACTTTGAGAAGGCCAGGAAGGAGCACTCTGCCAGAGGGATCCGCCGATTGGAGGCCGTCTCGGACACGCTCCTGCTCCTTGACAACAACCGCCTGCTGGATATGGTTCCCAACCTGCCGATAGAGCAGGCCTTCGGAGTGATGGACCAGCTGATCTCCGAGGTCGTCAAGGGACTGATCGAGGCGATAACCAGACCTTCGCTGATCAATCTCGATTTCGCGGACCTCAAGACGATCATGAGCCATGGCGGGATATCCACCGTGCTCTACGGAGAGAATTCGGATCCAGAGAGCGTCGTCCGGGACACCCTGGACAACCCGTTGCTCGATGTCGACTACAAGGGCGCCACCGGCGCATTGATCCACGTGACCGGCGGGAGGAATCTCACTCTCAAGAAGGCAACCAAGGTGGTCGAAGGCATGACTGAGATCCTCGACCCGGACGCGAACGTCATCTTCGGAGCAAGGATCGACGAAGGGTGCGAAGGCCTGATCAGGGTCATGGCGGTTCTGACCGGCATCAGCACGGTCAATGACGACGTCGAGAGGCTCGACGTCCTCGATGACCTTCCGGACGGGATCGAGGAAGTGGCGGTGGCGTACACCCGCTGAGAAGCCCGCTATCCTCACTTCGGAGTCACTCGGTCCTTCTGCTTCTGTGAGCGCTCGATCTTCTTGACCGCGTCTCCGATCACGCCCATAATCGTGTAGAACTCCCATTTCGTCGGGACTGCCCTTCCCATCATTCTCCGGAACATGATCTCGGTCTTCTCCCTTCGGAATTCCGGATATCCTATCGCATCCAGCAGCTCGGAGAAGAACTCGAAGAGCTTCTCCTTCTCCACGTCGGTCGCCTCGGAAGGAGAGAACCCTCTCGCCGAGAGGAGGTGAAGTTCGTACAAGACGACCGCGACGGCGTGCGAGAGATTGAGGACCGGATAGCCCTCGCTCGCCGGGATGTGGAGCAGAGCGTCGCATCTGGCCAGTTCCTCCTGCGAGAGGCCCATGTCCTCCCTTCCGAACACGAGCGCTATCAGCCCTTCGTTCTCTTTCGCTTTCTCGGCGAACTCGCGCGGGGTCAAAGGTATTCTGATGAAGTGCTTCTCGCCCTCGGTCGTGATCCCGGTCGTGCCGACGACGAGCGAGCACGATTCCAAGGACCTATCGTATGAATCGGTCAAAGTCGCGTTCCTCAGAACGTCCCCGCCGTGCTTCGCCCGCTTGAACGCCTCCTCGGTGATCTCGCACGGGCCTACTAGGAAGAGCTCGTCGAACCCGAAGTTCCCCATGACCCTGGCCACGGCTCCGATGTTCCCGTCGTTCTTCGGGTTGACAAGGACGACTCTGAACCGGGGCATATGGATTTCTCGGAAGTCTTAATAGGCGTTTTCTACTTAATGCTGTCGTGGTCTGGCGGGCACTTGTCAAGCTTGCTTACGAAGGCGGGCATTTCAATGGTTTCCAGCGTCAGCCGGGCCTCAGGACCGTCGAGGGCGAGGTCCTCAGGGCGCTCAAGAAGATCGGCGCAGTCCGATCGGTGAAGGACGCGAGGTTCAGCGGGGCAAG
>Ga0153915_10008034_pt1 | contig 10009 bp, 11 predicted proteins | sample Opewatmetagenome_2_FD_107003 | JGI IMG/M metagenome (GOLD analysis project Ga0153915, IMG submission 107003) | Freshwater wetland microbial communities from Ohio, USA - Open water 3 Core 3 Depth 3 metaG | ecosystem: Environmental > Aquatic > Freshwater > Wetlands | place: USA: Ohio, Lake Erie... | reverse complement strand
TCTCGTGAAACAGCTCGAGCGCCGAGAGCGTGATCCGTCGGCGTGTCTCCCCCTTCTTCCGCTCACGACGTCCCTGGGCGACTTCCGTCATGGCTGGCCAACCTCATTTGCGAGAACAAATATAGAGCATGGTCACTTCCGACCGTAGTATAGTAATAGACTGAAGTGAAGTCAATTTTAGTGCACTACGGTCATGTTTCGCTCCGGGTTTCGGTCTCCACCGGCACGCCGCATTTTGGCTGTCCATGCTCATCGCCCTCACGGGCGCCACCGGGTACGTGGGATCCCGGGTCGTCCGCAAGCTGCTTCGCCGCGAGCACGATGTGCGGGCGCTGGTGCGCAGGCCCGACCGTGCCGGTCCACTCGAGGACCTCGGTGTCCAGCTCGTGGCAGGCGACCTCCACGACGCCGGCGCGCTGGCAGCGCTCGTAGCGGGCGCGGGCGCCGTGGTCCACCTGGTCGGCATCATTGTCGAGGCACGCGGTCAGACCTTCGAGGCGGTTCACGTCGCGGGCACCCAGGCGCTGCTCGCTGCGGCGAAGGACGCGGGTGTCCGGCTGATGGTTCACATGAGCACGCTCGGCGCGCGCAGCGCGCCGGACGCGACCCGATTCCATCGCACCCGGTGGCAGGCCGAGGAGGCGGTGCGCGGCAGCGGGCTTCCCCACGCCATCCTCAGGCCTTCGCTCATCGCCGGGCCGGGGAACGCCGCTCTCAAGACGATGGTGGACATGATCCGGCTCTCGCCCGTCGTGCCGGTCATCGGCAACGGGCGTTACGAGCTGCAGCCGGTCTGGCTGGAGGATGTCGCCGAAGCCTTCGCGCTCGCCGTCGAACGACCCGACCTGAGGGGCACCTTCGACATCGCCGGCCCGGAGCGCCTCAGCTACCATCAGCTGCTCGACCGGCTCGAGACGGCCATGGGCGTCAAGCGTCGCCGCGTCGCGGTGCCGGTCGGCATCGTTCGCTTCGCCGCCGCGGCGGGCACGGCGTTGCCCAACCTCGCCCCCATTACACCGGAGCAGCTGCAGATGCTGCTCGAAGGGAATTGCACCGACCGCAACGCCCTCGAATCACCGTTCGGCGTGCAGCCCCGTCAGTTCGCCGTGGTCGCGGACGAGATCTGCGCGCCGTACGCCGCCCGGCCCACGGTGGCGTCGTAGCGAGGCCTGCGGGGTAGCACCTGCGGTAGATCCACCCGCACGACCGATGGCCGGAGGGGAGATTGGGAAAGGCACCGTGCCGCGCCTGCGCTATTGCAGCGCTCGCGGGAGTGATGGCCCTCGCCAGAGCAGCGGCCCAGCCCGTGACGCCGATGCCGCTCGCCCACGGCGAGGTGACCTTCCTCGTCCACTCGACGATCGTGGGTGGCATCTCGGGCTGGGCCCCAGTGGTCCACGCCGAATTCACGGGCGACCAGCTGAGCACGGTGCGCGGCCTGGCCGTCGTGCGCGTCGCCGACATGCAGACGGGAAACGGGACGCGGGACCGCCATCTACGGCGGGCGATGGAGGCCGACAGCTTCCCAACCATCCGGTTCGAGCTGGCGTCCGTGGAGCCCGCGGCGGCGAGCGCGGACCCGGCGACGTTCAGCTTCCAGGGCCGGCTCACAATCCATGGCGTCACCCGGCCAGTACAGGCCCCTGCGACGGTGACCTTGAGACCTGGCGGGGTGGACGTGGTGGCCACGTTCCCCCTGGACATGCGGGACTACGGCATCAAGCCGCCCGTGCGCGCCCTAGTGTTGCGGGTCGCGCCCGACGTGGTGGTGACGGCACGCCTGTCGTTCGGCACGCCGTCGAGTCCCTAGCGCCCTGACCGCCGACAAGAAACGACCCGGGGGCAGAGCCCCCGGGCCGGGCAGCCGGGCAAAGCCGCCGTCAGGCTTTGCGCGCGGCCACTTCCTCGGTGGTCGCCGGCTCTTCGGCCTTTCCGCCGGGGGCGAAGACCGTCGGCAGCAGGGCGGGATGCGTGAGGTAGCCCCACGACGCCGGACCCTCACGGCGCACGGCCGGGAGCGGCGTTTCGCGACGCCGTGCCCCCAGTGGCTGATCCCCATTGTCGCGCTTGACCGTCGTGGCCACGGCGCCCATTGCTCCCCCCCTTGCAGCCTTTCGAATCATTGGATGCATGCAACGGCGGAAAGGTTGCAGCGGGTCAGCGCCGCAGCCTGCCGGTGCGGGAGGTCGTCACGGTGTCGGCGCTGGCGCCGCGCGCGAACACCACCCGCGTGTTGGAGGCGCCGAAACCCAGGCCGGTCGGCCCGAAGGTCATGGTGCGATTGGAGCAGGCGACCGTCGCGGCGCCGAGGGGATAGGTCGTGACGGTGTCCCACGCCTGCGCGGCGCCCTGCACCGACAGCGTCGCGGTCCGCCGCAGAGGATCGATGTCGAGGCGGGCCAACCGGTTCCTCGAGATGGCCAGCTGGCGCGTCGCGGCGTGGGCGGACGCGAACTGCTCGACGCCCTCGCGGACGGCGGCGCGGTCGAGCTCCCGCCGCAGTGGCGGTATCGCGACGGACGCCAGCACGCCGACGATCGCCGCCACACTCAAGAGCTCCGGCAGAGTGAAGCCGTTGCGCACGCGGCGAGCATAGCAGCCGGCGCGCCGGGGCCGGCATCCGTTGCGCGCGGCTCGGAGCCGAAGCCGCGCGGCCCAGGGGCGTGTCGGTCCGCTGGTGAGGGGCGCGACCGGGCGCTAGACTGCGGGCATGCACATTCTGGTGCGACTCTACCTGAGAACCGCGTTCGCCTTCCTGGCCCTCGGCCTGCTGGGCGGTCTGTGGATCGAACTCCAGCTCGTGACCGGCGGCACCATCAGTCACGGGATGATCGTGGCACACGTGCACGTGCTGCTGGTGGGCTTCCTGCTGATGATGATCTTGGGCACGGCGTTCTGGCTGTTCCCGCGCTCGGGTCGCGGGCAGCCGATCGGACCCTATCCGAATCTGGTGGGCTTCGCGTACGCGCTGCTCGCGGCTGGCACCCTGGTCCGCGCGGTCACGGAGTTCTTCGATCTGGAGTTCGCCGCGCAGGCGTGGGGCTACGTCAGGCTCGGGGCATCGGCGAGCCAAGTGGCGGGTATCGTGATCGGGATCGTGGCGCTATGGGGCCGGGTGCGGGGTGCCGCCATCCCCAAGTTCGAGCCTCCCTCGGGCGGCCCTTCGACCTAGCGCCTCCCGGCGGACTCCAGCAGGCGCTTGCGCGTGTAGGCGATCAACCCGCCCGCATCGATGATGGCCTGCCGCGCCGCCGGCAGTGGCTCCACGCGGAATCGCCGACCGGTCCTGCGGTTCGTCACTTCATCCTGCCCGATCTCCACCTCGTCGCCCTCAGACGCTTCGATCTCCGGCGCCGCGACGACCTTGAGCCCGAGGTTGATCGCGTTCTGGAGGAAGATCCGCGCGTAGCTGCGCGCGACCACCACCAGCTCATGGCCTTTGAGCGTCGAAACCGCCTGCTCGCGCGAGGAGCCGCAGCCGAAGTTCTTGCCGGCCACGACCATGCTCCCGGCGCTCACCTTGCCGGCCTGGAGCAGCGCGTTGAACGGCGCGTTGTCGGCGAAGGCGTACTGCGGCGTTTCGGCCGGCAGCACCGTCGCCATGTAGCGTCCCGGGTAGATCACGTCGGTGGAGACGTCGTCACCCACGGCGAGCACGACCCTGGCGGCGGTCACTGCAGGCCTCCTTCCCGCGGATCGGTGATCACGCCGCCGACGGCCGAGGCGGCCGCGACCGCCGGCGAGCAGAGATACACCTCCGACGCCGGGTTGCCCATGCGACCCTTGAAGTTCCGGTTGGTCGTCGAGAGCGCCACCTCGCCGTCGCCCAGGGCGCCCTCGTGCACGCCGAGACACGGCCCGCAACCCGCGTTCATCACCACCGCGCCCGCCCGCATCAGGTCCGCGACGTACCCGGCCGCCAGCGCCTGCTGGTAAATGCGGCCCGAGGCCGGGAACACCAGCATGCGCGTGTGCGGCGCGACCTTCTTTCCCTTGAGGATCCTCGCCGCCACCGCGAGATCGTCGAGCCGCCCGTTGGTGCACGAGCCGATCACAATCTGGTCGACCCGCGTTCCCGCCACCTTCGAGACGGGGCGCACGTTGTCCACGGTGTGGGGGCAGGCGACCTGTGGCTCGAGCCCGGAGGCGTCCACCTCCACCGTGCGCGCGTAGGCCGCGTCGGGATCTGGCTGCACTGGTGCGACGGCGTTGCCGACCCCCGCCTCCTCGCGCAGGTACCGCAGCGTCTCCGCGTCGGCCGGAACGATACCCGCCGTCGCGCCCGCCTCGACCGACATGTTGCAGAGGGTCAGGCGCCCGGATGTCGGCATTCGCTGGATCGCGGCGCCGTGGAACTCCAGGACACGGAAGGACGCGCCCGCCGCCCCCAGCGTGCCGACGAGGAACAGGATCAGGTCCTTGGCGAACACCTGCGGGGCCAGCGCGCCGCTCACCGTCACCTTGATGGTGGCCGGCACCTCGACGTTCACCGCGTGCCCGAGGGCCCACACGCTCGCCATCTCGGTGGCCCCGATCCCGAACGCGAAGGCGCCGAGCGCGCCGTGGCTGGTTGTATGGGAGTCGGTCCCGACCACGACCTGGCCGGGGCGCACGTAGCCGTTCTCGGGCAGCACCTGGTGGCAGATGCCGCCGCGGTCGCCGCGGATGTCGTGGAACTTCGTGATGCCGTTGGCCGCGACGAACGCGCGGACCTTCTTCTGGTTGGTCGCCGTCTTGGGCGACTCGGCCGGCACCCGGTGGTCGAAGATGATGGCGATTCGGGACGGGTCCCACAGCCGCGGCTCCAGCCCCGTGCCCTGGAACACCTCCAGGAACTGGTTGATCACCAGCGCCGCGTTCTCGTGGCTCATCGCCAGGTCGACGGCGGGCTCGACCACGTCCCCGGCCGCCACCGCGCGCTTCCCGGACGCGCGCGCCAGGATCTTCTCGACGACGGTCATCCCCATGCCCGATGCCACCTCCTCACGCCTCACACGATCCCTTTCGCCCTGAGCGCCGCGACGTCGCTGCTCGAGTATCCGAGACCGCCCAGGATCTCCTCCGTGTGGTCGGAGAGTCGCGGCGGTGCGGACTCGATGGCGGCCGGCGTTTTCTCGAACTTCGCAGTCAGGTTGAACAGCTGCAGCTCGCCGATGCGCTCGTCGCACACCGCCTGGACCGTCCCGCGGTGCACGACCTGCGGCTGCGCCAGCGCCGCCTCGAGACTCAGGATCGCGCCCGACGGCACGCTCCGCGCGTTCAGCGCCTGTACCCAGTGGTCCGTGGGGTGCTGTCGCAGCTTGGCCTCGAGCAGCGGGGTCAGGGCCCTGCGGTTCTTCTTGCGCGCGTCGCGCGCGGCGAACCGCGGATCCCGCGTGAGCTCCGGCACGCCGAGGACCTCGGCCACCGCTTCCCACTGCTCCTGCTTGTTGGCGGCGATGTTGATCGCGCCGTCCGCCGTGGCGAAGGTGCCAGACGGGGCGGCGGTGAAATTGTCGTTCCCCAGAAGCTGCGGCTGCTGGTGGCCGATCAGCAGGTTCGCCGCGACCCACCCCATCAGCGGCATGATCGAGTCCACCAGCGCGACGTCGATGAACTGCCCTTCGCCGGTCCGCTCCCGGTGGTACAGCGCCGCCATGATGGCGAAGGCCGCGTTGAGTCCGCCCACGGTATCGCACACCGGGAACCCGCACCGCAGCGGGTTGAGGCGCTCGTCGCCGTTGATCGCCATGATCCCGCTCAACCCCTGGATGATCTGGTCGTACGCCGGCTTCAACGCGTCCGGGCCGGTCTGCCCGAAGCCGGAAATGGCGCAGTAGATCAGGCGGGGGTTGGCCTCCCGCAGCGTCGCATACGAGAGGCCGAGCCGGTCCATGACCCCGGGGCGGAAGTTCTCCACCACCACGTCGCTGCTGCGTGCCAGCCTCAGGAAGATCTCCCGCGCCTCCGGCTCCTTGAGGTTGAGGGTGACCGACTTCTTGTTGGCGTTCTGCGCCAGGAAGCTGGTGCCCATCAGGCCGTCGTTCAGCTCGGGCACGTTGCCCAGCCTGCGTGCGAGATCGCCCTCGGCCGGGTTCTCGATCTTGATCACCTCGGCGCCCAGAAGCGCGAGGTGCAGCGTCGCGAACGGCCCGGAGAGGACGTTCGTCAGATCGAGCACGCGGACGCCGGAACAGAGCCGCACGCTCACGCACCCGCCTCCTTCCCCGCGGCTTCCGGCACGGCGCCGGTCCGGTACACGGTGCCCGGCATCTCGCGGCCGAAGAAGCGCGCGACGTCGTTCGCCACCGCGATCAGTGCGTCGAGCCTGACGTCGCCCTTGAGCCCCATCCGTTGGAGCATGTGCACGAAATCCTCGGTGCAGGTGTTGCCGCCGGCAATCCGGGTGAACGGGCAGCCGCCCAGGCCGGCCACCGACGATTCGAACGACGCCACCCCGGCCTCGAGCGCCGCCCAGCAGTTGGCGAGCGCCAGGCCGTAGGTGTTGTGGAAGTGGCAGGCGGCCTCGATGCCCGGCCCGGCGGCAAGCAACTTCTGATACAGCCGCTGCACCTGATCGGGCACGGCGTGCCCCGCCGTGTCGGCGAGGCTGATGCTGGTGAGCCCCGCGTCGAGGAAGCGCGCCGCGATGCCCAGCACGCGCTCCTCCGGGACCCGCCCCTCGTAGCCGCAGCCGAACGCCGACTGCACGGACACCTGGACCCGCGTGCCGGCCGCCGTCGCGCGCCTCGCCATCGCGACGATCCGCTCCGTCGCCTCCGCGATGGTCATGCCCGTGTTCTTCCGGCTGTGCGTTTCGCTCGCCGACACGCCCATGCAGAGCATCCGGACGCCGCACGCCGCCGCACGGTCGAGCCCCCGCTCGTTCAGGACCAACGCCGAGAGCATGGCGCCGTCGCCTGGCTCGAGCGCGGCGAACAGCCGGTCGGTGTCCGCCATCTGCGGCACCTTCTCCGGGTGGACGAACGAGCCGACCTGGACGACGTCCACACCGCTGCCGATCAGCTCGCGCAGCCATCGCAGCTTCTGCTCCGTGGGGACGACCCGCTCCTCCATCTGCAGCCCGTCCCGCGGGCCGACCTCGTGGACGACGATCTTCCGCAGCGCCGTCGCCATCGCTCCGGCCCTCAGCCCTTGTACTCGCGCGCCACGGCCTCGGCCACCTCGAGCGTGGTGCTGGTGCCGCCCATGTCGTAGGTGCGCGCCTTTCCGTCGCAGATCACGGCCGCCACCGCCTGTTCCAGCCGCGTGGCCTTGTCGGTCTCGCCAAGCCAGTCCAGCATCATCTTCGCCGCGAGGATCGTGGCGATGGGATTCACCTTGTACATGCCCGCGTACTTGGGCGCGGAGCCGTGCGACGGCTCGAAGACGGCCAGCTTGTCGCCGATGTTCCCCGAGCATCCGAAGCCAAGTCCGCCCACCATCTGCGCCGCGAGATCTGAGATGATGTCGCCGTACAGGTTGGGCGCCACCAACACCTCGTAGCTCATCGGGTTCTTCAGGAGCCACATGCAGATCGCGTCCACGTTCGCTTCGTCCATCTGGACGCCGGGGTACTCGGCCGCGACCTTCCGCGCCTCCTCGAGGAACAGCCCGTCGGTGGCCCGGACCACGTTGGCCTTGTGGACCACCGTGACCTTTTTCCGGTCGTCTTGTTTCGCGTACTCGAACGCCGCCCGGACGATCCGCTCGGAGCCCTTCTTGGTATTGACCTTGCACGAGACCGCGTAGGCGTCGGAGGCCAGGTCCTTGAAGGGCGCGAATGGCTTGCTGGCCTTTGCCAGCACGGCCGACAGCTCCGGGGGCACGGGGCTGAACTCGACGCCCGCGTACAGGTCCTCGGTGTTCTCGCGGAAGATGACGAGGTTGATCCCCTCCTTGAAGTTGAGGGGATTGCCTGGGTACGCCTTGCAGGGGCGCAGGCAGATGTACAGGTCGAACATCTGCCGCATGCGGACGATCGGCGAGCGATACACCAGACCCTTACCGCGCAGCTCGGGCGCGAGCTCGGCCTCGGCCGCCCGCGCCGGCTTCGAGGTGATGGCGCCGAACATCGCGGCGTCCACGCCCCGGAGCAGCTCGACGGTGCGCGTCGGCAGCGCGTCCCCCTCCCGGCACCAGAACTCCCAGCCGATGTCGCCGGGCGGATACGTCGCGTCGAGGCGCACCGCGTCCAGGACGATCCGCGCGGCGTCCATGACGTCCTTGCCGATGCCGTCGCCCGCAAGCCAGGCGATCCTGTACTGGGCCATGCTGGTCCGCTCCAAGGGGTCCGGTACCGCGAAATAGCAAGAAACGCGCCGGGATTGGATGACCCGGTTAAACCGCGTCCCGCAGCCACAAACGCGAAGGGGCCGGACGTCGCGTCGGGCCCCTCGCCAGCGATATCTCCTCCCCGGGCGCGCGGCCTACGGCTTCGGCCGGGCCCGGAACTCCTCGTACAGACGCGTGTGGCGGTCGTTGAACGGGACCAGCTGCCCGCGGACGAAGAGGTAGCGCGGGCCGTGACGCGCGTCGAGCGGATCGCCGTCGGTCACGACGAGGTTCGCGACCTTGCCGCGTTCGATGCTCCCCAGCCGGTCGGCGACCCCGAAGATCTCCGCCGGGTTGAGCGTGACGGCTCTGAGCGCATCATCGGGCGACAGCCCGTATGCCTCCGCGAGCGCGGCGTTGTACGGCAGGTCGCGGGATTCGTGCGCGTCGTTGGTCTGGAACGCGATCTTCACTCCCGCTTTCGCCAGCACGCCCGGGTTCGCGAAGATCTCGTCGTACGGCTCATCGGGCCCGACGTCCGTGGTGGTGGGCCCCACGACGACGGGGATGTGGCGCGCCGCGAGCGTGTCGGCGAGGCGCCATGCCTCGTGGGCGCCGCGCAGGATGACCTTGATGCCGAATGTGTCGGCTAGGGCGAGCACACCGCGGATCTGCTCGACGGTCTCGACGTCGAAGATCGCCGGCACGTCGCCCCGCATCACGGGCACCATCGCCTCCATGGCTCGATTCGTCTCCTGCGTGCCCTGCGCGCCCGCCGCGAGCCGCGCCTTGATCTCCGCGTACGCCTTGGCGTTGCCCAGGTAGGCCTTCAGCGCCTGGACCTGGCGATTGGTCTGATCCGCCTGCTCTCCCTGGGCCGCCCGCCGCGCGAAGCGCCCGCCGCCCCCGGTCCTGGGATAGGTCATCACCATCGCCGCGGGAGCCCGGTCCGCCATCTCCTGGGGAGTCCATCCCACCAGGTCGATCAGGGCCGCCTGCCCGCTCACCAGACCACCTCTGGGCGAGGTGATCGCGGAGGTGACGCCGTTGGTGCGCGTGATGGGGATCAGCTCGGAGTTGGGATTGACGGCCGTCAGCGCCGCGTCCTGCGGATTGAAGTCGCCCAGCTCCTGCTGGTCCTCGCCCCCCGCCACCGAAGGGATTTCGGTGAGCCCGAGGCGCGTGCCGGCGTCGATCATGCCGGGGTACACGAACAACCCGGTGGCGTCGATGACCGAATCTCCGGGCTGCGCCGCGGCATCGGCGCCAACCGCCTCGATCCGGCCGTCGCGGATCACCACGGCGCCTCGCTCGATCCGCGGGCCGCTGACCGGGACGATGGTCGCGTTGCGGATGACCCAGCCGCGGGACGAGCGCGCCGACGCCCGCGCGGCCATCTGGGCGGACACGGGGGCCGGGAGCGCCGCGGCCGCCAGCAGCAGCGCCATCACGGTCAGGCGTGGCGCGTGTCCGTGCGCCGGCGTGTCCACGCGCTGGTGCGTCCGTGCAGATGTCTTCACTGGTTCCCCCTTCCGGCCGCGGCGGCCGGCCGGCGGCGCTCGCGCTGTTGCTGCAGCTGCTGCATCAGGTGCTCCAGCGTCGGAGCGGTGTTCCGGTCGAAGAAGACGCGCCCGTCCACCAGCGTCATCTCGACCCGCGAGGCTGGCGCGAACGGGTGGCCGTTGAAGATCGCCAGGTCGGCGTCCTTCCCCACGTCGATGGACCCCACTCGGCTTTCGACGCCGAGCATCCGCGC
>Ga0153915_10008033_pt1 | contig 10011 bp, 11 predicted proteins | sample Opewatmetagenome_2_FD_107003 | JGI IMG/M metagenome (GOLD analysis project Ga0153915, IMG submission 107003) | Freshwater wetland microbial communities from Ohio, USA - Open water 3 Core 3 Depth 3 metaG | ecosystem: Environmental > Aquatic > Freshwater > Wetlands | place: USA: Ohio, Lake Erie... | reverse complement strand
TTCGGCAGCCTGCTTGGCGCCAATCTCGGTGGCGATGCGGTCACCGAGCTGTCGACGCCGATCGGTGCCCTGCTTGCCGCGGGGGCCGTGGCGCTCTATCACGGCCTGGTGCTGCGTCGCGACCTTGCAATGCGTGAGGCGGCCGTGCCGGCTCCAATGGCGGAGCCGTCCCTGGTCGCCGGGCTGCGTGCGCTTGAGGTGAGCGGCCCTGCTGGCGCGGACCTCGACGCCGCCATCGGTGCCATGCGTGACGCGCTGCCGCCCGGCTTCACGCTCGAGGAGCGCTGAGGAGTCGAGGTCAGCCGGCCTCGCCCCGCATCACGGCGGCGATGCGCTCCAGCAACCAGCGGGCGGTGCCGCGCGCGGCGACATTGAGCAGCAGCCGGTCGGCCACGATTCCCAATCCGCCCCCAGGAGGAGCGTAGAAGCCGTCGAGCGTGAGCTCGCCATCGCTCCAGCGCAGGGTTCCGGCAAAGACCGGGAAGAGCGGCTGCATGCCGGCTGCGCGCCAGGTGACCGGCACCGACAGCGGACCGATCGCCGGATTGGCGAGCGGACCGGCCTCAACGTACGCCGCCTTGTGGAAGACGACCCGCGGGGCGTGCTCGCTGACCCTCAGCTCAAGGTCGAGCAGATATCGGTCATCCTCGCCGTCATTGACGCGGGACTCGACCAGCTCACCCAGCCATGCGCCGCGCTCCGGCCCGAGCACCACCGCCGCTCGTTCGCGGCCAACGAGCGCCGGAGCCGCGGCTGACAGGCGCGTCGTCGCGGTCACGTCGTCGTCGATGGGATGCGACTGTGTTGCCATCGGTCTCCTCGGATGAGCGCATGGCGCGAGCGTCAGCAGATTGGAGAGAACGGTGCCCGACAGGCGGTTCGGTGCGGGAGGGCCGAATGGCCCAAATCGGCCCGGGCCATGGGGACCGTAGAGGCTTACGACGCGATCGACGGACCCAGCATCAGGGGCATCCCCAGCCGCTCGGCGTATTGCGGCCGCAGGCGCTCGGTGTTGTACATGGTGGCCACGTCGATGTGCCGCGGGCCGAGCGCTGCGTCGGGCAGGGGCGCGTGGGCATACTTGCCTCCCTGGACGGCGACCATGCGCCCGGTCACCCCGCTGCTGATCAGGTCGACCGCCACGTTGGCAAAGGTGATCGCCACCGTCTGATCGAGCGCATCGGGATCGCCGCTGCGGAGGTCGTAGGTCAGGTCCGAGTGCACCGTCTCGACGCCGGTCCGCTCGGCCAGCTCGCGGGCCAGGGCCTCGCCGACGTCCGCCTTCCGGCGATGCCCGTAGGCATCGGCCTCACCAAGCTCCTCGACCCGGCCCCCGCTCCAGATGGCGCCTTCCGAGGCGATCACCAGGGCGTAATTGCTCGGGTTTGCGGTGCGATCGTCGACCAGCAGGCTGGTCAGCCTGTCGAGCTCGAAGGAAGCCTCCGGAATGACGCAGCGGCTGCTGGTGACATAGGCCGCATACCAGGCGCTGTAGCCGCTGTTGCGGCCGAAGATGCGGAAGATGCCGATCCGCTCGTGGCTGCCCAGCGTGGTTCGCTGCCGGTTGATCAGCTCCTTGGCGCGCGTCACCGCGGTCGAGAAGCCAACGCAGTACTCGGTGCCCTGCACGTCGTTGTCCATCGTCTTGGGGATGGCCACCAGCGCCACGCCCTCCCGGGAGAGCCGATCGGCATAGCCGAGGGTGTCGTCACCGCCGATCGCGACCAGGTGGGTGAGACCGAGCCGCGCGATGTTCTCGAGCACGACGGGGGTGAGGTCGAAATGGTCCGCATCGATCTGAAGCGCGGCGAGGCGAGCGGGATCGAGCTCCGGCAGGGTGTCGCGCGGCATGCGGGCCGGGTTGGTGCGCGAGGTGTGAAGGATCGTGCCGCCGGTGCGGTCGATCGCCCGGGTTGCCGCGCGATCCAGCGGTCGCACGGAGTCGGTATCGGGATCAGGGCCGGGTCGGAGGTGGGTCAAACCCTTCCAGCCGCGCCGGATGCCGAGCACCTCCCAATCCATCTCCGCCGCGCGGTAGACGACGCTCTTGATGATCGAATTCAGCCCCGGCACGTCGCCACCGCCGGTCAGGATGCCGATCCGCTTCATGCGTCAATCATGGCGCTCCTGCCGTCATCGCGTCGACATCTGCGTCGCGCCGATGGGACGCCGCAGGGGCGCTTGTGTCCGGGGCCATTCTCGGTCAAAATACGGGTCCCCGTCCGCGGCCCACGCGGAGCGCCCAGCCAGGATCAGAATGACCACTACCAACGACCGTCGCTACGTCACCTGGCGCCTGCCCGACCGCCAGTTCTCGAAGGTTCATCTGCAGCGTGACCCGGAGCAGACCATCTGCGGGCGGACGCTGCCCCGGGCCACCGGCTCTCCCCAGCCACCCATCCCGGCGGCTGCCATGTGCCCGGAGTGCGCCGCCTCCGAGTCCTGAGCCCGCGCTCCCGTTCGCATGTGCGGCCGATTCGCGCAGCCACGCTCGGCCGAGGAGCTGGCCCGCATCTTCCATGCCCGACCGGCGGTTGATCTGGCCGGTGAGCGCTTCAACGTGGCGCCCACCGACCAGGTGGCCGCGGTTGTCGAGCACCATGGAGAGCGGGTGGTCGATGCCTTTCGCTGGGGCCTGGTGCCGTTCTACGCCAAGAACGCAAAGGATGGAGCGCGGCTGATCAACGCGCGGGCTGAGACCGTGGAGACATCGCCTGCCTTCCGCGCCTCGTTCCAGCGCCATCGCTGCATCGTCCCGGCCGATGCCTTCTACGAGTGGCGTCGCGAGCGGGATCCGGTGACCGGCAAGGTCCGCCGCTCGGATCCGTTCGCCGTGCGTCGCGAGGATGGCGAGCCGATGGCGCTGGCCGGCCTGTGGGCGACCTGGCGTGATCCGGCCACGGCCGAGCGTCTCTACACCTGCTCGATCATCACCACCGATCCGAACGAGCTGGTAGCCCGCATCCACAACCGCATGCCCGTCGTGCTGGATCCATCCGACTGGGATGCATGGCTCGCCGAAGGGACTCCCCGCGAGGAGCTTCGCCGCCTGCTGCGCCCCGCTCCCGCGGAGGAGCTTGCCGCGTACGCGGTCTCGCCCGCGGTCAACAACGTGCGCAGCGAGGGGCCCGATCTCCTCGCCCCGCTCTCCCGCTGGAGCGACGGCCCGTGATCCTGGCCCTGCCAGCCGGCGCGATGGTGGTGCTGATCGGGGCGAGCGGCGCGGGCAAGAGCACCTTCGCCGCTCGACATTTCGCATCGACCGAGATCCTCTCGTCCGACGCCATGCGCGCCACCGTGGCCGACGACGCGGCAGACCAGACCGCGACCGAAGCGGCCTTCGACCTGCTGCACACCGCGCTCGGGCTGCGCCTGGCCAGGCGACGGTTGACCGTCGTCGATGCGACCAACCTCGAGCCGTGGGCTCGCGCACGCCTGCTGGCCGCCGCGCGGCGCCATCAACGGCCCGCCATGGCCATCGTCTTCGACCTGCCGTTGGAGCTGTGCCTGGAGCGTAATCGCCTGCGTGGCGATCGCCTCGTCCCCGAGGCGGCCCTTCGACGTCAGCACGGCCGCATGCGTGCTTCGCTGAGCGCCCTCCCCGATGAAGGGTTCGAGCCGATCTGGGTCTTCTCCTCGCCGGAGGCGGTCGAGGCGGCACGCCCGGAGCGGGGACTCGGCTAGAGCCCGGGCGACCGGGAGCAACGAAGTGTCCCGAAGGAACTGCGCCCGACGCCGCGGTGCGAGACCGCCACGCCGGTACCGGAACCCTTGATGCAATCTCGGGAGCCGATATCGCTGCCCCTTCGGGACGACCGCAGGATAGCTGCCGCCTGACGAGGGGAGCAAGCCCACTTATCCCCGACTTTCGGGGCCGGTCGCCGGCTTTTCCACAGCCGATCCCCAGAGAAACTCGGCCATCAGGCAAACGCGACCGCAATCGCCGTGCGATTCCAGGTGGCGGGCGGCGAGCACCTGCGGCATAGTGCCGGCCATGACTGATCTTGCTGCTCTCCGCGCCTGGGTCGACCGATACCGAACCGCCTGGCGCAGCAACGACCCCGCCGAGATCGCCGCCCTGTTCACCGAGGACGCGGTGTACCGATGGAATCCGTTCGGGCGTGACCAGGACGGAGCGATCGGCCGGGAGGCGGTCGTCGCCGCATGGCTGGAGACGCCTGATGATCCGGACACCTGGGAGATGACCTGCATCCCCCTCGCCGTCAATGGCGACCTCGGCGTGGTGCGCTGCACCATCAGCTACTCGGCCGCGGCGGTGAACCGCGACGCGCCCGAAACCTGGCACAACCTCTGGCTGGTGCACCTCACGCCGGATGGTCGCTGCTCGGACTTCACCGAGCACTACATGAAGGCCCCGGCATAGAGGTGGCCGCCCGCTTTCATCTCCTGCACGCGGGCTACGTACGCGATGACGGGGTGGCCAGCAGCGTCAGCCTGGTGCTCGACGGGGATGCGGTGCTGGTGGTCGACCCCGGCATGGTCGCGGATCGCCATCTGATCCTCGGGCCACTGCGCGAGCAGGGGATTGTCCCCGAGGCGGTCACCCACGTGGTGATCACCCACCATCACCCCGACCACACCGTCAACATCGGCCTCTTTCCCAACGCCGAGGTGGTCGACTTCTGGGCGCGATACCGTGCCGACCAGTGGCTTGACCATCGGGGCGATGGCTACCGTGTCAGCAAGCACACGCGCCTGATCCTCACGCCCGGCCACACCAGCGAGGACGCCACGCTCCTGGTCGAGACCGATGACGGCGTGGTCGCCTGCACGCACGCCTGGTGGCGTGGCGATCGGACGCCCGAAAAGGACCCGCTGGCCGATGATCAGGGTGCGCTGGAAGCGAGCCGGCAGAGGATCCTGACTGAGGCCGACACGGTCGTCCCTGGACACGGCACTGCGTTCGCCACCGGGCGTCACGCCTGAGGCCGGATCGCCAGCGCTCTCAGATCGCGGGGGGCGCGCTGTCGATCGAAGCCGCCTCGTCGAGCGGGTAGTCGCAGATGATCGACCCGCTGTCGCCATCGGCCGCATTGCGCATGTGGCTGCACGCGAAGCAGGTCTCCACGTCGACTCCCCCCTGGGACGGGCAGTCGACCCGTCCGTCCCGAATGGGGAGTTCCTGCGGTCCGACCCGCGCCCCGAGGCCAAAGTCCCAGTCAACCAGTCTCATGGTCACAGTCTTGGCTGCATGCCGTGCCCTGTCAGCGGCCGAAAGGCACCTGGAAAGCGGTCATTGGTCGTGATCGCGGGTTCCCGCGCGGCGCGAGTCGCCGCCTCCTCGGCCCGCGACGCCGTGCCATGTGCCCCGAAGGTTTGTGACCGTTGGCCCACCCTGCGCGCGAAGCCTTCCACTGATGATCTGAACGTCTAATGTCGCAGGCGTCGGCGGCTGGCGCCGCCGGACGAGGCAAGAAGCAACGAGTGCCGACAGGGCGAAGGATCGGCACCACACACAAGGAGGAAGGATTTGTCACTGCTGCGAAAGTACGTCGTGTGGATCGCCGCGGTGGCGGCGATCATCCTGGTCTGGCTTCAGGTGCCGGAGGACTGGGAGGTCACCAAGGCGATCTACCTGAAGCCTGGCGAGACCGCCAACAACGTCCTCACCTGGGCCTTCTGGATCCTGGCGATCCTCATCGTGCTGATCCTCTTCACCGACCGCCGCAAGCCGGAAGCGAGCGTGGTCGAGGTGGAGGGCCCGGCCTTCGCCCGATACCTGTTCTCGAACACGCGGGCAGGTATCTTCTGGCTGCCGATCCGCCTGTTCCTGGGCATGGCCTGGTTCGAGGCCGGCTGGCACAAGCTGTTCGCCGAGGGCTGGCTGGTGGGAACCGCTGCCAAGCCCATCGGCTCCAGCCTCGCCGGGTATTGGACGCGGGCGGTCACCATCCCCGAGGGTGGGACTTCATCGCCCATCAGCTACGACTGGTACAAGGATTTCATCAACTTCCTGCTGAATGGCAACCACGAGGGCTGGTTCGTCTACGTCATCACGTTCGGTGAGATCGCCGTCGGCATCGGACTCCTCCTCGGCATCCTCACCGGGATCGCCGCCTTCTTCGGCGCGCTGATGAACATGTCGTTCCTGCTCGCCGGCTCTGCCTCGAGCAACCCGGTGCTGTTCACGGCGGCCATCGGGCTGATCCTGGCCTGGCGCGTCGCCGGCTACTACGGGGTAGACCGCTATCTGCTGCCGATGCTCGGCACTCCATGGCGAGCGCCGGTGCGCAGTGTCGCGGGTCCGGCAGGCAGTACGGCCTGACCTCAACCCAGGGGGTTGCCTGGAGCCGGGACGGATCCTGCCCCGTCCCGGCTTCATGGTTCATGCGTCCCGCGCATTGGTGCCGAGTGGCCGTTTCCCATGGCGACCTGGCCGATCAACATGACCGCCGGAGGTGCTGAGCGATGACCACCCAGGCCATCTTGCGGGTCGGGAACCTGATGAGCGTAGACCCGGTCGTCGTTGATGCCGACGCACCGATGCACGAGGTCGAACAGCTGCTGAAGAGCTATCGGATCAGCGGCCTGCCGGTCGTCTCTGGTGGCACCGTCGTCGGGGTCATCAGCCAGACCGACCTGCTGAACGCACGCTCGAGCGAGCTGATCGGTTCCAACTGGGACCGGGTTCGCGTTCGACACCTCATGAGCCGGCCGGCCGTGACCGTCCACCTCGGGACGACGGTCCAGCGCGCCGCCCGACTGATGCTCGAGGAGCACATCCACCGGGTCGTGGTCGTCGACGACGAAGGGGCGCCGGCGGGGGTGCTGACCACGTCAGACCTGCTCCGCGCCCTGCTCCCCGACACGGAGGAGTAGGCCACTAACCCGCGGCGCTGATCTCGTCGCCGGCGCCATCGGCCAGGTAGCCGGTCAGCTCGCCGGCAGTGAGCGGCCCGGCAAAGTGGAAGCCCTGTCCGTACTGGGCGCCAAGGGAGCGCAGCCTGGCCACCTGGGCCGGACCCTCGATCCCCTCCGCCACGGTGGTCATCCCCAGGGTGCCAGCCAGGTGAATGATCGAGCGCACCACGGCCGGTGCGTCGCTCCCCTGGCCGAGGCCCGCCACGAAGGCGCGATCGATCTTCACCACGTCGATGGGCAGGTCACGGAGGTAGCTGAGCGACGAGTAGCCGGTCCCGAAGTCGTCGATGGCCAGGCGAACGCCCAGCTCGCGAAGCCGGCGCATGACCGCGATGGCCGCCCCCGAGCGGTCGACCAGCACCGATTCGGTGAGCTCCAACGTGAGCAGTGCGGCATCGAAGCCGGTCGTGCTGAGCACCTCCTCGACCTCGGCCACGAATTCAGGGCGCTCGAGCTGGACCGATGAAACGTTCACGCCCAGCCGCAGGCGGGCGTCCGGTCGGGCGTCGAGGCGCGCGACCATGTCCCGGCACGCCGCCTCCAGCACCCATCGGCCGATCGGGATGATCAGGCCGGTCTCCTCGGCGAGCGGAATGAAGTCGTCCGGCATGATCTGACCATCCGGATGCTCCCAGCGAAGGAGCGCCTCGACACCGATCGGATCCGCCGTCGCGAGCTCGACGATCGGCTGGTAGCGGAGCGAGAACTGGTCCTCGGCCAGCGCCCGCTCAAGGTCGGCGCGCATCTGGAGCCGTCGAACCGCGGCGGCGTGCATGCTCGGCTCGTAGACCAGGCTCCGGCCCTTCCCGGACGCCTTGGCCATGTGCATCGCCACGTCGGCACCGCGCAGCAGCTCCTCGGCCGTGGCCCCGGGACCCTCGGCAAAGGCGATCCCCAGGCTTGCGCTGACCGTCAGCCGCTGCTCGCCGACATCGATGGGAGCCACCACGGCCTGCAGCACGCGCTCCGCGACGCGTTCGATCTCCGCGCGATCCGGACCCTTCAGCAGCATGGCGAACTCGTCACCGGCGATCCTGGCGGCGGTGTCCTGGGCTCGCAGGCTCGTACGCAGCCGTTCGGCAAAGGCGACCAGCAGCCGATCCCCGGCGGCGTGCCCAAGGCTGTCGTTCACGACCTTGAAGTCGTCGAGATCGAGCAGCATCACCGCGAGCAGGCCAGCCTCGGTCATCGGTCGCGCCTGGAGCTCGTGCTCGATGCGGTCCGCCAGCAGCGGACGGTTGGCGAGGTTGGTCAGTGGGTCGTGGAAGGCCTGGTGGCGAAGCTGCTCTTCGAGGGCATGACGATCGGTCACGTCGCGACAGTTCAGCACCACGGCGCGCACGTCCGGATCCGCCAGCAGGTTGGTGCCAACGATCTCGAGCCGCCGCAGCCGGCCGTCACGGTGCACCACCCGCAGCGCCACGTCGTCAGTCGCCGATCCCCCGCTCAGCAGCCGGTCCAGCACCGCCTGCAACCAGACCGCATCCTCGGCGAGCACCATCGTCGTGACCTCGCGCCCAACCCAGTCGCCAGCCGCCAGCCCGAGGATCCGCTCGATGGCGGGGCTCACGTAGGTCACCACGCCCGCATCGTCGAGGAGCACGATCAGGTCCGACGAGTTCTGGACCAGCGACCGGAAGCGCGCCTCGCTGCTGCGCAGCCTGCCGGCAAGCTGCCGGAGCAGGCGATTTGCGCCTCGGAAGGAGGCATACAGCAAGAGCAGCAGCACGAGCCCGATGCCACCGCTGATCAGGAACACGTCGCGCCGGGTGGCAGCGATCACCCCTTCGAGCTGCGTCGCGTCCTGGTAGATCTCGTAGGCCCCGACCGGCTTGCCGCCAGCCTTGTCCACGATCGGCAGATAGACCTCCACCAGCCGCGGCGCAAGGCCCCGCTCGAAGATGTTCTCGCTGGCCGAGGCCGATGAGACGTCGGCGATCGTCTCCCCCTTCAGCGCGTCTCCCAGATCCTCGTCGACCTCGAAGTGGCGGCCGCGCAGAGCAGGGAGGTCGGAGAAGAGGACCGTTCCGTTCGGTGCCCAGACCTTGATGCGGACGATCTGGCCGGTGCCCACCAGCTTCTCGAGCTGCGAGTTGACCGATGCCGCCGTGGCCGCGTCGGGCGTTCCCAGCAGGTCCATCGACAGAAGCGGGTCCACGTAGGCGTGCACCACGGCCTTGACCGAGCTTACCGCCTCGTCGGTTGCCGCCTCTTCGAGGTGGCTGGCAACGTTGGCCGAGATGGCGACCGCGGTCGCGATGACGAGGCCTGCGGCCAGGCCGAGCACCACGACCTCAGGCGAAGGCAGGAACCGTCGCCCGGAGGGCGAGGCTGCCAGCCGGAGGCGAAGCCGTGGCCACGCGATCGTCATCGGTGCGGTGCTCGGAGTACCACCCGTGTGACGATAGGTATGCATCTGCGGTACGCCGATAGGCTGATCGTCCTAGCGTCATGCCAGGTTGCGTTCTCCTCATGCGAGCATCCTGCGACGTTGACCTTCCGCATCTACACTTCTGCCATGTTCTTCAGCTTCGGACACAAGTCCACGATGCCCGACCCGGCCGATGCGCTCCCCGGCCGCGCCGACCCGCTCTCTACCGCCGAGCGCCACTTCGTCAATGGGCAGCCACTCAAGGGGCCTTACCCGGCCGGCAGCCAGCTCGCCGATTTCGCGGCTGGCTGCTTCTGGGGCGTCGAGAAGACGTTCTGGAAGGTGCCCGGGGTGATCATTACCGCCGTCGGCTACCAGGGCGGATTCACGCCCAACGCCACCTACAACGAGGTCTGCTCCGGGCGGACTGGCCACGCCGAATCGGTGCGCGTGGTGTATGACCCGGCCGTAGTCAGCTACGAGCAGCTGCTGAAGACCTTCTGGGAGCAGCACGACCCCACCCAGGGGATGCGACAGGGCAACGACCAGGGCACCTCGTACCGGTCCGCGATCTTCACTCACACCGATGCACAGCGGGCCGCCGCCGAGGCATCACGCGACGCCTACCAGGCGGAGCTGAGCAAGGCTGGATTCGGCAAGATCACCACCGAGATCACGCCCGCACCGGAGTTCTACTTCGCCGAGGACTACCACCAGCAGTACCTGGCCAAGAACCCCAACGGCTACTGTCCTGTTCA
>Ga0153915_10008032_pt1 | contig 10012 bp, 7 predicted proteins | sample Opewatmetagenome_2_FD_107003 | JGI IMG/M metagenome (GOLD analysis project Ga0153915, IMG submission 107003) | Freshwater wetland microbial communities from Ohio, USA - Open water 3 Core 3 Depth 3 metaG | ecosystem: Environmental > Aquatic > Freshwater > Wetlands | place: USA: Ohio, Lake Erie... | reverse complement strand
TGTATGGCCTTGGCGATGTACTCTTTATTATTAGTGGCTGTCAGTATCAAAATGGGGACCTGGCTAAAAGAGCGAATCTGGGCCATCACTTCAAAGCCGGTTATGTCGGGCAATCCCAAATCCAGGACCACAATATCAGGAGTTTCGGTTTTCGTCATAGCCACACCGGACTTGCCATCGTTAGCAAGGGTGAGCTCGATTTCCGGCCAATACAAACCGAAGCAGAGGCTGATAGTCTCCCGGATGCTGGGATCATCTTCAACCACCAGGGCTTTTAACCCGGGAAAAATCAGGGGGCCTTTGAGAATTATGGCCTTCAGCGCTGCTGCCAGTTCAGCGTTGTTGATTTTAAGAGAAAGGACAGCATCTGCTCCTGATAATTTGAATTCGCTCCAGTCTTTCTCTATTTCATAAGTAACGATCACTATTCTAAGGCGGTATAACCAGACCAGCTTAAAGCAAAGATCTTCCAAATCAGTGAGGTAACTATCAATGACTACCAGTTCGTACTTAGCGGATTTTAAGGTCAAAGGAGTATCAGGCAGATTAGGAAAGCAATCTACATCATCATCCTGAAGAGAAAGCGAGGCGGCAACCCAGCGGGCTGTGGTTTTACTGCCTAAGACGAGAATTTTAGGATTCAAATATGTTTTTCCTTTATCAACCTGTCTTAGTTTAGGCCTGATTCAATAGTTTAATTTGATTGTATTATAGCATGGGTTTTAAAAAATATTAAGATATCATAAATATTTCATAAAGATGCCTGGCCCTGCCTCCGACCGAAAGCCGGATCGGGAGCCAAGCATCTTTATGATTAAAACCAATTTTAGCGCGCCTGAGATTTAACATAGTCAGCGGCGTTTTCTCCGGCCATACGGCCGCTGTTCAGAGCAAAACCCAGGGTATTGCCCGGCAGTATGTAGATGTAGCTGTCACCATAGAGGGTATTCACATCAACCCCTGCCGCATAAAAGCCGGCAATAACCTCTTCGTTCTTGTTTAAGACCTCCAGTTTGTAGTTTACTTTAATGCCGCCCAGGCTGCCGTAGGCGCTGGGGACCAGTTTGGCGGCGTAGAACCCGGGGGTTTTGACCGGGCGCAGATATTGGCTGCGCTTATTAAAGAAAGGATCACGGCCGGTCTCGCACATACGGTTATATTCGTTCAGGGTTTTCTGCAGGCCTTTAAGGTCGATGCCGGTCTTGCCACACAATTCTTCCAGGGTTTCCGCAATATAGACGCAATCGCAGCCCTCTTTAAAGACCTGCTGGATATTAGCGTCTATGCTTTCAACGGTGGCTGGATCGCAAAAGTGCATGCCGTTTTTCTCGTAGTAAAGCCTTGTATCTTTGTCGAAAATGGCAAACCCCACATGGTCCTTCTGGCGCAGAATGGCATTGCCCAGATAAGTGGTATTAGCGATGATTTCTTCATTAGCAAAGCGTTCACCCAGCAGGTTAACGATGAGATTAGGCTGGCGGAAGAAAGCCAGTTCCTCGCGGGCTCCGCCACGTCCGTTATAGGGTGGCGGCAGGCTGAAAATGAGGTGCATGGTGGTCTGGCTTTGAGCCGCCCCGGCTTCCCAGGCCATGCGGAGTCCTTCTCCTACCAGGCCGGGTACTCTCATGGAAAACATATCGTGTCCAAATTCGTAGGGAGTATATTTTTTTATCATTTCAGGGCTATCGCCGAATCCGCCTGTTCCTACCATGACGGCCCTGGCTTTAACCCTGATTTCTTCACCGGAGCTGTCTTCAGCCGTTACTCCTGTGACCCGGTTGCCTTCCTTAAGAATCTTTTTAACGGTGGTATGCAATAAGATTTGAGCGCCCAATTCTTTGGCCTTATTGGTCATGGCTTTCATCATAATAGTGCCAACTTCGAAACCGGTCCCACCGGTAGGCAGCCTCACGCAATGATGAGTGGCATAGGCTCCCTCGAACTGGTTCTCGGCTTCACAGAAGTTCACCCCCATCTTCACCAGCCAATCGATGGTGTCAGCGGACTTATCGATATAGTTTCTGACCAGCCTGGCATCCACCCGCCAGTGAGTGTACTCCATAAAGATCTTAAAAGCCAGATCACGGTCCAGGGGGGGCTGAACGTTCTTCTGAAACTGGCTTTCTACAGCAAAAGGTCCCTGGGACATATTACCGGTGCCTCCGGTAGTAGAAGCCTTTTCAAGAATAGTGACCCTGGCGCCGCGTTCTGCCGCAGCTACGGCCGCCGCCAGACCGCAGGTTCCTCCTCCCACGATGACTACATCAGTTTCCAGTTGCTTCATTTTTTTACTCCTGAACCAGTCTATTTTCAATATGTTTCTGAGTTATCTTGACGGTTAAAGAGAATCAAGGATATGTATTTTTACGATAATCGTATAGCTTTAAAGGTTATTATAAGGGAGGTTGAACCAAGATTCAAATGATTTTTGGGAGAATATGGTTTTTATTCTAGATGGGATCAGATTGCCCCGGCGGGTGTCTGAAAGGCCCGGAATTATTATAAAAAAGTTATATATTAAATGGTTATCATGTATTATAATACGTTCTAACGAAAGTCATTTTATGCAAAAATATTAATAAAAGGAGGCAGCAATCGCATGGTAGTACGCAATCAGCTCAACCAATACGAGAAAAAAATGGTAGATGATTTTTACAAGCTGGCGGCTGATACTCTCGGCAGGAAAAGTAAACCTAATGTCAGTTACGCATCCCCGGATTCAGCGCATAATTTTGCGATGTGGGCAGACCCCTGGAACCCGCTCTGGAATGATGACGAATATGCCCAAAAGTCCTGTTGGAAAGCCCCGGTTGTTCCTCCGGTTTACCTGGACTGTGTGGTAACGTTTTCCTTTTTCCCATCACTCCCGCCGGCGGGTGGTTTTCTGACGCATAATTTCCTGGGTGAGGACTGGGAAATATACAGGCAGGTCTATATAGGCGATTCTTTCACTGTCGAACGTAAGGAATTAGCGATGAAGGATATCTCCGCCCTGGATGGAAGCGATAAGAACCGCACTTTTTCAGGCCTGTTCAGCAATTGCGAAGTCTATAACCAGAGGAATGAACTGGTAGCCAAATTCAAGGCTTACATGGATTATACTGTCTGGCCTAAAGGGCTGGATGAGTCTGTCATACCGCCTTTCCAGGACCATATTTATACTCAGGCTGAGTGGGATTTCATCAACAATATTATTAAAAATGAAAAAATCCGCGGAGCGGTCCCCAGGTACTGGGAAGATGTCAAGGTAGGGGATGAGCTGACACCCTGCACAATCGGTCCTACGACTCCCTGGGACATGATCGCTTTCACGGCAGCCCGGCAAGAAACCCCCTTCTGGCCGATGCGCAGGTGGCGCGAGACTGCGCCGATGGGGCTGCTCGCTGTCGATCTGGTCACCAATGTAACCCACATGGCTCCTGAATGGCATATAGTAGGCGAGCGCGCCCGCGTGATGGGCGACCCGAGATCCTTCCATTATTTCGCTTCTGCCAAAACGCAGATGATACGTCTTATCTCCAACTGGATGGGAGACGCCGGCCTGATCACAGCGCTCAAATGCCGGCACCTCCGCCGTACCTATATCGGCGATACGCAGGTTGTCCGCGGGAAGGTAATCGGCAAGAGAATAGAGAATGGCGAATACCTGGCGGACCTGGATGTTTGGATGGATAATATGTGCCGCGGCAACGTGACAGAAAGTACGATTGCCACGGTCAGTTTGCCTTTAAAGGGGCAATAGCCGGGCCTGAAATTAATGAAAAAGGAGATGAGATAATGGCAGCGTTTGCTTTAGGTGATAAAGTCAGGATAAAGGATAGACAGGATGGTTTTCCCACGGGATATCCTCTAGCCAATGCGGAGGGGCAGGTCATCTGTCTTTACCCATGGCGTGAAGTCTTTGCTGATTTTGAACAATATGTTTCGGTGCGAATAGACAAGGCCAGTGGGCCTCTCACGATGGGCAATGTGCTGATGTTCCGCGCTGAAAATCTGGAGAAGATATAAACCGGAAATAAAAAGGCAAAATCAACCGTCCGCGGCGGGCCCTGACCTGTCAGCGGCCTGAAAGAGGGCAAGGCCCCAAGGCCGGCAAGGGGGTAGTCTGTTAATGGCGTACGTAATCGGTCCAAAATGCATCGCGTGTCATAATTGCGCCCTGGAATGTCCTGTCTCAGCGATAAGGTTTGTCCATACCAGGTATGAAATCGACCCGGAAAAATGCACTGAGTGCGGGTTGTGCGCGGAGATATGCAATATCAGTGTGATCACCAATACCGCAAATCTGCGGATTAAACCGGCGGCGCACCCGCTCAAAAAACTCTCGGCGGATGTAGTAGTTCTGGGAGCTGGCGCCTCCGGTCTCATCGCGGCGGTGAGGGCGGCGGAGAATTCCGCCAAGAATGTGGTGGTGCTGGAAAAGGCCGCGAAGGTCGGGGGAAACGCCTGGTATGCCCATGGATTCATGGTTTACGGTTCAAAGTGGCAGAAGGAAGCCGGGGAACCCGATATCCGCGATGAGGTTGTCAATAATTATATTCAGCGGTTTGGCGATAAGATCAATCCGCTTCTAATCCGCCAGGCGGTTACCGCTACCGGTGAATTCTTCGACTGGCTGGAGTCAAAAGACCCAGCCGAGGTGCGGGAGTGCTTCGTTTTACAAATGCCCTACATCTCCATCGTCAGCCGGATAAAGTGTAAGGCTCCGGAGTGGAAGGCCCGCCGGTTTTATAATTTGAAGTGTCATGATGATGCCATTGGACCGGGGACCGGCGGCAGCTATGTGATCCGAAAAATGCTGGAAGAGTGCCAAAAATTGGGCATTACGATTCTCACCGAGCACAGGGCGGTAAAAATCCTGACTGACAGCCGGGGTAATTTTACCGGAGTTCTGGCTGAAGACCCGGGAGGACAGACTCAAATTGACGCTAAGGCCGGCATTCTTTCCACCGGTGGCTGGACGCAGAATGATGAAATGATTAAGAAATACTGGCCCAGGTTTTTCACAGAGAAGACGAGTGAGCCGGTCCATAGATTTGCGATTCCCACTGTCACCGGCGATGTGGTTGGCCTGGGCGAGAGTGCGCAGGCGTTAGTGGACTACGATAACTTCTGGTTGAATATGTTTGGCCCGGTCCACCATCCCTTTTCTTATGTATTGTTTCGTTTTGGCTGGGAACCGGAAAATGTCGGCATCAATCTGGATGGCCGGCGCTTTTATGATGAAAGCCGTGTCTTCGGCGCTTCCGCTGTGATGGGCGATCAGCCGGGACGCATTGCCTATCATGTATTAGATTCAGCCCTGGTGGATGAAATCGGCCAGCGCTTGATTTCAAAAATGGCTTTTCACAGCGACGGCGGTATCTTTAAGGAATACCGGAAAGAATTGGAAAAGGAAATCGTCATGGGTACCCCGGTCAAACGGGCTGATACCCTGGAAGATTTGGCCGGGCAGTGCGGCATAGATCCTGAGGCTTTTAGGACTACTATTGAGAGGTATAACCGGTTTTGCGCCAATGGCAAGGATGAAGACTTTAATAAGAATCCGCAAGGTCTCCGGCCTATAGTGAAAGCCCCGTTCTATGCCATTTTCGTTAAGATGGCCACTGACGGAGCTTTCGGCGGTGTCCTGGTGGATGAAAATATGCGGGCTTTAAATAAAGCCAGGCAACCGATCCCCGGACTCTTTGCCACCGGAGATAACAGCTCCGGATGGGGCCTTAAAGTCAATAAGCCGGGAGACCATCGCCAGTTTATTTTAAGCGAGCTCACCTGGGCCATTGCCAGCGGTTTTATTGCCGGGGGCAAGGCGGCCGAATATTCAAATAAAACTGTAATAAATCCATGATGGATTCAGACGGGTTTAAGGTAGTTGTGTTCGTATATTGAAAGCGTGGGGGAGAAGAGTATATAATAGTTCATCTTTATCGTGTATCTTTATAGTGCTAAGATTAATTACTTGTTTGCACCTAAGGCAGTTATGACCGTGTTTCTCACAGAGTAAGCGGTATTCCAAATGGAAGCAGATCAGGATAACGCATAATTAAAATTACTAATAATATCGCGAGGAGTAAAAATTATGAAGATTCTGAATCCCAGGATTTATCTCCCGGAGGAAAGAGAACATGCTTTTCGTCCTCAACCGGGCAATCCTAACTCTTCTCAATGGTGGTACAATGCCGCAATATTGGAAAATGGTTATATTTTTTGTCTTGAATGGGGTATAGCCGGCGAAGTTACTGCATGGTGTAATTTTCTTGTGCGTGATCCGGATGGTAAAAGAACTTTTTTGCATTATGATTATCGGTTCCCGGACGAAATGAGCGCTGCAACTGATAAAGTAGACATAAAAACGAGCAACAGCAGTTACTGCGGTCAATCCGGCCGGTATGAGATGCACGTCCGCAGGGGTAATGATTTAGGAGCTGATGTAGTTTTTGAAAATATTACCCAACCTGTGAGAATACCGCCTGAGGGAATTTATGTCGGACGGCTGATACCGCCGACTCCGCAATATATGACATATATCGTGCGTCTGCGCAGCCAGGTTACGGGAAAGCTCATTGTAGACGGCCAAGAAATCCCTGTAAAAAGCCATGAGGGTTATTGTGATCATCAATGGGGGAACGTTTCTCCCCTGGTTATCAGCCATTCCTGGTATTGGTCATTGCTGTATCTCCAGAATCATACCATTGTCTTTAACGAAGCGATAAATTCAGAAAACCAGGGATTTACTAAAGATAAGTGGATGTGGGTATATAAAGGGGCACAACCCACCAAATATTTGAGCGGGATGGATTTTCAAGTTGAACCGGCAGAGATTTTTACACATCCGCAGACCGGCGCTCAATGTCCCCGGAGAACCACTGTTTATATCGATAACGCTGAAATTCAAGGGACTATTACCTACCGGCTAAAAACTATATTGCAGTCGGCTGTTGATATGGCGGCCTGGCTGCCAAATTTCCCGATCCGGCAGGCGCCCAGATATTTCCGCTATCTTTCCGATGCGCATTATGATTTGACGATAGATGGAGAGCATTTGGAGGGGGACAAGATGGAGGTTCAGGAATTCGGGATATAAGTACTAAAAATGCGTGATGCCCATAACCTTATAGAGACAGGAAACGAGAAATAATTATACGTTGAAATGTGTTTAAAGAGGTTGGGTGTCCTCCGGATCGAACTGATATAACGCAAAAATGGGGCTATGCTCGAAAAAGCATAGCCCCACACGTTATGCGGGAGGGTTTATTGAGGGGTGATGGCTTTACTGAAATAGCCTGATACTTCATCCAGCGTCATGGAGCCGAATTTAGTAATCTGATCATTCTCAACTTTCTTGATATAATAGGCTACCACAGAATCAACTGTTCTATTATTTCCCAGGTCCGGTCGAGCCACCATCTGGCCGGAACCGTTGAGGGCTTCAAATTGCAGACCGCTGCCAATTACCTCCGCCACTTTAGTAGTATCCGGTGTTCCTGCTTTGGCTAAGGCGGCCTTAAGACAGAAATATTCAGCCGTGCAAATAATTTCCGGGGTGTCCCACTTGCCGTACATAGATACATAAGCCTCTTTAACTTGCTTGCCCAGATCGGTTAGAGGAGGGTCAAATTCAGTGGGCCAGCCGGCATTGACCAGTCCGTTCATAGCCTCAGCGCTGGCTGTGGCCAGGCAAATTGAATATGGCTGGGGATTTAAACCTACCATCTGACCACGGTATCCGGCATTATAAGCAGCCTGATACGGGAGACCGCCTACAAACTGAGCATCGAACATATCCGGGTTCAAGGTCTTGACTTTGGTGCCTAAAGAGCTCAGGTCGGTAGAATTGGCCGGGAAGTACATGGCTGTGGCAGTAATACCGACAGCTTTGCACGCGGCTACAATCGGGTCGCCGCTGCCATGTCCCATCTGGTTGTCCGGAAGCGCTGTAACCAGGGTCTTAAAATTGGGGAAGGCCTTGGCCATAAATCCGGCTAAAGCCGCGTATTGGCTGTTAACAAAAGCTGTCTCGAAGGAATAATGATTGGCTGGCATCAAGCAGGGAGGAGTGGGTGTCGCCAGGAGAGCTATTACTTTATTAGCCTCTGTTGTCGGCAGGGAAGCGTCTGCCAGACCGCTGTCAAACAAAATATAATTTACTTTATCCTCGAAAATCAATCTATTGACTGCCGAGTTGGCGGAGGTCTGATCGTTGTTATCGTCATATTCAACGATCTGGACTTGATATTTTTCTCCTCCAATATTCCATCCGCCATTGGCATTATCCATGGCCGCTACGGCTTTTATAACATGGACCATATCCAGGCCGATGGGCCAGCCGAACCAGGCTACCACGCCTATTTTGAGGGTTTTTGCGGCAGAAGGTGCGGCGGCGGCCGAGGTAGAGGCAGCGGGTGCTGCTGCCGACGGAGCGGCTTGTGGAGCAGAAGTCATGGAAGAGGTCTGTTTAGAGCTGCAGCCAGAAATCGCGATGAGACAGATAATCAGAATGACTGCTAAAAATATACTAGCAAGAGAGGTTTTTCCGATTTTCACTTATTTCTCCTTATATATTATTGGCGTGTCCTCTGGTCTTTAGCATCAGATTTACAATTCATTAACATAAATGAATTCATTTTGTGTAAACAGCGCCGTTATTTTAATCTCCGGCTTTGGTCTTGTACAAGCCTTTGGGAATGGACTTTTTTCTTGCCATCCTCCGTTGTTCAACTGGTTTCGTTCAAACTAATAATACCTCCTAATAAAATTAATAATATGCACGTATAGGGGCTTTGATGCCCCTGTACGCGCGTAGAATTAACTTAATATAAGATACTCGTAGAATAATGTCAAGATGGATAATCAAATAAGATATGAAATAAACGATCAACGTTTATAACCTGTGGTTAAACCGGGGGGCGAGGCATTAAACTCGCGAACGAATAATCGTTGGTAGATTTTTAAACGACTATGTATAGAATAAGCGCATGTGTACTGGAAATATTGATTTCTTGAACTTTTTAAACAACCTGATGCGAAGGCAGATACGACTGACTGGATGCCTGGAAATCTGATCCGGCAAGGTTGGAAAGAAGTTGGGTGCTATAATTCAGACAATTATAACTATTATATATATTGACTGAAATATAGTTAAGATGCTAATATAATAAGTAGCTTACATAAATCAGGGAGATCCATGCCGGATAGAAATGGTCAAATTGAGGAGTTACTGGGGTATCTGCGGTCTTTTAAGCAAAAGGTACTGAATGGCCATTACTTACTGCCCACCCGGTTCCAGTTTCCTTTTTCTCAATGGATGGTTATCCATTTATTAGACAAACATAATAATTGTTTGGGGATTAAAGAACTCTCCCGTATGCTGGGCATCAGCAGCAGCGCCGCCACCCAACTGGTTGATACCCTGGTTAAAAAGGGATATTTAATTCGCGAAATTAATCCTGAAGACCGGAGGGCTTTAAGAATTCAGATAACGAAGGAAACTCGAGAGCGATTAGAAATTGGCAAAATTGAGACCTTCGGTAAATTATATACACTTTTTAATGTTTTGACAGACGAGGAACTTCTGCAATATTGTCAATTGACCAGGAAAATCGTGGAGAATATCGTTGAAAATCCAGAGGCGGATGATACCGTCACGCAGTAAGCCGTAGGGAAACACCACACTGGACCTGTTAAATCTTTTGTTTATCAATAAATTTAAGGATATTATGGTGAACTTTGCCAGTTTCGATTAGGAGGAGACATGAAAGCCTGGAAATTTGTTTTAGGACCTTTGATTATTTTAACTCTGTCGATGACAGCCTGCGGTACAGGTGGTAGTTCAACGGCAGATCAAGTCCAGCAGACAGCGGTAGTACGGGGAGATTTGACCACCAATGTTAGCGGAAGCGGGAAAATCGCCCTGGTCCAGGACGCCAAGCTGTCCTTTGGCAGCGCCGGGAAGCTGGAAATCATGAATATCCAGGAAGGGGATAAGGTCTCCAAGGGGCAGGTGCTGGCCAAG
>Ga0153915_10008031_pt1 | contig 10013 bp, 6 predicted proteins | sample Opewatmetagenome_2_FD_107003 | JGI IMG/M metagenome (GOLD analysis project Ga0153915, IMG submission 107003) | Freshwater wetland microbial communities from Ohio, USA - Open water 3 Core 3 Depth 3 metaG | ecosystem: Environmental > Aquatic > Freshwater > Wetlands | place: USA: Ohio, Lake Erie... | reverse complement strand
TCGGCGAGCTGCCGGGGCCGTGGGCGTACGGGCCGTATCAGCCCTGAGGTGCGGTGCGTCTGCGGACGAGCAGGACGCGCAATCTGGCCGACGCTGATTCGTGGTCAGGATTCACTAGGTCACCACGCGCGGGTACAGCCGTGAGGTGACGGCGATCAATCCTGCCGCTGTGGCGATCAGGACCGCGAAGTCCAGGCCCAACCCGGAGACGCTGGCGCCCCTGGCGAGCATCAACGCACGCAGGGCGTCGACCTCGTACGTGAGGGGGTTCATGTGGGAAATGATCTGCAGCCAGCGCGGCATGAGCGCGATGGGATAGATCGCGTTGCTGGCGAAGAAGAGAGGCATGGTGAGGATCTGCCCGATTCCCATGAACCGCTCGCGCGTCTTGACCAGGCAGGCGATGGCCAGGGAGAACGTCGCGAACAGAACCGCGCTCAGAACCACCGTGCCCAGCACGCCCACCAGCGCCAGCGGATGCCAGTTCAGGTGGACCCCGAGCAGCCAAGCCAGCGCGTAAACGATCACGCCCTGCGTGAGGCCGCGGAGCGCTGCTGACAATCCCTTGCCCAGGACCAGCGCGGCTCGTGGGGTCGGGCTCACCAGGAACTTGTGGAGAATGCCGAGGTCGCGCTCCCAGATGACGGCGATGCCGTAAAAGATCGCGATGAACAGCACGCTTTGCGCGAGGATGCCGGGCGCCATGAAGTCGATGTACGGCAGATCTCCGGTGGGGATGGCCCGCGTGCGCGTGAACACCTGGCCGAACACCAGCAGCCAGAGCGCGGGCTGTAGCGCTCGCGTGATCAGCTCGGTGGGGTCGTGGCGCAGCCGACGAGCTTCGAGCTCCGTGATCGTGATCGTCTTGCGGGCGAAGCCAACGGCTGCCCGCAACGCATCGGCGTAGCTGCCGCCCGTGCTAGCCGAGGCGGCGGGCGACGCGGCGCGTACGCGCAGTGTCACGGTATCCTCCGGAAATTTCCATCTCGGTGCCGGTGTGGTGCACGAACACGTCGCTCAGCGTCGCCTCCGGACCGACCGCATCCTTGAGGCTCGCCACCGTACCATCGGCGACGACCCTGCCCGTGTGCATGATCGCCAGCCGGGTGCACAGAGTCTCGGCCTCCTGCATGTCGTGAGTCGTCAGCAGGATGGTGGTGCCGTACTCCGTCCGGAGCTGCTCGACGCGGTTCCAGACCGATTCGCGCGCCAACGGGTCCAGTCCGACCGTCGGCTCGTCGAGAAAGACGACGGCCGGCCGGTGCAGGACTGCCTGCGCGATCTCCAGCCGCCGGATCATCCCGCCGGAGTAGGTTCGCACCAGACGGTCGCCGACGTCGCTCAAGCCCATGAACTTCAGGGCATCGCCCACGCGGGCGGCCAGGTCACGTGTTGGAATGTCGTAAAGCTTGGCGAACATCAGCAGATTCTCGCGCCCGGTCAGCGAGCCGTCGGCCGAGACCAGTTGCGGCACGTAGCCGATGATGCGGCGCACGGAAGCCGCCTGTCGCACGACGTCGAAGCCGCCGACCCGTGCCGTCCCCGAGGAAGGCGGCAGCAAGGTGGTCAGCATCTTGATGACGGTGGTCTTGCCCGCCCCGTTGCGTCCGAGCAGCCCGCAGACCTCACCGGCGTCGATCGCGATGGTCAGGTTGTCCACCGCGGTGAGCGTGCCGAACCGGCGAGTGAGGGCATGGGTTTCAAGGACGGGCATGGGGAGATCGGCGGGCGCGCACGTTTCGCGAGTATACACGACCCTGTGGACGTTGCACGTCGCTGGCGAAGGACGGTGACTCGCCCCGGTTGCGACCGTTCGCTGGCTCCAACGCGACGCGCCGCAAGCTCCCGTGCACAGATGGCGTGGCAGCCCAGAGCCTCCGGAAAACTCGGGGCGGTTCACGAGGCCGGGTCCGGTCTGGCTTGACCAAGACTACATTCTCAGGAAAAGAGGGATTCGCGACCATCGCAGCCTCGATTTCGAGAGGTGGGTGATCCTGCTCGAGGAGAAACTCGGCTGCCGGGGGCCCGGCATCGAGATGTGCAGCGATGGACGCGGTAGAGCACTTCTTGACCTTGGGTGAGCCTGAGCAAGCCCGGCTCCGCAGCGGGCGCGCGAGGGGAGGCAAGTCGGCGATGGATAAGTGGATGGACGAAGCCATCCGAGCGCGCCGTGTGGCCGCGCTTCAGGAGGCTGGTCACGTGGTGGTCGCGCACCGGTTGGGTTTGTGCCCGCGAAAGGTCGGTATCCAGGGCAACCGTTCCCTGCAGCAGCTCGGTGTGACCTGGCACGAAGACAGCCGCGATGAGGAAACAATCATCCTGGTGTATGCTGGCGTTGCAGCGGAATGGCTTTTCGACCCCGAGACTGCCAATCCCGGCCGAGCCCGCGATGACTACGAAGACGCAGGCGAGTTGCTTCCATTCGTGGAGGGTGACCAGGCAACACTCAAAGCGCGGGCGGCGGAGTTGGTCGCGCGGCATCGTGCGGAGATCGAGACCGTCGCCCAGGCGCTGTTCGAGTACAGCGTGCTCGATGGGGATGAGGCGTCAATGGTCGTGGAGGCGGTTGAGGACGGCAAAGACTGGCGCCCTGCACTGGAGCAATGGCGCGCGCTGAAAGCGGCAAGCGCTCCCGAGGCAAACGCCAACTCCGCCGGGGACGCCGTTCCCAGGCTGAACGTCGTTGCGAAGTCCCGCCCTACTGGTTCAAAGCCAGAACTCGGAGGACGAGGATAGTCCCGAATCAACGAGCGTTTGCCAATGGTTTCGGTCTCGATTTGCCTGTTCCGGCCGCCTACCCGCGCATCCAACACGCCATCCGGTACGCAGCTACGCAGCCTGGCTGACCCAGGGGCCCCGCCGAAATGGGCCCCTCATCCTCACCTTCTCCCCGCGGTGATGCGGGGAGAAGGGACGGTAGGGCGCCTGTCCGCCTTTTGGTTCCCGCGATCGTGCGGAGAGGGATGCCGTACCGCCTGCGCGCTCTCACTTCCCGCGTGGCGCAGAGGCTCCACACGGGCTGCGGATCGCGAAGGGAAAGAAAGCGCGCCCGGAGAGATTCGAACTCCCGACCTACTGGTTCGAAGCCAGCCGCTCTAGTCCACCTGAGCTACGGGCGCGTCGGCCGCACAGTAGCTGTGCGGAAGCTGAAAGTCTAAAGCTGAAAGCGAAAAGCCAGAAAGGCCTGGCTGGCCGTCGCTCTCAGGGCTTCCCTTTTACCTTTCTGATCAGGCCTTGCAACATCCGCGAAACTTCAGTGGCTTGTTGTGCAGCGTCCGGCTTTCAGCTTTCCACTTTGAGCTTTTCGCTTATCGCTCCACCTTCCAACTCGTCCCGCCGGGTCCGTCTTCGAGCATGATCCCCTTGGCCTTGAGCTCGTCGCGGATCTGGTCGGCGCGCTTGAAGTCGCGGGCTTTGCGGGCTGTCACCCGTTCGGCAATCAGCCGCTCGATCTCGGCCGGGCTGAGCTCGTTCGACTCGAGATGCTCGCGGCGGGCGCGCTCGAGCACGGTCTTCGGATCGGCCTGACCGATGCCCAGCACCGAGCCGATTTCCCGCAGCGCTGCGCGCAGCGGCGCGGCCTTGGCCGCGTCGCCGTCGTCGAGGGCGCGGTTCAATGCTCGCAACGTCTCGAACACCACGCCGAGAGCCCGCGCGGTGTTGAAGTCGTCGTCCATCGCGGCGCGAAACTGGCCGATCACCGATTCATCCGCTGCCACCAAATCCGCCGGCAACGCGGCGTCCGCCCGCGCCAGCGCCTCGTAGAGGCGGCGGATGTTGCCAGCGGCCTCGTCGAGCCGAACCTCGGAGAAGTCGAGCGGACTGCGATAGTGGGTGCCGATGACGAACAGCCGCAGCGGCTCGCCGCCGACCCGCGCCGCCGCTTCCTGCACGGTCATGAAGTTGCCGAGCGACTTCGACATCTTCTCCTTGTCGATCGTCACCATGCCGTTGTGCATCCAATAGCGAGCGAAGGCACAGCCCTTGGCGCCTTCCGACTGCGCGATCTCGTTTTCGTGATGCGGGAAGATGAGGTCGGTGCCACCCCCGTGCAGATCGAAGGGCTGCCCGAGATACTTGGTGGCCATCACCGAGCACTCGATGTGCCAGCCCGGCCGGCCCTTGCCCCACGGGCTGTCCCACCACGGCTCGGCCGGCTTGCTTGCCTTCCACAGCGCGAAGTCCATCGGGTGGCGCTTGCGCTCGTCCACCTCGATGCGAGCACCCGCCTGCATGTCGTCGAGATTGCGCTTGGAGAGCTTGCCGTAGCCGGGGAACTTGTCGACGGCGAAGTAGACGTCGCCGTCGGCCGGGTAGGCCAGCCCTTTGGCGATGAGCTGCTCGATGATCTCGATCATCTCGGGAATGTGCTGCGTGGCGCGCGGCTCCAGCGTCGGCGCCAGGCAGCCGAGCACCGCCATGTCCTCGGCGAACGAGCGGATGTTGGTCTCCACCAGGTCGTTGGTGGAGATGCCGGCCTGCTGCGCCCGGGCGATGATCTTGTCGTCGACGTCGGTGAAATTGCGGATGAAGGTGACGTCGTACCCGGCGTAGCGCAGGTAGCGGTAGACGATGTCGAACGTCACCAGGGCGCGCGCATGCCCGACGTGCGAGCGGTCGTAGACCGTGACGCCGCAGACGTACATGCCGATCTTGCCGGGAACCAGGGGAACGAGCTCCTCCAGGCGGCCGGAGAGGGTGTTGTGGATCTTCATGAGACGACCAAAAAGCATAAAGCTTAAAGCTGAAAGCCTAAAGCCGGAAGAGCGACTCTGGCTTTTCGCTTTGAGCTTTTCGCTTTCAGCTGCTGTTTTTCAGCTATTCTTCCTCCTCCCGCAACTTGGCCAGCACCGAGAGGTCTTCCAGCGTGGTGGTGTCACCGATCGTTTCCTTGCCGGCGGCGATGTCGCGCAGCAGGCGGCGCATGATCTTGCCGCTGCGGGTCTTGGGGAGCGAGTCGGTGAAGCGGATGTCGTCGGGGCGCGCGAAGGCACCGATCTCCTTGGCGACGTGCTCGCGCAGCGCCAGCTTGAGCGCCTCGGTCGGCTTGTTGCCGCCCTCGAGCGTGACGAAGGCGGCGATGGCTTGGCCCTTCACCGCATCCGGGCGTCCGACGACGGCGGCCTCCGCGACGGCCTGGTGACTGACCAGCGCGCTCTCGACCTCCATCGTGCCGAGTCGGTGCCCGGCCACGTTCACCACGTCGTCGACGCGGCCCATGATCCAGAAGTAACCGTCCTCGTCGCACCGTGCACCGTCACCGGTGAAGTAGCAGCCCGAAACCTGGCTCCAGTATTGCTGCACGTAGCGGTCGGGATCGCCGTGAATCGTGCGCAGCATGCTCGGCCAGGGATGCTTGATGACCAGGAAGCCGCCCTGGTTGGGACCGACCGGCTGCCCCTCGCGAGTGACGACGGCGGCGCTGACGCCCGGGAAGGGGCGAGTCGCCGAACCCGGCTTGGTCGGGGTGGCACCCGGCAACGGCGTGATCATGATCGAGCCGGTCTCGGTCTGCCACCAGGTGTCGACGATCGGGCAGCGCTCCTTGCCGATTTCCTGGTGGTACCACATCCATGCTTCCGGATTGATCGGCTCGCCGACCGTGCCGAGCAAGCGCAGGCTGTCGAGGCGGTGCTTGCGCGGCCAGTCACGGCCCCACTTGGCGAAGCTGCGGATGGCGGTGGGCGCGGTGTAGAAGACGGTCACGCCGTACTTGTCGATGATCTGCCACAGCCGGTCCGGCTCCGGGAAGTTGGGCGCGCCCTCGTACATCACCGAGGTCGCCCCGTTGGCGAGGATGCCGTAGACGACGTAGCTGTGGCCGGTGACCCAGCCGATGTCGGCGGTACACCAGAAGGTGTCCTCGTCCTTGAGGTCGAACACCCATTTGCTGGAGATGTAGGTCTGCACCATGTAGCCGCCGGTGGTGTGCACGATCCCCTTGGGCTTGCCGGTGGTGCCGCTGGTGTAGAGGATGTAGAGCGGGTGCTCGGCGTCGAGCGGCTCCGCGGGGCAGGCCGTGGAGGCCTTCTCCATCAGCTCGTGCCACCAGCGATCGCGACCGCCCTTCATCGGCACGGTCTCGCCGGTGCGGCGGACCACGACGACGTTCTCGACGCACGGAGCATCGCGCAAGGCGTCGTCGACGTTGGCCTTCAGCGGCACGATCTGGCCGCGGCGGTAGCCGCCGTCGGCCGTCACCACCACCTTGGCCTGGGCGTCGTTCATGCGATCACGGAGCGCCTCGGCACTGAAGCCGCCGAACACCACGCTGTGGGTCGCGCCGATACGGGCGCACGCCAGCATGGCGATGGCCAGCTCGGGGATCATCGGCATATAGAGGCCGACCCGGTCGCCCTTCTGCACCCCGAGGCTCTTGAGCACATTGGCGAAGGCGCACACCTCGCGGTGCAGATCCTGGAAGGTCAGGGTGCGGCTGTCGCCCGGTTCGCCTTCCCAGATGACGGCCGCTTTGTTGCGGCGCCAGGTCTTCAGGTGGCGGTCGATGCAGTTGTGCGAGATGTTGGTGGTGCCGCCCACGAACCACTTGGCGAAGGGCGGCTTCCATTCCAAGACCGTCTTCCAGGGAGAGAACCAGTCGAGCTCGCGCGCGATTCCCGCCCAAAAACCCTGCGGGTCGGCGGCCGCCTCTCCCGCCAGGCGCTCGTAGTCTGCGAGGCTGCGGATCTGCGCCTGGCTGCTGAACTCCCCGGGCGGTGGAAAGACGCGCCGTTCGGTGAGGACGGACTCGATATCAGCGTTCGACATGCCGGCTCCTGTTTACGACCGCGGCCCGCCCGAAGGCGGACCAAATTCGTTTTTTCTCTCGATCGGCCGCCGACTGTCGACTGTCAACCGGGTCTTGTCAAGCCACGGTTGCCGGCGACGGCGACTCGTTTGATCGTGAACGGCGTTTTCGAGGAGAAGGCTCATTCTGAGCACCGCGGCAGGCACGGAGGCCTGCGGTCAGCGCGGCATGGCCGAGCTTCAGACAACCGAAAATGACAGGGGCGCCCGGCTCGTGCCTGGCGAATTGGGGCAGGATCCACCAGACACACGAAGTTATGACCCTGAGCTCCGCGCAATTTGGGCGAGCAAGTGTCCCGCCCGGCCCGTGGCAAAGCCGAGCCGTTCTCCGAGGCGCCGCAGAGCGGCGGCTTCGGAGGGTCGCAGGGCCGCGCTCGCCCGGCTGGTGGCGAAATCGTAGAATGCGTTCTGTGCCGGCCACAGGTTGGGGGTCACGCCCAGCGCGTCGGCGGCGTCGATCAGCGTCTCCGCTCGCGCCGCGTGGGCGGGGGGAGCGGCGGCGAGCCTCGACAAGACCCGAGGCAGACTGCGCTCGATCTCGGCCTGCAGCGGTGGCAGGTAGAACTTGACGTCCCAGCGGGCCGCATCCTTCCAATAGCGCGCGATCGGTTCGGAAGGCGTCTGCCCCTCCCCGAGCTGTGCCAGCGCGGCGGCAAACCGCTCTTGCAGAACCACCCGCGCCACCTGGCGGAACTCCACCGGAACCGGTACGTCGGCGTCGCGCAGGAAGTCGAGCATGCGGCGGTGCTGGTCGAAGATGCGCTCGAGGTCGCTCAGGCAGGGACGAATCGCCTCGGCGGCGATGCGGCGGAGGATGGCCCGGCGCTCACCGTGAAAGAGGTCGCGCAGCGAGAAGCCGTCGGAGCCGAAACCGGTGTCGATTGCGCGCACGACCGCGCTGAGCGGTTCGCGCTCGAACACCTCGACCAATTTCGTTCGCAGATCGGGAAGACGCTGCATCGCGTCGCGGCCGCCGACGGCGCAGTGGGCGTCGTGCCCGCCCAGGTAGAGGGCCGCGTAGGCGTACGTCGTAGATTCCTCCGTGGGCTCGCAGGTGACCCGGATGCCGCCGACCGCCAGCGCCGTGCTGCCGGCGGACTGCCTTAGCTGCTCGGTGGGCTCGAAACGATAGGTATACGCACGTTCGGGCAGACCACCGCCGGGCGAGAATAGACTCGACATCACGCCGTGGGCCGCCGCGCGCGGCAGCGACACCGCCGCCGGCGCCACCAGCGTGCGATAGATCTGTCGTCCGCTCGGTCGCCCGGGCAGGTTGGCGCGAGCGGCCTCGAGGCCGGCGAGAAAATCCGCCTCCAAGGGCGCGCCGAGATGGCCTGCCAACTGCAGGGCGCGGCAGGCGTAGCGAAGCACCTGAGTCGTCTCGATGCCGGCGAGATCGTCGAAGAACCAGCCGCAGCTGGTGAACATCAGCAGAGCGGCCCGCTGCATCTCGAGCAGTCGCCACACCGTCACGCGATCGGCGGGGTTCGGACGGCCGCGTGCGTGCGCGGCGAGGAACGCCTCGCGTCGCGCGCGCCCCGGATCGAGCAAAACCTCGATGTAGTCGTTGCGCGCCTCCCACGGGTCCTTGAGCAGTGGCGCGCCGCGCTGCTCGAAGACTTGATCGAGCTGCGCCTTGAGCCAGTTGAGCGAGTCGCGCAGCGGCTGCCGCCAGTCCTGGCGCCAACCGGGATTGCCGCCGGAGTTGCAGCCGCAGTCGGCGCGCCAGCGCTCGACGCCGTGGGCGCAGCTCCACGAGGTGTTCTCGGCGATCTCCACGTCCTCCACCGGCGGGGCGAGATCGAGGAAGCTGGCGTAGTTGCCCAGTCGCACGGACGGGTCCGCTTGGATACGCTCGACGGCGTAAGCCAGTGCCATCTCCCCGAAACGGTGATGGTGGCCATACGATTCGCCGTCGGTGGCCAGGTGGATCAACTGCGGCGCCGTGACCTCTGCGGCGAAGCGAGCCTTGAGACTGTCGGCGAAGGCGCCGCCGTCGTTGAGCAGGCCGCTGAACGCGACCCCGTGCGCCAGCTCGTGGTCGTAGAAGAACAGGGCCAGCTCCGACTTGCCGGCGCGCCAGCGGTACGCGCGGCGCGAGTCCATCCGGTCGTCGGGCGACAGCCGTTCCCAGCTGCGCGTGCCGGCGCGGTGGAGGCGGGAGGCCTGGTGCGGGGCGAGGATGGTGAAGCGGATGCCGTGCTCGGCCAGCACCCGCAAGGTGGCGCTGTCGACCGCAGTCTCCGGCAACCACATCCCTTCCGGGGAGCGACCGAAGCGGTGAACGAAATCGCGGATGCCCCAGCGCACGTGGGTGACTTTGTCGCGTGCGTCGGCGAGCGGCAGGATCGCGTGCCCGAAGGCCTGCGCGATCGCGTTGCCGTGCCCGAGCCGGCGCGCGCTATCGCGATCGGCCCGGCGGATGGCCTCGTAGGTGTCGGGGTCGGCCGTCTCGAGCCAGCTCATCAGCGTCGGGCCGATGTTGAAGCTCATGTGCGCGTAGTTGTTCACCAGCGTGGTGATTCGCTGGTGGCCGTCCATGAGCCGCGCCCGCGCGTTGGGTGCGTAGCACTCCGCACTCACCCGGGCGTTCCAGTCATGATAGGGGGCGGCGGAGTCCTGCTCCTCGATCACCTCCAGCCAGGGGTTCTCGCGCGGGGGCTGGTAGAAGTGGCCGTGGATGCAAACGCAGCGTGGGATCACGGTGGAGGACATGGCAAGGGTGGCGGAACTGTACGGAGCGCTCGGGCTGTCGTCAAATCCGATCTTAACCGCGCATCGCCCCGCTCCATGACCCATCGGAACTTCCAAGTGGCCCAGGGCCGCCGCAGGTTGCATTTCCCGCCGAGTTGCGATGCAAGAAGCGGCAAGACGAAGTCTCGAAGGTGGCTGGGCACTTGCGGTGCCGTGCGCAGAATGTGAGAGAACAAGAGGAGACGGGGTCGACGAGAATGCAGGCGACGCACGAAGTTCGAGACGCAGACGTCCGCCAAGTGACGGAGTCGGGCAGGAGTATCGAGGAGGTTCGTCGTCAGCTCCATCTGTTCGAGCACCCGCCCGATTCCATCCATCTGGAGCGCCCGTGCACCCCGGGCGACGGCATCCGCGTGCTGACCCACGGCGAGGTGCAGGCGGCGCACCAGCAATGGCGGGTCGCCTGCGCGGCCGGCCGAATGCTCAAGTTCGTTCCCGCGTCCGGGGCGGCT
>Ga0153915_10008030_pt1 | contig 10013 bp, 11 predicted proteins | sample Opewatmetagenome_2_FD_107003 | JGI IMG/M metagenome (GOLD analysis project Ga0153915, IMG submission 107003) | Freshwater wetland microbial communities from Ohio, USA - Open water 3 Core 3 Depth 3 metaG | ecosystem: Environmental > Aquatic > Freshwater > Wetlands | place: USA: Ohio, Lake Erie... | reverse complement strand
TAAGATACATAACACCTATTATATAGATTAGGTGTTATTAGTCAAGAAAAAAATATAAAAGATCATAATTTTTTACCATTTTGGCTATCGCCACTCCTTGGCTGCCCCTCCCACTCTGCCTTTCCTGAGCTCCATTCCTTATGTCTGAATTGAAGACCCAAATATTCAACAATCTGGGCGGCCTTGAGGCCGATTCCCCAACAAAGAGGTATCAGTCCCACGTGGAAAAACACCCTTCAACAATGGGTATCTTCTTTTTTTCATTTGTCATTGCCCGTCTTCTTCAATCCGCCGCCAAAGGTTACCGATCGATCCTGCTCCTGTACGCAATTCCTGGTTTTGAGGACCGGGACTTATCCTTCCCCATTCTCATCCGGCGAATACAGATTCTGCAATTTCAGGAAGGGTGGCGGGTCAACAAACCTTACCTTCTTCCCCATTTGCTGCAAGAAATCCATTACCTCCCGGCTAATATGTAAAAGACCCTTCAGGTGCAAGGAAATCGTTTTATCTTCTTGCAGATAACGCTGACAAAGATTATCCAGGATTGAAATGGACGCCGCATCCAGCATTCCATCCACTTTGATCGCCACGGACCGTTCGTCTGGAAAAACTTCTTTGATGTGAATCATTTGAATTCCGAAAAGTCAACCTCCATGAATTGGGCGCGATAAATCAACAGAAATTCGGATCCCTATATTTTCGGGCTTATGGGGGCCCAAATGGCCCGTTTGGAAGTTTGGGCCCCTATTCACTTAAATAAGGATTGATTCCGGATCTCGTAAACTTTGTCCTTCCTTGGCTGCGATACTCTCAACCGCGAAAAGAGCCCCTAAGTGGGCTGCGATTTTTTCAAAACGGAGCTGCTTACTGTCTTGTACGCGCTCCAGTAGCGATCTTTGAGAAGACGTTTAAAGAGTTTGCCAGTGGGATAACGGGGAATTTCCTTTTCAAAATCGATGGACCGGGGGCATTTGATCTTGGCCAGGTGCTTCTGGCAGAAGGCGATGAGCTCCTGCTCGAATTCGGGCCCAGCCTCAGCCATGTTGTCTGGTTGGACCACGGCTTTCACTTCTTCTCCATATTCCTCGTTGGGAATCCCAAATACCGCAACATCCGTTACCTTGGGGTGCAAAATAAGGATATTCTCTGTTTCCTGAGGATAAATGTTAACGCCACCCGAAATAATCATGTCAGCCTTGCGGTCGGTCAGATAGAGGTAACCTTCTTTGTCGAGGAAACCGATATCTCCTACGGCGCTCCAACCTTTGGAATTGCGTGATTCTCTCGTTTTCTTGGAGTCCTTGTGATATTCAAATGTGGGCCCGTTGGCGAAATAGACCGAGCCAATCTCTCCCGGAGGAAGTTCGTTTTCCCCGGTCTCATCCATGATACGGGCTTGTCCTACGAGGGAGCGCCCTACTGATCCCTTGTGTCTTAGCCACTCTCCGGAGGTGATCGCCGTGATTCCATTTGCCTCTGTTGCACCATAAAATTCAAAGAGGATGGGGCCCCACCACCGGATCATTTGCTCTTTTACGGGGATGGGGCAGGGAGCCGCCGCATGGATTGCAACCTTATGAGAAGAGAGGTCAAATCGTGTCTTATCTTCCTGCGGAAGCTTGAGCATACGAATAAACATTGTCGGAACCCACTGGCTATGGGTAACCTGGTATTTTTGAATCAAAGAAAGTGCCCCGAGGGGATCAAAGTGCTCCATCACGATGACCGTCCCGCCCACGCGATGCGTTAGCATACATGTATTCAGGGGAGCTGCATGATAGAGCGGAGCAGGCGAAAGGTAGACGGTTTCTGTATTCATGCGATAAAAGTCGACGGCATAGGCAACCGCAGGGTGGACAGTTCCGATTGGGCTGCCCAGAATCGGAGGGACAACTCCTTTGGGCCGACCCTTTGTGCCGGATGAGTAGAGCATAGACTGGCCTTCAAGCTCATCCGCGATCGGCCTGGTCGGATACTTGGCCGCCCTCTCTTCATAAGAGTCAAAACCCGGAATCGTGCCACTGGCCATGAGCCGGGTATGCACGTTGGGCATGCGGTTTCGAAGGTCCGCCGCAAGGTCGGCTTTCACCTGCGACGTTAGAAATAGCTTCGCATCGCAGTCATTCACAATGTACTCCACCTCAGAGGCGGTAAGGTGGACGCTTATGGTCGTGTAATATAGCCCAGCCCGCTGGGCAGCCCAGGCGACCTCTAGAAAGCGGGGATGATTTTCCATGAAGATGGCGATATGGTCCCCGGTGCCGAGGCCCAAGTCGCGGAAGAGATGGGCACAGCGGTTCGCCCGCTCCTCCAGCTGCCGGTAGTTCACCCGTTCTCCATCCAGCTCCAGGATACAAGCAAGCTTTTCTGGGGTCTGAAGGGCATACTTTCTGGGATGCAGCATTTTTTTCCTCCTGGACTCTATTCCGGTATTGTCAAAACCTAACCCAGAAAACACAACGTCTTGGGCGTAGGGCATGAAAACTTAACACTGAAGCTGTAACGCTTTTCGACACTCGACCCTTGAACCCTCGAATGCTACTTCTTGCGGACAGGGGGCGGATCTGTGGGTTGTCGTAGTCCGCCGATGAAAATGCAGTGGCCGCAATTCCACCGGTGATATCCTGTACGTGCTTCATGGCCTGGGGGAAGTTATCGGCAAAGAAAAACTTGGCGATGTTGGAATACATAGGGTTGGGATAAACCAGGTCGCTGTCCGGGACTTTGATGCAATTCTCGCAGGCTACTCTGCCAAGCGCCTCCGTGCCCTCGGTATACATGGCCAGCCAGGCGAGCTTGTCCTGGACGTGGGGAGCATTCTCCAGGCCATTGTACTCCGCCATCAGAGCCGCCGTCCCGACGAGAGTTTCCAGTTCCGCATACTTGTACGAATCCGCGCTGAGGCGGTGAAAATTGGCAAACATATAAACCATAGCGCCGGCAAATTGCCACTCTCCATTCATGAAAACCCGATCCCAAGTCACGAGCACATCATCAAAGAATTAATCTTTTCCGGACAGTAGCAGGAAAGCGGTGGGATCTGTAAAGGGGAGCGGAGCGTCAGACCCCTCCGCCTGGCAAAATAATTGGTGGAGCGTCATGGATCCGGGCAGCGAAAAGAGATGGATTACTTTGTCCAGGACCTTGCCTCAGTGAGCAGAAGGGTGAATCAGCGGAATAAAACACACAGAAATAGACCTCACCCTGATTTAAGTTATATCTTCATGAATTTTTTGTTTCTCAAGTTTGCTCCCGCAGGCCTCCGGATCGTTCAGACCAGAAGGAGTTCACAGTTAAGAACCTTGCTCATGAATTCCAAATCCTGCAGGTAGTCTCCAAACACGGCAACCTGGTGATTCCCTTCGGCCTGCCTGATAAATTGCCTTACATTCTGCACCTGAATCGTTAGGGTGTTGCGGCAAAAAATGGTATCCTCGCAGGCCACAACCTCACCCGCCAGAGCCACAATCCTTTCCGAATTTCGCCGCGATCGAGCCAGGGTGAGTTTCATACCCGCAGGAACCTCAGTGAAGGCGGTCACCCCTTTCTCCCCGTGGAAATCACGGATAATATAAGGGAGGGGGTCTTGATCGAACCCAGCCATCCGGCTGGGTAGAATACAGTGGGAGATTTTGATTCTGTTGGTTTCCGGGTTGGCGGAAACGATGTTTCCAAGAAAGGTTGGTTTTTTACTCAGGGCTCCAAGCAGAATCATGGTTAAGAGCCCTGCAATGTCCATTTCACAAGCGGTGGGAATTCCCATATCTCGAAGCCAGGACATGGCCATGCAGGGGTTCGTGATCTGGTCTGAGAACTTCCGCGATTGAGTAATCTCCAGGCAGTTGATGGCCATGGCTCCAGCGCCCCTCCGGTTGAGAACTTCTTCTAGAGCCAGATAAACCATAGCCGATTGCTGCACATCCTCCACTGACGGTCCCAGGATTTTTTTGGCTTCATCCATCCACCTCCGGGCGAGCAAGGAGGCCCTCCCTTTATCCACGCTCTTCACGGTTTCCAGTAGCTCCCGGAGTTCGAGTGGGATGAACTGGAGCCCGAATTTTCTTCTGAGGGCCTCGAGATCTGGAAAGGCGTACCACCGTAGATACCAGGAAGCAGGGGATCCGATCATCATGACCCTGGTTTGGGCAAGGGATTTCTTGAGTTCTAAAATCCTCAGGGTTCTCCGGATGTCTTCATAATCTAGGGCGATGAACAGATTGTTCCGGAAATGCCGCTCCTCGCCTACTGCGTATAGGGGGAAGGCGGGTGTATGTTGGCCCCCAAAGGCGATAATGGGCCCGGGCCAGCGAAGAAGATTTTCAATTGGAGTGACGCCCCAGAAGTAAACGAGGAGGGCCTCCGTCTCATCTTTGGAAGAGAAAAGGGAATTGAAGTCTGCGGGATCATTGACCAGAAGTTGTTCAGAAATCGTCACCCCATCTCCCAACTCCGCCTTGAGCTCCTCCAAGAAAAATTTGATTCGACCCCGAATCTCCTCTCTATCTTTAATGCTTTCCAGTTGGCCAGTGGGCTTTATAGAGATCCCCACTCCCCGACTGAGTATAAAAACTGGTTTGATAGTCATCCTAATCCGACTCCTTTCCTCAGCGTTAAATACGGTAACGCCATATTACCCGGTTTGGATCTTTGTGGAAACAACATTTTTCGCCCTATCAGGGATAACCGGACTCAGAAGGTGGCATCCAGGTGAATGACCGACCTTCGCAACTTAGTGTCGCCCCTCAGAAATAAGCCAACCAAATCCAATCGTTATCAAGGGACCAGGCGAATGAGCTCCTACCCTTTTCAAAATGAGCCTTTCCAAAATGAGGCGTTGACAGAAGGCGCTATCCCTTTTATACTCGTCCCACATGGCAGCCTTCAGGATGGGGCGAGCATGATGGAAGGAGGTCTCAGATGAGAGATTACAGCCGATTCGATTGTTTCAAGGTGCAGAGGGATGACAAGGTTGCGATTTTAACGATCAACCAGCCCGAATCCCATAACGCCTTTGGCCCGAAATTGCACAAGCAGGTGGAGGAGATTTTCTTGGAAGTTGCCCACGACGATGATGTTCAGGCGATCGTATTCACAGCAGCCGGGAAGTATTTCTCAGTGGGTGGAGATATCAAGACGATGCAGATGGAAGGGCTTTCCAACCGGATTCCGCCTGAAGAGCCCATCCGATTGATATTGAATCTGTTGCGAATCAATCAGCCGATTATCGCCGCTTTAAACGGGAATGCCATCGGCGTCGCTGCCACCCTGGCCTTGTTTTGTGACATCGTGGTGGCATCTGAGAAGGCCCTGATCGGCGACCCTCATGTAAACGTGGGGTTGGTCGCGGGCGATGGAGGGTGTGTTATATGGCCGTTGCTGGTTGGAATCAATCGGGCCAAGGAAATGCTCCTCACCGGGAAACTGATCAACGCTCAGGAGGCGGAAAGGATCGGCCTGATCAATCATTGCGTGCCGCCCGAAAGCGTATTGCCCAAAGCTCTCGAAATCGCCAGGTCCCTGGCCAACGGGCCGACAAAGGCCATTCAATGGACCAAGATGTCGCTCAATCAAAGGCTGATTGAAGATGTAAATTCGATGTTGCCCGCCTCTACTGCCTTTGAATTTTTATCCATGAATATGGAAGACCACCGGGAGGCTACCCGGGCCTTCATCGAAAAAAGAAAGCCAAGATTCACGGGGAAATAGCTTTTCTTTCGCTATCTTCTTTCGGCTTTGGCTTCTTGGTATCCGATATTTTTCCGCTTTTCTTTGCCGCTTCGACGGCAGTGAGGCATGGATTCGGGTCAGCCAGGTTGGCCTTGACCAAAGCGGCCAATAATCCGGCCGGGCCAAGAAGAGCCATGCCCCCACCGCTTTGCCGATGGTAATGAGGGTCTGTTTGGGGTCGATGCCTAAGGAAGGATGAGCAAGCGTCCCCCCCAGCCGAGGAGTTCCTGCTTAAACTTCACCTCTCTCAGGGGCTTACGGATTGGCTTATGCCCCTAAACCACGTCGCCCCCGGCACCAAACCGCCAAAGGAGTGATGGAGCAAGTCCCGATATTCCACTACTCCAGCGCCCCATAACTCCGACTCTATTGTTTACTTTAAATCAATCGCCACCTTCTCGGTCTTGCTTCCGAACTGGGAATGTTCTTCAAATTCCCAGTTTCTTCAGCTCTTCTTCAAAGTTCTCGTAGAAGGACTTTTTCAAAAACTTGAAGCTCTTCACAAATTCTTCGAATTGACCGAAGGCGGCCTGGTCATAGATCCCATTGAGGGGACGCCACTGGGTGCAGACAAAGGAAATGATCCGGTTCCCTTTCTGAATCAGATAAACTTTGGATTTGGCCTTCTCCGTCCGGTTCGGATTCTCCCCTTCCAGATAAATAGCCAGGGCAGGCAGGCCAATCACCTCAATTTTCTCCTGTTTCTTAATTTCCGGATACATCCCGGTGTTAAACAGAAAACGGGTGCAGTACTGCTTGGCCCGCTGGTCTAAATCCCGCGAACTTCCAAACGGTTGATTGTCAAAGATAAAGGTGGTCTGGCTGGGGAACGCACCTCTTTCCATCGTCAAGAAACCCAGCTCAAAATCTCCCCCTTCCAAATTCTTCAACATCGCCCAACCTGCGGGAGGTCTCTTGAACTCATACTTCTCCAGGAAAATGACGGTCCCGCGATCGGTCGGAACAACGTCTTTAGGCTTCTCGGGACCCAGGGTAGCGCAACCGCCGAGGAGAAGCCCAGTCATAACCAACAGGGGAAACGCGAATCTCAAAGTCAACCCTGGTTTGAATTTCCGTTTCATCATATCCTCCTTTCTCATTTGCCCCGGAACTCTCTTTCCAGCTGCAAAAGGACACCCAGAATCTCCTGATTGTTTGGGGAACCGGTTTTGACATAGCGGACAGTTCCTTTCTTGTCGATGACCACGGTGAGGCGGCCAAACCGGATTGGCGATCCGTCCGGAGCAAAGGGCCGTTTGTCCGAGTAAGCCCCGTAGGCGGCCCCCATCCACGCCAGAGTGTTGGAAATGATCGGAAATTCCAGCCAGAAACTTTTAGCAAAGTACTTATTGGTAGTCACATCATCCATGCTGACGCCCAGGACCCGGGCGTTAAGGCGCTCATAGAGATAGAGATCTCTTTGATGCGCATCCATCTCGCCCGTTCAGACCGGGGTGAAGGCAGCAGGGAAGAAAGTCAAGACCAGATGATGCTTCCCATAGTAATCCGCGTAATAATCCACCAGCCGATCCTGGGACGAGGGAAGCACGAAGGATGGGGCTTCGTCTCCAACCTTTACTTGAGCCCAGGCATCCCCCATGGCTAAAACCAGAAAAATTGGAATGCCCACCATTGCCAATGCCAAGATTGCTTTCTTACCCATACGGCCCTCCTCTCTTGTTTTAGAAATTTTCTTCCAACTCTGAAAGTTTTGGAGAGAACTTACTTTGTTTGTATTAGAGGGATGCCTCCCTTCTTTTTGCAGTTCCCATCCCTTCTTATTGCTCAGAAGAAAATCTTCATCAGCGGCAAATCCGCGCGGCTCCGAAGATCCCTGAAACTTACAACTTCCATTAACAGGTTGCTGAAAAAGGCCTTTTGGGCCTTCAGTTGTCATTCCTCCGGAAGCAGAAATCCAGTCTTTACACGGTTTTCTGGACTCCCGCTTTCGCGCAGGTGACGGCGGATTGGAGTTTTTCCACATCCTACCAATTCTATATCGATGCCTATATTTGATTCAATGTTGAAAGTTCAATGTTTAGCGGTGGATGTTCCAACTGCGCACACTGATTATCGATACCCCGATAGAGCCTTGCTCCGGGCAGGCCTAAGACCGGAACTGAGTCTCGGGTTTTACTCCTTCGTTCAGGATAATCACTTCCACTCTTCTGTTTTGCTGCCGTCCGGCCGGGGAATCATTGCTGGCAACCGGGTATTGCCTGCCGTATTTTTTTGTGGTAATCCGTTCTTCGGCAATACCCTTGGCCACCAGCTGTTCTTTCACCGCATCGGCGCGCTTCTCGGAAAGAGCCAGGTTATACTCGTCCTTGCCAACGCTATCGGTGTGGCCCTCAATCAATACGTTGCGATTCGGATATTTCTGCAGAAAATCAACCAGTTTTTCGATGTTGCGATTGGCCTCGGACGAGATAGTGGCTTTGCCGATGGTAAACAACACATCCCCCATGGTCAGGACGATCCCGCGTTCGGTCTGCTTGGCCTTGAGGTTGGAGAGTTCTCTTAAAAGTTGATTGGCCTCAGCTTTGGCCTTTTCAGCCCTCGCGGCTTCCGCCAGGGCTAACAACCTTGCCTGTTCAGCCTCCCGGGCTTTCGCCGCGGTTTCCATTCTCGCCCTTTCGGTCTCCCGGGCTTTGGCCTCGGCTTCCATCCTTGCCTGTTCAGCCTCCCGGGTTCTGGTTTCGGCTTCCAGCTTCGCCTTTTCAGCCTCCGCTGCTTTCTCTAATGCTAGCAACTTTGCCTGTTCTGCTTCCTTTTTCGCCAGTTTTGCCTCCTGTTCCCGCTTCTGGAGGAGGATTTCGGATGTTTCCTTGCCAAGGCGCTCAGTTTCCCGCTCCGCCATTTTTCCCTCAGCAATGGTCACGGCAATTTGGGACTTCTTCTCCGCCACATAGGCGAGGTGCTCCATCTCTTTCGCATTCTTAGCCCGCTCCGCTGCCTGCACAGCCTTACCGGCATCCATCAAAGGAACTGGCGCATAGGCTTCAACATTCGGATTGACCATAGCCTGTTTATGCGCTGTGCGAGCGCGCCTTAAATTGTCTTGGGCCATCATTTCCTGTTGGGACGAGCCGCATCCCGCAATGAATGAAAAAAGTAAACTGAATGGAATAAGGATTCCCAGCTTTCTTTTGATGGACGTATACGTAGTATGGGCCATAGTCTATTCCCTCCTTGAAGAGTTTTCGGTATTTTCAAAATCTAACCACAGAGACCCCCTAGCAAATACAAATAAGCGAAATGGCGAAAAAATCGTATTCTCTGTGGTTTCATATGCTCGCCTGTTTTTCACAAAAGTTTTGAAAGGACCCATTATTGTTTGGATAAGCGCTCAATTTCCTGGCGCAGGGCCTGGATGTTTTGTCGCATCTCCTCGGCCGTCTTTTTTGATTTCTCGGTCGTTGCTTTGGCGCGGGCATAGTCCGCGTCGACCGAAGCCTGTTCAGCCAGGCGGATGGCCTTCTCATATTCCTTGTTCGCAAACGCCGTCTTGGCCTCCGCCAGTTTATCCTCCGCCCTTTTTATCTCAACGGGTGCGTTCAGGGAGGCATTCCCTTGCTTGGCATCGCTGATGGCCCTATCACCCTGCAAAATTTTCTCCGTGGAAAGGGTCCCATGGGTAGCGCAACCACCTGCGAGCAGCAGGCCAACGGCCGCTACGAAAACTGACAACCGCTGCATTTTTCTCTTCTTTCCGTCCATTTGATACTCCTTTCTGTGTTTGACTTAAATACTTTCACTTGTGAATCGTGAAACACCCATGTATTCGGTATAGAACTTGAATGGATCGCTCGAACCCGATCTTAGCGCCCATCGGAGGGGTTTCTCTATGCTGGAATCAGTGGGGATAATCCCTTCATACGAAAAATAGATAAGAACCTTTTTGGAAAGAGCCGGAGGGAATACCTCTAAAAAAGGAACGAACAAAAGCAGGGCCACTGAAACGAAGAAGATTGATTTGCCGGCAAATCCCATGCCCGATAATTTATTTCCTCTTCTGCCGATCTTCATGAATTGACCTTCTGTTTCATAATCCCATCTGGCAGTGCTTTAACGATGGACCAGTTTAAAGACAAGGTATTATTTATTATAATATGTGTTTCGTTAAATGAACCCTTTATTTTAAACTTAGGGATTCGGATTTTAGGGCAAGATCCTTTTGTACGAAGGTTCGAAAACGAAAAACAATCCGAGAAGAGGCAAGGGAAAAATCAACCAGCCACATAAACGGCTCAAAGTCATGCCGGAAACACCGACCGCGGCCG
>Ga0153915_10008028_pt1 | contig 10015 bp, 5 predicted proteins | sample Opewatmetagenome_2_FD_107003 | JGI IMG/M metagenome (GOLD analysis project Ga0153915, IMG submission 107003) | Freshwater wetland microbial communities from Ohio, USA - Open water 3 Core 3 Depth 3 metaG | ecosystem: Environmental > Aquatic > Freshwater > Wetlands | place: USA: Ohio, Lake Erie... | reverse complement strand
CCATATTGGTTTCCATGGTGAAGTTTTTCGGCAGACCGGTCAGATTTGGTGTAAGCGTCATTCCACGCGCAGTCATGGTCAGTTGTCTAATCCCTTCCCCTGTTCGCAATTCTGCTGTCCCACCGCGCACCTTCCAGTGGGGCGGAGGCTCATCACCTGCCATATCCGAAAAGTCATCATAATAAATATCTTTGTCTCCAGGGATAAAATCAGATTTTACTGCGGTGAGGTTTGGCTGGCTGTTTGCTTGGGTCGTTGCGCTAGGAGTTGCTGCCGGCGCATAGGACTGGTTTACTGTGGCAGCAGTTGTAGATACCGGGGCTGAAGGAGCGGCAGAGGCCTGATTAGGCGTAAGGCTTGCCAGAGCGGGTCCGCTCAAGGACTTCGCCAGGAGCGTTACCCTGCTACTCTGTGCCAGGTTTATACTGGGTCCTTCTGTGGCGACCTCTATCAGGACAATTGAAGCAATAGCCCCGGATGCGGCCCCAATGGCAGCGCCCTTTTTGCCGCCGATCAAGCCTCCGATCAGCGCTCCGGCCCCAGTGATGCCTGCCGCCTTTGCGAAATTATTGCTTTTCTTTATGGCATGTCCTTCATCGTCCACATCGACCCGGCCCCTGGAATTTAATATTGCCTTTACTTCCGATGAGATGGGGATATCCTGGCCCGCATGTTTTAAGATCTCAAAGCTGAAGATCAGGACGGATTTCGCGTTTAGGCCGCTGCCTGCCTTTGAATTTGTGACCTTCCCTTCCACAGTATCTCCCTGGAAGGCAGAAGGACTGATCACTCGGCCTGACACGGTATCGCCTTTTTTGCTTATACCTGTACCCAGGGCGTTCATCAATTCCACCTGAAGCTCCAGTTCCTGTGCTTGAGACACCGAAACAAACAGCAATGCACATGCCAACACACCCAATAGTATCCTCTTTGGTCCCATGACGGAATCTCCCTTTATAATGTTAATGAATATCCTATTCGGAGGAATGTATCTTTATCGCCGCCTAGAAAGCTCTAAAAGATTTCGACAAGGTTACTCTACTATCTTGTCAGTCACGGATCAGTCACGGATTGGGGAAAAAGAGGTGTATTTTAAAAAATTTGGCAGGCCGGCTGTCAGGAAGGGGGGACATCACCTTGTCAGGCGTTTATGTATGGCCTGTGTCTTTCTGGAGGGTCTGATCCCTAATGTCGAGCTCAGTATTCTTGTCAATCTGAGATAGACCTTCATAGCCCTTTCCGGTTGGTCCTTTTCGAAGTAATAGATCATGAGCCTCTGATAGAGATCCTCATCGCTTATTTCATCCGTGTCCAGGGCATTGTTGTAATACTCGACTGCCTTTTCCGGTTTCCCTGCCTTTTCAAGCTCTGTTCCGACGGCTGAGACAAGACGGCAGTACCTTTTGAGGAGCTGTTCACGCAAGGGAATAACCCAGGCCTTGTCATACTCCCCGTCCAGGAACGCCCCTTTATAAATCCTGATGGCCTTTTCGGCATGGGAATATGCTTCATCGATAAAATTTTCTTTTCTTTCATGGACCTCCGCAAGGGCAGCCAGCCTTTCAAATGCCCATGCGTCCACCCAGCAATAGAAGGGGTCAAGCGAGACCTTGCCGTCATGAACCGGAACTGCACTATCGTTTCCAAGAAGGTCGCGCAGCCGGGACATGGCGCTGGTAAATGCGCTCTGAGCCTTGTCCCCTTCAGCATCAGGCCAGAGAAGGTCCTTGAGCCGCTCATTCCTTATGTTTCTTCCTCCCAGGGAGATGATCGCCATCAGCAGCTGCATGATCTTTTTCTGAGCCTTACCTTGAGATCGAACCGGATTCCCATTCCTATACAGCTCAAAGTTACCCAGGGTATATATTTTCACAGGCCACGGCCAGTTCGTAACCTCAACCGGAGGCACAGCAGGAGAAAGATTGAGCCCTTGAATAATCATCTGTACATAATCAACCTCCACACCGGCCTCAAGTGCAATGATGCAAAGCCTGACCATTGCATCGGGACGCCAGAAATAGGGGGCATGGGTATATCCCTTCGCCCGTGCCAGGGAGAATGCATCCCGGATCTCCTGGATACTGTCATCTTTCTTTCCCAGGCTACAGGCAAACCAGGCCTTTATGAGATTGCATGTGTAGCAGAAATAGCTGCTTCCAATCCTTATAAAAAAGTCCTCCGCAACAGCAAGTTCTTCAGCCGCCCTTTTATAATCCCCTACTTCAAACAGGACCTGGGCAGAAATAAGCCTGCTCATGGCGTCCGGGAAAGGCATTGCCATCATCCTTGTTATGGAAGCGCCCTCCTCCCCATAGGTCGCTGCCGCAGGGATATCCCTCTCATTCAGGCAGCAAAAGGACTGAACATGGCAGTAGATTGCGTAGGTGACGCGGGACCCAGACTCCCTGATGCCTTCCATCTTTTCCAGATACCCCCGAGCTGCTCGAAATCTGCCTGTAATCAACTCTCCATATGCAAGCTGAGCCAGCAGGATCATATCAAGGATATGAACCCCGGTCTCTTCGCCGATCTCAAGGGCCTCTGATGCGGCGCGAAGCGCCCTGTCAAATTCGTCAGGATGCTGCATATGGAGGTGGGTTTCAATGAACCTCGATGCGATGTTGATGAGGGGAGAAGCAGACTTCTGTCTGGCCATGCCCCTGGTCCAGTCCAGCACGATACGGAGCCCAGCGGTTTCACCCATCCAGCTGTAAAAAAATGCGGCATTAAGGGGGGCGCTTACGCTCAGGATCGCATTGCTGCTGTTCTGGGACAATGATAATGCACGGCCTATCCAGTTTCTGACCTCCGGATGGGTCGGACGCTTTAACACCAGTGCAGAGACCATCGCGGCTGCTACTGCCAGTTCAATCTCCAGTGTGGGGAATGAGTATTCCTGTGATGTCTTTTCATCGAGCCAGTCTATCAGACCGTCAAGCGGCCTTTGATCATCAAACTCATAGAAGCATGCATCGATAAGGCCTGCCCATGAGATAAGCGCTCCTGCGTCGTCACCCCTTTCCCTGAAAAGCCGGTGCGCCTTTTCAAGAAACATGAAGCCTTCACCGGGGTTGAAGAGCATGCTGCATATACCTTTCCAGTAAAGAAGCCACGGCACCTTATCAAGGAATCTTTCCGGGAACGCCTCAAGCCAGTTCTGAAGGGTATCGCCTCTCCCCTGGCCTACGATGGCGGGCGCATGGGACAGCACGAGGGAGGTAAGCCTGGGCCAGTCCCCCGCACCCATGAAGAGCTCCGCAGCCGCTTCAATCTGACCAGTTTCCTCAAGCACCCGGGCCGAATCCTGCCGGATCGCAAGCGCCTGTTCAGTCGTCATGAGGTCCTCAACGCGAGACATGAGGAATCCCCTGAAGAGGGGATGATACTGGTAAAAAGGCTGCTGCTGGACATCGCTCTGGATGAAGAAGTTGCGCTGATACAGACTGTTCAATATCCTGCCGGCATGGCTGATGCCTGTCAGGGTTTTTGCCATCTTCGCCGTCATCTTGGGCAGAAAGGCGGTCTTAAGCAGAAATTCCCGCATCTCATGATCGCTTCTTTCAAAGAGTTCATGGCTGAAATAGTCAAAGACCTCCCTTAGAGTCAGGTTGGATCTTATCGCGGCCTCATTGACGCTCAGCCTTGCCTGTTCCATCATAAGCACCAGCCCGGCTGCCCACCCCTCTGTCCTTTCATGAAGGGCGTGGATCGCCTTTTCGGAGAGTTCCTCCAGACCCTTCACGTGAACCATTGTCCGGGCCTCCTCAAGGGTAAACCGTATCTCCCTGGGGTCTATAAGACCAAGCAGCCCGTTGGCCCGCGGCCTCGCAAAGACAGACGGCGGGTCTTCCCTGCTGATACATATCATATTGATCCCGTCGGGAATGGACTCCAGTCCGGTGCATATGATCTGATGGAGTTGAGAATTATGGGGGACTAGCTGGTAATTGTCGAAGACGATCATGAACGGAGGCTTGAGGCGGCTGAAAAGATTTTCAAAATATCTTGCAGTGAAGGTGCCTATACCCTGCAGGTACTCGGGCGTGAGGAGGGGAAGAGGTCTCCTGCGCGGAGCTTCCTTTGACGCTGCACAACCCAGGTAATAAAAAAAGGTTGCTATATCAGCGTCACCTTCATCCATCTGGTACCATATGCTTGGGATGTCCCTTTCCTTGATATAACTTGCCGCGAGAGTAGTCTTGCCTGATCCGGCAGAGGCCGATATCCAGACGGCAGAAGAGTTAAGATATCTATCCAGAAGGTTAAACAGCCTCGTTCGTGGAAAAACGCCTGCCACCCTTGGCCTGGCAATCTTTGCAATGGATCTGTTGTAGCGTGATGGGGTCATTATTTCACAGTATCAAAACAGGAGCATGATTATTAATTTCATGTAATGAACTAGGAAACCGTTTTTTGAATGCACTAATATTTATCTTTTGTCAAGCAGGCGTGGCATGTCACAGACCGTATGTTTAAAATAAAATCAGGCTATCTGAGAACTCTTTTGAAGTTATCATCTGAGAGATGCATGCTGTTTATAAACTTTACCCTTGAATCGGCATTCAATTTAAATCCATTCTCGGTCCTTTCCAGATCTGTTACCTCTATCAAATCTCCGCGCCTTAAATTCAGAAAATCCTGATTGCCCGGCCCGGCCTCTACAGAAGGAAGAGACAAACTGATTCTACCCTCCTGATGGCAGGCAATAAAACGGATCTTGCCGTTTTTGGAGAGCATCCTGTCAGAGACAATCCTGAAGACCTGATGAGCCATATCAGCCGCCACAGTCTGGGTTTTGAATATAAAATAGGTCATCTTTAATTCTTTTTTTTGGAAACCTGCCGACCTGATCCCGGTCTTTAAAAACGGAGGCGGCGACCACTTGAAATCCATATGACAGGTATCATTTGCCTTTTCTATGGCCTGACAAGGCTTATCAAACAGGCATGGCGCCTCTATAAAAAGTCCTTCTTCAATCAATCGATTACGCAGTAATAAAAGATCCCTAGATGTCGTCATAAGGGCCGGCTCGATAAAAAGCAGCCGTCCTGAAGGTGTTAATCGGGGCAGCAGGGATTTTATGAGTTTTAACCGTTTTTGGATCCGGTCCGGGTCTCCCGGCCAGAGCTCATTCAAGACATGTTGAAATGTGATAAGATCGTACTGGGGGAGGCCAGCCGGCAATGGCTTCCTGGGATTCCAGACCAGCGTCTGTGCCTTTATATTTTTTTGCCTTGCCAGTTCCTGTGCAATTTTTAAAATCACGGGATTGCGATCGGCAAAAGTGATTTTTGGAATGGCAAGATCAGCACAGGCAGCGCCGATCGGGCCTGCGCCAGAACCCAATTCAAGCACCGACCGGGGTCGTATTAAATGGTTCTTCAGTACATAATGGGCCTGCATATAGGAAACCGGCCAGTAAAAAAGCAGATAAGCCCCAAGCAGATCGGGATCTTTAAAATAATTTTCACCAGTGAGTTCTCTCTCACGGGTAAGCCCGCGAGAAAGTTTTCGTATTCCATCGGACAATCGTTGGATCTCTGATGAAGTCAGGTAAGGCTGTTTCTCCCTGTAACCGAATTGCTGCCGCCACAGACGTATCAGATAGGGAAACAGGCCTGCCAGTTTGGTGTAGTCATGTGTCATGGATAATCTTTATTTATCATTATTGTATAGCGGTCTATAATCCTTTATTTTCTTAACTGTGTCAATCTGTGAGATTTATTCAGGATGGGACAGGTGTGCCAACTCCGCTAGAACCAACGGGGTTATCGCGGGATTGAAAAACCACATTAATATCAGACATTGACAGGTCATTGCATGGCACTTATACTCGGGTCTCCAGACAAGCCTTTTTAATGACTCGTTTTAGAATTACTTTTTCGGATTCAGCGGCTTTCCATACATATGACATCAGGATTTGGAAGTGAATATAAATTTCATTCTTCATAATAAAAAGATCGGATTGAATTTAAGAACCAAGGTGATCTTTATCTTTTTCATTCTGGTCCTTATACCTCTTCTTATAATAGGGACATTCTCCATTAAGGCCACGGAACAGTATATATTTGAAATGGTCCAACGCCAGCTGAAAAATGTTGCGACTGATAAAACCACCATCCTTGAGCGCTGGCTTGAAGAGCGCAAAGGCGACCTCCTGGTTATCTCCGGTACATCTATAATAAAGTCAATGGATCCGGGGGCGATTGCGCCTTATCTGAACCTCATTCAAAAAGAATATCGTGTTTATAAGAATTTCACCGTGATATCCGGCAGAGGGGATATTGTTTTTAGCACCTATGAAAGGGAAAAGAGCATTACTGAAAACCCGGGACGATACCCAATCAAGGGTGATCTTGAGTTCTCCGACATACGCTATAATGAAAAGGACAAGGAATCCGTCTTTAATATAACAACGCCGGTCTTTGATGATCATCAAAAAATCATCGGGGCTGTTTACGGCACGATAGGCACAAATCAGATAGTCTTATCGATCCTGAATGTCTACCTTGGCAAAACAGGGGAGTGCTATCTTGTGGATAAAGATGGCAGATTTCTCGCCCACAGGGAGCCTAAAAGAATACTCCATGAGAATATCTCACAGACGGATAGTTTCGGAAATATATTTAATCAGGACGACCAGAAAAGGATATACCTTGATTATCGCGGGATCAAGGTCCTTGGTGTGTCACAGAAAGTCAAGGGAACCGACTGGTATCTTGTAGTGGAACAGGATCGCGATGAGGCCTTTCAAAGCCTCGACAAATTAAAGGTCATTATTTATGTGACCATCCTGTTGTACCTCGGCAGCGCATTTATGCTGATATGGATGATTTCCCATCATATCATCAACCCCATAAGGTCACTCAGCCAATCAGCCGAAACACTAGGAAACCTGGAATTTGATAAGGCCATGGTGAAGATCGACCGTCGGGATGAAATAGGGATGCTTTATCATGCCTTTGAAGATATGGCACTCAGGCTTCAGGCACATCAGAAGCATCTTGCACAGGAATTCGATCTGAAAGACGCGGAACTTAAAGAGACGGACAGCATATTAAGGCAGACAAAACTCATCGCCGAACGCTCTGAAAAATATGCAGCCATAGGCCGACTTGGTGCTGCCGTAGCCCATGAAATAAGGACACCTCTCACCTCGTTGAAATTATTTCTTGAGTCGGTCCATTGCGAGTTTGAGATATCCCCGGAGTATCAGGAAGACCTGACTATTGCCATGAAGGAAATAAAAAGGATTGAAGCCACTATCAACCGTTTCCTTGATTTTTCAAAACCCCAGGAGCTTGTGATATCAGAGATTGACATCCCTCAACTTATCGATGATATTCTATCAATAGTAAAACCCATGATAAATAAAATTGAATGCACCCTGGAGGTTAAGATAGAAAGGGGACTGCAGAAGGTCAAAGGGGACAAAAAACTTCTGGGGGAGACGCTGATCAATATACTTGTGAATTCCCTGGATGTCATGCCCTCCCATGGCAGGCTGTTTCTGAGCGCGGCACAGGAGATTTATAATCCGGAGAAAGAATCCCTGAAATGCATCCGGATAGATATAAGTGACACAGGGCCGGGCATACCGGCGCATCAAATTGATAATATATTCGATCCGTTTTTTACGACAAAGTCCTCTGGCACTGGTCTGGGGCTGTCCATAGCTGCGAAGACCATAAAGAGCCACGGCGGATTTATAAAAGTGAATAGCGTGATAAATGAAGGGACAACCTTTTCGTTGTTTCTGCCATTGGAATTTAACGAGCAGTCATTAGAGGGAAATGGAAAAAATATTACTCATAGATGACGATGAAGGTCTCATACATTTTTTAAGCAGATTTTTCCAGAGAAAAGAGTACGATGTTACATCCTGTCTTGACGGAAGATCGGCAATCGATGCGATTTCTGAAGAGAAATTTGACCTGATACTGCTTGATTACAAAATGCCAGGGTTGAACGGGATTGAGACCTTAAAAAAAATAAAAGAGTGTCAGGTAAAAACACCTGTAATACTTTTTACTGCCTATGGGACCACCGATCTTGCGATCGAGGCAATGAAATACGGCGCATACGATTACCTTGTCAAGCCATTCGAAAGAGATGAACTTAACCGCATTGTCTTTGACGCCCTGGCAGTAAACCGCCAGATGAAGGAAACCGTCTTTATCCCTGATTCAACCGGCCTGATTCCGCCCTCTCCAGATAAAAAATCTTTAAAGATTGTCGGCAACAGCAAGAAAATGCGGGATGTCTATAAATTAATCGGCCAGATAGCGGAGAAGGATGTATCGGTCCTTATCACCGGCGAAAGCGGGACAGGGAAGGAACTGGTGGCAAAGGCCATCTATCACCACAGTCGGCGAAAAAACAAACCTTTTATTGCCGTCAACTGTGCTGCAATTCCGGAAACCCTGTTCGAGAGTGAATTGTTCGGATATGAGCGAGGAGCCTTTACAGGAGCGGACAGGACCTACATAGGCAAGATTGAACGTTGCAACCAAGGAACCTGTTTTCTGGATGAAATAGGTGACATCTCGTTGTCTTTACAGGCCAAGCTGCTCCGTGTCCTGCAGGAGGGTGAGATAGAAAGGCTTGGCGGGAACCAGACTATCAATGTCAGTGTCAGGATAATCGCGGCTACCAACAAGGACCTGGAGAAAGAAGTCCAGGAAGGCAGGTTCAGGGAAGACCTTTACTGGCGGCTGAATGTTATAACCGTTAACCTGCCCCCCTTGAGAAAACGGATTGAAGACATACATGACCTGGTCAAGTACTTTATCTTCCGCTTCAGCGAGGAATACGGCAAGCCTGTCCATCAGATATCTGAGGTTGCATTGAAGAGGTTTTATGCCTATTCATGGCCAGGCAATGTGAGGGAGCTTGAAAATTGCATCAGACGTGCCGTGCTCCTCTGTCCAGGAAACATTATAAACCAGGAACACCTTCTCCTTCTTGAGTCAAAGGACGAATACCAGCTGCAAAAGATGAACCGTGAACAGCTTATAGAGAGACTTAAGGACAAGCTTGAAGACATACTCCCGGAGATCCTCAGCCTGTCAAGTCAGGACATCCATTCAAATATCATAGAGATGGTGGAAGACACACTGATCACAAAGGCCCTGGAGGAATGCAACAATAACCAGGTGCAGACAGCCAAGATGCTGGGCATCAGCCGTAATACGCTGAGGCACCGCATGAAAAGGCTCGCAGAAAAAAAGTAGCCCTTTTAAAAGGCTTCCCGCTACTGCTTGTATTCCACCACTACTGTTCAACCTTTGAACAGAGCGCTGCAATCAACAAGACCGGCGTTATAGCAGGGATTCATACCTTTACCTGCCACGGGCCTCAGGTCTTTGCTGTTTTTTCAGCTGTGAATATCCGTATCCATCCTTTATTCCATCTCAATGCCTCCTTTCCTGCCTCTATCAACCGGTACAGGTTTCATAAGGGCAACATGGCACGCCATATCTGCAAGACATTGAAATCAAAACCTTATTACCGTTATTTTCCTTCCGGCACAGTCAAAAATTTTGCCCTTACGCGTTAAAATAAATAAATCTCATTTCCTGGAAATATTCGGCATGACCTTTGCTCTTACCATGAACCGAATGATTCCCAAATATCGTCAACTATCTAGTGTCCATCCAAAAACTTCCGTTTTTGGATGCAAGCTGTCAGCACCCAGCTTTCAGCGAAAGTCTTAAAATTCGATCAATTAGCTGACTGCTGATGGCTGATCGCTGAACGCTCCATCCATAAAAGCCTTGTTTATGGATGGACACTATCTAAGTTAGAGGAGGATGGATATGGATCGAGAAGGCATTCTAATCTCAGAGAGAATTAAGGAAGTCTCCATGATATGTGCGAGAGAGAATCCTATCTATGAGCATGTGAGCGGCTTTAGCATTGCCCTGTATGTCCTTGGATGCTTCAAGGCACCCGATGTCATGTCGGTCGATGACATAGATACAGTTCAGGCAGGGAATATTCTAAAGGAACACTT
>Ga0153915_10008027_pt1 | contig 10015 bp, 7 predicted proteins | sample Opewatmetagenome_2_FD_107003 | JGI IMG/M metagenome (GOLD analysis project Ga0153915, IMG submission 107003) | Freshwater wetland microbial communities from Ohio, USA - Open water 3 Core 3 Depth 3 metaG | ecosystem: Environmental > Aquatic > Freshwater > Wetlands | place: USA: Ohio, Lake Erie... | reverse complement strand
TCCTCCAAGACACCCAACCGGCAGAGTCCCGCCGAAGGCAGGAGTAACCGCTGGATTATCCCGCTTGGAGCGGGATCCTGCTCGGGGAGCCAGCAAACAAAGGGCCCGTGCCAAAAGCATGGGCCTTTTTGTTTGCTAATTTTCCCCCTTGCAGGACTCGAAGCGAGGATTCCGCCGACCGGGTAGGGAGGAAAAGCCCCACGATGTGCTGCGTCAGGAATCCGAAGGGGAGGTGACGCAGGGAGAAACAGGTGTTTCGACCGTAGTGACCGAGTCCTGCCCGGGGAGCCATTTCAAGACCAAAGAGTAGTTTTGGTTTCTATTGTATTATTGCAAGACCTGACCCTCTCCCTTTCTTACCGCAATCCTTACCGTGGAATAACGGGTAATAGGATATGGGAAGGATAACGGGAGTCATGAAAAATGGTCTGGTGAGCTGTGGTTAGCCGGCCGGCCTCGTGGCTGAGTTCGCCCGTGTTCGGATTTCGGTCCCAACGAGGGAAGTTGCTGCTGGAGATTTCTACGCGAATCCGATGTCCTTTTTTATAGACCTGGCTGGTCGAGAGCAGGTCGATGCGATATTCAATTATAGCTTGGGGCTCGATGAGCGATGGTGGTTCTGCTTCTCCCCGGCGATACCGGGCACGGAGAATTCCATCCGCAATGTTGAAAGCCCGCCCGTCCGGGTACACATCAACGAGCTTGGCCGTAAAGTCGGTATCCTTAGCGCTGCTGGCGGCAAATAGTTTGACTGACAGCGGTCCGGTGATCTCGATGTCTTGGCCGAGAACCTCGCTACTGTAGACCAGCACATCCATTCTCTCCTCTGCCTCGAATTGATTTGCCGGACCGCGCGGATAATACAAGGGAAGAATATGGTTCCCCCCGCAGGTGCGCACCGGATTTGAAGGATCATAGACGAAATAGTCGGGGAGTTCTTCCCCGGGGGTTAGTCGCGATAGTTTTCCGTCGCCGTGTACTGAATTCGCCTTTCCGCCGCTGTGAAAGTAATAGGGCGTGTATTGCGCCCGGGCCAAGGGCCATTCATTTTCGCTCCGCCAAAGGTTATCCCCCATAACGAAAATCTTTACCGGGGGCTCACCCGAAATGCGGTTGGAAATTCCTTTCAGCCAGTAATCGAACCACTCCAAGTTCCTCGCCGTCAGGTCTCCCGCCAGCTCCAGCGCCAATGTGGAGGAGGCAAGTCCGAAATGGAGCTGCCCGACGGAGTCCAGAATTCCTAAGTGCGTCCAGGGGCCGACAACTAGACGCGTATTTTCCCGGGCAAGCGGTGATTCCGATTCTTTTCGCATCGCGGTGAAGTGCTTCAAATCGCATTCCAGCAGAAGGTCATACCATCCGGCGAAAATGTAGGCCGGAACCTGAACTGCTTTGTGCCGGCCCATGACGGAGGCTTTCCGGTGATATTCATCGTAGAGGTCGTGTTTCAGGATTTCGTAGAAATACGGGGCAAACCTGTTCCCAAGCTTCATAGCGGGAATATCTTTTAACGGAACGGTCCGGAAAACCTCCTCGATCCGATCGATGGATCCAACCAGTTCCATAAACTCCGTCGCAAATTCCGGGGTGCCTTTCTTTGCCCGAGCGATCGCATTCGGACCGGCGAGAAGGAGGACCCAGCCGATGAGGATCGCCAGTTCGAGAGCCCCCCCGCGGTGCAGATAAAAATCCATTGCTCCAGCGAAGGGGGCAATGGCCTTGAGGTGGGGAGGCTGTGTGACAGCCGCGTCCCACTGGGTGCCGGCGTAATAGGAGTAGCCGAACATACCAACATTTCCGTTGGAGTAAGGAAGAGATGCCGCCCATTCGACGCTATCATATCCGTCCGTGAACTCGTTGCGGTAGGGCGTGAATTCCGTCCCGCCCGATTCCCACCGTCCCCGCACGTCCTGCACAACGACGGTGTAACCCGCTCGGGCCGCCCGGATGACGTCGAGTGTAAAGATCACCCATGGCAAAAAGGCCTTATTGTACGGGGTCCTCTGGAGGAGGACCGGATATTTTCCGTCCCGTGCCGGTCGGTAGACATCCGCATAAAGAACGACTCCGTCTCTCATCGTTGCAGGGACGTTGTGCTCCGCAATGACCTGGGATTCTTCATTCATTTCGGTCTCCTTTTGTCGGTTTCCCCGGCCCTGATTTCGTTGCCACCCATTGCGCAAGCCTGTTCCAGCCGGTCATAACCCCGCCTGGAACGGCCAGAACGATAAAAATGTAAACGAAGCCGAAGAGAATCGGCCAGCGCTCGAAAATGGGATGGATTTTAGCAAACTCCGCAAGCCAGTCCCCGGTGAGGTGGACTACGGCGGCACCGATCAGCGGCCCGAACAGGGTCCCCATGCCGCCGATAATGGTCATGAGCAGGGCTTCCAGTGTCTTCTCCACGGAGAGGATGCCAGTCATCACGAACCGGCTCTCCAGGGCAAAAACGACGCCGGAAAGGCTGGAGATCACTCCGGCCACTACGCTGGCGATCAATTTATAACGAAAGACGTTGAAGCCCAAGGATGAAGCCCGCTGCTCGTTTTCCCGGATCGCCACAATGACCTTTCCGGTCGGGGAATCCAAGAAGCGGCGCGTGAACAGCACCACGGCCGCGGTAAAAGCCAAAACCAAGTAATAAACGGCGACCGGCTCCCGGATCGCAACGGGGACCTTATAATTCAGCCCGTCCCACCCGCCCGTCAAATCGCGCCATTTTTCCGCGAAAATAACAAAAAGCTCAGCCAACGCCAGGGTAATCATGGCATAGTAGATGGCCTTTAGCCGTAAGGTTAGGTAACCGGCAAAGAGGCCGGCCGCCACGGCAAAAATTAATGCACCGAAAATGGCGAGCCCCAGCATAGGAAGGGAAGGGCCCAGATGCCGCATGGTCACGCCTACAATGTAGGCACCGCTACCGAAAAAGAGAGCATGCCCTAGCGAGAGAATCCCGGTATAGCCCACGAGAATATTGTAGCTGAGCGCGAAGACCCCCGAGATGGCGATCATATTGACCATGCTGTAGGCCGACCGAGATGACGTGACCAGTGGTAAAGCGACCAGACAGATAAAAATCAAAATGGCCACTGAATTGATGGAAGGAAAACGGAATACAGCCCGGCCCATTACCGCCCCCCTTCCGCGCCAAAGAGTCCGGTCGGTTTGATCAACAGGATGGCGGACATCAACAGAATATTCAGCGGCATGGCTGCTGGCGGATAAAGCCAGACAACATAATTGTTTATGAGCCCGATGAGGATTCCGGCGATCATCGATCCGATGAAGCTCCCCATACCGCCGATTACGACGACGATGAAGGCCAGGAGAAGGTATTGGGTTGAGACGAAAGGGCCGATCTGGCCCAGCGTCGGGCCGATCATGGCCCCGCCCAACGCGGCAAGCGCGGTGCCTAAGAGGAAGACCATGGCGAAGACACGCCGGATGTTCACCCCCAGGATTTGAATCATCTCCCGGTTCTCGACTCCGGCGCGGACGACCATGCCGAGACGGGTTCGGTTCAAAACAAAGTGAACCGCGGCCGCTATGGCTATCCCCATAAAAATGATAAAGACCTGGTACCGGCTGATGGTAAGTCCTCCGACCGTAAAGTCTCCTTCCAGTCCGCCCGGAACAGGGCTGGGGATTACGTTGGGGCCCCATAACATCTTAACAATCTCGTTGAGTATCATGAAGGCTCCGAGAGTCGTCAGAATCTGTCCCAAATGGTTGCCGTAGACAGGTCGGATAATCGTTCGTTCGGCGAGAATGCCAACGCCGCCTCCGGCCACGATGCCTGCCAGAAGGGCGAGAAAGAAATTGCCGGTCGCCAGGTAAGCCCACGTGCTAACGTAGCTACCCAGCATGAACAAGGCTCCGTGGGCGAAGTTCATGATCCCCATCAATCCAAAGATGATCGATAGACCGGACGCCATCATGAAGAGCAAGAACCCCGTAGCCAAGCCGTTCACAGTCAGGATTACCAGGACTTTCATCGCCTGAGTCCCTCGTTCGCGGAGACTCCAAGGAAGCGCTGTTGGGTCTCTGAATTTTCGAGTAGTTCGCTCATTTTGCCGGAAAGGACGGTTTTCCCGTCGCTCAGGATGGAAAATGTATCGCCCAGCGTGCTGGCAAATGCAAAGTTCTGCTCGACGAGGAGGACCGCCGAGTTGGCTTGGATTTGCCGGATCACGTTCCCGAGCCCTTTCACCAGGAGGGGGGCCAAGCCCTTGCTCGGTTCATCTAGCATAATGAGGTGGTTTTCGTTTGCCAAGGCCCGGGCCATGGCTAGCATCTGCTTCTGGCCGCCGCTCAGGGTTCCCGCTTTTCTGTTCCACGCAAGCTTCAGGTCGGGAAAGACGCTAAGGGTGAAGTCGAGGCGCCGGGCCAATTCCCCCCTGGATGACGATTGGCGCTGGGAGACGAGGATGTTCTCCCCCACGTTCAACAGGGCGAAAATCCCCTGGTCTTCAGGAACAAGGGTAATCTTGCGCCGGGCAATTTCATAGGGGGGCAGTCCTTTGATGTCCTCGCCGGAAAAAATGATCTCACCCGAACACTTCGGCACGAGCCCCATGATGCAACGCAGGGTCGTCGTCTTTCCGGCGCCGTTGCGCCCGAGAAGGACAACCGCACCTTGTGACGGCACTTCCAAGGTTACACCCTGAAGGATGTAGAACTGCTCCACATAGGCGTGAAGACCGGAAATTTTGAGCAGGGCTTTGTCAGACACTTCGTGTTCCCCGGGCGAGGGGGTTGGTTGCTGCAAGCTAAATTTCTTCCCCCAGATAAGCCGAGGCGACCCTCGGGTCCCGTGTCACTATCTCCGTTCTGTCATAGGCGATCATACGACCCAGCAGCAACACGGCCATCCTTTCTACGAGAGAACAGACAAAATCCATCCGGTGTTCCACAAGAAGAATGGTCCGGCTGCTGTTTTCGTGTATCTTTTTCAAGATCGCCAGTATCGGCGGCACCTCTTCCATCCCCATACCCGCCGTGGGTTCGTCGAGAAGCAGTATTTTAGGGTCCTGCGAGAGGATCATGGCCAGCTCCAGCTTACGTTTTTCGCCATGGGTTAGCGAAAAAGCAGGCGTCCCCTTTTTGGAGGCAAGATCGACTCGTTCCAGTGTCTCCATAGCCTGGATATAACAATGAGTATCCTTTTGGTGACTGAAAAAGATGTTCCATTCTTTGCTGCGCCGGGCTTGAACTGAAAGGCGAACGTTCTCCAGGACCGTGAGGTTGGGGAAAAGGTTCGCGTGCTGGAAGGTGCGGCCGACTCCCAGCAGGGTTCGCTCATGCGGCGGCAGGCGAGTGATCTCCGCGCCGTCCAGATAGATCTGCCCAGAATCCGGTTTCAACTCCCCGCTCAATAGATTGAGCAGAGTCGTCTTACCGGAACCGTTGGGGCCTATGATCCCGGTGCAGGAGCCTTCGACGATATCCAGGGAGACCTGGTTCACGGCCACGTTGCCGCCGAAGGATTTGGTCAATTCCCTTATTCCGATGAAAATTCGCCTCTCAGGGTGGTCCATTGCGCCACTGCCCCCATGGTTCATCGCGGTCTTTATACCACAAGCATTTTGGCATTGTCAAAAAATTGACAGTGCTTACAATTTATGCTACTTTTCCCGTTATCTATTCGCCCTTGGCACGGGTGTCGCACACCGGCGGGGTAAACGTAATTACGAAAGTGAGGAAACAAATGGAAAAAAGAAGACTATTGGCACTCGGTTTAGTACTCGTTGCCCTGACATTTCTGGCAAACACGACCTTGGCGGCGGAGCCGATCCGCTTAGGGCTGCTCCTTGATACGACCGGCTTTCTAGAGTACTACGCCAAGGAATGTGCCCGCGGTTTCGAGCTGGGGATCAAATACGCTACAAAGGGGACCAACGCGGTCCAGGGCCGTCCCATCCAGATCATCAAGGAGGATACCCAGCTTAACGCTCAGGTCGCAAGGCAGAAAGCGCAGAAGCTGCTCGACAAAGACAAGGTTCATTTCCTCGTCGGCGCCATTTCTTCCCCCGTCACTCTGGGCTTCCAGCCGCTGGCTGAAGAATTCAAAACGCCGCTCATTGTCCCGGGGGCGACGGCGAGCTCAATCACTGGCAGCAATTTCAATCGCTATACGTTCCGGGTGAATCGGAATAATATGCAGGACGCGGTGGCTTGGGGGGTTGCCCTGGGACAGAAAGGCAAAAAGATCGCCATATTTGCTGAAGATACCGCCGGTGCGCGGGAAGGAATGGACGCCCTGAAGAAAGTAATCCAGACGAGAGGGGCGGAGGTGGTCCAGGAAATATATGCTCCCCTGGCCACTACCGATTTCACTCCCCTCCTCCAGAAAGTTATCGCCGCGAAGCCGGAGATCTGCACACTGTGGTGGGCGGGCGCCAACAACCCCTGGAAGCAGATGGTCAATCAGTTTCGCCCTGCAGGGGTGAAGATCAGCTCATCTATTCTAGATCTGCCCACCCTAGTCATGTATAAAGAAGGTATGGACCTGCTGCCCGAGCTTATGGGTTTCTATTATTATGAATGGCACAACAACGATATCAATAGATGGTTCGTTAAGGAATATCAGGCCTTGTACAAGTCTCCACCCAGCTACTCAACGGAGGTCGGCATGGCCGCGGCCATTCTCATCATCGAAGGTTTAAAGAAGACTGGAGGTAAGACGGACCCGAACTCCCTGATTCGGGCCATGGAAGGACTGAAATTCGACACGGCGAAGGGACAGAGGACGATCCGCCCCGAAGATCATCAGGCACTCCAGGAAATGTACGTGCTTCACCTGGAGACAAAAGCGGGATATGACTGGCCGGTCCCGATTCTGGACAAAGTCCTCTCCGCCACCGAAACAGCCCCGCCTATTCAAGTTAAAAGGTAAACTTTATAAAAAGGTAATCACCCGTCCGACTCAGGAGAAGGCAATCACGAGAGGCCTTCTCCTACTGGACGGATTTTGGAAGAGGGGGAGTCGTTTCCTGCGGCAAAGTTGAGCGAACACATATTTTATCTCTAACACCTACAAAGAGTGAGGACAAAATAGTAATAAGAATTGATCATTTGCGATTGAAAGAGAGTAAAACGACTTGTTATAGATCCCTTGTCTTTCCCGATTGAAGAAACTCTATACCCGCTCTTAGTCCAAGCTTAAATGCTTTTTCTAACCCCTCCTCTGTGGCACTCATGTAGCTGACACCTATTTCTGCTAGGTTGAATGAGGGCTGCACTATAAGATAAATCCCTCCTATCGTCCCTTTTTCAAAGGGAGGAGGTGAGTATTCCCCCTTTACTAAAGGGGGATGAAGGGAGATTATGAATTCCTAAAGGCCCTCCTCAAAAATTTTCCGGTAATCGTCTTTGGAACCTCTTTGACAAACTCAACCTGTCTGGGATATTTGTAGGCAGCCATTCGTTCCTTGCAATGGGCCACGATCTCTTCCTCCTTCACCTTTCCTTCGAATCCTTCCTTTAAGGCCACAAAAGCCTTGACGGTTTCTCCTCGGTATGGATCCGGAACTCCTACCACTGCAACTTCGCGAACAGAAGGATGAAGATAAATAACATCCTCCACTTCTCTTGGCCAGACTTTGAATCCGGAGGCAATGATCATATCCTTTTTTCTATCCAAGAGGTAAATCCATCCCTTATCATCCATTGTGCCTACATCGCCGCTAAAAAGCCAGCCCTGACGGATGGCATAGGCCGTCTCCTCCGGCTTGTTCCAATATCCTGGAATAATCCCCGGTCCCTTGATAGCCAGTTCACCCACTTCTCCAGGAGGGAGTTCTTTCTCGGGGTCGCTCAAGTCCATAATCTTAACCTCGTGGCTTGGAATGGGAACACCTATGGCAATGGCTCCAGTCGAAGGGTCTATAGGTGCCCTAGTTCCTAATGGAACCAGCGTCCCGGGAGAGGTACATTCGGTGAGGCCCCAAACATTGTGAATATAGGCGCCAGTGAGTTTTTCGAATCGTTCAACTACTGCAGGGATCACAGGAGCTCCGCCACTATTAACTTTTCGGAAGGAAGAAAGATTATATTTTCCAATATCAGGGTCATTCATTAAGGCAATAAAAACTGTGATGGCCGCAACCGTGCAGGTGGCTTTCCATTTTTCGATCATCTGAAATGTTGTTTTGGGATCAAAACGGTAAAATAAAATAAGGGGAGTTCCAGAGGCAATACAGGCTCCAATATGCCCAATCATACCTGTGATATGGAAGAAGGGAGCTACCCCAAGCATAATATCCGACGGAGTCAACTTCCAGCAATGGCGATAGACTTCAGAGTTAAAGGCAACATTGCCGTGTGTATTCATGGCTCCTTTTGGAGGTCCCGTGGTGCCGGACGTATAAGTGAGATAGGCGACATCCTCTCGAGAAAATTTGACCTCTGAAGGATGTTTGCCTTGATACTTTTCGACGAGTTTCATGAAGTCAAAAGTTTCCATGCCTTTAACTTTTTCTACTCCTTTGAGAATCGAGGGGATTGGACTTTTGGAGTCGAGAAAATCCAACTCTGAAGTGGTGATTACATGCGCAACCCCAGTCTCTTTGCACACTTTCCGAATCATTTCTCCGTAGAGAGATTCCATGCAGACAAGAACCTTGACAGAGGCATCTCCAAAATAGTAGGAGAGTTCCTTTTCTCTGTACATGGGGTTTGTAGGAACAATGATTCCGCCACTCTTCCAGATGCCAAACTGGCCGATGATGAATTGCGGGATATTTTGGAGGTAAAGAGATACACGATCCCCTTTCTTTACACCAAGATCTATAAGAGCACAGGCAAAGGCATCGCTCATCTCATCCAACTCTTTATAAGAGATGACCTTATCGAAATAGTAAAGAGCGGATTTGTCTCCATGCAACTGGACTGTTTTCCTGAGATGTTCTAAAGAACTTATTGCCTCTGGAGTCAGATCAGGTGAGTAATCTTTGGGGTATAAGGAAAGCCAACGCCTGGACTGATTCGGGTAACTCATCATAAATCTCCCTTCTGATCAAGTGATTCTAACCAATTAATTAAGTTGAATCTGGCAGGATCATTTCTGATCTGTTTCACCATTTCGGTTTCGAAGTAGGTTGGGCCAATGGCATTGACCCGCACACCCAGTTTAGCTCATTCGAGAGCCATCACCTTGGTCATCTGTTCAACACCACCTTGAGAGGAGGCGTAAGCAAGCGGAGTGGCAAGGCCCCCATTCAATACTCAAGCATTGAATGGCTCAAGGGCATGGCTAAGAGACTGTATATATTAACTCTCCTTAGCTTTATTCTGGGGCAGTTTACAAGACAGGCCCTCACCTTCTATAAGCGCTTCCAGGCACTTATTACATGATATACATCCTGCTCGACGGCGGCTACCGCTTACCCATTCATTAACAATGTGAGGATTATTTATCAGAGGGCGACTTAACGAAATAAAATCCGCCTCGCGCTTTTGGATGACCTCTTCCATAAGTTCAAAAGTTCTTAAGCCCCCGACCATCATGACAGGCACGCTTGCCTGGCTCTTGACTTCTTTACACCAATCTCGAAAATAACCTTCTTGGTCTAAGCTGTCGATTTTTGTTCGGAATTCTGCAGCCTCATATCCATCCCCTCTCACTCCCAAACTGATCTCCAAAGCATCAAATCCCCATTCGGCACAAAGCTGGGCTGCAATCTTTCCCTCTCTAAATGCAAGACCCCCTGGAAACCCATCTTGGACCCCGATTTTGATAAGCAACGGGTAGTCGTCCCCAACTTTAGCTCTCATATTACGGTAAATCTCCTGGTGAAAACGAAGACGATTTGTCAAAGGGCCACCCCAGCCGTCAGTGCGACGGTTTGTATATGGGGAAAGAAATTGACTTGGAAGCCAACCATGAGCAGCGTGAATCTGCACGGCGTCAAATCCAGCTTCCCTTGCTCTCTTTGCCCCATCGCCGAATGAATTAATAATCTCCCAAATGTCATATTCGTTCATTGAGCGGTATTTTTTAAGAAAATACGGATCG
>Ga0153915_10008026_pt1 | contig 10015 bp, 9 predicted proteins | sample Opewatmetagenome_2_FD_107003 | JGI IMG/M metagenome (GOLD analysis project Ga0153915, IMG submission 107003) | Freshwater wetland microbial communities from Ohio, USA - Open water 3 Core 3 Depth 3 metaG | ecosystem: Environmental > Aquatic > Freshwater > Wetlands | place: USA: Ohio, Lake Erie... | reverse complement strand
GGGATGGCAGTCGGGGTGCCGTAGTAGTCCACCATGACATGGTCGAGGATCCCGGCATGCGCGCGGCCCGTACGGATCTTGCCCAGGTCCGTCTTGAGGGCCTCCAGCGACTTGTGCATCTTCTGATCCGTGTTTTTCCTGATGTCAGCGATATTCATGGCTCCTCCCGGTTCAGTAATAAACGTAGGTGCCTTCATCCTCGCCCAGCACGATACGCTTCATCGCTCCGGGCTTGTAGATGCTGAAAACCGTGATGGGTAGTTTTTGATCCCGGCATAGCGCGAACGCCGTGGCATCCATGACACGCAAGTTGCGCGTCAGCGCTTCATCGAAGGAAAGTCGCTGGTACCGCTTGGCATCGGGATGAAGCTTCGGATCCGCGGTATAGACGCCATCGACCTTGGTGGCCTTGAGCACTATCTCGGCCCCGATCTCGCTGCCTCGCAAGGCCGCTGCCGTATCGGTGGTGAAAAACGGATTCCCCGTGCCCGCCGCAAAAATCACCACCCGGCCTTCCTCGAGATGCCGGATCGCCTTGCCACGGATGTATGTCTCGCACACCTGTTCGATGCTGAGCGCCGACTGCACGCGGGCATTGAGCCCAACGCGCCTCATGGCGTCCTGGAGCGCGAGCGCGTTCATGATGGTGGCGAGCATGCCCATGTAGTCCGCGGTGGCGCGATCCATGCCCGCCGCGCCGGGGGCGACGCCCCGGAAAATGTTGCCTCCGCCGATCACCACGCCGATTTCCAGGCCGAGCGCCGATACCTGCGAGATTTCCTGGACGATGCCGTCGATCGTGTTGCGGTTGATCCCGTACGAATCCTCGCCCATCAAGGCCTCGCCGGAGAGCTTGAGCAGGATGCGCTTGTACTTGGGAGCCGCCGCCATGGTCGGCTCAGGTAGCTTTCTCGGCCTGGTCCCGGCCCTGTTTGGCCATGCCCGCCTGGGCCATCACTTCGGCGGCGAAATCGGTGGCTTTCTTCTCGATGCCTTCGCCGACGACAAAAAGCGCGAAGCGGCTGACGCGCGCGCCTTTCGATTTGAGCAGCGATTCGACCGTCACCTTGTCGTCCTTGACGAAGGGCTGTCCGAGAAGAGTCACCTCCTTCAAAAACTTCTGCACGCTGCCCTCGACCATCTTCTGCACGATGTTGGCCGGCTTGCCGGATTCGGCCGCCTTGGCGGCGGCGATGTCCCTTTCCTTTTGCACCAGTTCTGCGCTCACCTCTTCCTTGGAAAGCGCGACCGGCTTCGCGGCAGCGATGTGCATGGCGAGATCGCGGCCCAGTTGCTCGTCGCCGCCCTGGTAGTCCACCATCGAGCCGATCCTGGCGCCCCCGTGAACGTAGCAGGCAAGACGTCCCACGGCGTCGATGCGCTGGAAGCGCCGTACCGACAGGTTTTCGCCGATTTTTCCCACCAGGGCCTGGCGGAATTCTTCCACCGTCTTTCCGGTGTTTTCCATCGGAAGCGCGCTGAGTGCCGCCACGTCGGCCGGCCTTGCTTCCACGACGAGCCGCGCGAGAGCGCCCGCAAAGCGCAGAAAGTCCTCGTTCCTGGCCACAAAATCGGTCTCGCAGTTCAGTTCGACAATCGCTCCCCGCTTGCCGTCGGGAGACACGTGCACGCCGACGACCCCCTCGGCCGCCACGCGAGAGGAGGCCTTGGACGCCTTGCTGCCCAGTTTGATGCGCAGGATTTCTTCGGCCTTTTCCATGTCGCCGCCGGCCTCGGCCAGCGCCTTCTTGCATTCCATCATCGGCGCGTCAGTCTTGTCGCGCAGGTTCTTCACCATGCTTGCGGTGATTTCCATTCGTTTCCTTGTCTTCCAGTTTCAGGGGCGCGTTTCAAAAAGAGCGTTGGAGCCCCTACTCGCTCCGCTCTTCCTCGACCTCGACGAATTCGTCCCCGCCGCCGGACACTATCTCCTGCACCGACTGGTTGCGCCCTTCCAGGATCGCATCCGCGACGCCGCGGGCGTACAGGCGGATGGCACGGCTGGAATCGTCGTTGCCGGGGATGACATAGGAGATGCCTTCGGGAGAGTGATTCGTGTCCACCACCGCGATGACCGGGATGCCGAGCTTTTTCGCTTCCGCAACGGCGCCCTTCTGGTAACCCACGTCGATGACGAACAAGGCGTCCGGCAGACTTTCCAGGTCCCTGATGCCGCCGAGGCTTCGCTCGAGCTTCGCGATCTCGCGCTGGTAGTGCAGCGCTTCCTTCTTGGACATGCGCTCGAGGGAACCGTCCTGCGCCATGGCAGTCATTTCCTTCAGGCGCTTGATGGACTGGCGCACGGTCTTGAAGTTCGTCAGCATGCCGCCCAGCCAGCGGTGGTCGACGTAAGGGGAGCCGCAGCGCTCGGCTTCCTCGCGGATTATTTCGCGCGCCTGGCGCTTCGTTCCGACGAACAGCACGTTGCCCTTGTTGGCGGAAAGCTTACGGACGTGCTTCATCGCCTCCTGGAACATCGTCAGGGTCGTTTCGAGATTGATAATGTGAATCTTGTTGCGGTGGCCGAAAATGAACGGGGCCATCTTCGGGTTCCAGTAGCGGGTCTGGTGGCCGAAATGCACGCCCGCTTCCAGCATCTGGCGCATGGTGACAGACATTCGAGCTTCTCCGGTTAGGGTTAATTGGGCCGCCCCGCCCACCGACCCGGCGTCCCGCGCGAGTCGCGCGCTCCGGGCACCCTAACGGGGGGGCGGCAAAAAATTGGCCAAGTAAGCAACCTGGCCATGCGCAGATGATACCATGCCTGACTGAGGCCTCACATCTTTTCCTAGTCCAAACAGGGTATTACCTGTAGGTACCCGGAAGGCGATGTTTTTATGGTGTGCCGAGGGCGCGGTCCGTTTGCTCGGGTCTCGGTGATGGCATATCCTCACTCGTTTTTTCCGCCGACCGGCGAGCATCCCGATGGCAATCCAGATCAAGACCCCCAAGGAAATCGAAAAGATGCGCGTGGCCGGTCGCCTCGGCGCCGAGGTGCTCGACTTCATCGAACCGCACGTGGTCCCGGGGGTTACGACCGGCGAGCTGGATCGGCTGTGCCACGAATACATGTCCAACGTGCAGGGGACCGTTCCCGCGCCTCTCAACTACGCACCGGCGGGCTACAAGCCTTTCCCAAAGGCCATTTGCACCTCGGTGAATCACCAGGTCTGCCATGGCATTCCCGGCGAGCGCGTTCTCAAAAGCGGCGATATCGTCAATATCGACATCACGATCATCAAGGATGGCTTTCACGGGGATACCAGCCGGATGTTCTACGCGGGTGAGCCGTCCATCCAGGCCAAGCGGCTGTGCGAGGTGACGTTCGAATGCATGTGGCTGGGCATCAAAGCGGTACGCGCAGGAGGCTACCTGGGCGACATCGGCGCGGCGATCCAGCGGCACGCCGAATCGAACGGCTACAGCGTGGTGCGGGAATTTTGCGGCCACGGCATCGGGCGGCGGTTTCACGAGGAGCCGCAGGTGTTGCACTACGGGCGTGCAGGCACCGGGCCGCTCCTGGAGGCCGGCATGATATTCACGGTGGAACCCATGGTGAACGCCGGGAGGGCCGCTATCAAGGAACTGGCTGATGGCTGGACCATCGTGACCAAGGACCACAGCCTTTCCGCGCAGTGGGAGCATACCGTGCTGGTCACCGGAACCGGCTATGAAGTCCTGACACTCTCGGCCGGGACGCGCCCGGAGCCGGCCCTGGACAAAGCCAGTGCTTTCCCCGCTGCCTGATCTTCCTGCTGCGCAGACACTCCGCCCCGACCTGGCAGGACTTCGCGCGGCGCTGCAGAACCGCCGCACCGAGCTGCGCCGAAACTACGATGCAGAGCCGCAGCCCGCGGTGCTGCTCTCCGCTTCCCGGCGTCTGGTCGACTCGGTGCTGCGCGAAGCGTGGCGCACGCTCGCGCTGCCACGCGAACTCGCCTTGCTCGCAGTCGGCGGGTTCGGCCGTGGCGACCTCTTCCCCCATTCCGACGTCGATCTCCTGATTCTCCTGCCCGGGCCGCCCGACCCGGCGCTTACCAGGAAGCTCGAATTGCTGGTGGGCCGCCTCTGGGACCTCGGGCTCGAGGTCGGCCACAGCGTGCGCACAGTGGAGCAATGCATCGAGGAAGCCGCGCGCGACGTGAGCGTGCGGACCGCGATGCTCGAGTCCCGGCGCGTGGCGGGCAGCCGTTCGCTGTGCCAGCGCTTTCACGCGGAAACGCGCCGGTTCGATCATCAAGATTTCTTCAGGGTGAAGCAGCTCGAGCAGGAACAGCGCCATGCCAAGTACCAGGACAGCCCCTACAGCCTGGAACCCAACGTAAAGGAATCTCCCGGAGGTTTGCGCGACCTTCAGGTCATCCGGTGGATCGCGCTCGCCTGCAATTTCGGTCAGACGTGGAAGGACCTTGCCGAGCGGGGCTTTATCACATTGGGCGAAGCCCGCGAAGCAATGCGCCACGAGCGCTTCCTGCAGCAGATCCGCATCCGCTTGCATTACACCGCGGGCCGGCGCGAAGACCGCCTGCTCTTCGACTATCAGGACAGCGTGGCGCGCGCACTCGGCTATGGGCCCACGGCGGCAAAGCGCGCCAGCGAGCAGTTGATGCAGCGCTACTACAGCACCGCAAAGGCGGTAACCCAGCTCAACACGCTCCTGCTCCAGAACCTCGCTGCCGCCGTCTTCTCGGACTCGCACGAGAAAGCAGAACCGCTCAATGAGCGCTTTCAGAAACTGCGCGACCTGCTCGACGTGCGCGAGGAAGACCTCTTCGAACGTCAGCCGCGCGCCATCCTGGAAAGTTTTCTCGTCATGCAGAAGCACGCGGAGCTCAAGGGAATGACGGCGCGAACCTTGCGCTCGCTATGGCGCGCGAGGCGGCGCGTGGACGCCGCGTTCCGGCGGGACCCGGTCAACCGCGCCAATTTTCTTGCCATCCTGCAGCAGCCGCGCGGCCTGGTGCATGAGCTGAGGCGCATGAACCAGTGGGGCATCCTCGGGCGTTATCTGCCCGCGTTTCGCCGCATCGTCTGCCAGATGCAGCACGACCTGTTCCATGTCTACACCGTGGACCAGCACATTCTCATGGTGGTGCGCAACCTGCGCCGCTTCACGCAGGTCGAGTTCGCTCACGAATATCCCTTCTGCAGCCGGCTGATGGCGGGCTTCGACCGGCACTGGCTGCTCTACGTGGCAGCGCTGTTTCACGACATCGCCAAGGGGCGCAGCGGCGACCATTCGCTGCTCGGACGCACGGAAGCGCGCCGCTTCTGCCGCGCACATGGGATGGCTCCGGAAGACACCGCACTGGTCGAGTTCCTGGTCGAACATCACCTGACCATGTCCTCGGTGGCGCAGAAGCAGGATCTTTCCGACCCCGAGGTGATTCGGCGCTTCTCGGAAACGATCGGGACCGAGCGCAGGCTCGTGGCGCTGTATCTTCTGACCGTCGCCGACATCCGCGGCACCAGCCCGAAGGTATGGAACGCCTGGAAGGGCAAGCTCCTGCAAGACCTCTATCATCTTTCGCACCGGCAACTGCGCGGGGAGCAAACCAGCTTCGAACAGGACATACGCGCCAAGCAAACGGAGGCACTGCGCCTGCTGCGCCTGTACGGCTTGTTGGACGGCGTTGAAAAAGATCTCTGGAAGGAACTCGACGTCGCCTATTTCATGCGCCACGAAGCGCCGGACATTGCCTGGCAAACGCGTCTGCTGCACTACCGCGTGAACGCGCGGTCGCCGATCGTGAAGGCAAGACTTTCGCCGGCCGGGGACGGGCTGCAGGTGATGATCTACACGCCGGATCGTCCACGCCTTTTCGCCCGCATATGCGGCTATTTCGGCTCCATCGGATACAACATCGTCGATGCGCGCATTCATACCACGCGCCATGGCTACGGCCTTGACACCTTCCAGGTCCTTGGCACCGCGGCCGCGTCGCACTACCGCGAGATGATCGCTCAGATCGAACACGACCTCACGCATGTCCTTGCCGAGGAGGCAAGCCTGCCTCCACCGATCAAGGGACGCATCTCGCGCCAGCTCAAGCACTTCCCCATCGAGCCGGAAGTGCATATACGTCCCGACGAACGCGGCCAGTACCACCTGCTGACGATCATGGCGGGCGACCGGCCCGGTTTGCTCTATGCCGTTGCGCGCGTGTTCGCCGATTACGGCCTGGATCTGCACACCGCTAAAATCGCCACGCTCGGCGAGCGCGCCGAGGACGTGTTCGTGGTCAGCGGCGAGGCGCTCGCGAACCCGAGGGCCGTGCTGCTGCTCGAGCAGGATCTGCTCGAGATCCTGCGCGGTTAGTTAGCGCCCTGCCGCCCGATCGGGCCGGGTCAATCCTCGAGCGACTCCTGGCCGGGAAATAGCACGTCAACAAAGCCGAAGCGCGACAGATCCGGCATTCTCATTGGATAAAGGATGCCGTCCAGGTGGTCGCATTCGTGCTGCACCACCCGGGCATGGAAGCCCTCGGCGGTGCGCTCTATCGACTCGCCGTTTTCATCGAAGCCCCGGTACGCAATCCTCCGGTAGCGTGGCACCACGCCGCGCATGCCGGGCACCGACAGGCAGCCCTCCCAGCCCTCCTCCATTTCGTCGCCGAGAAATTCGACCACCGGGTTGATGAGGATCGTATCGGGCACTTCTTCGGCATCCGGATAACGCGGATTCCTCTGCACGCCGAAGACCACCACGCGCAAGAGCACCCCGATCTGCGGGGCGGCGAGCCCCGCCCCGTTGAGATGCACCATGGTTTCGCGCATGTCCGCAATGAGCCCGAGCAATTGCGGCGTTCCAAAGCCCTCGACCTCCCGCGAACGCTCGAGAAGGCGCGGATCGCCCATGCGCAGCACCTCCCTGATCACCTTGAACGCTCCACCAGTTTTTCCATGATTCGCGCGACCCGCGCCATGCCATCGCGCAGCACCTGGTCGATATTCACAAGATCTATCCGCACCCGGCTGTCCCCGCGCCCCGCGGCGAAATTAGCGACGACCGCTATGGCGGCGTAAGGGATCTCGAGTTCGCGGGCGAGCGCGGCTTCGGGCATTCCCGTCATGCCGACCAGCGTGGCACCATCGCGTTCCAGCCGGTCGATCTCGGCGGCCGTTTCGAGCCGCGGCCCCTGGGTGATGGCGTAGACGCCGCCATCGCGCATGGGTTCCCGGCATTCCAGCGCGGCCGCCAGCACTTCTTCGCGCAACTCGCTGGAAAAGGGCTCGGTGAAATCGATGTGCGTGACCGGCGCCTCGCCTTCGAAAAAAGTGTGCTTGCGGCCCCAGGTGTAATCGATGATCTGGTGTGGCACCACGAGCGTTCCCGGAGCGAGGTCGCTCGCGATTCCGCCTACTGCAGCCACGGACACAACGCTCTCGGCTCCCTGTTTCTTGAGCGCCCAGAGATTGGCGCGATAGTTTATTTCGTGCGGGGCTATGGTATGGCCCTGACCGTGGCGCGCGAGGAACGCCGTGAGCCGGCCCTTCAAGCGGCCGATCATCACCGGGCAGGAGGGCTCTCCATAGGGCGTGCGAACCACTTCCCGCCGCACGATTTCCAGGCCGCGCAGCTGCGACAGGCCGCTGCCGCCTATGATCGCCAGCATCAGCCCGGTTCTCTCAGTGCGTAAATCTCGGGCAGATTCCGCCACGCGCCGCGCACGTCCAGGCCGCAACCGAATACGTAGCGGTTGGGCAGCCGGATGCCGACGAAATCCGGCCGGACCGGCTTGATTTTCCCGGTGTCCTTTTCCGTCAGCACGGCGAGATGACAGCTCTGCGCACCGCGGGCAAGCAGGTCCGCCCGGATGGCCGAGAGCGTTTCCCCGGCGTCCAGAATGTCGTCCAGCACGAGCACGCATCGATCACGAACCGCCTGCGGCGGAAGGGACTTCCATTCCAGTATTCCACCTGTGGTTTCTTTTCCGTAGCGGGAAGCATGCACGTAATCGAGCTCCAGCGGAAACTTGAGCAGCGGCAAGAGCTGCCCGGCGAAAAAGACTCCACCTCTCATGACCACCAGCACGAGCGGATTGGCGTCGAGCAGGCGTTGCGTTATTTCGCGGGCGAGCCGCTCTATGGCGCCGCGCACGGTCTGCGCGTCGCATAGGAGCTGCGCCTCATCGAGTATTTTCCAGGCCTGCTCGGGCAACATGCCCCTCCCTTCAGCACGGTCGACACGCAGCGCGCCGTGCGCGCTTCAAGCTCCGAATCTCTGCTGTTTCAGCAGGGTCAGAAATTCGGCGCCCACCTCGGGATGCTTGCGTCCGAAAGCGACCGTGGCAGCGAGATAGCCGATTTTCGAGCCGCAATCATAGCGCGTACCCTTGAAGCGATGAGCGACCACCCGTTCCTCAGTGAGGAGCGCGGCAATGGCGTCGGTGAGCTGGATTTCTCCTCCGGCGCCCGGTGTCACTCTGTCAAGCATGTCGAATATGCGCGGCGTCAGGATGTAGCGCCCGACCACCGCGATCCGGGACGGCGCGACCTCGGGCGCGGGTTTCTCGACGATTTTTTCCACGACGTCCACGCCTTCGGAAAGGGGCTTGCCGCGAATCACGCCGTATTGGCGCGTCAACTCCGGAGCAATTTCCTGCACACCCAGCATGGAGCACTGAACGCGCCCATAAACCTCGGTCATCTGCTTGAGAACCGGAACTTGCGCATCGATCAGGTCATCGGCCAGCAACACCGCGAAAGGCTCATCGTTGATGACGGGCCGAGCGCACAGCACGGCATGGCCGAGCCCCAGCGGTTCGGCCTGGCGGATATACACGCAATGGACCGACTTGGGAATGATGTTCTGGACCAAGGCAAGAAGTTCTTCCTTGCCGCGGGCGGCGAGCTCCGTCTCCAGTTCGTAAGCCTTGTCGAAGTGATCCTCGATCGCGCGCTTGTTGCGCCCGGTGATGAAAATGAGATCCGACACGCCGGCTTGCACCGCCTCCTCCACGGCGTACTGGATGATGGGTTTATCCACCACCGGCATCATTTCCTTCGGACTTGCCTTGGTGGCGGGCAGGAACCGGCTGCCCATGCCGGCGACGGGAAACACGGCCTTGGTGACTTTGTTCTTCATGATCCTTCCTTTTGTCCGGCCCCTACCAGCGCCTCGAATTCCGCCTGGTCGATCACCGGCACGCCCAGCTCCCTCGCTTTGGAGAGTTTGCTGCCCGCATCGGTTCCGGCAACCACGTAGTCCGTCTTCTTGGACACCGCGCTGGAAACCTTGCCGCCCTCTCTTTCAATCAGCTCGGTAGCCCGCTCGCGCGTCATGTCCGGGAGCGTTCCGGTGAGAACGATGGTCTTCCCCGAGAGCCGGCTGCCCGAGCGCGCTGTTTCCGCCGGGACAGCCGAACGCGCCAGAGCTTCGATAACCTCGCGGTTATGAGGCTCGCCGAGGAACTTCGTCAGGCTGTCCATGAGTTCGGGACCGATGCCTTCCAGGATCTGCGGCTGCGGCTTTTCCTTGCGTCGCTTGCGAGCCGCGTTTTCCTTCTGCAGCGCCCGTTTCTGTTCTTCGAGCGCCGCCCAGTCGGCGCCGAGCAAGCCCTTCAGATTGCCGAAATGGCGCGCGAGGATTTTCGCCACTTCCTCGCCGATTCCCGGGATGCCGAGCGCAAAGATGAAGCGGGCCAGCGGCTGGCCGCGCGAGGAATCTATGGCCGCAACGAGATTTTCGGCCGACTTGCGCCCCATTCGTTCCAGCTGCTCCAGCTGCTCGACGGTGAGCCGGTAGAGGTCGGCAGGCGTGCGCACCAGCGCCTTGTCGACCAGCTGCTCCACGAGCCTCTCGCCCAGGCCTTCGATATCCATGGCACGTCGCTGTCCGAAATGCAGCAATGCTTCCTTGCGCTGCGCCGAGCAGAACAGCCCGCCGGTACAGCGCGCAATCGCCTCGCCCTCCAGACGGACGACCGGAGAGCCGCATACGGGGCACTTCTGCGGCATGACGAAACGGTCTTCAGACCGTCGCGGTCCCGGCCTGGATACTCTGACCACTTCG